>WNFO01011173.1_pt1 | contig 18772 bp, 18 predicted proteins | sample 5400251 | NCBI WGS metagenome assembly WNFO01 (sample SAMN13153354, study PRJNA577476) | soil metagenome | isolation source: 100 cm saprolite under Madrone tree | place: USA:California | collected 2016-06-14
GAGCAGATCAAGGGCAAGCCGGTGGGGTGGGAATAAAACACAAAGACACAAAGGGCACAAAGACACAAAGAAAGCCGGCATTAAATGATCTTTGATGCCGGCTTTCTTTGTGTCTTTGTGCCCTTTGTGTCTTTGTGCCCTTTGTGTCTTTGTGTTTACGTCTTTGGGTCTATTCCCACCCTACAGGCTTTCCCTTGATCTGCTCATCCAGCCAGGTCTTCAACGGCGCGAAGTAATCGATGATGGCGGTGGCATCCATCTGGCGCGAACCGGTCATGGTTTCGAGCGCATCCTGCCAGGGACGGGACAGGCCCAGGGACAGCATCGCGTTGAGCCGCATGCCGGCATCCTTGCTGTCATAGATCGAACAGCGGTGGAGAGGAGTCTTGCAGCCGGCGATTTTCGACAGCTCACGGTGGAACTGGAACTGAAGGATGTCCGCAAGGAAGTATCGCGTGTAGGGCACGTTCGCCGGAACATGATACTTGGCGCCGGGATCAAAGAAGTCCTCGCCGCGGGCGGTCACCGGGCCGACACCCTGATACTTCAGTCGAAGATCCCACCAGGCTTTGTTGTAATTGGCCGGCGTGATTTCGCCGGAGAAGACTTTCCAGCGCCATTGATCGATGAGCAGGCCGAACGGGAGGAAAGCCACTTTCTCCAGAGCGCGCGACATCAGCAATCCGAGATCTCGTGAAGCGTCGGGAGCTTTATCGAGGAAACCGATCTTGACGAGATACTCCGGGGTCACCGACAAAGCGATCGTGTCGCCGATCGCTTCATGGAAGCCGTCATTCGCGCTGTCGCGGAAGAGGAATGGAAGCTGGTTGTAGGCCCGCTGATAAAAGTTGTGTCCGAGCTCGTGATGGATCGTGGTGAAGTCTTCCGCTTTCGGCTCGATGCACATCTTAATACGCAGGTCATCCACGTTATCGACGTCCCAGGCGCTCGCATGGCACACCACCTCGCGATCGCGCGGCCGCGTGAAGAGCGACCGTTCCCAGAAAGTCCTGGGCAGCGGCATGAAGCCAAGCGAGGTGTAGAAACGTTCGCCGGTCCTCACCATGTCCTTCGCGTCCATCTTCCGGTTCTTGAGGATGTCCGTGAGCGAATAACCGGCATCGGCGTTGGCCGGCCTCACGAGCGGATAGATGTTCGACCAGTCCTGCGCCCAGATGTTGCCGAGCAGGTGCGCCGGAATCGGGCCGTTGGCGGGAACCACGTCGCCGTACTTTTCGTGCAGCTTCATCCGCACGTAAGCGTGAAGCGACAAATACAGAGGACGCACCTGGTCCCAAAGCCGGTCGAGCTCTTTCGTGAACTCGTCGGGAGGCATGTCGTACTTCGCGCGCCACAGGGCGCCGGAATCCGCGTAGCCCATTTCCTTCGCGCCTTTGTTCGAAAGCTCGACAAATCGGGAATAGTCTTTCTTCATCGGAGGCGAGATGGTATGCCAGCCTTCCCAGACCTGGCGCAGGCGCTTTTCGTCGCGATTTTCCGCCATGATGTTGCTGATCTGGTCGATGTCCAGGCAGGTTTCCGGCTTTTCCGGATCCGTGCACCACTTCCCCTTCCCGTAGGCGGCATTAAGTCCGGCGGTGATCTTCGTCAGCTCCTCGCCTTCCCTGGGATCGGATGGATTCACCATCACGAGCGAGACTTTCAGCAGGGTCAGCTGACGGCGGATGTCGGCCGGAAGTTCGAGCTTGTCGAACTTCACGGCTTCCTTTGCGTATTTCGCGACGGCGTCGATGTAGACCTGGCTCGCTTTTGCCGTGAGAGCCTGCGTGTCGTCGGTGATATAGGTGTTTGCAACCCAGTCGGCCTGTGAGGCTTCGGTGCCCAGCTTCAAAAGAGTTTGATTCGCCCCGTCGATGAACTTCTTCGCATCGTCGGCGGTCACCGATCCGCTGCTGCTCGAGCCGCCGCCGGCGCAGCCGGAAAGAGAAACGATCAAAAGTAATGCCAGTGCACGCATCATAGGCTTCGTCAAGACCTCCTCGATGAAGACAAAATTATGAGTTAAGCTTTTGAGGTTTGTCACTAACTAGGAGGATACATGAAACGCAAAGGTTCGGCAGTGTGGAACGGCGGACTCAAAGATGGCAAAGGCACGGTTTCAACTGATAGCGGCGTGCTGTCGAATGTGGCTTATTCGTTCTCGAAGCGCTTTGAAGAGGAGAAAGGAACCAATCCCGAGGAATTGATCGCTGCGGCACATGCGAGCTGCTTTGCGATGGCGACTTCGGCCCAACTGGATGGCGTGGGGATCAAGGCGCAAAGTATTGCGGCGACCGCGACCGTGGCACTGGAGAAGGTCGGCGATGGGTTCGCCGTTACAACGAGTCACCTGGACGTGACGATCAAGGCGCCCGGCGCGGATAAGGCCAAAGTTCAGACAGCGGTGGAGAATGCGAAGGCCGGATGCCCGATTTCGAAGCTGTTGAATGCCAAGATTTCGATGGAGGCGAAGATAGAAGTCTAAGTAACCACAAAGACACAAAGGCACAAAGAAGGGGCGCTTCAAATGAATTTTAATTGCGCCCCTTCTTTGTGCCTTTGTGTCTTTGTGGTTACAAGCATCGGCGGATTGCGACAAGCTGCTCGAGAAGAGCCGGCAGTAGCGAAAGCTTCAGCGCGTTGGGACCATCCGACAAAGCCTTTGCGGGATTCTCGTGCACTTCCATGAACAGGCCGTCCACCCCGGCAGCCACACCCGCCCGGGCCAGATGAGGAATGTATTCGGGCTGCCCGCCGGAGCTCTGACCCTGTCCGCCGGGAAGCTCCGAACGAAGCGCCCCGCTCGGTGAGGAGAATACGTTCGTTGCCCGCCTCACGGCTCTTGTCGACGACGTTTTTCATTTCCCAGGGTGCCAGGAACTGGCCTTTCTTCACATTCACGATCTTTCCCGTGCGAGCGGCGGCAAGAATGAGATCTGTCTGGCGAGACAGGAACGCGGGAATCTGGAGAATGTCCAGGACCTTGGCCGCCGGCTCCGCCTGAGAGGGATCATGCACGTCGGAGAGAATCGGAACCCCGACCTTTTCCCGGACCTCTCGAAGCACAGCCAGGCCTTCGTCCAGGCCAGGACCGCGAAACGACTTTATAGAGGTCCGGTTTGCCTTGTCGTAAGAGGCTTTGAAGACGAAGGGCACCTTATACGTCGACGTGATCTTCTTCAGCTCGGAAGCCATGAAGAGCACGTGATCGCGGCTCTCGATGACGCAAGGGCCGGCGATGAGAAAGAGGCCGCTGGAAAGATCAACCCCGATGTCGGGAATGGAATACTTCATCACTGTCCTCAGGCGACCGGTTCTTGCAGGACGCACGAATGAAGGATGCGAAGAGCGGGTGCGGCATCAACGGCTTCGACTTGAACTCCGGGTGGAACTGGCAACCCAGGAACCACGGATGATCCGCAATTTCCACGATCTCGACGAAGTTCTTGTCCGGAGAAACACCCGAAATGATCAAGCCGTGCTCGGTCAGAATCTTCTCGAACTGCCGATTGAATTCGTAGCGATGCCGGTGGCGCTCGGAAATCACCGGAGCGTTGTAGATGCGGTTGGCGAGCGATCCCTCCTTGAGATCGGCCGGGTAGGCGCCCAGACGCATGGTCCCGCCGATGGTGTCCACGCCAAGCAGGTCGCGCAACTTATAAATGACCGGGTACGGCGTATTCGCGTCGAACTCGGTGCTGTTGGCATTCCGCAGTCCGCAGACATTCTGCGCATACTCGATGACGGCGCATTGCATCCCGAGACAAATCCCGAAATAAGGGACTTTTTCTTCGCGGGCGTACTGGATGGCGCGGATCATTCCGGGAATGCCGCGCTTTCCGAATCCGCCGGGGACGAGAATGCCGTCGAATTCCCGAAGCCTGGCCGGTTCGCGGCCATCTTCCAGGCTTTCGGCTTCGATCCAGTGAATCTTCGTCCGCAGATTGTGAACCAGTCCGCCATGGATCAACGCTTCGCGAAGGCTTTTGTAGGCGTCCTCCAACTCGACGTACTTCCCGACCACTCCAATGGAAACCTCGTCCAACGGGTTGTGCACGCGTTTCATCAGGGCTTCCCAGTCCTGCATGCGGCGCTCACTCCTGGGGAGATGAAGCAGCTTGACGATTTCATCGTCGAGACCTTCCGCGGCCAGTACGAGAGGCACTTCATAGACGTTGGCCATGTCTTTCGCCGTGATGACGGCCTTCTCGGACACGTTGCAGAACAGCGCGATCTTCGACTTCATCTCCTGTGAGAGAAACCGGTCGGCCCGGCAAAGCAGGATGTCCGCCTGGATTCCGATCTCCAGCAACTCCTTCACACTATGTTGAGTCGGTTTGGTCTTCAGCTCTCCGGCTGTCTGAATAAAAGGCACGAGGGTGAGGTGGATGAACAGGGAATTTTCCCGGCCGACATCCTGGCGCATTTGCCGGATGGCCTCCAGGAATGGAAGGGACTCGATGTCGCCCACCGTGCCGCCTATTTCGACAATGGTGACGTCCACGTTCTCGGCCACACGGTGAATGGCGGCCTTGATCTCGTTCGTGACGTGCGGAATCACTTGAACGGTCTTGCCGAGGTAATCGCCACGCCTTTCCTTCTGGATGATGGTCTCGTAGAGGCGCCCGGTGGTGAGGTTGTTTTTGCGGCTCAATTCAGCGTGGGTATAGCGTTCGTAGTGACCGAGGTCGAGGTCGGTTTCCGCGCCGTCATCGGTGACGTACACCTCACCGTGCTGGTACGGGCTCATGGTTCCCGGATCGACATTGAGATAAGGATCAAACTTCAGCAGGTTGACAGTAAACCCGCGGCTTTCCAGCAGGCATCCGATCGAAGCGGACGCCAATCCCTTGCCCAGGGATGAAACAACACCACCAGTAACGAAGATGAATTTCTTATCCATTTTCTTTATTGAGGGCTCCGAATTAACCTAAATCTTTCGAGGTCGGCGGGTGTGTCGATTCCCCAGGATTCACTCTCGACCTCAACAACACGAATGCGATATCCGTGCTCCAGCGCTCTTAACTGCTCCAGCCGTTCCGCCATTTCCAACGGCGCCGGCTCGAGTTTCGTGAACTTTTTCAGAAAACCTACGCGATAAACATACAAACCGAGATGGAGAGAACAGGTCCCTCCCCATGGAATTTTCGATCGAGAAAAATAAAGGGCAAGGCCGTTCCGGTCCGTAACGACCTTTACGCGATTCGGGTCGGCGGCGTCCGCCGGATCCAGCCGGGTCATGAGGGTCACAATCTCGGCGTCTCCCAGGCAGGCGGCACTTATTGCCTTGTCGATCACTTCCGGCTCGACCATGGGCTCATCGCCTTGAACATTGACGACCAGCGTGTCCGGATCGAGGCCCTGGCTGGCAGCGGCTTCCGCCAGACGATCAGTGCCACTCTGATGGTCATTCCGGGTCATGATGGCGGTCGCACCGAACCGCCGGACGGCTTCGGCGATCCTCAGGTCGTCGGTTGCGACGATGATCCGATGGACCAAAGACGCCTGTTCGACCCGTCGATATACGTGCTCTATCAGGGTTTTTCCGTCAATCTCGACAAGGGGTTTACCGGGGAAACGAGTGGAATTGAACCGGGCGGGGATGATCGCGATGGCAACATCAAACTTCATCAAACACCGCAATTAATCTTAGCACGGGGGTCCGGGACAGGGCAGGTCCCTTTGGTAGAAAACTTGCTTCGCAACCGATGGAGACTTTAAGAAATTTGGGGGCACAATCCGGGTTGCAATCCGCCAGAACACGTACATATAATGGCGCTACTCGGAACGGAATACCGGATAAGGCCCCGTAAGGAGAAAGGGCATGACTCGGAAAAAGAGCATCAACATTGCTATTGTCTGTGTCGTGATTGCACTTCCGGCTGTGTTGGCAGCGTACATCACGCAGAGCCAAAAAGCGCAAGATGCTCCAGCCGTGAAGTCTCAAACTCCCCCGCAAAACCAAACCCTTAAGGTTGATGTAGATCTGGTGCAGGTTACGGCCACCGTTACCGACGTGCAGAACCGGTACGTCACGGGCCTCGAACAGGAACATTTTCAGATCTGGGAAGACAAGCTGGAACAGAAGATTGAGCACTTCTCCGCCGAAGACGTTCCGATAAGCCTCGGCGTCATCTTCGACACCAGCGGCAGCATGAAGGACAAGATCTCCACTGCGCGCGACGCGGCTGTAACTTTTTTGAAGACCGGCAATCCGGAAGATGAGTATTTTCTCGTCGAATTCGCCAACCGCCCGCAAGTCGCTGAAGATTTCACCACGGATGTCACCCGGCTTCAGAACAAGCTGATCTTCACGCCCGCCAAGGGCATGACCGCGATGTACGACTCCGTATATCTGGGACTCGAGAAACTAAAAGAAGGTAATAATCCGAAAAAAGCCCTCCTTCTGATTACCGACGGCGAAGATAACCGCAGCCGCTATACGTTCTCGAACGTCAAAGATTTCGTCAAAGAACAGGATGTGCAGATCTATGGAATCGGCATTGTGGACGACTGGAGTTCGAACCTGGGCGCGGGTCACACCGGCCGGGCCATGGTCGAGGAATTGTCGGATCTGACGGGCGGACGAGCATTCTTCCCGGATTCGGTTTACGAACTGGAAGACATCTGCACGAAGATTGCGGTAGAGCTGAAGAACCAGTACATCATCGGTTACAAGTCGACCAACGAGGCTAAAGACGGCAAGTGGCGCAAGCTTCGATTGAAGGTCAACCCTCCGAAGGGTCTGCCCCGCCTGAGCGTGCGAGCGAAGTCCGGATACTATGCGCCGCAGGCGGAAAACGCCGCGGCGCGTAAGAATTAAAGGTCGCAGTGGGGTCTATCCCCCGTTTCAAACCAATGTTGCGTACATCTATTTTCGCCCTGGCCGTTTTTCTTTTTTCCTTCGTTCTCCTGGCGCAGGAAACACAGAACCGCGAGCCGCTGCAAAAGCAGAACAAGCAAGACAAGGATTACGTCCTTAGCGTGGACGTTGATGAAGTCGTGCTCTCCGTTGCCGTCATGGACAAAGAAGGCCGGCCGGTTGACGGATTGAGCAAGGATCAGTTCACTATCTTCGAAGACAATACCCAGCAGCAGATCAAGGTCTTCAAACACGAGGACATTCCGCTCAGCCTCGGTCTCGTCATCGATAACAGCGGCAGCATGCGCAACAAGCGCGAACGCGTGAACAGCGCTGCGCTCGCGTTCGTGCGGGAAAGCAATCCCGAAGACGAGACGTTCATCGTGAATTTCGACGATTCGGCCTACCTCGAGCAGGATTTCACGGGAAGCATCGGTGACCTTATCGATGCGCTCGACAATCTCGACACTCGCGGCGAAACCGCGCTGTACGATGCCGTGTACCTTTCCGCCGACCACGTCAAGAGCGGGAAAAAGGACAAGAAAGCGGTCCTGCTGATCACCGACGGCGAAGACAACGTCAGCAAATATGGTTTTAACAAGGTTGTCGAAACGCTGAAGCAATCCAAAGTGACGCTTTACGCTGTCGGATTGCTCGAAGACAACGATCAACGCGGCGGTCTGTTCAAAAAGCCTCCTTCAAAGAAGGCCAGGGAAGCTCTTCAGAAATTTGCGGATATCACGGGAGGACAGGCGTACTTTCCCAAGTCTCTGGAGGAAGTGGAAGAGCTGGCGAAGAACATCGCCCACGAGATCCGCAACCACTACACCATCAGCTATACACCGACCAACAAGAAGCTCGACGGAACGTGGCGCGCCATCCAGGTTAAAGTCAATCCGCCCAGGAAGGTGTCCAAGGTGACGGTACTTACCAGGGAAGGTTATTTCGCGCCCCGTCCTCAGCCGGTCTCCAGTAACCGATAGATTAGCCGCCAATTACGCGAATTACACCAATGATCGATTGGTGTAATTCGCGTAATTCGCGGCTGGAATTGCTATACTGACGACTCATCTATATGGATTTTCATCATAAAGAAATACTTAAACGGTACGCCCGGATGGCCACTGGACGACCGTTCGCGCCAATCCTTCTCAATATCCTGATCACGTCCGTGTGCGACATGCGCTGCGTCCACTGCTTCTTCACGGACCAACTGGACGACAAAGAGCGCAAGAAACTCCAGATGACCACCAGGAATCTGGAGCGCATCAGCGAAACCCTGGGCGCTAATCTCGGCGTACTGATCATCGCGGGCGGCGAACCCTTTACCCGCAAGGACCTGCCGGAAATCGCGCGGGCCTTCCGCAGGAACAACAAGCTGGAATCGATCTATCTGATGTCGAATGGACAGATTCAGCAGCGCATCATCCCGGATGTGTCGCGAATTCTGAACGAGTGTCCCGGTCTCAACGTCACGGTGGCCCTGGGCATCGACGGCATGAAGGAAGATCATGAAGCGATCCGCCAGAAGCCCGGAAGCTGGGACATCGCTATCGATACCGCGCGAAAGCTGCAACAGATCAAGAAGGAACATCCGCAGCTCGACATCCAGACCTGCACGTGCTTCATGAACAGCAACCAGGACCGGATCTTCGAATGGTACGACTTCCTCAAGCACGACCTGAAGCCGGACAAGGTGAACTTCAACTACATCCGTCCGCCGTCAGCGCACCCGAAAGAGTTGTTCATCGACAAGGCGCGGTACGACAAGCTCATGCACACCCTCGGCGACGATTCGCGTCATGCGGCGATCAAGAACAACTACGCCGGCGACGCCGGGTTCTTCAAAGCGGCCGTCGATGTTTACATGCATGAGCTGATCGCGAAGACGGCTATGGAAGGACGTCCGCAGCTTCAGTGCTGGGCCGGAACGGCAGGAGCCGTGATCTACGACGAAGGCACGGTTTCGAGCTGCGAGATCCTGAACTCGGTGGCAAACCTGCGCGAATACGACTGGGATTTCTCGAAGCTGTGGTACTCGCCCGCCATGGAAGGCCGCCGCGAACAAGTGGCCAATGGATGTTTCTGCACGCACGAAAGCAACTGCTATTACCCGTCGCTTCCTTTCAACCCCACGCATCTGATGGAAATCAAGAAAGTCGAACGCGAGATGAAAGCCAGCAGGAACCTGCTGGACCGCAGTGGGCCATCCGTGGCACCGTTCAACCCATCCGTGCGAACGGTCTGAGTTGTGATCCAGCCGCTGGTCACCTGGTTTCAGGAAAGCCAGCGGCCTCTGCCCTGGCGCGTTTCCTATGATCCGTATCACGTATGGGTTTCGGAGGTCATGCTCCAGCAGACCCAGGTAGAGACGGCGCTTCCCTATTACGAGCGCTTCATCCAGGAATTTCCCACCATTGAAGCCCTGGCTGCGGCCGACGAGCAGCGCGTTTTGACCTTGTGGGCTGGACTCGGCTATTACCGCCGCGCGAAGAACCTGATGGCGGCGGCGCGGGAGGTGGTGGAGAAGCACAACGGCAGGATCCCGCCGGACTACGACGCCCTCATCGCACTCCCTGGAATCGGCCAGTACATGGCCGGAGCAATCCTGAGCATTGCCTTCAATAAGGCGTATCCGGTCGTGGATGGAAATGTCCGGCGCGTCCTATCGCGCGTTTACGGATGGAAGGACGAAAACCCCAGGGCCCTGTGGGATGCGGCTGCACGCCTGGCGCATGGGGCTGAGCCGCGGTTCGTGAATCAGGCCCTGATGGAGCTGGGCGCCAGAGTCTGTTCGTTCAAGTCACCGCGCTGCCTGATTTGCCCGATTCAATCCTCGTGCATCGCGTTCCGAGTAGGACTGCAGGACCAGATTCCCCCCGTGAAGAAGCGGCCCGCGACCGTGCATGTGCATCTCTTTGCAGTCGTCCATAAGAAAGCCGACCGGTACCTGATGAAGCCCGCTGAGGGTATGTGGGAATTCCCGATGTTTCAGGAACTGCCGCAAGGGGCATTCAAGAAGATCGGCGCCTGCCGCCATACGATCACGCACCATCGTCTTGATGTGAGCGTTTATGAAGGAGGGTCGCTAGGTTACAACTTCCGCGTAATCCGCGCAATCCGCGGCCAAAAATGTGTCCATTAGCGGATCTTCGCGAAGATTCTCGATTCCGGTTTAGCTTTCCGTATCGCATCACAGACGACAATCGATGGCGTGCTTGCCGGGAAGCCGGTCATTTCGGTAACCATTTCGCTGTTGTCGCGATACTGAACGGCCCAAAAAAGTTGAAAACCATAAATAAACATTGGGGTTATCGTTTATTGGACTGTCTAGAGGCTCTATCCAAAACGCGGGCTTTTGCTTCAAAATGGATAAAAGGCTATCCGATTTGTAACGACGCCAATGACAGTACAGAACATCGTCAAGTGGATGCTCGACAACAGAGCAAAGGTTCTGCGTTATACCTATTTCCTACAGGTATTCGTCGGCATGTTCCTCATGCTCTTCGGCTACTACACCGGCCGAGGGCATTTTGACCTCATACGAGGAGGGGCCCGGGCGGCGGGGAAGATCGTCGATTACAAAGAGGAACGGTTCGCGCGTACAGGTACAGACCAAAGTCCCTTCAATACCGCTTTCATGCCGATCGTGGAATTCCCGGCGGGAGATCGAGTCATCCGATTTCAAGACTGGATGGGGTCCAGCGTTGCGGCAGAATTGAACAATACCGTGACGGTTCTTTACGATCCTGCCGATCCGTCCGCGGCAATGATCGATCGACGTGTTTGGAATTGGCTCCCCTGGGCTCCTGTTTTCGCGGTGGGTTTCTTCCTGACGGTGATCGGGATCAAGAACCTATCGAAGTAAATCCTTCAGTTGAGCTTGGTTCCACCTGAGAACTGAAAATTACTGTAGCGCATGTTGTTGAACTGTCGGCGGTCACAGACCGCCGCTACAGTAATTTTCAGTTCTCAGATGAACTCATGCGCGTTATACAGTATGCCCCTGAAGGGAGGCGTGTCATGTCGAAGGCGTATCAACTTGGATGGATGGCGTTATGGGGCATCGTGGTGTTCCTGGCCGCGGTCGTGGTGCCCTTCGCTCAAGGACCGGCTGACAATCCGTACCGCCCGGTCAAGGGACTGGCAGATGGAGGCGGCCCGAGCGTTCCGGGAGGTGAATGGGCAAAGCTTCCAGGCGGGAGAGAGATGGGACCGCCGGCCTCGGTTCACGTTGACGTTGACGGGGAGAGCATCTGGGCCTTTATCCGATGTGACGAGACCAGCCCCGTGCCGGCTGCAAGGGGCGGACGGTTCGGTCTCGACTGTATGTATCCCGACGGTCGACTCAAACCGCACGACACGATTTACAAGTTCGACCCGAAGGGAAGCGTCGTCAAGAGCTTTGGCGCCCAGATGTTTATCTGGCCTCACGGGATGTATGTGGACCGGGACGGCAATGTCTGGGTTACCGATGCGGCGGCCGAAGACGCCGTGGCAACGGCGGCCAAAGCGGGGGTAAAGGCCGGGCACATTGTCCGCAAGTTCAGCCCGGATGGAAAAGTCTTGATGACGCTCGGCGAACCGGGAGTTGCGGGAAATGATGAGTACCATTTCCGGTCCCCTGCCGGTGTCGTGACGGCGCCCAATGGAGATATCTTCGTCGCGGATGGCCATGGCTCGAACAACCGCATTGTCAAGTACTCGAAGGATGGAAAGTTCATCAAGGCCTGGGGAAAGACCGGATACGCGCCGGGCGAATTCCGGACAGCGCACTGCATCGGCATGGACAAAAGAGGCCGGTTGTTCGTGTGCGATCGGTCAAATACCCGGATCCAGATTTTCGACCAGGAGGGTAAGCACCTGGCGACATGGCACCAGTTCGGGATGCCGAGCGGGCTCGCCTTCTCCGTAAATGACGAAGACCTGATCTATGTGTTCGACTCGGAGTCGGACAATGTCGACAATCCGGGTTTTGATCAGGGCATTCGGATCGGGGACGCCCTGAATGGTTGGGTGAAATACTTCATCCTGGATCAGGGCGGTAACCCGCGCACGCAAACGGGCAGCGGGGCGGAGTTCGGTACTGTGGATAAATACGGCAATGTGTTCGGAGGAGAGCCCCGCCCACGGATCCTTCGGAAGTACGTTAAAGTCAGGTGAGCGCCCCAGAGGAATTGTTGGTAAGGAATTGTCATATGCCACATCGCATCGCGAAGTCGATTGGAATTGTTTTGATGATCCTGTTGCTCTCGGCCGCCGCCTTCACGCAGCAGGGCGCCCGCGGTCGTGGTGCGCCGCCTCCCGGGCCTCCTCACGACCCGCACGATTTGTCCGGCATCTGGCTGGGCCGCGCGGCTGGAGCGCTCAACAACCCGCCGCCCTCTTTCACGCCGGCCGGCAAGGCCGCTTTCGACGCCAACAAACCGTCGTTCGGCCCGCGCGCCGTCGCGCCGGCGTTCGGGAACGATCCGCTCGGAGGCGCCAACCCGCCGGGGATCCCGCGCGCTCTCATCAGCCATGCCACCAAGCTCCAGTTCATCCAACTTCCAGACAAGATGGTGCAATTGGTGGAGTGGAATCGTGTGTGGCGCGAGATCTGGACGAATGGACGGCGGCTTCCCGCAGATCCGGACCTGGCATGGTACGGCTATTCGACCGGCAGGTGGGAAGGCAATGAGTTCGTCGTCGATACGATCGGCCTCGATCCGCGGGCCTGGGTCGATGAGGAAGGGACGCCCAGGAGCGACGCCGCGCGCGTCCAGGAGCGGTACCATCGCATCGATCGCGACAATCTCGAACTGACCATCATCGTCACCGATCCAAAGATGTATACGAAGCCGATCGGCACCGGCGTCAAGTTCATGTGGCGGCTTCAGCCGGACACGCCGACCGGGAATTTCATCGAAGACATTTTCGCTCCGATGGACGAAGAGTCGTTCAACAAGCGCGTGCGGAATCCTGCAGGAGGGGTCCGCTGAATACATGAGGAGAGCAAAATGAAATTTACACGACCACGGTTTTCCGTTCTGATACTCGGGCTGCTCGTTCTCGCAAACTCCGTTCTTGCACATCACGGGACGAATATTTCCTACGACCATAACAAGCCGACCACGCTGAACGGGACTGTGACGGAGTTCGTGTGGAGCAATCCGCATTGCCAGCTCTATTTCGACGTCAAGGACGCCAACGGTAAGGTCACCAATTGGGCTGGCGAATTGAACAGTCCAAGCGTTCTGGGCAGGCAAGGATGGACCAAACGGCAATTCAAGTCCGGTGACCAGATCAAGATTACGGTGTTTCCGTCCAAGGCAGGCACGCCTGTCGGGGTGGTGGACAGGACGCATGCGATCCTGGCCAACGGCAAAGAAGTCGTGGCGGCTGTTGAGAGAAACGTGGATTGAAACTGTAGCGGCGGTCATAGACCGCCGCTACAGTTGTGGTTCCTACTTACCTACATAGTGCTGCGCATCCCTATCCAGACAGATGAACTCGATAAGCTCGGTGTCGAGCATCAGACTCTGCTTCACCTTGACGGTCCACGGCCGGGTATAGGCTTTCGTATCATCCACCGTGACATCGATTTCCAGATTGCCATAGTTGGTTCGGCGGAACCGTTCCGTTACTTTCGCGGCCTCGGTCAGCGGATTGCCGTTTATATCGAGCCAGCCGTCCTCAATGAAACCGGTGGTCTCCACGATGAGGGTATCGCCTTCCCACTTTCCAACCGAGTAGCCATACCACCAGGGTTGCGGGCTGTCATTGGGCAAAGGCCGCCCGTCGGTGAATATCTGCCGAAGACCGAAGTTCGCTTCGTAAATAATAACGAGCAATCCTGGGGTCTGGACGATCTTGCGAGGTTCAGGGTGATTGTGAAACTGCATGAGGCCCATCGGCAGGCAGTGCGCGTCCGGATTGTCTTTGCTGTTTTCCGCCATGCGGTTCTTTACGAGGTCTGCGGCCCACGGTCGTAACGGCAGACCATCCTTGAATCCCGAGCCGCTGTCCCGGAACGATGCAGGAGCGATCTCGTCGAGGGAAGCCTTCGGAGGCGGAGGCGGCGTCGGTGTTGCGTCCGCAGTTGGTCCGCCGCCGAGAAAGCTGGCGGGAGTCTGCTGGTCCGCAGGAGCCCGAACAATCTGCCAGATTCCCGAAAGATCCGGCTTGCCGTCCGGTGTTCGCGGCGCCGGCCCTTCCAGATTGGGTTGACCGTTGGGCAACCTGGGGACTCGAGGCGTGGAGTAAGGCGCCCACTGTGCCAGGAGCGACGGAGCGAGCGTGGCGAGCAGAGGGATCAAAAAAGCGGCAATTATGAATCTCTTCACTTCAGCCTCCCGATCTGGTAGTGATTCAGTTTTGAATGAACGCGGGCTAAAGCCCGCGACTGCATTCAGACCGAACGTTGATCCCTAAATGTAGTCGCGGGCTTTAGCCCGCGTTCTACAGCCCCGCCATGAACTCGCGGATGCGATTGAGGCCTTTGTCCAGGAGTTCCATCGAGGTGGCGTAGGATATTCGAACGTGGTCAGTCGTGCCGAATGCTTCGCCGGGCGTAACCGCCACGTGAGCCTTTTCAAGGAGCCTCGCAGAGAAGTCCACGCTGTCGCGGATACCCCCGCGCCCGAAGGCAGCTGAGATGTTGGGGTACGCGTAAAACGCCCCGCCAGGCTCGGCGCATCGCACGCCGGGAATGGCGCGCAGCCGGTCGACGACGAATTTTCGGCGTTTCGCGTACTCCGCGAGCATTATACCCACGGACTGCTGCGGCCCGCTGAGGGCCTCCAGCGCCGCCTTCTGCGAAATCGATGTCGGGTTTGATGTCGAGTGACTCTGCAGCTTCACGCACGACTGGACAATCTCGGGCATGGCCAGGACATAGCCGATCCGCCAGCCCGTCATCGCATATGTCTTCGAAACGGACCCCGCAATGATGACGTGGCTCTTCAGCTCCTGATGCCCGGCGATCGAAAACGGCTTTCGCCCATCATAGAGAAAGTGGGAGTAACACTCGTCGGAAAGCAGGTAGATATCGCGATCCCGGCACAGCTTTCCAATCCGCCCGAATTCCTCGTCGTCCAGCACGGCGCCACTTGGATTATTCGGCGAATTCACCACGACCATCCGGGTGCGTGGCGTGAGCGAACGTTCGAGCAGATCCGCGGTAAGCCGGAACTCCTCGGATTCCCTCGTATGCACAAACACCGGATTTGCATTCACGAATCGCGCGATGTCCGCAAAAGTCCCCCAGTACGCGGTTGGGATGACAACGTCCTCCCCCTCATCCGCTACCGACGAAAACACGTTGAAAAGAGCGTGTTTGCCGCCGAAGTTCACGATGCATTCCGGCAGGTCGTACTTCGAACCGAAGTCGCGGGCATGCTTCTCTACGATCGCTTTCTTGAGCTCCTTAATGCCGCCGATGGCCGTGTACTTCGTGAAGTCGCCCTCGATGGCTCGAATCCCCGCCTGCTTGATGTTTTCCGGCGTCGGAAAATCCGGCTCGCCGGGGCCGAAGTCCACCACGTCGAGACCCTGCTCGCGGAGTTTGAGCGCGGCTTCCATCACCGCCATTGTCTTCGATACCGAAATACGAGAGATCCTGTTTGCCAATTTCATTTCTTGAACCTTTGCTTTAGCCGTTTCTCGACGAGCTCGGGAACCAGCCCGGACACGGAGCCGCCCAGCTCGGCAATTTCCTTCACGAGACGCGAGCTCAGATACGAGTAGTGTTCAGCCGGCGTCATGAAAACAGTTTCGATTTCCGGTGCCAGCCGCCGGTTCATGAGAGCCATCTGGAATTCATATTCGTAGTCTGAGATCGCGCGAATTCCCCGAACGATGACCTGGGCCTTTTTCTGTTTTGCATAGTCCACCAGGAGGCCTTCAAAGACATCGATCTCAACGTTTGGAAAGCGCGGCTCCAAAATGTCATGCATGAGCTCGGTGCGTTCCTTGATGGTGAAGAGTGCCGCCTTTTGCGGATTGGTGAGGATCGCGACGATGACTTTGTCGAAAAGCCGCGTGCTGCGCTCGATGATATCGACGTGACCGAAGGTCAGGGGATCGAAAGATCCGGGATAGATTGCTGTTGTCACATGTTCTCCGGCCTATAGAATGCCAGTGAGGCGTCACCTTGCACAAGCGATCGAGTTTTTCGGAGGGCTCCGGAGGAGTCCGGAAGGTCCTTGCGCCTGGAATGCTCCAGGATCAGCAGGCCGCTGCCGGAGAACTTGCGGAGACAGGCCTGATATAGATCATCGCGGTCGTAAGGAGGGTCGACAAACGCGATGTCGAATTGAATGCCGTCGCGCGCGCAGATGTCGAGGGCTTTTGGGAGATCCATTTCGAGGATCTTGTAGCCGTCCCCGATGCCCAGGGATTCCAGGTTCTCTCGAATGATGCGGCAGGCCTTTCGGGATTGCTCCACGAAAACGACGTGGGCAGCGCCCCGGCTGAGGGCCTCGATTCCGATGCCTCCCATGCCTGCGCAGCCGTCGAGGAAGGTCGTCCCTTCCACGCTTGCCCCGAGAATGTTGAACAGTGTCTCCTTGAGCTTGTCGCTGGTGGGCCTTATCCCCGGAGGGGGTGTAGCCTTGAGGCGGCGGCTTTTGTATCGGCCAGAGATTATGCGCATGTTTCGCTCGGGTCATCCAAAATCACTGATCACTGATGGCCAATGTCCAATGACTAATGAAGTTGAGGATTCAGAAATAGACGGATTTCTAATGCTCATTTTTCAATCCTCAATTTCATTAGTCATTGGACATTGGCCATCAGTGATTTGTTACCCCACAGTCACAAACTTCGTCCGGGCAGACAGCGCCTCAATGAGCCTCTCCCGTTCCTCGGTGCGGTTCGCCCAGCGTTGCGCTTCTTTTTGCGCCAGCGACAACAGCTCGCTGTCCGTCACTAAATTCGCCACCCGGAACTCGGGGATCCCCGACTGCCGCGTGCCCGCCACCTCGCCCGGACCGCGGAGGTTGAGATCCACCTCCGCCAGTCGGAAACCGTCCGTTGTCGCGGTCATCGCCTGTATCCGCTGCCGGGCGACGTCATTCAACCGGCCGGGTGTCATCAGAATGCAGAGCGAAGAATGTGCTCCACGGCCAACCCGGCCGCGGAGCTGATGAAGCTGCGCCAATCCGAATCTTTCCGCATGTTCAACCAGCATTAAGGTCGCGTTGGCGACATCCACGCCGACCTCAATCACTGTCGTCGATACCAGGAGATCGATCTCGCCCGCCGCAAAAGCCCGCATGATGGTTTCCTTGTCGTCGCTCTTCAGCCGGCCATGCAGAAGTGCGACCCGCCGTCCTTTGAACACCTCTGAGAGCCTCTTGAAGCCCTCGGTTGCGGACTTCAGATCCAGCTTCTCCGACTCCTCGATGACCGGATACACCACGTATGCCTGCCTGCCCTGCTCGAGCTCCGCTGCGATCATCCGATGCACGCGCCCGGCGTCGCGCTCCGTTACGTGAACTGTGCGAATCGGCGTTCTTCCCGGCGGCATCTGATCGATCACAGACAGATCGAGGTCCCCATACAACGTCATCGCCAGCGTCCGGGGAATCGGAGTGGCGGTCATGACGAGGGTGTTGGGATTCTCGCCCTTCGCCATGAGCTGCAATCGCTGCACGACTCCAAACCGATGCTGCTCGTCCACAATCACGAGGCCGAGTCTGTTGAAGACCGTCTGCTCCTCGATAAGAGCATGCGTTCCTATAATCACATGGACCTCGCCAGCCGCAATCTTTTTCAGCAGTTCCTGCTTCTCGGCCTTCTTCACGCCGCGCCGGACGACGCCAACGCGATAGCCCAACGGGTCAAGGATGCGCTTTGCATTGATGTAATGCTGCTCGGCAAGGATCTCCGTGGGCGCCATCAGCGCCGCCTGGTATCCGTTCTCAACTGCAATCACGATGGCCTCAAACGCAACGATGGTCTTGCCGCTGCCCACGTCTCCCTGCAGGAGGCGATTCATCGGATACGGGGCCTTCAGGTCGTCCACGATTTCCTTCAAAACACGCTTCTGCGCTGCAGTGGGATGAAACGGAAGAATCGCCTTCACCTGCTGCCGGATCCGGTCCGTCGTTTCGAATCGCACACCTTTCAGAGAACGACCCTGAATCCGGCGGAGGGCGAAGATCAGCTCGAGCAGGAAGAACTCTTCGAAGATGAGCCGCCGATGATACGCCGACTGGCGCTGGTTCAGTTTTGCGAGATCGTCATCAGTGCCAGGAAAATGGATCCGCTGAAGTGAAGTGTAGATATCGGGAAATCCGTGAGCCTTCCGAATATCCTCCGGGAGTGGATCATCAAGATCCTTTGTCAGATCCGACAGCGCTCCGGCAATGAGCCGCCGAAGCTGCCGGCTGGTGATGCCGGCCGCTTCCTCGTAGACCGGCACGTACCGGCCGATATCGAGCGAGGCCGATTCGTCGCCGTCATCCAGAAGCTCGAATTCGGGATTGAAGAAAACGAACTTGGATTCGTGCCGATCGAAATCCACGCGGCCGAAGAGCACGACTTCACGGCCTGCGCTGAATTCGCGGGTCTGGAGATAGCCTCCGTGGAACCACTTGGCGTGAGCGAAGCTGCTGCCATCGGTGAGGATGACGTCCAGAATCCGGCCGCGCGTGCGGGTCTGGATCACGCGGCTACGATAGACTTTCGCGTAAACGGCAGCATCCTGGCCAATGCGAAGAGAAGACAAAGAAACGAAATTTGCCCGATCCTGGTAGGACTTGGGGATGTGGAGGAGCAGGTCCTCGACGGTCCGGACGTTCCGCGATCCGAGCAGCGTGGACCGCCGCGGGCCCACGCCCTTCACATACTGGACATCCGAGTCAAGCCGGAGCATGCAGGGAACGAAATCTCCTCTTTACTTGGATACTGTTTGCTGGGCCCGTG
>WNFO01001437.1_pt1 | contig 18768 bp, 15 predicted proteins | sample 5400251 | NCBI WGS metagenome assembly WNFO01 (sample SAMN13153354, study PRJNA577476) | soil metagenome | isolation source: 100 cm saprolite under Madrone tree | place: USA:California | collected 2016-06-14
TTGCCGAAATCGTGCCCTGCAGTCACGGCAGTAAGCGCAACTTTCCCATCCTTCACAATGGCCACTCGTAAACCCTCCGAGCGGAATAGCAGAGCATTGACGGGGAGGAGCAAGGTGGAACTCTGCGCCGGGACAGCTAAGTGGACCTCGGCATAAGAGCCGGTGAGCAGCGTGCCCATAGGATTGTCCACATCGATTTCAATCAGCAGAGTGCGGGTCGTCACAGTGATGGCATCGGCAGTGCGGACCAACGTCCCGCGAAACTTGCGGCCCGGAAATTCAGCCAGACTGAGATCCGCAGTCATGCCGACTTTGACCCTTTGCGAGTATTCCTCCGGGACGTTCACGTAAACACGCAGCTTTCCAGGCTGGGCAATGTGAAAAAGATCGGTTTTCACTCCGCCCGCGCTTCCAGAATTAATCAGATCTCCGATATCCGTATTTCGCGCGGTGATGATGCCGTCGAAAGGAGCGTAAACCTTTTCAAAGGAGACTAGCGCCGTGTACTGGTCTACAGCTGCCTGATCTGCCTCGACGATCGCTTTGTTGGCGTTGTAAGTACCGATGGCATTATCGACGTCTTGCTGGGAGACCGCGTTGGTTTTCAAGAGTCCCTGATATCTGGATTTGGTGATGGCCGCGAGCTCGAGATTGGCCTTCGCGGTCAGTAAGTTGCTGCGGGCTTGCTGGAGTTGCTGGTCAACTTCGGGAGTTTCGATGACAGCAAGCAGTTGGCCTTGCTTGACGCGTCCTCCAATGTCGACGTACCACTTTTTCAAATATCCGTTGGTGCGGGCATAAATGGGCGCGGTGATGAATGGTTGCACATTTCCCGGAAGGATGATCTCCTCGGCGGGCGCGGCCGGTTTTGGCGAAACAACCGATACCGCGGTGAGGGCAACCTGCGCTGTTTCCGCCTTTAGCGTGGAGCGAGCTTTGACACGCGACACAATGCCAGAGACCAACAGGGCGGCGACGACGATCAACACAATCGCCAGACCCAACCATCGTCTGGGCGGACGCTGCCGCCCTCCCGGATCGTTCGGTGGGGGCGTTTGCCCGCCGCTTTGTTTTCTCTCTTCAGTTTGTTGTGACATAGTGACTCCACACAGATTTTTGCCTAGTGCTAGTCTCCCGCTTGGGCTGGATGCCGGTGCGAACCCTGCAGGACGCTGAAAAATGCCGGCACAAAGAACAGCGTCGAAACCGTGGCGAAAATCAAGCCGCCTATGACCGCCCGCCCGAGAGGCGCATTTTGTTCTCCGCCATCTCCCAGGCCAAGGGCCATTGGCACCATGCCGATAATCATGGCCAGAGCGGTCATCAGCACGGGCCGAAAACGCGTGAAGCCTGCCTCCAACGCCGCGCCGATGGAATCGCTTCCTTCCTGCATTTTTTCCGTGGCAAAACTAACGACGAGAATGCTGTTTGAGGTGGCCACGCCCATGCACATTATCGCTCCCATGAGCGCCGGTACGCTCAGAGTCGTGTGCGTTATAAACAAAAACCAGGCAATGCCGGCGAGTGCCGCGGGCAGTGCGGAAATCATGATGAAAGGATCCAGCCAGGACTGAAAGTTCACCACGATCAGCAAGTATACGAGCACAATCGAAAACGCCAGCCCGCTCAGAAGACCAACGTAGGATGCCTGCATCGTCTGAACCTGCCCGCGGACAACGACGCGAGAACCGTGCGGCAATTGCTGGCGAGTGGCGTCAATGATTTTGTTGATGTCTCCGGCGACACCACCCAGGTCGCGTCCAGTGACGGCGCCAAAGATGTCAATCACCGGTGCCACGTTGTAGTGAGAGACCACTGCCATTCCGGCGCCTCGTTGCGTTGATACCAGGCTGGCCATGAGCGATGGCGGAGCCGCTGGGTTTGTGCCTGTGATCGGGATGTTTTCAACATCCTGCAGTGTGTCCGTGCGGTATTGCGGAGTCTGCGTGGCGATTTGGTAGCTAACATGATTCTTTGGGTCCACCCAAAACGTGGGCGAAGTTTGGAAGCTGCCGCTCAGTGACACAAGAAGATTCTGCGCAATATCGTGAGCTGTGAAACCAAGTTGCTCTGCTTTCGTACGTTCGACCCTCATGCGGAGATAAGGCTCATCAAAGGGCTGCTGGATCCGCAAATCAGCTGTTCCTGTGACGTATTTCAATTTGCTGAGGAGCGCATTAGCGTAGCGTTGGTTTCCCTCCAAGTCGTTTCCCACAACCTGCACATCGATGGGAGCCGGCAGGCCAAAATTAAGGATTTGGCTGGTCATGTCGGCAGGCAAGAATGCGAAACTCACGCCTGGAAACTGGTTTGGGAGTTTCAGACGAAGCTGATGAATGTAGTCATCGGTGGGATGGTGCTTGGCAGAGAGAGTCACAAGGATGTCGGCATCCGATGAGCCGACGGGAGCCGAATTGCTATAGGAGAGATTGATGCCGCTGAAAGGCAAGCCTATGTTGTCAATGACGTTTTGGACCTCGCTTGGCGGAATCTGGTGTCGAATCGACTGTTCGACCAGATCGCAAAGGTTGGCGGTTTCCTCGATGCGCATTCCTGTAGGCGCACGCAGATGCAGCTTGAAAGAGCCGCTGTCAACGCTGGGAAAGAAATCCCGGCCCAGCCAAGGAATCAGAATAGCAAGAGAGCCAAGGCAGCTCGCGAAGAACGCAATCAGGAAAGCACGCCGGTGATGGAGGCAAAACTCCAGCAGGCTGCGATAGCTGTGACGAAATCTCTCGAAGGCCTCTTCAAAACGCTTCTGAAGTCGTACCAGCGGATTGCGGCTTGGCGCACCCGCTTCGTGCTTATCTCCCCGCAAGAGGTACTTGGCCATAGTCGGAACGATGGTCCGCGAAAGGAAATAGGAGGCCAACATGGCGAAAACCACTGCTTCGGCGAGCGGCACAAAGAGATACCGCGCCACACCGGACAGCAAGAACATCGGAGCAAACACGATGCAAATCGAGAGTGTGGACACGAAGGCAGGTGTGGCGATTTGCGAAGCGCTGTCCAAGACAACTTCATCCATGTCTTTCTCTGGTTCCGCCTCCCGGTTGCGATTGATGTTCTCGACCTCGACGGTTGCGTCGTCCACTAGGATGCCGACGGCCAGAGCGAGTCCACCGAGTGTCATAATGTTGATCGTTTCTCCAATCGCGCTCAGAACGATGATCGAGGTCAGAATCGCCAGAGGGATGGAAGTGGCGATAATAATGGTGCTTCGCCAACTGCCCAGAAAAACAAGAATCATGAAAGCAGTCAGGCACGCGGCAATCAGCGTTTCCCGGACCACGCCACTGATAGCGCCGCGAACAAAAATCGATTGATCCGCCAGTGGTGCTATATCGAGCTGTGGTGGAACCGTGGCCTTGATTTGAGGCAACAGTGCCTTAATGCCGTCGATTACGTTTAGGGTCGACGCATCGCCCGCCTTTTGGATGGTCAGCAATACGGAGCGCTGTCCGTTGACGCGCACGATATTCGTCTGCGGGGGGAAGCCATCGCGCACCCAGGCGACATCTTTGATGTAAATCGTAGTGCTGCCGATCGTCTTGATCGGGATTCGGTTTAGGTCGGCAATTGTCTGCGGCGCCGCATTGGGAATGGAAACATCATATTCCTTGGAACCAATCTTGGAGGTTCCTGTGGGCAGGATTAGATTTTGAACGCTGATCGCGTTGACTACATCCAGTGCGGATAATCCCTTCGACTGCAACGCGGTGGTATTCAGATCCACCTGCACTTGGCGTTGTTTACCGCCATACGGATAGGGCACGGATGCGCCCGGCACGGTAATGAGCTGCGTGCGAATAAAATTCAGCCCATAGTCGTTGAGTTCTTGCTCCGACAGGTTTTGCCCAGATAAGGCTAGCTGGAGAACGGGCACACTCGATGCGCTGTAGGCAAGAATGAGAGGCGGCGTCGATCCAGCAGGCAACTGCTTCAGTTGGGTCTGAGAAACAGCGGTAATTTGCGCAATGCCTTGTTGAATGTTCGCGGTGGGCTGCAAAAACACTTTGACAACAGCAATTCCATAGAGCGATTGCGATTCGATGTGCTCGATATTGTCAACGGTGGTGGTAAGCGCCCGCTCCGTGATGCTCACGATGCGGTCGGCCATGTCCTCAGGCACGAGTCCGTTGTAGTTCCAGATGATGCTGACGACAGGAATGTTGATGTTCGGAAAAATGTCTGTTGGTGTGCGGAAAATTGCAAGCGTCCCCATAATCACGATAAGTATGGACATCACCACGAATGTGTAGGGCCGCTTCAGTGCTAGTCTGACAATCCACATAATTCAACCCTCCGGCTTGGCCGGACTGCAATAACCGTATGCGATTTCCCTCGAAAAGTTTTTCTGCTTCGACCCTAGACAGTGCAGCCCGGATGCCACTGTGAAAAACGAGCACGCATTTCAGGAAGTGCTTGAAAACACAGGCGTTTAGAAGGGGACCCGGAGATCAGGTGGCGGATGACCAGAGGCGAAGAGTCCAGCGCATTGGAAGATTGTCTAAACCGCTGGCAGCGTGTCTCAGATGGAGAGCAACTTCCGAAAGGGGATGAGTGAATGTGGAGGGGGCGACTGACCAAGCCAAGGTCCCGCAGGATTGAGAGCGAAACAACGAGATGGTCTACATACGCGACTCCGGCAATCGCCGCCAAGACCAACACGACTGGCAGCCACGTCGGTCTAATGGAAGCAACATCCTTGCGCAGAAGGGACGGCAGTGGAACCATTTCGCGAAGACCACCCAACTGCGCAGGCCTCGATTCTCGTACGGCAGGATGCAGCAGGTCATTCATTCGAAGAGAATCTTCGCCATCATCCCTTTGTCTTCGTGATTGAGAAGATGGCAGTGAAAGACGGACATCCCCCTGATTACGGGATCAGTGAAATCCATAATGACGTCGACGGAACCGCCGAATGGAACATTCACGGTGTCTAGCCACACGGGGCTCGCAATCGGCTGATCGTTTTCGGCGTAAGCCAAGAAGTGGACTTGATGAATGTGCATGGGATGCAGTTCGCCCGTGGCGTTGACAATTCTCCAATGCTGAACGGTTCCGACATTTGCGCGCAGCATCGGGGCTGCATCGGCTGTGAATTTCTCGCCGTTGATGTAAAAGCCCTTCTTGTCTTCCGTGAATGTCACGATGAATCGCGGCGGCGCCCTCTCTTCCTCAGCTAGGTCCAAAGTTTTGAGATCAGGTTTGCGCGAGCTATTCAAAACTTTGGAGACTGATCCTGCTGCCGGCCGCGGAACGATGTCAGCTAATACCATCGCAGGATTCGGATCGCCGTCCCGCCCGGTGTCTACGCAGCGTGAGATCAGGCGCCATGGCGTGCCAGCCGCGGGACCTGCGACAATAGCCTCAAGCCTGCCCGCCGGAGGCAACAGGACGTGATCAACAATGCGCGTTCGGTGATTGGGGTCGTGCAGGGCGATGGGCATCCCGTCCATGGCAACGATTTCAAACGGCTGCCCTTCAAGTTGTAGGTCGAGATAGCGGTCCGCGGATGCATTCACGAGACGCCAAAACTGGCGCTCACCAGGAGCGATCTCAATTTGAGGCCGCACCGATCCGTTTACCGTGAAGACCTCTTCTGGCGTCTCTGACTCCGCACCGCAAATATCCGAACTGAGTTCAACGCGGTGCTTCAAATCAGCAGACTGAGGATCACTCACAATGGAACGGCCGCGCACAACCAGGACGCGTTCCGGCAGGCCGACTAAGGGAGGAAAATAGGATTCAATCCCCTCGATCACAAGCGCTCCGGACATGCCGTCAAGCGCTTGTCGGTGGCTCTCCCCATGAGGATGCGTGTGATACCAATACAAGCCCGGCGGATGGTCTTGCGGAATCTGCAGGGTGTAGCGGAGTGATTGTCCAGGCATGGCCATCATGTCCAAGACGTCATCCTGGGGTGCGTCGGGAGAAACCGTCAGACCGTGAAAGTGCAAGTTCGTCATGTCCATGCACGGAGTAATCGCGCAACTTTCCTGTGGGTGAGCAGGGAGATCATTGATGTAGTTAATCTTCAGCTGGTCTCCCGGTGAAAGGCGCAGGGTTGGAGCGTTTGGCTGGCCATCAAAGTAGAAGGAGTTCTTTCCATCCTTTGTGATCCCCGCGTGCAGCGTGAGGGAGAGTGTATGGTTTTTCGCGCGAAGTTCCGGGGGGTTCGGTAACTGGCTTGACGGATTTCCCGCGAGTTCGAGTTGGCAGAAAACCGCTGCTGCCGCTATGGCGATGGCAGCGGCAGCGATTCGTGGCAGGGACGCACGGCGAGAAATTGAAAGCTTCCAAGCCATCGCTCATTCCACCTTATGCCAGGTAGAATCCGGGTCATAGGCGGTCATTGCCTGGGCGAGCTTTGTCGTGCCGGGACCAAGGTCCTTTTCGTAAATTGTTCCAGATTTGTCGACGATAAAAGTCTTCACGCCCGAGGAGCGGTACTCGACAGGGTAGGCGACGAAGGCGAATCCTGCGCTCATCTTGCCATCGACGATGTAGTTCTTGGCGCCGCCCGACGCATGTGGTCCTTGGCTGGTGAGGATCCGGAACATATACCCATTGAACGGAACATGCTCTCCGACTTGGTCCGTTGGGAGATTTTGGCGCGCGTAGGCTATGAGAGGATTGATCGGGCTATCGAATTCATCGTCAGCACCATGCCAGTACAGACCATTGTGCCGGCCTTCATCGCTGACCAGTTTCTGTGCGAATTGCTTCGGCGGGGCACCCGACGGGCGGGCAAAATATTGCTTCTGCGCAGCGACCAACTCGCGGCACGCATCCATGGCAGCAAGTTCATTTCTGCCGATGCGCCGGAACAGGATCTCGTCTTTGCCCGCCGGCGTGTCGAAAAACCACGAACCGTGTTTATTTACGAGCGGAATGGGAAGCGGCCAGTTTTCGGCACCGATTACCAGACTTACTGTTCCGTTCGCTTCTGTGACTAACCGATGCATCTCCTGGTATTTGACGACGAAGCTGACCCAAGCATCCAAATCTTCCTTTGAGTCACCGGACGACAGGACATCCTTTCCGGCTGGTCCGAGGATGCTCAATGCAGCTTGTTCGTCCTCTCCCTCCATTGCACCAAAGAGAGCGCGACTGGCATCTTCGGCGGAAGAAAAAGTTCGCTGCCCCGGCTGCTGAGCGAACATTGGTGCAGACAAACAGCCCAGGGAAAGTGCGAACAGAACGGACATGCCAAATCGAACAAATCTCTTGCATTCAAGTTGAACAAAAATTGAAATCGTGTGCAGCATGGTATTCCTCTCCATTCTTGAATTTTCGCTACGCTCTACCTGGCCGTACATCAGTGATGTCGTCCACCGCCGCCACCATGGAAACCGCCTCCGTGGAAGCCACCTCCAAAGCTTGACCGCCCGCGGGAGGAAAAGCCTCGGACATTGCCACCGTGATCAAAGCCACTGAACGCTCCAGAGCGCGTTCCAGGCTGAAAGTGAGGAGCCGAAGACCCGTGAAACCCCGGACCTCCGTTGCCAGGTCTGCTTCCATGGAACGCGTTGCCATGGTTGACGTTGCCGTGGCCGAAATCGCTGTGGTTGAAGTTGTTGCGATTGATGATGGTTCGACTGTGGGAGATGTAGGTGTTGTGGTTGTAAATCACCCGATGGCCATGCCAGTCGCATCCCCAGTGATGCCAGCCCCAACCATATCCTCCGAAGAAACCGACGCCGAACCCGATTCCAAATCCAATCCCCGCTCCGGCAAGGAAGATTCCCTGCACGGGGTACCAGCCTGGATATGCGACGATTGGCTCGCCATACACGAGCCAGGGATCATAGGCGGGCACATAGACGACCTCAGGATTGGCCGGTTCGATGATGATGGTGTTCCCTTGAGTCGTTACCTGCTCCTGTTCATTGCTATTGAGGTGGCCAGCCTTGTGAGCCTGTTGACGCATCACTTGGACGGCATCCGTCACATCCTGCTGCTCGTTGGCATAAGCGTCACCGAGGGATGAAGTCCATGAGAGGTTCTTGTCCATGTTTTCAAGAACCGAGGGAAATTGTGTGAGAGCCTTTACGCTCGGGTCCCAGGCTTGCTTGTCGACTTCCCTTGCCAGCTCTTCACCATTGAGGTTGGAATGGCTCTGCATCCAGCGGTCCGCCTCGACAATCTCGGTGGGATAAGTGGAAGCGGCGAGAATCTGCGCAACGAGTGCGTCCGGGTATAAGGCGATCGGGGCGACCAGTTGTTGCAGCTCCTGAGAAGAATGTTGCACGGGCGCCGGTGGTTGCTGCTCGCTGGATTGGCCCGCGGGACCGAAAGACTCCGCCTGCGCAGTGAAGCGCACAAGCAAACAACAGAGAAGTAAGATTGAAATTTGCCTGAACAACTTCATGGCATATTCTCCAGTGTAAAATTGGGATCATCTCCCTTGATGTCAAACCCCTGTTGAAACAATTTCGTTAACCCTTTCGGCCGGCCAGGGAAGCCTCACTGGCCACGCAACGTTCCCGGCTCGATGTCATTACGGCGGGCCAGGTCTTCAAGGTCGTCGAGCTTGGCTTGTGCTTCCCTCATGCGCTGCTGCAGGATTTCAATGCCGTCTTCGGGAGTGACGGCAAAGTCTTCGCCAACTAGATTTATGCCGCCGGTGGATTCCCTGAGACTTCGCGCGTCGTCAAGCGCCTGCTGGTATTCGCGAAGCTGCGCCTGCCGGTATTCAAGTTCGTCGCGTAGTTTTGCTGCCTGCTCCACGTACCCCTCTGGGTCGTGGGTTTCCACGTACGGTGCTGGTTCTTCGTACGGTAGAGGTGCGGATGTCGACGCCGGCTGTTCTTTGTCTATTGGGCCCACGATGGAAATCAGACCCGGACGGTGCAGTTTTTCGAGATCGTCGTTGGTCCAAACCACGGGGTTCTGGCTGTCCGTTCCCGCGCGCGGCTTCTTGGCCGCGCGTAGGGGAATGGCCAGCGTACTCAGGGTCACTGAGAGTGCGAATGAAAAGGTCAGATAGCGATTCATTTCGCTCTCCTTAGTGTTTTTCGGACGGGGCGGGAGGAAAATGCTGGAACATTTTGTTCACGCCTTTGCCGAGATTCTTGGTGTTCTTATCGGCCTTGTCGGAGAGCGTATCGCTCGATGAGCTTCGCCAGATCAATTTCTCCGTTTTTGCATCGAACAGATCGACCACTAGCGTCCCGACTTTGTACGTTTCGACTGTCGTGGTTGCGTCGCCAAAACCGCCGAATCCTCCCCAGCGCCGGCCTCCGCCGAACCCGTTGTAGAAGGTGTCCAGGGTTTGTTGGTTCTGAGTGGTCTCAATGGCGAACACTTCAACGTCACCGCCAGACGGAACTTCCGTCAAGCCTTTTGCCGCCAGAGCGCTGTTCACCGCGCTCTTGATGCGGTCGACCATGAGCGGGTCTTTTGTCTGGACCTTTTCCCAAGAGTAGGTCTTGTACTGGCCAAAGTTTGCATTGTGGTCGTAGTCGGTTTTAACGTGTTGAGCGAATGAAACGGTCGCCAGAGCCAGCGTTAGTCCGAGTGTGGTTGCGATTTTCGACATGAACTTCATACTTCCTCCTTTTTGAGATTCCGAGATTCAAATCTTCGCGCGAGAAAGAGCGGCCTGCTGGCACGCACCCTTTCGCTCGTTCGGTGCGAGCCGCTAGTCGTTCTGTCGTCACGAAAAGTTTCAATGCGTGTACCGACACCACTGGAAGAGGCAACAGGATTGCCAAACGTGGATTGCGTAAGTGACTGAAAGTAGAGGCCGACACAGACAAAAGGGCGGTGTGCGATGCCAACCCGCTAGACGCGACTCCGCATGCTGACAGGCCAGTGTGGTTGTTTATTTGATTGTGTATCAGACAGTTTCGGATTGAGGTCGGCTGAAGATGTGATCGCTGGTACGTCTGATGACTAATGTCTGGGCTGTATTAACCGAATGGAGGATTTGTCCTCGTAAGCTAGCGACTCTGCTACGAGGGAAGTGGATCCTTGTTGGTACGAGAGATGCCAAGCTTTTGCATCCTGAAGTAAAGCGTGGACCTCTTCATTCCCAAACGTGCGGCGGCCCCGTTGGGGCCGGCGACAACCCACCGGGTCTGCTCGAGAGTCTTGCGAATGTGGTCCCGCTCCGCGTCCTCCAGGGTAATTGGCCCGAGGGATTCCGCCGCCTCGGGGGCACACTTCAAACTCGCAAGAGGGGGGTCCAGGACATTGCCCGAAGTAAGGATCACGCTCCGCTCAATGAAATTCTGAAGCTCGCGAATGTTGCCCGGCCACGGGTACGAGGTAAGTTCGGACATCGTTTCTGGGGAAATCCGGTCGATTTGCTTACCCATCCGACGGGCATAAATCTCGACAAAATGTTCAACCAAGGCCGGAATGTCTTCACGGCGCCCCCGCAACGGTGGCAGCGGGACCGGAAATACATTCAGACGATAGTAGAGGTCGCTGCGAAACTCGTTCCGCTTCACCATTTCAACCAAATTTCTGTGAGTTGCAGCTACCAGGCGAACGTCTACTTGGTGAGTCCGTCCGCTGCCCAAGCGCTCGAATTCCTGCTCCTGCAGGACACGCAGCAGTTTTGGCTGCAATGGCAACGGAATGTCTCCCACCTCGTCCAGGAACAGCGTCCCCTTGTCAGCTAATTCGAAACGCCCGATCTTTTGCGCGATGGCACCCGTAAAAGCGCCTTTCTCATGGCCAAAGAGCTCGCTTTCCAGTAGATCAAACGGAATGGCTGCACAATTCAGCTTTATGAACGGGCGTCCACACCGCGAGCTCAGATTGTGAATCGCACGGGCGACCAGCTCCTTGCCTGTACCGGTTTCTCCCTGGACAAGAACAGTAGAATCCGTAGGGGCGACTTGCTCGACCTGTTCGAGCACCGATTCCAGAGCAGGACTGTTGCCTATGATCTGCTCGAATCTGCGCGGATTAGCATCCTGGTCGGCGGATCCGAATCTTGCAACAGCTGCCACAGAAGACCTCCTTGGGCAACCCGATGCCCACTTCTACTTACGGGCTTAGTTTTCCAGAGCCGCCCGCACACTCTCGAGCAATGCTTCGTCGTCGAACGGTTTTGCCATGAACTCCACGGCGCCTGCTCGCAAGGCTTGCATCCGCATTTTTTCGTCGCCATGCGCCGTGATAAAGATAATCGGAATCTTGCAGGCTTCCGCGTTCAGCTTCGCCTGCAGTTCGAGACCGGACATTCCTGGCATACGGATATCGGCGATCAAACACCCAGCCTGGTGTTGTTGGCCGGATTTCAAGAACTCTTCCGCCGACGCAAACGCCTGCGCCGGCAAGCCGACAGCTTTCAGCAGGCCCTGCAGCGCGCTGCGCATTAAATCATCATCATCTACAATCGCAACCATTTTGGTCTTCTCCAGAGCTTCCATAGCTGAAATCTAGCAACGTTGCCGAAAGGGCGCAATTATACTTTGGTATGAGAGCCCGAATAGCCCATCGGCTGAGAGGTAACAACAATCTACTTAGAGTTGAGAAAGCTATCGTTAAGACGGAGGACTGTTAGCTGTCAAGCTGCTTTGTGTATCACCGACGCCTCGGAACTACGCTACTTTTTGCCTGGCGGAAGCTCAAGTTTCGACGCCATTCTAACCAATTCTGCCAGCGAATCAGCCTGCATCTTCCGCATCACGTGGCCGCGATGGATCTTCACAGTGATTTCGCTTATCCCCAGTTCAAAAGCTATCTGCTTATTCAGCATTCCCGAAACCACTAAACCCATGACCTCGCGCTCGCGCTCACTCAGGGTCTCGTAACATTTTCGCAAGTCGGCACGCCCACTCTCCTGTTGGCGAGTCAAACGGTCACGATCCAGAGCCTGATGGATCGCATTCAGCAAATCCTGGTCTTCGAAAGGCTTGGTCAGGAACTCCACGGCACCGGATTTCATGGCCTTCACTGTCATCGGAATATCTCCATGACCCGTAACGAAGATGATCGGGATTTGGATGCCTGCGTCAGCCAGATGGCGTTGAAAGTCGAGACCGTTGATTCCGGGAAGGCTCACGTCCAGGACAAGGCAGCTTGGGCCATCCGGCAGCTTGTTGCGGAGGAATTCTTCCGCTGTCCCAAAGGATGCGCACTGTAACCTCGCCGATTTCAGCAGTCCTTGGATTGACGCACGCACACCGGCATCGTCATCAATCACGAACACCGTGGGAGCGTCTGCGGGTGTCATTCATGCGCCTCGGCCTTGGCGGGTAGACTGAAACAAAAACTTGCGCCACGCGGGGAGTTGTCGACGGCCCACAAGCGGCCACCATGCGATTCGATGATGGACCGGCTGATGCGAAGCCCCATGCCGGTCCCGTGCAGCTTGGTAGTAAAGAAAGCATTGAAGATCTGTTCCTTCTGTTGTGGGGGCAGCCCTACGCCGTTGTCACTGACGGACACAACAACTTCCTCGCTTTTCGTTCGCTGCGACCTGATGTCGAGCTCGCGCTTCCAATCCGCATCCTTCATCGCTTCGATGCCATTGATCATGAGGTTCATCAGCACCTGCTGCAATTGCACGCGGTCGGCCATGACCTGAGGAAGATCTGCCGCAAGCTCCGTCTCGACTATTATGTTGTATCGCCGAGTCTCGCTGCGTAGAAGAACAGTCATCTCTAAAATAATATCGTTTACATCTGCCGGCTCCCGTTGCGAAGTTCCCTTCTTGAAGAGCTGGCGGATCCGGCTGATGATTTCCGCCGCTCGCGTTCCGTCTTTCACGATTCTCATCGCAGCCTCGCGCGCCTCTTCAATGTCTGGATGATCGCGCGTTAGCCAGCGCAAACAGGTGTTGGCGTTGGTAACGGCGGCGGCAATCGGTTGATTCACTTCGTGCGCCAGGGAAGCGGTCAGCTCTCCCATGGTGGTCACCCTGCTGACGTGGGCGAGATCCGCCTGCACCTGACGCAATCTCTCCCGCTCTTCATCCACGCGCTTGCGTTCGGTGACATCCATCGACGTACCAACGTATTCAACTAGATCGCCGGATATATTGCGAACGGGATGACCTGTCGAGCGAATGTATTTAATCGCTCCCTCGGGAAGAACGATTCGGAAAACCACGTCAAAGTCGGAGCCTTCGTCCGGCCTTTCAAGAAAAGCTTCTCTGCGCACCCTATCTCGATCCTCAGGATGAACACGCTGGTAAAACACCTCGTCTGACGGTATACCCTCTTCCGGATCGAAACCAAACAACCGGTAATTTTCCCGTGACCAATAGACACTTCGCCTACTGGCTACGTTCCATGCCCAACTGCCGGTACGCGCCAACCTCTGTGCTTCAGCTAAGTAACCCTCGCTCCGCCGCAGGGCCTCTTCCGCCTGTTTGCGCTCGATGGCGATACTAGCGAGATGGGTGATCCGCTCAATGACATTAAGCTCTTGCTGATCCGGAAAGTGCGGCTCGCGATAGTAGACTGCAAAGGTTCCTAACACCTTCCCTGCTGAGGAGAGTATCGGAGTGGACCAGCACGCCCGTAGCCCATGCGCCAGCGCCAGATCGCGAAAATCCGCCCACAGTGGATCCGTGGCGATGTCGGAGACGACCACGGGCTTTGCCCGGTAAGCGGCCGTCCCGCACGACCCCACAGACGGGCCGATGACAGCACCATCGATCGCCTTAGTGTAGGTTAGTGGCAGGCTGGGCGCCGCGCCGTGCCGAAGACAATTAGCGTTCGGGTCCAACAAAAGGATCGAAGACAGAGAACCGCTGGCCAGTTCTTCGACGAGCAGGCATGCGCCCCGAAGGATGAGGGCGCGAGAATCGCCCCTGGCTATCATCTCGAGAAGCCGTTTCTCGCCGGCCAGCAACAGTTCGGCCTGCTTGCGTTCGGTCACGTCCATCACGGTGCCCACGAATTCAACGGGAGCGCCGGATGGGCTGAGAACTGGATGGCCCACCACGTGGATGTCTCTGATCTCCCCACTGGGACGAACAAATCGGTAATCCAGCGCGAACTCCGTTTGGTCACGCCCTGCTTTCTCTACTCCTTCGCTAAGCATGGCTTGATCATCCGGATGGACGCGCTGTAAGAACGTTTCGTATCGCGGTTGACCATCGCGCGGATCAAAGCCCAGCACGCGGTAGCATTCTTCGGAGAAGTACCTGATCTCGCCGATGGCAGGTATTGATGCCCAACTTCCCGTGTGGCTTAGCCTCTGCGCTTCCGCCAGATAACCCTCGCTTCGCCGCAACGATTCTTCCGCCCGCTTGGTCTCGGTCGTATCCATCACCGCTCCAACAAACTCGAGTTCGCCCGACTCATCTCTTTCAGCACGAGCCACAACGTGGACATGCTTGACGGCGCCATCCGGCATCAGCAAGCGATGTTCAAAATCAAAATCCTTGCCATCCTGCGCCGCCCGCTCGATGGTCTGTTGGACGAGAGTTGCGTCATCCGGATGAACCCGTTGGAGAACAAGTTCTGCGGTCGGTTTCATCATTCGGTCGTATTGGAAGATTCGAAAAGTCTCCTCTGACCAGATGATCTCGCCGGTGGACGGCTTCCAGCCGAAGCTACCTGTATGACTAAGCCTTTGCGCTTCCGCCAAGTACGCCTCGCTCTGCTGCAGCTTCTCTTCCTGTACTTCCAAGGTCTGGGTAGCGAATCGCCTATCAACCAAGGACGTCAGCAGAGCCAGTCCGAGGACGATAAAGGTGGCGGCTGCAATTCCGCCGGTGCCAAGCGTGGAGATGCTTACGGCATGAGACAGGTCCGTAGGCATGCCGGAGGGCGTGAAACTCGCGGCGGCCATGCCGGTGTAATGCATGACGGGAATCGCTGCACCCATCACGGCGGCTCCGGCTAACTTTTCCCAGCCGATCCCCGTTTTCTCATCTCGGAAGTGAAAGGTAATCCACAGCGCAGCGAGAGAAATCAGAACCGCGAGCACGACGGACAGGACGACTAGAAACGAATTAAACTGGCATATGGCAGGCAAACGCATGGCAGCCATGCCGATGTAATGCATGCTTGCAATACCTGCGCCCATCGGGGCACTTCCGGCGAGCGCTCGGAACCAACCCATTTTCTGCCGGCTCACCACGCCCAGCGCAACGACCGAAGCGAGAATGGCCGCAATCAGTGAGAGCAGAACGGTCGGCCAATGGTATGCGACAGGAATCGGTAGGATGAACGCCAGCATCCCAATGTAGTGCATGGACCAAATGCCGGTCCCCATCGCACCGGCGCCGCCCAGCAGCCAAATTGCGCGAGTCCAACCGCCCGCGGCTGTTACGCGACCTGCAAGATCCAAAGCAGCGTACGACGCAAACATGGCGATCAACACCGAAAGTGCTACGAGTGCGTAGTTGTACGAGCCAATCAAGTTCACGGCAGCCATGTGATTCCATCCGGTTGCCACGCGGAACAATCGCGCCGCGCTTCAATTAGGAATTAACCGTTGGGACTCATTCCTTTGCCTCGATTTTAGTGGGTAAAGCGAAATAAAAACTTGCGCCGCGCGGAGAGTTGTCGACAGCCCACAAGCGCCCGCCATGGGATTCAACGATAGAGCGGCTAATACGAAGCCCCATGCCGGTTCCGTGAGGCTTGGTAGTGAAGAAGGCATTGAAGATCTGTTCCGTCTGCTCCGGGGGAAGCCCCACGCCGTTGTCACTGACGGATACCAGGACTTCTTCTTTCTCCGTTCTGTGTGACTTGACGGCCAACTCGCGCGCCCCATCCACTTCCTTCATCGCATCGATGCTGTTCACGATGAGGTTCATCAGCACCTGTTGCAATTGCACACGATCTCCCATGATCCGGGGAAGATCTGCGGCTAGCTCCATCCGGACTGTTATGTTGTACCGCGTTGCCTCGCTGCGCAAGAGGACGATCATCTCTCGAACGGTTTCGTTTACGTCCACCAGCTCCCGTTGCGAAGTACCCTTCTTGAAGAGCAGGCGGACCCGACTGATGATGCCCGCCGCACGGGTTGCGTCTTTGACGATTCTCGATGCAGCCTCGCGCGCCTCTTCCAAATCGGGGTGATCGCGCGTAAGCCAGCGCAGGCAGGTATTAGCATTGGTGACGGCAGCGGCAATCGGTTGATTCACCTCGTGCGCCAGGGAGGCGGTCAGCTCTCCCATGGTAGTCACACGGCTGACGCGTGCCAGTTCCGCCTGCGCCTCGCGCCACGCTTCTTCCGCATGCTTGCGCTCAAGACTCTCTGCTTGCAACGCCTCGTTGGTGCTCCGGAGCTCTTGAACTGTTTTTCTCAGGTCATCGCGCGCGCGCCTGAGCGATTCCATGGCGCTCCTTTGCGCAGCGCTCAGCGACCCGACAAACAGGGTTGACGCCATAAAGATAACAAAACGCGGTATTTCCTCGGGCTTTGCACCAAACGAATGGGTCGGAGGCAGGAAGTAGTAATAAAAAGCGAGAGCGGAGACGGCCGTCGCGAGCAATCCTGGCCCGACTCCCACGAACCACGCACTTACTATGACGGCGCAAAGAAAGAGTGACACGGGAGCATCTCCCAAATGAAACGCCGGCCACCATGAAATGATCAGGGCCGCGGCAATCGAAAGAACAGCAATCCCATAGCTCCAAATGGCATGCGGCTTGGGCCACAGAAGAGGATTGGACCTGGACATGACTTCTGCTCCGATAAGGCAAGGTGTCGTTTCCGGGAATCAAAATCTTAGCATTAGAAGTGTTCTGCTCCGACCACACCGGCCACATGGCGCACGTCAGTCCTCGCTCATGGGAAGGTATCCGGTTTCTGCTGTCCAGTCTGATGGACGGAATGTCAAGACTCTGACAGGCTCGCATTTCGGCTGACGTCGCCCAAGGACTCCTGAATCGGCGTATCTCCCGCTCTGCCAGCAATTTCCAGGGTTACTCGTCACTCACAGTCTCTTGGCATACAGATTGCCTCTCTTACCGACGGTTAGCATTTTCCCGGTGAATAGAATTGGCAGCGAGCAAGCGTCAACGTCACAGCGAGGCCAGATCAGGAGACGGGACGCAGACAGGAGTACAAGCATGAAACCTATATCCATTCTCGACTGGTATCGCATTCTGCGCGCGCACCATGAGTGGACGATATTCCAGTCCATTCGATATGCGCTTTGGCTGGCGCGCTAGTTCGTTTCTCTTAACTTTGTGTCGAAACAGCGGGGGAGGTTCGGATTCATGGGAACGTCTTTTGGAATCGGCCTAAGGCAAGACTCCGACGGCGCGCTGGTGGCTGCCACAAAGCGCGGAGACACTCAGGCTTTCGAAGAATTGGTTCTTCGTCACAAGCAGAGAGTTCTCGCCGTGGCGCAACGGATAACCAATAACTGGGAGGATTCTGAAGATGTGGCGCAGGAAAGTTTCCACAAAGCCTTCCTTCACCTCGACGGGTTTCAAGAAAAGTCGCGGTTCTCGACCTGGCTGACACGCATCGCCATGAATGAAGCGTTCATGCTGCTCCGTCGAAGGCGAGGAGTTGTCGAAGTCTTGCCGGAGAATCCTGACGATGGCATGAACTCCAGTTCCGAGGCGTTCGTTGACCAGAGCCCCAATCCTGAAGAGTCCTGTTCGCAACGCGAGCGCAAGCAACTCTTGACCGAGGCAATCAATCGCCTAGGTCCGGCAATTCGAACAACGATATTGCTTCGTGACATCGAAGAACGATCTATCAAGGAAACGGCTCAGATTCTCGGCACTTCCATTACCGCCGTGAAAGCGCGCATTTTTCAAGGGCGCCGGAAGTTACGGGACTCCGTGCATCGCGGGCTCCTTAGGGGAGTCTATGAGAATGTGCGGGCGGAAGCACAACATTGTTGAGGTAAGGAAACACGCTTCGGTAATCGGTTCGTCGTTACAGCAGTTGCGCCGTACGTATGACCTCCGCCGCCACACCCACAGTGCTCATCATCGATGATGATGACGATGTGCGTGCGTTGAATGCAGGGCCTCGTCAGTCGGCTTGCGATCTAAATCTTTTGCAACGCTTCAAGAATTCCTACGCGGCAAGCGTTGGGACGGTCCCGCCTGCCACCCGCCTTATCGAAGCTCCCGCAGCCTAAAACGCCGGAGTTTCTGGGGAGGACGAACGGCTCAACCGGTTCAACAAGGCGGCCAGATGTGAACGATCTCCATCCCTCATGGTTATGAACTGAAGGCCCACGCCATGACCGGGATTTAGGCGCCGCACTACGGCGTCGGCCCTGATCGGTCCTTCTTGGACAAGAAAATCAAGCGCGGTCATCGCACCCACGGCCCCTGGACTTGCCGTCTTCACAAACAGACCCCCCAGGCTCAAATCCCGAACTTGGGAGATTTCGTTACGTCCATCACAGCTCCAAAGGACCCAGACGCCCTCCGGCGTCTCCACTCGAGAGTTAAGCCTTCTTTGAGGGAAGGCAGGTTCTTGTAACATGGGTCACCATCCTACGGACTGTCTACAGATGGCGGAATGCAGAAATACGCGGGACTTGGACGGAGGGAATCGTTCCGAATGATCGGTCTCAGGAAGCTGAGTGGCTACTCTGGACTGAGTTCCCGCCTCTGGACGTCTGGCACCGCCTCCACTATTGTGTCGTGAAGGTGTTTATTGGGCTGGTGACTCCGTCGCTCTTGTCGTTGGGCTCCATCGAGTCAACCTTGTAGTAGTAGGTAGTCTTCGGCGCAAGGCCTTCCACGCGCACGCGGAACACCGTATAGGAATGGGTCGGGTTCAGCCGGATGTGCGATTTCGCGGTCTGGCTCAGGTTCTTGGGATCCGTGCCGTAGTGTACAACCCCAAAGTGTTCGGGCGAGC
>WNFO01001440.1_pt1 | contig 18756 bp, 12 predicted proteins | sample 5400251 | NCBI WGS metagenome assembly WNFO01 (sample SAMN13153354, study PRJNA577476) | soil metagenome | isolation source: 100 cm saprolite under Madrone tree | place: USA:California | collected 2016-06-14
GCACCGTACGCACCGTGTCAAGCCCGGCGACACCGTCCTGGTGCACGCGGCGGCCGGGGGCGTCGGGCTGCTCCTCTGCCAGTGGGCCAAGGCACTTGGCGCGCGCGTCATCGGCACGGTGTCGAGCGAGGCCAAGGCCGAGCTCGCGCGGGCGAACGGCTGCGAGCATCCGATCGTGACGCGAAGCTATTCCTTCGCGGAGAAGACGAAGCAGGCGAGCGGCGGCCGCGGCGCCGACGTCATTTACGATGGACTCGGGCACGACGCGGCGCAGGAGAATCTCGAGGCCCTCGCCATGCGCGGCCACTGGGTGAGCTACGGACAGGCGACCGGCGCCCTGGAACCCTTGAATCTGAGCGGAAAGTCCGGAACCCTCTCTCAGCCGGTGCTCTTTCACTACACCCAGGATCACCTGCAGCAAATGGCTGGCCGCGTGTTCACCGCGGTGCGCGACGGTATCCTCAAGCCCGACATCCGCCACCGCTATCCCCTCGCCGCCGCGGCCAACGCCCACCGCGACCTCGAGGCGCGACGCACCAGTGGTCAGATCGTGCTACTTCCCTAGCGCGCTGGCGGAGAAGAGCACAAACAGGAGGCGCACGATGCTGCTGCAGGAGATGACCTGGCCGGAGATCAGCAACCTGTCGCGAGACATCCCGGTTAGCCGCGCCGCGGCTCACTTGAGCTTCGGGTCCAGGAAGTCGCGCAGCGCGTCCCCGAACAGGTTCACGGCGAGGATCGTGACGGTGATCGCCGTCCCGGGAAAGACGACCATCCACCATGGTGGCTTGAAGGCCTCGGCGAGGACGCCGCCCAGCATGTTGCCCCAGCTCGGCGTCGGCGGCGGCACGCCCACCCCCACGAAGCTCAGCGCCGCCTCGATGAAGATCGCCGCGCCCAGGTGCCCGGTGGTGATGATCAAGAAGGGGGCCAGGCACTGGGGCGCCACGTGCCGCGTCATCACGCGCGCGCCCGACGCCCCCAGCGCGCCGGCCGCCTCCACGTAGGCGAGCTCCTTCACCGACAGCACCATCGACCGGACGACGCGGGTGCTCAGCGGCACCCGGGTCACCGCGATGGCGATGATGACCGTGGACAGCCCGGCCCCCAACGCCGCCATGAGCAGCAACGCGAGAATGAGGGCGGGAAGCGACATCAGGACGTCGAGCACCCGCTGACTGATCAGGTCCACTCGGCCGCCGAGGTATCCGCTCGACACGCCCCAGAGGAACCCGATGGTGTCGCCGAGGAGCACTGAGCTGATCGCCACCATCAGGGTCACGCGCGCGCCGAAGATGATGCGGCTCAGCACGTCGCGCCCGAGGTGGTCGGTGCCGAGGACGCGCTGGCCGAGGGGCGGATTGCGCGTCAGGGCGTAGTTCGCGGTCAGCGGGTTGTGGGGCGCCAGCCGCTCCGCCATCACCGCCACCGAGGCCAGCAGCAGCAACACCACCGCGCAGAGGCCGCCGAGCGGCGAGGAGCGGAAGAAGCGCGCCACGACCATCGACGCGGAGCGGCTACTGGTAGCGGATGCGGGGATCGAACCAGCCGTAGCTGACGTCGACCACCAGGTTGATGAGGACGAAAATGACGCCGTAGAGCAGCACGAGGTTCTGGATGAGCATCCAGTCGCGCTCGGCGACGGCGAACACCAGCGCGAGGCCGAGCCCGGGGACGCTGAAGGCGCGCTCGACCGCCACCGAGCCGCCCAGGAGCGCGCCCAGCGCTGTCCCCGTCACGGTCAGGATAGGCAGCATGGCGTTGATCAGCGCGTGGCGCCATACCACGATGCGTTCGCGCAGACCCTTGGCCCGAGCGGTACGCACGTAGTCCTCGCCCAGCACCTCCAGCACCGAAGAGCGCGTGATGCGCGCCATCATCGCGGCCAGCGCGACTCCCAGAGCCAGGGCCGGTCCCGCGGTCATCTGGAGATTGCGGACCGGGTCGTCCCAGAGATACGTGATGGTCAGGGGCGGTCTCCACGTGAGGGTGAGAACCAGAGAGAGGACGATCATCAGCCCCACCCAGAAGCTGGGGATGGCCATGAAGAGCGTGACCACGAAGCGGAAGGCGTAGTCGGTCCACGAGTTCCGCCACAGCGCCCCGATCAGGCCCACCGGCAAGCCGATCACCCAGGAGAGAATGACGGCCATCAGCGCGATCTGTCCTGTGATGGGCGCGCGGCGGATGATGACCTCGCGGATGGGCTCGCCGCGCCAGAACGACTTGCCCAGATCGCCGCGCAGGACGTCCCTGACCCAGTCCAGGTACTGCACCACGTATGGCCGGTCCAGGCCCAGGCTCGCCCGCGCGGCCTGCAGCTGCTCCTGGCTGAGCACGTACGTGCCCCCGCCTTCGCCCGAGATCGCCGACAGCGGATCGCCGGGCAGCACGCGCATGGCAATGAAAATGAGCAAGGTGACGCCGAGGATCGTCGGGATGGCGATGAGCAGGCGCTGAGCCAGATACTTGCGCATGGGTGTCCGCCGTCGCTCGCGTAATCCCGTCAGGCCGCTCGGCCGGTCCGTGATTCGGAGGTGCGCGCCACCCGTCTAGCCGCTATCGGTCCAGCCAGAAGGTGTCCACGCGACCCAGCTCCGAGAAGACGCGAATGTCGCTGGCGTGGCCCTTGACGGTGGTCCGCCACATCGGCAGATGGTCGGTGAACCCGATCAGGTAGAGCGGCACAGTCTGGTCCAGCAGCGTCATGCCCTGCGCGAAGAGCTGCTTGCGCTTGCCCTTGTTCGTCTCGCTGTTGACCTGCTTCAGCAGCTTGTCGAACTCCGGGTTGGAGTACCGGGAGAAGTTCAGGGAGCCGCCCGTCTTCAAGCACATCTCCCAGCCTGGCCCGGGATCCCCGATGGGCGAGCGGTACTCCGTCTGCACCATCATGTCGAAGGTGCCCTTCTTCAGCTCCTCGATGAGGAGCGCGCGCTCCATCACACGAATCTTGGTCTCGATGCCGAGCGTGCGCTTGAGCTCGTCCTGGAACGCCGGCGCCAGGATCTCGGCGTGAGGCGCGACCGAGGCCGACACGAAGTCGACGTTCTTGACGCCGTCGGCCAGGCCTGCGGCGGCCATCAGCTTCTTCGCCTCGGCGATGTCCGCGGTCTTGTCCGCGCGATAGCCCGGAAGAGTCTCGATCTCTTTCAAGGGGGTGGCGAACTCGCTGGCGTGACTCATCCAGCGCGTGAGCACGATCGGCTCCTGGGTGCCGAACGCCTTGATGAGATTTTGCCGGCTCACCGCCAGGTTGATCGCGCGCCGCACCCGGGGATCGTTGAAGGGCTTGCGCTCGTTGTTGATGTGCACCTGGTACGAGTTGAACTCGCCCGGATACCGCACTGTCCCCACGATGTCCTTGCGCTTGATCCCCTCCTGGTGCGTCTCGAGCGAGACGTTCGGAGAGTAGTCGGCCTGCCCGGTGAGCACCGCGGTGCCCCGGTCCGTCCACGCGGGGATGTGCAGCAGCTCGATGCCGTCGAGATACGGGATCTCCGGATCCCAGTAGTTCGGGTTCCGCACCAGCACCCACTTCTCGGCGACCTTGCGCTCCTTGAACATGAAGGCGCCGGTGCCGGGAGCGATCACCTTGCGGAGGTCCTGGTTGTTCTCGTCCAGGGCCTTCTTGGAGTAGATGATCATCGACGAGGGCGTGAACAGCTCGAGGAAGTACGGCCGCGGCTCCTTGAGGACGAACCGCACGTTGAGGCGATCGATCGCCTCGACCTTGTCCACCGCCGCGAACTGGTCCTTGTAGATGCTGGCCATGCCCGCCGGCGGGAAGATGATGCGCGAGAACGTGGCCACCACGTCGGCCGAGCTGAACGCCGTCCCGTCGTGGAACTTCACCCCGTCGCGCAGCTTGAACGTGTACGTGTTGCCATCCGACGAGACCTTCCAGCTCTCCGCGAGATCCGGGATGATCGTCTTGAGGCCATCCGCGGGATTGAAGCGCACGAGGTTGTTGTGCATCTGCCCGAGGATGAAGCGGAACGCCCCCTGGTGCACGTCGAAGTGCGCCACCTCCGCGGGCCCCGCCCACTTGAGCACGCCCCCGCGCTTGGGGTTCGGCTCGGCGGCGCGAGCCCGGTCGGAGCGCACCGCCGCCCTGGCCGGCGCCGGGCGCTTCAGCGACCACGCGGTCAGCGCGGCGCCAGCGGTCGTCCCCGCGGCCGTCTTGAGAAACCGCCTGCGATTCACCGTTCCGCCGAAACGGGGCTGGTCCATGTCGCGAGCCTCCTTTGGGTTGGCGCGCGGCTACCGTACGCGCGTGGCCACGCCGACGTCAACCGGTGTTGACCGCCCGGGGATGGCCGCGTAGAGACCTGCACAACATGCAGAATCGAAGGTCTGGTGGCCCACGCCACGTGTCGTCAGACTGCCGGCACAGTACCGCCGTCGATCACGTACTCGCTTCCGTGAATCGAGGCTGCCCGATCGGAAACCAGGAAGGCGACGAGTTCCGCAACCTCTTCGGGGCGACCGGGCCTGCCGATCGGAATCCCTCCAAGCGAGTCCATCAGGCTCTGGCGGGCAACGTCCTCGGTCGTCCCGGCATTTTCGGCGAGCCGCGCGACGAGTCGAGTTGCAGCGGTCGTTTCGATGAAGCCCGGCGCGACCGAATTCACGCGCAAGCCCTTCGGCCCCACTTCCTTCGACAGGCCCTTGCTGTATGTGGTCAACGCGGCCTTGGCGGCTGCATAAGCGAGCGTTGCCTCGAACAGCGGCAGTCGCCGCTGGATGGATGAGATGTGGATGATGACTCCAGACCCCTGCTTGAGCATGCCCGGAAGGAATGCGCGATCAAGGCGGACAGCGGCGAGTAGGTTGACGTTGATTGTGTCCTGCCAATCATCGTCGCTGAGAGCCAGCACGCCGCCGCTCGGTGCCGACGACCCGCCGACATTGTGGACGAGGATGTCCACGCCGCCGAGGCGGTCCAGCACTTCGCCGACCACTCCATCCACACCTGCCCGCGTACTGATGTCGGCTTGGACGAACAACACCTTCTGACGCTCGGGCGACGAGGAACGCGCCGTGGTCGCCACCGTCGCGCCGCCCGCCGCGAGGCGCCTCACGATTGCCTCGCCCATGCCCTTCGTACCACCCGTAACAAGGGCGCGCTTGCCGGCGAATTCGGCTGGATCGAACGAATGGTGGACTGTCGAAACTCTGGACATTGTCGTCCCTCCCCTCACAGCCTGATCAGCTCAGAATCGCAAGGCAGGTAAGGATCCCGAAGCGGTGAAGTCCGTCGCGGCGGTCAGGCCACGAAGTCTCTGATGGCGGGGACCACGGTATCGGGCGCTTCCTCCATCAGCCAGTGGCCCGCCCCCATGACGACCTGGCCGCGGACGTCGGACGCGACGAGCTTGGCCTGCTCGATGAGGAACGTGCCCCCCGCCTTCTCGCCCGAGAGGACCAGCATCGGCATCGAGAGTCGCTGGCTACCCATCCGGGCGAAGTCTTCCGCGTCGCGCTCGAAATTACGGAAGTACTCGAAACCCGCTCGCATGGCCCCGGGCTGCGCATAGGCCCGAGCGTAGAGCCGGCGATCGGCCTCCGGCACCGAGCGCTTCCGATCTGCGGCGAAGTCATTCCAGAAGTGTTCCAGGTAGGTGCGCTCGCGTCCCTTCACCAGCGCCAGCGGCACGTCACCGTAAAAGTGGAAGTGCCACAGGTCACGCAAGAGCCACACGTTCTTCCAGTTGCCGATGCCGGGCAGGAAGGCATCCATCAGCACCACCCGCTCGGTGACCTCCGGGAACTGCGCGGCGTAGGCATACGCGACCATCAGCCCGATGTCGTGGCCGACGATGCGAACGCGATCGAGCTTGAGCGACGCGATCAGCTCGTGGACGTCGACGGCCATGTTCTTCTTGTCGTATCCGGACGGTGGCTTGGCCGAGCCTCCGGCGCCTCGCAGGTCGGGCACGACGACGGTGTGACGCTCGGCGAGCGACGGCATGATCGGGCGCCACATATGGCCGGTCTCTGCATACCCGTGCAACAGGACCACGGCGCTGCCCCGCCCGCCGACGAGATACCGCAGTCGCACCCCGTTGACCTTGGTGAAGCGCTCGGTGAAGCCGGCGGGCCGCGCGGCTGTCTTTCGGGGTCTGGTCACTTTGTTGCTCCTTTCAGCGCTGCTTGGATCGGTTGATCACGAGCGCGTGTTCACCGGCCCCAACACACCGGCGGGCAAAACATTTCACCTGAGCGTCCATCGCTGTCGCGATTCCGTTCTCGCCTTCCCGATCGAATGCTTCGATCGCTTCCGGTGCGTCGTGCCAGCGGCATCGGGCAAAATGCTTGAGGCCCGCACGTGGACGTCACGATAATACTCATACGAGGCTCGCGCTGGCAGCAACACGTTGGCGGTGAGAGGTGAAGGGCGTCGCGACTCGAAAATGAGTGAGACCGAGAATTCCGTGACGCGACCATGCAACGCATCCAGGGCGGCATTCGCCCGACCAGCCCGATGGCAATCCCACCTGAAACACTGATCTTGGTGGCGCTCGTGATTTTCGTCGGGTACACGATATTCGGTGCCACTGGCTTCGGCGCGTCGCCGATTACGATCCCCGTCCTCGCCCATGTTCTCCCGTTGACCCTCGTCCTCTCCTTGGCCGCGCTCCTCGACCTCAGCTCGGGGCTGGCTCTCGGGTTTCATACGCGCAGGCAGGCGGATACGCGGGAACTCTTGACGCTCATACCGTTCACGCTCGTGGGGCTCACGCTGGGTGTGACGCTTCTCGTCAGGCTTCCGCGCAACGCGACGGTGCTGGCGCTGGGGCTTTTCGTATGCGTGTACGCGCTCTACGTGATGCTTGGGCGCCGCACTGAGCGACGACTGAGTCGCCGCTGGGCAGCGCCCGCCGGCGTTCTCGGTGGCATCGTCGGAGCCCTCTTCGGCATGGGCGGTCCGCCGTACGTCGTATACATTACCGGCCGAATCCCGGACCCGGCGGTCCAACGCGCGACGATCTCCCAGATGGTCATCCTGAACGTCGGGTTGCGCGTCGTGGCATTCGCGCTCGCCGGACTCCTCCTCTCTCGCCCACTCTGGATCGCGGTGATGGTCTTGCTTCCCGTGGCATGGGCCGGGGTCTGGGTCGGCAATCGAGTGCATGGGAGCGTGGCGCCGGCGATGATGGCCCGCCTGATCGGCGCAGCGCTGTTCCTCACCGGCGCCGCGTTGATCGTGCGGACGTTCTAGAGAGTCATTTCAACGCGAAGATGCCTGACGGGCTAAATTCCGATCACGGGGTGCCGGAGCGCCCGACATGAGGCGTCAGTTCACATCAACGGGGATCTGGTCATACCTGGGCAGTCTGACCGAATTCTCCGTCGTCGGTGGGCCGCCGAGAGCTCTGGCTCGACGGCGTGCGCACGACGGGCTCCACCGAGAACCCGGCCTGGCGCCAGCCCTCGAGCCCCCCGCTCAGAGGATGGATATTCTTGAAGCCGTGAGAGGCCAGGCGGAGGGCCGTCCGGGCGCTCGTTGCCTCTCTGGGCTCCTCGCAGTAGAAGACCAGCTCGCTGCCCCGTGGAATCAGGTGGTGTGGATGCCGCAGCGTCTCCGGAGCGAACCAGTGCGCCCCCGGGATCCCGTACGGAGCCGCCTCGAGATCCAGCGCCGTTCTCAGGTCGACGATTACGAGATGGTCACCGGCCTCCAGCCGTCGTTTGAGCTCGATCGCGGTGATGCGAGCCTTCAGGAGATGACGAAGGAAGTACTGCCGTCTGGCGTACTTGAACACGAGCCAGACGACCAGCGCCCCCGCGATGACGGTGATCAGCGGTAGCTTGATGCGGATGGCCTGGGCGAGAACCAGATCGATGACATCGGCGAAGAGATAACCGAGAGTGATCCAGATTCCGGCCCAGAGCAATGCGCCGGTCGCAGCGTAGCGGAGGAAGCGGTCGGGGCGGATGGGCACCGCGCCGGCGAGTCCGGCGGCGAGCGGGTTCACTCCAGGTAGGAACTTGGCCAGAATCAGATATCGCGCCCGATGTGCAACGAATCGCTCCTTCGCCTCACGGATCAAGGAGTCCGGGTCGAGGGAAAAACGGCACAACGTTGCGAGCACTCGGGTCCCGAAGTACCGGCCCAGTGAATACCAGAGCATGTCGGCGCCGACGGTAGCGGCCATTGCGGCAACGATAGCGAGCGCGAGGTTCATCTGGCCGGAGCCTGACAGAGTGCCGGCTCCGACCAGAATCGGGACAGCTGGAAGTGGCATCCCAGCCTGCACGGCAAATGCCCAGACAAAGAGCACGAGCACGCCGTACTGGATGAGAACGTCAGGCATCGACGCCTCGTTCGGACTTCACTTGGCCATCTCTTATGGCTGAGCCTGGCCCTGCCACTGCGCGTCGGTCAGACTCCAACCGCCCCCCAACGCCCTGTAGAGGCGGACATGGCTGAGGAGACGGTCACGCCGTATCTGCGCAAGCGTGCTCTGGGCCGGGTAGAGCTGTTGTTGGGCCTCGAGCACCTCGAAGTAGTTGGCCAGCCCCTGGCGATAACGATCTGTGGCGCGGTCGACGGCGTCAGCGAGCGCCTTCACCGACCGGTCTTGCCCTGTCTCGGCATCACTCAGCTTGCCGAGCGCGGTGAGCGCATCCGAGACCTCTCGGAGCGCCGTGAGCACCGCCTGCTCGTACTGGAGCTTCGCCTGCTCCCACTGAGCCACGGTCGCCCGGTAGTTCCCGAGGGTGCGGCCCGCGTTGAACAGCGGTCCGGTGAGTATGCCGGCGACAGCCCATACCGTGGCCGAGCCGCCCGTGAGAGCCGAAAACTCGGGGCTCGCCGTACCAATCAGCGGGGTCAAGCTGAACTTCGGAAAGAACTCCGCCTTGGCGACTCCGATGCGAGCGTTGGCGCTCACGAGCTCCTGCTCCGCCTGGCGAAGATCGGGCCTCCGCGCCAGGAGGGTCGACGGCAAACCGGCGGGCACGACCGGCACGACGGGCTGCTCGTACATCGGCGTCCCCCGGAGAATCGGGCCGGGGCTCTTGCCGAGCAGAATGGCGATCTGATTCTCCTTGGCGACGATGTCGCTTTCGAGCTGCGGGATGGTCGCCTGGGCCCCGCCGAGGGCGCCCTCGGCCCGAGACGTCTCGAGCTTCGAGGCGACACCCAGCTGGAAGCGATCCAGGAACAGATCGTATGTGCGCTGGTAGGCGTCGGTGCTGTTGCGGGCGATCTGGAGCCGCACGTCGAGAGCCAGGAGCTCGAAGTACGCCTGTGCCAGGTCGCTGACCAGGGTCAACCACACGCCGCGCCGGGCGTCCTCGGTGGCCAGGAGGGTCGCGCGTGCCGCCTCGGTCGAGCGACGAATGCGGCCCCAGATGTCGAGCTCCCACGACATGGCCAGTGTGAGGGAGTAGAAGTTGCTGGTGGTCGGCGCCTGTGGTCCGAGGTTACCCAGAATTCCTGGGGTCGCGTTGCTCCTCGCGACGGTGCCGCCGTAGTCGAGTGACGGGAAGAGGTCCGATCGCGTCGCCACGAAACCCGCGCGGGCCTCCTGCACGCGAGCGGCGGCGATCCGCACGTCGTAATTGTTGCGCAGCGCTTCGCGTATCAGCTCCTTCAGGATCGGGTCCTCAAAGACTTCCCACCAGGCCGCATCGGCGAGCGAGGCGGCCTCCGCCGTCGCCTGCCCGCGGAAGGTCGGGGGCTCCACCACGGCAGGCCGCTTGTAGTCGGGACCGATCGCGCAGCCGCCGAGCAGCACGACTAGAGCGACACCGGACGCGATCCAGCCGCTCGCGGAGCATGTCATGGGCGCGGTGCCTCCTCCGAAGAGCCGCCGTTCACGCCGCCGCTGATCGGCGCCAGCGCCGGCGCCGGCATCGCCCCTTTCTCGGCACGGCGGCCGAAGCGCTCACTCACATAGAACGTGACCGGGATGATGAAGATGGCGATGAGCGTCGCGGCCAGCATGCCGCCGATGACCGTCGTGCCCAGGATCTGCCGGGAATTGGCGCCCGCGCCTTTCGAGATCACGAGCGGAAGAACGCCGAGGATGAAAGCAAAGGCGGTCATGAGGATTGGGCGAAGCCGGACGCGGGCGCCGGCGAGGGCGGCGTCGACCAGCGGGGTGCCGCGCTCGTATTCTTCCTTCGAGAACTCGACGATCAGAATCGCGTTCTTCGCGGCCAGCCCGATCACCATCACCAGGCCGATCTGGGAGAACACGTCGAGCTCGAACCGGGCGAGCCAGAGCGCGCCCACGGCGCCCAGGACGGCGATGGGCGTGCCGAGCAGGACGCCGAATGGCAAGGTCCAGCTCTCGTACTGGGCGGCCAGCAGCAGAAATACCACGAGCAGCGAGAAGCCGAAGACGGCAGCTGGCGGGATGCCTTCCGCCGCCACCTTTTCCTGGAACGACATTCCCGAGTAATCGAAGCCCATGTCGCGGGACATGGTTTCCGCGAAGACTTCCTCGAGCGCCCGCATCCCCTGCCGGGTGCTGTAGCCGGGCGCCAGAAGTCCGTTGATCTGCGCCGCGCGGTACTCATTGAAGCGCATGGTGAACTCCGGACCGTTGACCTGTTTCATCGTGACCAAGGTGGACAACGGCACCGGGTGGCCGGCCGCGTTGCGCACGTAGAACTGACCGACGTTCTCGGCCTTCGTTCTGAACTCGCCCTCGGCCTGCACGTACACCTGCCACACCCGTCCGTACTGGTTGAAGTAGTTCACGAAGGCGCCGCCCAGGAAGGCCTGGAGGGCCTGGTAGACCGAGGAGAGCGTGATCCCCTGCTTGAGGACCTTGTCGCGATCGACCTCGGCAAAGAACTGTGGCGCGCTCGGCAGCAGCGTGGTGAAGAGCCGGGCAAACTCGGGTCGCTTCCGCGCAGCCGCGAGGAACTTGGCGGTATTCTCGGCCAGAAACGCGGGATCTTTGCCCGCACGATCCTCGAGCATGAACGTCACGCCGCCGGACGTTCCGATGCCCGGGATGGCGGGCGGCGAGAAGGCGAAGACCTGGGCCTCGGCCACACCGGCCAGCTTCTGGTTGAGCTGCCGTATGATCACGTCGGCCGTGAGGCCCTTCTTGTTGCGCGCATCCCAGTCGTCGAGCGTGATGAAGTAGAAGCTGTTGTAGGTGGTCGTCACCAGGCTCAGCAGGCTGAAGCCCGCCACACCCGTGTAGTACTTGATGCCCGGCGTCGTCTTGAAGATGGCGTCGAGCTTGTCGTTGACGGCCGCGGTGCGGTCGAGCGACGCGGCCAGGGGTAGCTGGACGTTGACGTAGAAATACCCCTGATCCTCGTCGGGGACGAAGCCGCCGGGAAGCCGAGTGGCGACGAGGCCGGCGAACACGGTGACGACGAGGAGGAGGACCATCGAGAAGGCCGATTTTCGGATCAGATGGCCGCAGGCACCGACGTAGCCGTCGGTGGCGCGGGCGAACCACCGGTTGAAGCCACGGAAGAACGCCCCCAGCGGGCCGCGCGTCTCCCGCCGCGGGCGCAGGAGCAGCGCCGAGAGCGCCGGGCTCAAGGTGAGCGCGTTGAACGCCGAGATCAGGACCGACACGGCGATCGTCACGGCGAACTGCTGATACATCCGCCCGGTGATGCCGGGGATGAATGCCGTCGGCACGAACACGGCCGCCAGGATGAGCGCGATCGCGACCACCGGTCCCGATACCTGCTCCATCGCCTTGAAGGCGGCGTCGCGCGGCGAGAGCCCCTGCTCGATGTGGTGCTCGACCGCCTCGACCACCACGATGGCGTCGTCCACCACGAGACCGATGGCCAGCACGAGGCCGAAGAGGGACAGCGTGTTGATCGAGAAGCCCAGCAGCGGAAAGACCATGAAGGCCCCGACGAGCGCCACCGGCACCGCGAGCAGCGGAATGAGCGTCGCCCGGAAGCCCTGGAGGAAGACGAAGACGACGATGACGACCAGGATGAGGGCCTCGACCAGGGTCTTCACGATCTCCCGGATCCCGGCGCTCACGGCCAGGGTCGTGTCGAGCGAGGTCACGTAGGCGAGGTCGGCAGGGAACCGTGCCTTGACCTCGTCCATCAACTTCGTCGCACCCTTCATGGTGTCGATGGCATTGGAGCCGGGAAGCTGGTAGACGGCGATGAGGGCGGCGGGCTGGCCGTTCAAGCGGCCTCGTCGGATGTAGTTCTGCGCGCCCAGCTCCACGCGGGCGACGTCCTTCACACGAACCAGCGCGCCGTCCGGCCTCGCCCGCACCACGACGTTCTCGAACTCCGCGAGGCTCGCCAGGCGACCTTGCGCCAGCACCGTGTAGGTGAATTCCTGGCCGCGTGGCACCGGATCGCCGCCAAGCTGGCCCGCCGGGTTGACGGTGTTCTGGGCCTGCAAGGCGCTCGCGATCTCGTTGACGGTGATGTCGAGCTTGGCCAGTGTGTCGGGATTGATCCAGAGCCTGATGGCGTACTGGGATGCTCCGAAGATCTGCACCTGGCCGATGCCGGGCACGCGCGTCATCGGGTCGTTGATGTTGACGTACGCGTAGTTGGCGAGGAACAGCGGGTCGTACGTGCCCTTCGGCGAGTACAGCACGAAGATCCCCAGCGGGCTCGTGACGGACTTCGTGACGCTAACGCCCTGGTTCACGACGTCGGGCGGTAGCTGCGAGGCGGCCTGCGTGTATCTCAGGTTGGTGAGCACCTGGTCGACGCTCGGGTCGGTCGTGACGTCGAAGTCCACCCGCAATTGCATCTGGCTGCCGGCGGCCTGGTTGAGCGAGTACATGTAGAGCATGTTGTCCACGCCACTCATCTGCTGCTCGATCGGCGTGGCCACCGACTGCTCGAGCGTTACTGCGTCGGCGCCCGGGTAGCGCGCGGTCAAGAGGATCTCCGGCGGAGCGATGTTGGGATAGAGCGCGATGGGAAGCTGCACCATCGCGACGAGACCGATGATCACCATGAGGATAGAGATCACCATGGCGACGATGGGCCGGTTGATGAAGAACTTGGCCACGGCGAGGCCTACTTGGGCGCGCTGGTGTCGGCGGGCGCGCTCGACGCCAGCCGGACCTTTTGGCCGGCTCGCACCCGGTCGCCTCCCTCGACGACGACCCGCTCGCCGGGCTTCAGCCCCTGGGCGATGATCCAGAGAGCGCCGACGCGCGCGTCGACCTTCACCGCGCGCATGTCAACGGTCTCGTCCGGGCGGACCACCGCGACCTGGTGAACTCCCTGCACGTCCTGGACGGCCCGCTGGGGAATCATGAGCGCGTTCTTCCTCACCTCGACGACGGCCCGGACCTTGGCGTACTGGCCGGGACGCAGCACGTTGCCGGGATTCGGGAAGACGCCTCGCGCGAGCACGGTGCCGGTGGTCACGTCGACCTGTCGATCCAGGGCGGCGGCCCGACCCCGTGTGGGGTAGACGCTCCCGTCGGCCAGGATCAACTCCAGCTCGATGTCCCGCGGCGCGCGCGGATCGGCGTCCCATCGGCGGAACACGGCGAGGGCCCGCTGCTCGCTGATGGGGAACTCCGCGTAGATAGGATCGACCTGGGAGACCGTGGTCAGGGGCGTGCTGTCGTTCGGGCCGACATAATCTCCGATGTTCGCGACGCGAAAGCCGGCGATCCCCCCGATCGGAGACAACACTCTCGTGTAGCCGAGGTTGAGCCGGGCGTCCTCGAGCGCCGCGCGCGCGGCGGCGATACCGGCCTCCTGCGTCTTCACGTCCGCCTGCGCCTTCTCGAGCGCGGCTCGCGCCTGGCTGACGCTGGCCTGCGAGTTCAGCACCGCGGCCCGCGCGGCCGCCACCGCCGCGAGGTTGGCGAGGTTAGACTGGACCGCATTGTCGAGCTCCTGCTGGCTGACCGACCCACGCTGGGCCAGTGGCGTGTAGCGGCCCACGTCGAGCTCCGTCTGACGCTGCGTAGCCTCCGCCCGCTTGACCTGCGCCTCGTCCTGGACGACTTTGGCCAGCGCCTGCTCGACCTGCGCCTGGCTGGCGCTGACCTGGGCCTTGGCCTGACTGAGCTGCGACTCCGCCAGATGGAGCCTGGCGTCGGCTTGATCAGCGGCCGTCTGAAATGGTCGCGAATCGACCTGGAACAGGAGGTCGCCGCTCTTGACCAGGGAGCCTTCCTTGTAGTTCTGGGTCATGAGGTGTCCGGCGACCCGTGCGCGGATCTGGGCGGTGATGTATCCGACCAGTGTCCCCACCCACTCCGAGGAGATCGGGACGTCCTGCTCGATTACCGATGCGACCCGAACCACGGGAGCTGGCGGAGGCGCCGATGCGCCGGATCTGTCGCCGCAGCTGGCGAGCGCAGCCGCCCCGAATACCACGACCAGCAGGCCCGCCCACGGGGAGCGCGAGAAGAACGGGCCGACAACGTTGACATGAGATCGCATCATCACGGTGCCTCCGGACCTGGCCAGCTGTCTGTGATCGTTCGGACCAACTCCGTCATCTGGGTCCCCGAGGCAATCAGGTGAGCGCCGCTGCACCGCAGGAGGCCGAGGAGGTACTTCCCCGCCCGATCGACATGCGCGACGCCTGTCAAGTCGAGGTAGAGGGGGCGATCGCCGCGCATCGAGCAGGTCGCGCGCCAGGACTCTTCCACTTCGTTGACCCATGTCCCCGCGAGATCGCCCTCGAGCTTCAGGCGGATTCGGTCCGGCTCCGGCTGCACGGTGATCCTCAGCATGTCCCCCCCCCACCGGATCGAACAGCGCAAGTGCGATGCCGAACGTCTCATGGTATGGGTCCGCTCGCAAACACCTGACCATGGAGAGGAATCGTTAGAGGCCGCCCGCAGTCGTGCCGGCTCCGCCAAGGCATCGGCGCCAATGGATTGCCACTGCCAATAGATTGGCACCGCGGGTTCATCTATGACCCGGACGCCCGCGTGTCGACGCGTGACAGGATCTCGACGGCGATCTCACGCGCCAGCGTGGCGAGGACGACTGGTAGCCGTCTCCCGTCACCGTCGGCGCTACATCTTCGGGCGGACGATTCCGAGCCTCTTCATCCGGAACTGTAGGGTGGACCGGTTCATGCCCAGGCGAGCCGCCGCCCCGCGTGCGCCGGCGACCACCCAGTTGGTGTCCGTCAGGGTCGCGACGATGTGAGCGCGCTCTGCCTCCGCCAGCGTCTGCGCCTGTCCACGGGGCTGGCCGGCGGGCGCCCGCACGTCGAGATCACCGAGGGGAACGAGCAGAACCGGTCCGGGCGACAGGATGACCGCGCGCTCCATGAGGTTCTGCAGCTCCCGAACGTTTCCCGGCCAGCGATAGCGCGTCAACGCCTCCATCGTTTCCGACGGGATCGTCTCGATCGCCCGCTTCATCCGTCGCGCGTAGTGTTCGACGAAATGCCGCACGAGCAAGGGAATATCTTCAGGACGCTCGCGCAGCGGCGGCAGCTCAACGGGAAAGACATTGAGACGATAGAACAGGTCGGCCCGAAACTTCTTCTCGCCGACGAACGCCGCGAGATCGCGATTCGTGGCCGCGATCAGTCGAGCGTCCGTGCGGAGCGTGCGGCAGCTGCCCAACCTCTCGAACTCCCGCTCTTGCAGCACGCGCAGAAGCTTCGTCTGGAGATCGAGGGGGATCTCGCCCACTTCGTCCAGGAAGACCGTCCCGCCGTTGGCGAGCTCGAATCGGCCGATGCGTTGCGCGATCGCCCCGGTGAAGGCGCCTTTCTCGTGGCCGAACAGCTCGCTTTCCAGCAATCCCGTCGGAATCGAGGCGCAGTTCAGCTTCACGAAGGGTTTGCAGCGCCGGGGACTCAGGTTGTGGATCGCGCGCGCGATCAGCTCTTTCCCCGTCCCCGTCTCGCCGTAGATCAGCACCGTCGAATCGGTGGGCGCCACGGTCTCGGCGTCTCTCAGCACGCGTCGGAGCACCGCGCTCTTGCCGACGACTTCTTCGAAGTTTCTCTCCGTACGAACTTCGTCTCGCAAGTAGACTCGCTCCGCGGCGAGCTTGTCCTTCAGGTCGCGAATCTCGCCGTAGGCCAGGGCGTTCTCCACGGCGATCGCGATTTGATTGGCGATTTGCATCAGGAAGCCGACTTCGTCGTCCGTGTAGGGCTTCTCGTCGCGGCGGCGCAGGCCAAGCGTGCCGAGAATGCGGTTGCGGCTGGCGAGCGGAAGGATGCAGCCGACGCTGAACCCGAGGTCGAACCACTTAGGATTCAGCTCGAGGCCGCTCTCGAGCACGTCCGCGACCCGGCCCACCCACGGTTTTCCGGTGCGAAACACCTGTGCGGAGACGGTGTCCTTGCCGTAAATCAGATCGTCCTCCTGAAGGACGTCGCGGCTATCCGTGCAGTCGAGCGCGTAGGCGCGAAGATGCTGGCGGTCGGCGTCCGGCAGCGCGACGACCGCCGAGTCGGATCGCATGACCCGCCGCGCGCTCCGCATCACCGTCTTCAAGACATCCCGGAGCTCGAGGTTGGAGACCAGCGAGTTCGTCAGCTCGAGCAGGAGCGTCAGCCGATCGTGCCCTTCGCGCAGCTGCTCGTGGCTCAAGGCGTTATCCAGCGACACCGCGATCTCCTCGGCGACGGCCGCCAGCAGGCGGGCGTCGTCCTCGGAGTAGGCGTGGGGGCGGTGCGAGGCGATCTCCAGTATCCCCAGCGCCCGTTGAGGCGCTGTCAACGGCACCGCGCAGGTGGACTGGAGGCCGTGAGCGGCGAGATCCGGCGGGGTCTGATCATTCGCCGATCGGGCAGCGCACTCCCCCTCGAACACGTACCGGGAGAGCGCGCCGGGGTCGCCTCGATCCAAAGAGAGGCTCACGCGATCGAAGACCAGGAGCGGTCGCAGGGCGTCCGGAATGGCCCGCACTATGTCCTCGAGGCTGCGCTGGCCTCTCACGGCTTGGAAGACGCTGAGTGTCATCTCCTGACCTCCGGTACGCGGGTGAGCGGTCTTGGTTCCGTTCTTGGCTGCGAGCGTACGGTCCGCGGAGGCCCGTGTCGTGATCGTTCGGTGGTTTTTGGATAGAGAATCGGTGTCCGTGCCGTTGAGGCATGAAGCGGCTGGTATCGGGTCGAGATTCGCCCGAAGTGACGGCATCATGTGTCCCTCCGAGTCCCGACTCCGTTTCCCTACGTTCCCTGAGGAAATGGCGCCTGACTCACAACGATTGTGGCGGCCACGAGACGTCACCCGGCTCACGACAAGCCGTTGTTTTTGCAGTTAGAACCCATGCCGAGGCGCATGACGTGGGAGTCGATCCGGCTCGGGTCATCGGCGTGGTGCTCCTCCACGTCTCGCGCCCTTAAGATGCGGCGCCCGTGGAAGTCGTTGCGCCTGACATGAAGGATGCGAGACGTCGCCGGAGAAAGGGTCGGCCGCGGTGTGCGGGTTGCCACGAGCCTCGCCCGGCTCTGGCGCGGACAGGAAGGAGCGCAGGAACCAGGCGCGACGATTGCCGTCGGCCGTCTATAGGCGATTCAGCGAGGGCTTCGGAACCGCCGATCTGGTCGCTGCGAAGGCCCTGCTCGACACCCTCCCATTCCTTTCGACACCGTCCGTGAGAAACGTCCTCGGCAGCGCCGCGCAGATTACGAGGCCGACGCCGCGGCCCTAGATCGATCCTCGGAAGTCGCCGCCCCGGTACGACGCCGGCGGAGCTGACGGCTCACGACCGCGCGCGGCCAGGGCATAGAGCGCGTCACGACGCCGAAGCCCTCCGGGGCGTCCTCGGCGTGAGCGACGGCCACCCAGCCGAGGATCACCAGAACGGCGACGCTGGCGCCACTTCTCCTTATGGCCACGTCCACTGATCGATCTCGGGCTTGTCCACTCCGTACTCGTAGGCGTAGTTCTGACAGTCGATCTGCATGTTGCGCAGCCTTTCCTTGACGTGCGCGCCGGCGACCTGCAAGCGCGGCACCCGATCGATGACGTCGATCGCGAGGCTGAAGCGGTCGATCTGGTTACGAATGGCCAGATCGAGCGGTGTGTTGATGTTGCCCTTCTCTTTGTAGCCGCGCACGTGCAGGTTCCGGTGATTGGTGCGCCGATAGGTCAGCCGATGGATTAACCAGGGATAGCCGTGGAAGTTGAAGATGATCGGCTTGTCGGTGGTGAACAGGCTGTCGAAGTCCCGATCCGACAGGCCGTGCGGGTGCTCGCTGGCCGGCGTGAGCTTCAACAAGTCGACGACGTTGACGAAGCGAAGCTTGAGATCGGGGAAGCTCTCGCGCAGCATCACAACCGCAGCGAGCGCCTCCTTGGTCGGGATGTCGCCGGCGCTCGCCATCACCACGTCCGGCTCTGAGCCCTGATCGTTGCTCGCCTGTGGCCAGATGCTGAGACCCTTGGTGCAGTGTTCGATGGCCTGCTCCATAGTCATGTACTGCAGGTGCTTTTGCTTGTCCGAGACGATCACGTTGATGTAGTTGGTGCTCTTCAGGCAGTGATTGGCCACGCTAAGCAGACAGTTCGCATCGGGCGGCAGGTAGACACGACACACATCGGGACTCTTGTTCAACACCAGATCGATGAATCCGGGATCCTGGTGCGTGAAGCCGTTGTGGTCCTGGCGCCACACGGTGGAGGTGATGAGCAGATTGAGGGACGACACCGGCGCACGCCAGGACAGCTCGCGGGAGATGGCCAGCCACTTGGCGTGCTGGTTGAACATCGAGTCGATGACGTGAGCGAAGGCCTCGTACGTCGAGAAGAAGCCGTGCCGGCCGCTGAGCAGATAGCCTTCGTACCAGCCCTCGAGCGTGTGCTCGGAGAGCATCTCCATGACGCGGCCGTC
>WNFO01004170.1_pt1 | contig 18748 bp, 20 predicted proteins | sample 5400251 | NCBI WGS metagenome assembly WNFO01 (sample SAMN13153354, study PRJNA577476) | soil metagenome | isolation source: 100 cm saprolite under Madrone tree | place: USA:California | collected 2016-06-14
GGTCGCCGAGCCGAAGCGCCGCTCGCCGCGTGCTCTCGAGCGGCGCGGCGAAGGCGCGAGCGATGGCGTCGAGCACGAGCCCGTCCGAGACTCCCGTGCGCATCTCCCCCGTGATGATCCGCTGGAGCGTCTCTCGCTCATCCGCCGACGCCCGAGCCGCGAGCGAGCGCAGCAGGTCGTCCCGGGTCCGCCGCGAGCCGGCGCCGCCGGCTTCGGCGACCTCGGCGAATGCCGCCGCGACGTCACCGAGGGTCAACGACGTTCCCGCGGCGGACACGTCGGTGAGCGACGGCAGCCCGCGAACTCCGAGCACGCGCGGATCGGACTGGGGAAACGCCCGGCCCGTGAGGAACGCCACGGCGGTGCCCACCGCGTCCGGGGGAAGGGCCCGAAGATAGTCCGCGAGCAGGGCGAGCTTGTCGAGCCGGCCCGGGCTCGTGCGTAGCCGCCGGCAGAGATCCGCGAGCCGCGTGAACTCGACCATTCCGAAAATCATTATAAGTATTCTTGACTTGGCCTCCGGCGCGGCCCTACTTTCGTTCCATGCGTCGCCGCCGTGTCCTCTACGACGCGACTTCGCGCGCGGCGGCGACCGCCGCCGAGCTACTCCGGAGCGAATTCGACGTGGCGGGGCTCTCCGTGGCGGCGGATCCGACCGCCGACGGGCCCGTCGTCGTCCTGGTCGGTCGCGACGCCACCGATCCGCGCTGGGACCAGGCGCTTCTGCGCGTCGTCGCGCTGGTCGATGGACAGGGCGCCGGTCCGTGGCCCGCACACTGGTACGCGGTGCTCCCGGAGGGCGTGAGCGCGGCGATACTCGCGCGCGCGATCGACAACGCCTTCGCCGACCTCGATCGAGCGGCCGAGGCGGCGCGGCTCGACCGCGAGATGGCGCGGCTCGATCGCGAGCTCTCGGAGCTGAACGCGATCGGCATCCGGCTCTCGGCCGAGCGCAATCCGCGCGACCTCATCGAGACCATCCTGACCAAGGCGCGCGAGATCACGCACAGCGACGCCGGCTCGCTCTACCTGGTCGAAGAGGCGCCCGACGGCGCGCGCGATCTGCGCTTCGTCCTGGCCCAGAACGATTCCGTCGACATCCCGTTTCGCGCCGCGCGCCTGCCGCTGACCAGCGAGAGCGTCGCGGGGCACGTCGCGTTGACCGGCACCATCCTCAACCTCGAGGACGCCTACCGCCCGCCCGGGGGCGCCCCGTTCCACATCAACCAGTCGTTCGACGAGGAGACCGGCTATCGCACGCGGTCGATGCTGGTCGTGCCGATGCGCACCCCGGAGGGCGAGACGATCGGCGCGCTCCAGCTGATCAACTGCAAGCCCGACTTCTCGACCCGCTTGAGGCCGGGCGACGGGCTCGAGACCGCGGTGGAGCGCTTCACCGTACGCCACGAGCAGCTCGCCAGCTCGCTCGCCTCGCAGGCGGCGGTGGCGATCCAGAACCGCCGCCTCTACGAGAACATTCGCGAGCTCTTCGAAGGCTTCGTGACGGCATCGGTCACGGCGATCGAGTCGCGCGATCCGACGACCTCGGGCCATTCCGCCCGCGTCGCGAGCCTCACGGTTAGTCTCGCCGCGGCGATCGACCGCTCCGACACCGGGCCCTACCGCACCACGCGCTTCAGCCCCGAGGAGATGACCGAGCTCCGCTACGCCGCGCTCCTGCACGACTTCGGCAAGGTCGGGGTGCGCGAGCAGGTGCTGGTCAAGGCGAAGAAGCTACTGCCGGGCGAGCTGGACCGTATCCGCCAGCGCGTCGAGCTGATCAAGCGGGGTCTCGAGCTTCGCTACGCCGGCAAGAAGATCGAGCACCTCGTGGAGAAGGGCCGCCGCCGCTACACGACCCAGGCGGCGGCCTTCGACGCCGAGCTCGCCGCCTACGTCGCCGAGCTGGAGCAGAACCTCGCGCGCATCGTCGCGGCCAACGAGCCGGCCGTGCTGCCGCGCGACTTCGCCGCCGGCATCGAGCGCCTGGCGCTCAACCTCTTCGAGGATCATCTGGGCAACCGCGAGGCCGTCATCACGCGCGAGGAGGCAGAGATCCTCGCGATTCCCCGGGGCAGTCTCACGCCAGCGGAGTTCAAGGAAATCCAGTCCCACGTGATCCACACCTACGAATTCCTCACGCGGATCCCGTGGACGCGGGAGTTCCGACGCATCCCGGAGATCGCCCGCTCGCACCACGAGAAGCTCGACGGCACCGGCTATCCCGAGGGACGCCGCCGCGACGAGATCCCCGTTCAGTCCAGGATGATGACGATCGCCGACATCTACGACGCGCTCACCGCCGGCGATCGCCCCTACAAGAAGAGCATCGCGAAGCAAGAAGCGCTCGACATCCTGGACCACGAGCGACGGGCCGGCCACCTCGACGGCGCGCTGCTCGATGTCTTCGTCGAGGCGAAGATTTACGAGCAGGCGGAGGTACGGGTCGTCAACCCCGCAGTAACAGACAGACGCCTCCCCATGCGATGAGCGCGCCGAGCGCCACGAGCGCTCGCAGGACCTCTCGCCCGGCCCGCAAGCTCTGCAGGTGTTGAGTAGTTCTCGCCAAAAAAAACGCGCGCGATCCACGACGGTGAAGCAACGCGTACGTGAGGGCATGCGAGCTCATCTCGACCTCCTTCGAGAACTTCCTGACTCGGCGGGCTCGCTGAAATGCGTGCGCCGCTTCGAGCGCCGGCTTTGCCGGCGTACCGATCTAACCATTTCACCGAGAACCAATCCCGGTGGGGGGTCTTCGGGGGGAGCGGCGATCGCTCCCCCCGATCAAAATCAGAAGCCGCGGAGCAGGCCGATGACTTTGCCGAGAATCGTGACCGAGCGACGGGCCGGATCGACGACGATCGGCGCCATCGTCTGGTTCTCGGGCTTGAGCACGACGCGCGATCCGTCGCGCAGAAACCGCTTCACGGTCGCCTCGGTCTCACCGCCCGCCTCGGATTCGACCATCGCGACGACGATGTCGTTCGGCTGAGCCGAATCCTGGCGCCGGACGAGCACGAGGTCGCCATCGCAGATATGGGCCTCGATCATCGACTCGCCGCGCACGCGGAGCGCGAAGACGTTCTCGCCGTGCCCAGGCAGCGACGCCGCGGCGATCGGCACCTCGCCCTCGCGGTTTTCCTGAGCCAGGAGGGGCGACCCCGCGGCGATCCGGCCAAGGATCGGTACCGAGTGATGCGTCCGCCCCGACCCAGCCATGTCGGGCAAGGTCAGAGCCCGCGACGTCCGCCCCACACTCGGGCGCCTCTGCAGCTCGCCTTTGCGCTCGAGGGCTCGCAGGTGATCGAAGGCCGCGCGCGGCGTGATCCGGAACCGCTCGCCGAGCTCGCGCACGGTCGGTGGCAGTCCATGCTTGGCCTGGAAGCTTCGCATGAAGCTCAGCACTTCCCGCTGCCGGCTCGTCAGCTCACGCATCGTCTTCCTCCGTGCCGGGCAGTATCACTCAACTGGTGTTGACTAGTCAACAAAAAGCGAGTGCCTCGGTCGGGGGGTCGAAACCGGGATCAGGAGGCGAAGGTTACGCGGGCTCCCAGGGCTCGCACACGGGGCACGTCGTGAACCCCTGGTCGCGAGCCTCGGCGACATGCTTGAAGTACGCGCGCTCGGCCTCCGGAATCCGCGAGACCCAGGCGCAATCGCTCTTGTGGAACAGGCGCGAGGACCGCTGAGCACAGTACGGCTCGCCCGGCTCGACCGCGACGGAGGACGTCGGCTCGACGGCGGTGCTCACGGCGCCCGTCTCCGATGGCAGCGCCGCCACCGGCGCCGATTCGACGGGCGCGGACGCGGGCGGGATGATCGGATCGGGATCGTTCAAGTGCAGATTCGTCTCGACGGTCGATCTGAACTCGTCGCTCGCGCGGCGGAACTCGCGGAGAGCACGACCGATCATCCGTCCGAGCTCGGGGAGCTTTCCTGGCCCGAAGACCAAGAGGGCCAGCACCCCGATGACGAGCATCTCCTGAAACCCGATGTCGAACATCGCGGCTTAGAGTAACACGCGCTCCGAGGCTAGCCGACCCCGGCGAGCCTCGCCAGCTCGGCGAACGAGCGCACGATGACGTCGGCCGCGTCGGCGGGCACGCCACCCGCGGGCGCGTAGAGCACGGTCGGCATGCCGACCGCTCGGGCGCCTTTGATGTCCGACGGAATACTGTCGCCGACCATCGCGGTCGTGGCCGCCGTGAGGCCGAGCCGCTCGAGGGCCATCCGGAAGAGCGGGGGCTCGGGCTTGCCGACGACGACCGGCTGGACGCCGGCCGCCACCGCGACCGATTGCACGATCGACCCGCAGCCCGGCAGAAAGTCGCCGCCCTCGATCGGCAGGCGTGGATCGATGTTCGGCGTCACGAGCGGCGCCCCGCGCGCGGCGGCGCGCGCGGCGGCGGTGAGGCGCTCGTAGCTCAGATCGAAGTCGTTGCCGACGGCCACGACGGTGGCCGCGCGATAGTCCTTCACGTCCACAAGCTCGTGGCCGGCGCGCGCGATGACGGCCGCCATCTCGGGCGCGCCGATGGCGAGGACGCGCGAGGGCCCGTAGCGCTCGCGGATCACCGCCCCGATGATCTCGAGCGGCGTCAACACGTGCTCGGCGACGCCGACCCCGAGCCGATGCAGCCGCGCGCGGAGGTCGCCGCCGGTGGCGCGCGAGTTGTTCGAGACGAAGGCGAGCGCGCGTCCGCTCCGGTGGAGCGCGGCGAGCGTCTCGGCCGCGCCGGGGTTGAGGACGTTGCCGTTCCAGACGCAGCCGTCGAGGTCGAAGACGAAGCCGCGAAGGGTCGAGAGGCTCAGGGCCGGCACGCCGCTAGGTCTCCGTCCGCGCGAACTCGTCGATCGCGGCCGCGTAGACCTCGCGGGTGCGCTCGGCGACGCTGCTCCAGCTGAAGTGCGCTTCGACGCGAAGCCGTCCCGCGCGCCCCATCGCGCGGCCGCGCGCCGGATCGTCGAGCAAGCGGCGGATCGCGGCCGCCAGCGCCTCGGGTCGGGCGGGCTCGACGAGCAGGCCGGTCTTGCCGTCCTCGACCACCTCGAGAATGCCGCCGACCGCCGAGGCGACGACCGGCGTCTCGCACGCCATCGCCTCCAGGTTGATCAGGCCGAAGGGCTCGTAGACCGACGGGCACACGAAGACCGCCGCGTGGCTGTAGAGCTGCACCACTTCGCTCACCGGGATCATCTCGCCGATCCAGAGGACGTTCGGGTGCTCCGGCAGCTTTCGCTTCAGCCGCGCCTCGATCTCGGGCGTGTCGGGCGCGGAGGCGCACAGGACCACCTGGATGTCCGGCGGAAGCTTCGGCGCCGCCTCGAGCAGATGAAAGATTCCCTTCTGATCCGTGATGCGCCCGACGAACAGCACGTAGGGCTCGCGGACGCCCCGGCGCGCCAGGACGTCGCGCGCCTCGGTCCGCCGGAACCGGTCGGGATCGATGCCGTTGTGGATGACGACCACCTTGGCCGGATCCACTTTGAAGTGCTCGAGGATGTCGTCGCGCATGCGCCGCGAGACCGCGATGACCCGATCGGCCCCCTCGACCGCGGTCTTCTCGATCCAGCTCGAGAGCAAATAGCCGCTGCCGAGCTGGTCGGCTTTCCAGGGTCGGAGGGGCTCCATGCTGTGCAGGGTCACGCACAGCGGGATTCGATGGAGCATGCGGATCCAGAGGCCCGCCATGTCGGCATACCAGGTGTGCGCATGGGCCACCTGGGCGTCCACGGGATCGCGCGCCATCGCGAGCGCGATCGAGAGCGTCTCGAGCGCCGGCGCGTAGAGCGGCTTGTCGCGCCCGGGGCCGACCCGGTCCCACGGCGTGTAGCCGCGCAGCGCGATGCGATCGGTCGACTCGGTCGCGGCGCGCTCACCGAAGCAGCGGACCTCCACCGGCATGAGCCGGCCGAGCGCCTCCGCGAGCTGCCCGACGACGACTCCCGCGCCACCGTAGATGTGCGGCGGATACTCGCGGGTCAGGAGGAGGGCTTTCACGAGCGGTCGGTGCCCTCCGCCTGATCGTCCTCGCGACGCTCGAGCTTCCGCGCGACGGTGCGCACGTCGATGCCCAGGAGCTTCGCCGCCTGCGTCTTGTTGCCGCCGGTGATGCGAAGCGTCTCGTCGAGCAGCCGCTGCTCGATGTCCGCGAGCGGGGTGCCGACCAATTCGAGAATCGCGTCGCGCGGCGGGCGCTTCACGCCCGCGACTTCTTCGGGCAGGTCCTCGGCGTCGATCCGATCCTTCCGGGCGAGCAGCACCGTGCGCTCGATGAGGTTCTCGAGCTCGCGCACGTTGCCGGGCCACGCATAGGACTCGAGTCGCTCGAGCGCCTCGTTCGAGAAGCCCTCGAGCTTCCGGCCGTTCTTGGCCGCGTAGACGCGCAGGTAGTGTTGGGCGAGCACGCGGATGTCTTCGTGGCGCTCGCGCAGCGGCGGCACGCGCACCGTGATCACGTTGAGACGGTAGTAGAGATCCTCGCGGAAGCGCTTTTCCTTCACCATCTCCGCCAGGTCCTGATTCGTCGCCGCCACGATGCGGACGTCGACCTGGAGGGTGCGAGTGCCGCCGAGCCGCTCGAATTCGCCCTCCTGGAGCATTCTCAAGATCTTGGGCTGCGTGACCAGTGACAGGTCGGCCACCTCGTCGAGGAAGAGGGTGCCCCCGTTCGCCAGCTCGAAACGCCCTTCCTTGCGCCCGGCGGCGCCGGTGAACGCGCCCTTCTCGTACCCGAACAGCTCGGATTCCAGGAGCGTCTCCGGCAGCGCCGCGCAGTTGACGGCGACGAAGGGGCCGTTGCGCCGGCCCGAGCGCTCGTGGATCGTGCGCGCCACCAGCTCCTTGCCCGCGCCGCTCTCGCCCTGGATGAGGATCGTCGCCGAGCTGTCGGCGATCTGATCGACGAGGGTCAGCATCCGGCGGAAGGCGGGACTCGCGCCGATCATCTGACCCTTGGCGCGAATATCTTCGAGCTGCTTCTTGAGGGCCTTGTTCTGCTCGATCAGGTCTCGCCGCTCGAGAGCCTTGTCGACCAGCTTGACGAGCTGCTCGCGCCGGAACGGCTTGGTCAGGAAGTCGTAGGCGCCGTCCTTCATCGCCTTCACGGCTTCCTCGACGGTGCCGAACGCGGTCAACAGGATCACGTCGACGTCCGGCATGATGGCTTTCGCCGCCCGCAGGAGCTCGAGCCCGGTCAGGCCCGGCATCCGCAGATCGGTGACGATGAGGTCGACGCCGCCGGCCTGCACGCGCTCGAGCGCGGCCCGCCCGTCGGAGGCCAGCACGACCCGGTAGCCCTCGCGGGTCAAGGTTCGCTCGAGGCTCTCGCGCAGCCCGGGATCGTCGTCGGCAACCAGGAGGGTCGCGGGCTCAGACATTCGCGACTCGCTTGATCGGGAGCCGGATCGTGAACGTCGCGCCCCGTGGGGGACGGTTCGCCCAGCGGACCTCGCCCCCGTGCTCCTCGGCGATCTGCCGTGTGATCGACAGGCCGAGGCCGGTCCCCTGCGGCTTCGTCGTGAAGAACTGCTCGAACAGCCGGGGCCCGACGTCCTCGGCGATGCCGCCGCCGGTGTCGGAGACGGCGATCTCGACCGCCTCGCCGTCGAAGCGGCTGGCGATCGTCAGCTCGCCCCCGCTCGACAAGGTCTCGAGCCCGTTCTTGACGAGGTTCAGCACCGCCTGGCGCAGGAGACCGCGATCGATCTCCATCACTGGAGCGCTCGGATCGACTTCCACCCGGAGCGTGAGCCCTTGACGCGTCGCGACCGGGCGCACGAAGTCCGCCAGCTCTTGCACGAGGTGGTTGATCGACTCTTCCTCGAAGTGCGGCCGCGGAAACCGAGCGAACGCGAGGTATTCCTCGGTCAGCGCGTCGAGCGCCGTGACCTGCTCACGAATCGCGCTGACGAGCCCGGCCGCCTCTTTCATGTCGGGGTCGGTGCGCTCGCGGACGATGTCCTCGAGCATCTCGGCGTTGAGCTCGATGGCGGTGATCGGGTTACGCACCTCGTGGGCGATCCTGAGCGAGAGGCGTCCCACCGTTGCCATGCGCTCGGCCACCACCAGATCCTGCTGGGCCGTCTGGAGCCGGCTCAAGGTGCCCGTGACCTCGTCGTTCAGCCGCTCGATCTCGCCGCGCGCCCGCCGCTCGCGGTCGGCCACCAAGCCCAGGGTTACCGCGGGGAGCCCCGCCAGCGCCGCGAGAATCAGGTGCGGCGTCCAGCCGACCCACGGGGGCACCAGCACTGTTGACCAGGCGTAGAGTCCCCCCGCGACCACCGCCGCGCCCAGCCCGACCCAGGGCCCCAGGTAGTAGGCGTTCACGGCGACCAGCGGAAAGAACAGGAGGTAGTAGACGCTGTCGACCGCCCCGGTGAGGCACAGAAGAACGAAGACCAGGAGCAGGTCGATCACGAGGGCGCCGATGAAGTAGGCGCGAGTCGCGCGCGGATTGACCGTCACCAGGGCGAAGATGCCGACCTTATAGGCTGCGAAACAGAACACGAGCCAGTAGAGGTCGATGTCGCGGTAGCGGCGCGCCAGCGGAAAGAAGCCCAAGGCCGCCAGGCCACCGACCATCACGACGGCTAACAGGACCGCGAAAACGCGCTCGTCTCGCTCCAGCAGCCGAAAGCTGGCGTGCCACGGTTTTCGCTCGACGGCGATCACGGCCATCTCCACGCCGACTATAGCATTGGGGCCAATCAGGGCCGCTGGCCGCGGCGCCGCGCCGCGAGGGTGACCCACACCGCGACGATGACGAGGGCGCCGAGGACCACCCAGCGCTCCAGGCGGTGCACGTCGGCGAACACCTGCTCGACCTGGTCCGCAAAGAGGAACGCGAGGAAGAACCCGAACGGAACACTTACGAGAGCGGCTCCGGCATCGACCGCCAGGAACTTCCAGAAGGGAACGCGGGCGATCCCCGCCGTCAGGAAGGCCGCGGCTCTCAGGCCCATCACGTGTCGCGCCGTGAAGACGATCTTGACGCCATGGCTCCGGTACGCGGCCTTGAGCTGCTCCTCGCGAGCCGGGCTCAGTACCCAGCGGACGGGACGCCAGGCGATGACCCGCTCCCCCCAGTGGTGCCCGACCCAATAGAGGGCGACGTCGCCCGCGAGCACTCCGACGAAGCACACGGGCAGCGCGATCCACCACCGGAGAACCAGCTGATGTGAGAGGACCCCGCCGGTGATGATCGGCAGCTCTTCTGGGATCGGAACGCCCAGACCGGCGAGGAAGAGGACGAGGAACAGGCCGGCGTAGCCAAGCTGCTCTATGAGTGAGACGACCAGGTCGCACCTCGGGCAAGATTCGGTTTCCGGAATCGTGACCACAGTGTATACTCCGATAGTCCTGTGCGGTCAGAAGGAGCCCTTCCATGGCGGTGAAACTCTTCGTCGGTGGTTTGTCCTTTTCCACGTCCAACGAGCGCCTGCGCGAAGCTTTCGCGGCGGTCGGCAGCGTCGAATCCGCGAGTGTCGTGACCGACCGGGACACCGGCCGATCGCGTGGCTTCGGGTTCGTCGAGATGGCGACTCCCGAGGAGGCCGAACAGGCCATTAGCCGCCTCAACGGCACGAACCTCGACGGCCGGACTATTCAGGTCGAGAAGGCGAAGGCCCCAGGGTCAGGCGGGGGAGGCGACCGGCGCGGCGGCGGTGGCGGCGGTCGCGGTGGCTTCGGCGGCGGCGGTGGTGGCGGCGGTCGCGGCGGCGCCCGCGGCGGCCGCTGGTAGCCCCGCTCTCACTCACTAGCGTCTTTTCACTCGCGCGCGCGGGGCGGTAGTCTGCCTTCATGCGGACCGTCCTGCACACCGAGTCTTCCCACGGCCACGGCGGCCAGGAAATCCGCACGCTTGCGGAGGTGCGCTGGCTCCGGGGTCACGGTTGGGGAGCGCTGATCGCCTGCCAACCCGACAGCCCCCTCTTCGCCGAGGCGAGGGCATCGGCGATCCCGGTAGAAGCGGTTCGCATGCGCGGCGCGACCGATGTCGGCGCCATCCTTCAGCTGCGGCGACTCGTGCGCGAGCGCGCCGTGAGTGTCGTCCACACCCATAGCTCCGTCGACAGCTGGCTCGCGGGCGCCGCCGCGAAGTCGCTCGGCCGTCCGGTCGTGCGCACCCGCCACGTCTCGATCCCGATCGGTCGCCGGCGCGCGCTCGTCTATCGGCTCGCCGACCGCATCATTACCAGCGGCGAGAGCGTTCGCTCGATCGTGATCGCCGCGGGCATCGCGCCCGAGCGCGTGGTGTCGATCTCGGCCGGCGTCGATGGCGAGCGGTTCCACGCGGGCGTGTCGGGCAGGTCGGTCCGCGAGGAACTCGGCCTGGGCCAGGAGCCGGTCATCGGGCTCGTCGCCAACGTGCGGGGCTCGAAGGGCCACAACATCTTCCTCGAGGCCGCGCGCGCGGTGATCGCGAGCGAGCCCGGCGCGCGCTTCCTCATCGTCGGCGACGGCGTCGGCTTCGACGAGGTCGCGCGGCGCGTGACGGAAATGGGGCTCGACGCGCGCGTGCGGCTCACCGGATTTCGTCGGGACATTCCCGAGGTGATGGCGGCGCTCGACGTGCTGGTGCTCCCCTCGATCAGATCCGAGGCGATCCCGCAGGTGATCCCGCAGGCGCTGGCCGTCGGCACACCGGTGGTGGCATCGACGGTCGGCGGCAGCCCCGAGCTGATCAGGGACGGTGAGAACGGCCACCTCGTGCCTCCTGGCGACCCGAAGGCGCTCGCCGACGCGGTCCTGGCGCTGCTCAAAGATCCCGAGCGCGCCCGCGCGATGGCGCGGGCCGGCCAGGCGATGGTGCGGGAGCGCTACACGATCGACGCGACGATGGCGCGAACCACGGCCGTGTACCGCGAGCTACTCGAGCGGTAAGCGTAGCGGCCTGGGAGTGGCGGCTAGTGCAGCGGCCGCGCCGAGAAGCGCCGCATGTCGGCCATCTCGGATCGACCCGGAGCCTCGATCACGAAGCCGGCCGTCTCGACCGCGCGCTCCGTGTCGCGATTGGGATGACACCCGCCGCTGAGCCGCGTCCAGAGCGGCTGCACACGGTCCTGGAACTTCGCCTTCCACGGTCTGCGCGAGCGCACGTGCTCGAGCATCCGTAGCCGCCCGTCCGCGCGCAGCACGCGCTTGATCTCGGCGAGCCCGCGCGCGGGCTCGGGCACGCTGCAGAAAACCAGGCTGGCGACCACGGTGTCGAAGGTCCCGTCGCGGAACGGCAGCGCCTCGGCGCTCCCCTGCACCAGCGGCACTGCCGGCGCGCGGCGCCGCGCCCGACCGAGCGAGTCCCATGCCGGATCGAGCCCAACGGCGCGGACGTCACGAGTGTAGAGCGTGAGGCCGCGACCGGTTCCGCATCCGACGTCGAGCGTCCGCCCCCGCGCACCACCCGCGAGCCACCGACGCCAGGAGGCCAGGCCCGTACGCTCCAGCACCGCGCAGAGCCCGTCGTACAGCCACGGGATCTGCTCGAGGCCGCGCATTCAGGCCTCCGGAAAGATCACGAGGGCGCCCGTGTAGTTGTGGAAGAAGTTACGGCGGCCGATCGGCGCGAACTCGCCGTTGCCGAAGAATCCGACGAGCGGAAACTCGCCGAGCCGCTCGCGGATCAGGGTCACGTCGTGATCGGGGACGCCGAAGAGCCCACGGCCCCGTCCGGCGCAGTCGAAGTAGCAGCCGAACGCCGGCCGCCGACCGTCGAGCCGCTCGGCCAGCTCGTCCAGCATCTCACGCAGGTCCTCGCGCGACGCCTGGGCGTCGCGGATCTGGAATTGTAAGGTTTGTCCCACCCGCACGTGCTCGGCGACGGCCAGCGCGCCGCTCGACTGATCGGCGCCGACGAGATTGCGCACGAGGAAGTCGCCGCGCTCGAGCGGCGATTTCGCGGGATCCATCGCGAGCCCCGCGAACACGCCGGCGTGGCGAATGCGCGCTTCCGTGTCGGGATTCGAGCGGATGGCCTGGGTGAGCATCTCCAGCGCCGGCCGGCTCCCGATCCGCTGGATCACATTCGCCTCGGCGTGCGTGATGACGTAGGGCTCGCCGATCGGCGTGCAGCCTTGCGTGACGCCGATGACGGGCGCCAGCCCGGAGAGCGCGACGCCGACGAGCGCGCCCTCGGTGGCGTCGGTGTTGTAGAGCTCGAACATCGGCGTGCCCGCCGCGACCGCACCGAGGACGGGCACGAAGCCGAGCGACTCACCGAGCTGGGTGAGGAGCTCGGGCGGGTTACACCCCATGGCATCCGGCAGCACGAGCACGCACCCGCCTTCGGCCACGGTCGAGCCGATCTTCTGGGCGAGCTCGGTGCCGAGATCGCGCCGCTCGCCCTGGCGCCCGAACGAGAACGGAGTCGCGACCAACCGCTCGCAGCGCACCACCAAGACCGCGACCGCCAGCTCCTCCTCGACTTGACGGACCGCGTGCAAAGCTTCGTGGGCGCGCGCGTGAACGTCGCCGGTGACGAAGACGAGGGCGAGGTCGGCGCGGTCCGTCCCGCTCCGCTCGATCGCCTCGAGCGATGCCTCGAGCGCGGCATTGTCGGCCGAGCCGCCGACGGCGAGACCGGTTCCTGCGGCGATCATGCCTGGACTCTAACATCATTGCTGCTTACACTTTTCGTCGGCATGGGCCTCACGATCACCCAGGTCGACGCGTTCACCGACACGCCCTTCGCGGGCAACCCCGCGGCGGTCTGCCTCCTGCCCGCACCTCGCGACGAGGGCTGGATGCAGAGCGTCGCGCGCGAGATGAATCTCTCCGAGACGGCGTTTCTCGTCCGGCAGGCCGACGGCTTCGCGTTGCGCTGGTTCACGCCTGCGGTAGAGGTCGCGCTCTGCGGTCACGCCCCGAGGCCCTCGGCGCCGCGCCGAAATACATCGGCAAAAATCAGTTCGACTACCTCGTCGAGGTGGACAGCGAAGAAACCGTCCGTGTCCGGTCGTGGGTGATCGCGTGAAGCTCGGCGGTAGGCCGTCACGGTCCTCCGCGGCGAATTGCTCGCGTCGTAGAAAGCGGCTCCTCGCGCCGCCGGTCGACGCTCACTGGATCACCTGGTCCGCGCGGACCAGCACCGATTGCGGGATGGTCAAGTTCAGCGCCTTCGCGGTCTTGAGATTCACGATCAGCTCGAACTTCGTCGGCTGCTCGACCGGAAGGTCGGCGGGCTTGGCGCCCTTCAGAATCTTGTCCACGTAGGTGGCCGCCCGCCGCGCGCCATCCCGGAGGTCGGGGCCGTAGCTCATGAGGCCGCCGGCTTCGGGATAGATCGAGTACGGGTACAGCGCCGGGAGCCGATTCGCCAGCGCGAGGTCGGCGATCTGAGCGGCCCGCGAGTGAAGACGCGCGCAGTCGAGCACGATGATCGCTTCGAGCCGCTGCCGCGCCGCCGACGTGATCGCGTCCGTCGGATCCGGCGTGCCGCGCACCTCGAGCGACGACGGTGTCACCTTCAGCACGCCCCCGGCCGCCTGCGTCTCCTTCCACTCGCTCTCGCCGAGCGGCTCGCCCGGCCCGCACCAGAGGACGCCGACCCGCGACAGCTTCGGCAGCATCTCGCGAAGCATCTCCAGGCGCTTTCGACTGAGCTCCGGGGAAATCATGGTCAGCCCGGTGACGTTACCGCCGGGATGGGCCAGGCTCGCGACCAGCCCCTGCTTGATCGCGTCGCCGCTCGACACCATCACGATCGGGATCGTCCGCGTCGCTCGCTTGGCGGCGAGCGCGGCGACCCCGCTCTGGGTCACGATCACCTCCACCTTGAGCCGGATCATCTCGGCGACCAGGTCAGGAAGCTTTCCGGGCCTTCCTTCCGCGTATCGGATCTCGAGCACCACGTCGCGTCCTTCCTGATAGCCCAGATCCCGAAGGCCCTGCCGGAACGCGTCCAGATGCGGGTTGTCGACCGGCCCCGAGCGCAGGCTGACGAAGCCGATGCGGCGCGCCTTCCCCGCGGACTCTGCCGTGACGGCGAGTGGCGCGGCGAGAAAGACGAGAACGACGACCAGGGCCACCAGCCGCGACTTCATCAAGAGCATTCGAGGGAGCGCGATCACGAAGGACGCTCAGAGTCGGTACAGCATCCAGTAGACGAGCACGCCGGTCACCGACACGTAGAGCCAGATCGGGAGGGTCCAGCGGGCGATCCGCACGTGCCGCGCGAAGTTCCCCTGGAGCGCGCGGTAGACGGTCGTGAGCGCCAGCGGCACGATCACCGCGGCCAGGATGATGTGCGAGACCAGCATCGGATAGTAGACGAGGCGAATCCATCCCACGCCGGCGAACGGCCGCGAGCCCGCGAGCGAGTGGTAGCTGACGTACGAGACCAGAAACACGGTCGAGACCACGAGCGCCGAGACCATGCACGTCTTGTGGGCGGTCACGCGCTTGCGTCCGATGAACACCCAGCCGGCGCTAAGCAGTGCGGCGCTCGTCGCGTTCAGGCACGCGTTGAGCAGCGGCAGCGCCGAGACCAGCGCCCCGGCCCCCGCTTGCGGTGTGTGGCCGAGCAGCAAGTAGCCGACAACCAGCACGACCGCGAACGAGACACCGCCGATCACGACGAGCGCCGAGCGATCGGCGGCGACTGGCGCGGTCATACCAAGGTCACGAAGAAGGCCACGGCGGCCAGGAACATGAGGGCCGTCGCCAGCCAGCCGAGCAGGTTGAGCCACGGTCCATTCGCGTGCTCGCCCATGATGGCCTTGTTGTTCCCGACCAGCATGACGAGCAGGAGGAGCGGCGGCGCCAGGAGCCCGTTGAGCACCGCTGAGAGAAACAGCATGCGGATCGGGTTCGTTCCGGCGAGGTTCAGCGCCATGCCCGCGACCACGGCGCCCGCGAAGACGAGGTAGAAGCGCCGGCCGCGCCGCGGTGTGAGATCGAGCCCGGAACGCCAGCCGAACACTTCGGCGATCGCGAACGAAGCCGACCCAGCCAGGACGGGCACCGCCAGGAGCCCCGTGCCGATCAGTCCCACAGTGAAGAGCAGATATGCGCCGTCGCCGGCCAGCGGTCGGAGTGCCTCGGCGGCCTGACGCGCGCTCTCGATCTCGACCCGGCCCGACCCGTGGAGCGTCGCGCCCGTTGCGAGAATGATGAAGAACATGACCAGGTTGGAGAAGAACATGCCGGTGGCGACGTCGAGCCGCGCGTCGGCGAGCTCGTGCGCGGTCGCTCCGCGCCGCTGGGCCACGGTGCGCCGGCCCCGGGCCTTCTCTTCCTCCACCTCGTGCGAGGCCTGCCAGAAGAAAAGGTAAGGCGAGATCGTCGTGCCGAGCACCGCCACCATCGTCGTCACGTAGAGCGGATCCCAGTGAAGCCGCGGCACGAAGGTTGCGAGCGCGACCTGCCGCCAGTCGGGCCGGGCCAGGAACGCGGTGACGATGTACGCGAACAGCACGGCGGTCAGCCACTTGAGGTATTGAGCGAAGCTCGCGTAGGTCGCGTAGATCGTGGTGAGGAGGATGAGAAACCCGAGCACCGGCACGGACGCGAGCGGCGGCACGCCGGTGAGCATGTGCGTGACGTCGGCCATGCCCGAGAGGTCGGCGGCGATGTTGAAGACGTTGGCGACCAGCAGGAGCAAGCACGCGCCGTAGATGAACGGCCGCGGGTAGTGGCTGCGGATCGCGGCCGCCAGGCCGCGGCCGGTGACGAGACCGATCCGCGCGCAGATGAGCTGCACGGCCACCATCAGGGGGAAGGTGGCCAGCGCCATCCAGAGCATCCCGTAGCCGAGCGAGGCCCCCGCGACCGAGTAGGTCGTGATCCCGCTGGGATCGTCGTCCGCCGCGCCGGTGACGAGCCCGGGCCCGAGAATCCTGAAATAGCGGACGAGCGGATTGTGGCTGTGCCGATCGATTTCCTGAAGGTCGCTCATGAGGGCCCTTAGTTTACAGGCGTCGAGCCCGCCGATTCGGCTAACATGCCCCGCCGTGAAAGGAGGGAGACGAACGTGAGCGGATTCACCGACTACGAGCAGTACGACGCGACCGGTCTGGCCGACCTCGTCCGCCGCCGACAGGTCACCCCCACCGAGCTTCTCGCTCGCTCTTCACCGTTTGGTTCAACCTCACCGGCCAGCCCGCGATGATGCTACCGCTCGGGCGTTCACAAGAGGGCCTGCCGATCGCCGTCCAGATCGTCGCGCGCTACGGCGACGAAGCGACCCTCTTCCGGCTGGCCGCGCAGCTCGAGGCCGCGCGTCCGTGGTTCGCGAGGAAGCCCGCGCTCGGCTCGTGAGCCGCGCGTAACGCTGCCGCCTACTCGGCCGGAGTGAAGCGGTGGCCGCCGTTCTCGCGCACGATGTAGCCCGCTCGCGGGAAGTGCCCGGCCAGGATCAACGTGCCCGAATCGGCGTGGCGCTCGACGAACGCGCGCCGCGTCACGCGCGCCTGGGCCGGGTCGTAGCAGAACCGGCTCGACCATTGCGGCTCGGCGACCTGCACCGTCCGGTGCATGAGATCTCCCGAGAAGATGGCGTTGCCGTCCGACGTCGTGAGGCGGACGCACACGTGGCCCGGCGTATGGCCGACCCACGGCTCGAAGCGGAGGTGCTCCCCGATCTTGAAATCGCTGTCGACCAGCACCGCCTGGCCCGCCTCGACCACCGGCACGACGCTGTCGGCGATGCAGCCCGAGTCTTCCTTGCCGGATTCGTTCTCGTACTTCCAGAACTCCCACTCCGCGCCGGCGATCACGTACTTGGCGTTCGGGAAGGTCGGCACCCAGCGCCCGTCCTTCCAGCGCGTGTTCCAGCCGACGTGATCGACGTGCAGATGGGTGCACACGACGAAGTCCACGTGCGCGGGCGTGACGCCGACCGCGGCGAGACCGTCGAGGTACGAGCCCGTCCGCATGTTCCAGGCGGGCGCGCCGGAGCGCGCCTTGTCGTTGCCGACGCCGGTGTCGATGAGGATCGTGTGACGCGGCGTCCGGACCACGTAGGTCTGGATGCGCGAGGCGAGATCGCCCGTGCGCTCGTCGAAGAAGTGCGGCTTGAGCCAGCGGTGATGGCCGGCGATCACGTCGGCCTGCGAGTCGGGCAGCATGGACGCGGTCGGGAACGACGAGCGGTCGATCTCGATCACGCGGGAAATCGTCACCTCGCCGAGCTTCATCGTCTGCATCGCGCTCCCTCCCCGATCGTTGCCGCCTCTGAATTGGTGATAGGGTAGCCGCAAAGGAGGCCGTATGCGTGGCGTAGTTTTCCTCGGTAGCCGGAAGCTCGAGCTGCGTGAATTCCCCGACCCGTCGCCCGGACCGGGCGAGGTCGTCGTCGCCATGAAAGCTTCGGGGATGTGCGGGAGCGATCTGCATCCCTATCGCGCGGTCGGCAACGCGGCCGCGGCGCTGGGCCTCGGCGGCGGCCGCGGACCTTGCGTGGCCGGCCACGAGCCGTGCGGCGTGATCGCCGCGCGCGGCGCCGGGGTCAGCGAGGCGGACGCGCCGACGGGCCAGCGCGTGATGGTCCATCACTACAAGGGTTGCGGGCGCTGCAAGCACTGCAAGGTCGGCTGGGCTCAGCTCTGCCGCCAGGGCATCGTCGTCTACGGCATGACCGGCCACGGCGGGCACGCGGCCTACATGACGGTGCCGGCCTACACGCTCGTCCCCCTGCCCGACTCGCTCAGCTTCGAGGAAGGCGCGGCGGTCTCCTGCGGCACCGGAACCGCGTACGGCGCGCTCAAGCGCCTGGATGTCTCCGGTCGCGACACGCTCGCGGTCTTTGGCCAGGGCCCGGTGGGACTCAGCGCCACCCTGCTCGGACGCGCGATGGGCGCACGGGTGATCGCGATCGACGTCGCCCCCGAGCGGCTCGCGCTCGCGCGTGAGTTCGGCGCCGAAACGGTCGTGAACGCGAAGGAGACGGATCCGGTCGCGGCGCTGCGCGAGCTCACGCACGGTGAGGGTGTCGAAACGGCGATGGACTGCACGGGCAATCCAGACGCGCGCGTGGCCGCGGTGCGGAGCGCCACCACCTGGGGACGCGTGGCCTTCGTCGGCGAGGGCAACACGACGACGTTCGACATCAGCCAGGACATGATCCGCCGGCAGCTCACGATCCACGCCTCGTGGACCTTCTCGAGCGTGGGCCAGGCCGAGTGCGCGCGCTTCGTCGCGGATCGGAAGGTCGAGCTCGGGCGCCTGCTCACGCATCGCTTCCGCCTCGAACAGGCGGAGGAAGCGTACCGGCTCTTCGACACGCAAACGACGGGCAAGGGCGTCTTCATGTTCTGATTCGCTCGTCGACGACGCGGCGCTCCTCCAGAGTTGACGCACTCGAGCGTCCGGAGCTATCCTGTCGATCCAGTGGTTCCATTTTGGTACCACTTTGGATACACGGGAGAGCTCGATGGCGAACCTCACGATCAAGAACGTCCCCGGGCCGGTGCTCCGCCGACTGAAGGCCCGCGCCGCCACGCATCGCCGCAGCCTCAACCTCGAGGTGATCGCCTGCCTGGAAGCCCTCGTCCAGGCGGCCCCGATGGACACGGACAAGCTCCTCGCTCACGTCCGGGAGATTCGACGGACGCCTGCGCGCACGCGGCTCACCGACCGGGTGCTGACCCGTCTCAAGACCGCCGGGCGGGCGTGATCGTCGCCGACACCAACCTCCTCGTCTACCTCTATATCCGCGGCCAGCGGACGATGCAGGCCGAGGCCGTGCTGATACGGGATCCGGCGTGGACGGCACCGCTTCTCTGGCGGTCCGAGTTTCGCAACACCCTGGTG
>WNFO01015316.1_pt1 | contig 18741 bp, 18 predicted proteins | sample 5400251 | NCBI WGS metagenome assembly WNFO01 (sample SAMN13153354, study PRJNA577476) | soil metagenome | isolation source: 100 cm saprolite under Madrone tree | place: USA:California | collected 2016-06-14
CCGCCACTTTGTTGTCACCCGGGTCCGTAGACTACACTGTCATCCAGGTCACCGAACCGTCCCCCAACGGGCGGTCGAACCGGGGGCGCGGCGGGCGCGCTTCACGCTCCGCCGAGCGCGGGCGCCTGACCGCCGTGAAGGGCAATCTGGCGAGAGGATGTTGGGCCGCGGCGCAAGCAGAATAGGAGCGACGTGCGCAATCGCCGGGAGCGTCCTGCTCTTCATCGGGACATATCTGCATCCGCTGGGGGCCGATCCGAGCGAGGCCGTCGCGGCCTTCACCGAATACGCCGCAGACCGTCTGTGGATCGCCAGCCACCTGGCGCAACTCGCGGGGGTCGCGCTGTTGGTGGCAGCGCTCCTGTACCTGGCTCAACAATTGGAGTCGGGGAGCGGCACGGGATGGGCACGCCTCGCGGCAGGCGGAGCGATAGCCAGTCTGGCCGTGAGCACGGTGCTCCAGGCGGTCGACGGGATCGCCCTCAAGGCGATGGTGGATGCCTGGGCCACTGCACCGGCCGCCCAAAAGGAGCCTGCCTTTCACGCCGCGTTCGCCGTCCGCCAAGTGGAGATCGGGTTAGCCAGCGTGCTGAGTCTCTTACTCGGCCTCACGTTCACCGTCTACGGGGCAGCGCTGCTCGTTGACCGCACGTATCCGAAATGGCTGGGTGGGCTCGCCATCGGGGGAGGCGTGCCCACAATGATTGCGGGCGTCCTGACGGCACATCGAGGGTTTTCCGGGCTGGCGATGGCTGTCACTATGGCGGCGGGTTCGCTCCTGCTGGTCTGGATGTTCACTCTAGGGATGTTCATGTGGCGCCGGGGCGGTGTCCCGCCGGGGACGACGGCGGTCTGACAACCGCTTCGAGCCCCATGCGCGCTCCGCCCGCGGGGCTCAACCGCGGCGGTCGACGCAGACGCGTCGATCTAAAGCGGCTCGATTTCCGACCACAGGCCGAGCCCGAGCCGCTTGACGCCTGACGTTGGCTACATCTCCTCGTCCTCCTCTGTCATTGCCAGGATGCGTCGCGCCCCCTCCCGCTTCGGCCGCAGCGCGGCCGGGGAGAACCAACGCTGAGCGATGATCGTCGGGATCACGGCGCTGGCCACCACTGTGGTGATCAGCACCGAGAACTGCGCCCGGTCAAGGATCCCCGCATTCAGGCCGTACAGCGACGAGATGGTGCCGAACGTGAGCCCGGTCGACATCAGGAGGGTGGTGAACATGGCGTCGGCGGGGACGGAGCGGCGGGCGACCGGATAGACCCCGGCGAACTTGGTCGCCTGCTTGACCGCGAACAGGAGTCCCAGCAACCCCAAATTTGCCCACACCAGCGCCAGCGAGACGTTCAGGCCGCCCTTCAGGAAGAAGAAGGGCGTGAGGAACGCGAAGGCGACGACGCGGAAGCGCCTCTGGAGCTCTGGATGCTCGTGGAAGACGCGGGCCAGGGCGAGGCCCAGCACGAAGGCCGGCAGCACCGCATGGCTTTGGGCGCGCTCGGCGAAAAACATGAGCACCAGGAGCGCCGCGAAGGCCCCCTTGATCTCAGGCTCGATGACGCGGTCGCCATAGCGCGCGAAGAACCACGGCTGTAACGCGCGCATGGCCCAGATGACGACCACCGACACCCCCAGGAATGGCAGGAGCCACCAGGTCGGCCGGACGAAGAGTGCGGCCAAGCTCAGGGCGACCCCGAAGTCGGTGACGAAAGTGGCGGCCATGATGAGCTTGCCAATCGCCGTGTGGGTGAGCCCCGTTTCCACCAGCACCGCGTAGACAACCGCCAGCGACGTCGTGGAGAGGGCGACCCCCGCGATCTGGGCGGCCGGGAGCGACCACCCGAGCCCCCACGCACACACGAGCCAGGTCCCGAAAAACGGCGCTGCGAACGACAGCCCGCCGATCAGAAGGCTCTCTCGGAGCTTCGCCCGCATGACCCCCGGATCGACCTCGGCGCCGGCCAGGAAGGTCAGCACGATACTCCCGAACGAGGCGAGGAAATCCATCCAGGGCGGGCTCTGGAGGCCCAGGAAGTTGCCGGCGACGACCCCCAGGCTGATCTCGATCAGCGCTACCGAGATCCCGAGCTCGACCGAGGCCAGGCTGGCCAGCATCACCAGGAGTCCTGCCACCGTGGGTATCCAGAGGTGATCCATTCACCGCTCCCCTTTCGGGCGGGTGCTCCGGGGCACGTCGGTGCCGAAGACCCCGGCCGTCCCCGCCAGTGTCTCGACGACCCGCGTCACCGACGTGGCCTCGGCCGTCGCGCGTCCGCCGCCCCCAGACTGGGCGGCCGGGCAACAAAAAACCCCTACCGGCGACCTCCGGTAGGGGTCCTCAGCCTCACGAACCGACTCGAGGCGGTTTCAGGCGAACCCCATCGCCCTCGACGCTCACCCCAATTATCCTTGCCGCCTGCCCCCGGTCAAGCGGCGCTTCCCATTACGATCTCCTCGGTCGCCGCCTCGAGATCACGGCCGTCACCGCGTCGTCCTGGAGCTCCCGACGGCCGACGCGCGCCCCTCCGACGTGGTCCTAAGAGCGTCCTCCATGCCGAGGCGGCGAGTACGAGCCACCCTTTCAGCCTTTCTTCGGATATCCTCGTTTCCCGAGGGCCTGGCTGATCTCCCCGAGGATCGCGGGGTCGTCGATCGTCGCGGGCACGCCATAGTCGTTGCCGTCCGCAATCTTCTTCATCGTCCCGCGCAAGATCTTGCCCGAGCGCGTCTTCGGCAGGCGCGCGACGACGAGCACGGTCTTGAAGGACGCGACGGGACCGATCGTCTCGCGCACCTGCCGCACCAGCTCCCGCTCGAGCTCCGGCTCGCTCCGCGTGACCCCCGCCTTGGTGACGACGAACCCCAGCGGCACCTCGCCCTTGATCTCGTCGGCGACCCCGACGACCGCGCATTCGGCCACGGCCTGGTGTGACGCGAGCACCTCCTCCATCGCGCCGGTCGAGAGCCGGTGGCCCGCGACGTTAATGATGTCGTCGACCCGGCTCATGATGTAGATGTACCCGTCCTCGTCTCGGTAGCCCGCGTCCGCGGTAAGGTAGTAGCCCCGGTAGCGGCTGAGGTAGGACGTCTCGTACCCGGCGTCGTTGTTCCAGAGCGTCGGCAGGCTGCCCGGCGGCAACGGGAGCCTGACGACGACGGCGCCGATCTGACCGGCGGGCATTTCGTGCCCCTCGTCGCCGAGGACGCGGACGTCGTAGCCGGGGACCGCCTTCGTAGGCGAGCCCGGCTTCACCGGGAGCATCCCGAGCCCGACGCAGTTGGCCGCCATGGGCCAGCCGGTCTCCGTCTGCCACCAGTGATCAATCACCGGGACGCCGAGCCGCGCCGTGGCCCAGTGGAGCGTCGCGGGGTCGCAGCGCTCGCCAGCGAGGAAGAGCGCGCGAAACCGCGAGAGGTCGTATCTGGCGATGTGGCTGCCCTCCGGATCCTCCTTCTTGATGGCACGGAACGCGGTGGGGGCCGTGAAGAGGGCGCTGACACCGTGCTGGGCGCAGACGCGCCAGAAGGCGCCGGGGTCCGGCGTCCCGACGGGCTTGCCCTCGTAGAGGACGGTCGTGCAGCCCTTGAGGAGCGGCGCGTACACGATGTACGAGTGGCCGACGACCCAGCCGATGTCCGAGGCGGTCCAAAACACCTCGCCGGCGCCGAGGCCATAGACATTGCCCATGGACCACTTGAGGGCGACGGCGTGGCCGCCGTTGTCGCGTACGACGCCTTTGGGCACGCCGGTAGTTCCCGACGTATAGAGGATGTAGAGCGGATCCGTCGCCGCGACGGGCACGCACTCGACCGGCGGCGCCCCCGCCGTGACCTCGCCCCAGTCGAGATCGCGACCGGCCACCATCGACCCGCGCTCCTGCGAGCGCTGGAGGATAATGCAGCACTCGACTTTATGTCGGGCGAGCTCGATCGCGCGGTCGAGCAGCGGCTTGTACGGGACGACCTGACCCGCCTCGATGCCGCACGAGGCAGAGATGATGAGCCGGGGCTTGGCGTCGTCGATGCGCGTCGCCAGCTCCTTGGCGGCGAAGCCGCCGAACACGACCGAGTGGATCGCCCCGATCCTCGCGCACGCCAGCATGGCGATCACCGCTTCGGGCACCATCGGCATATAGATGATGACCCGGTCACCCTTCCGGATACCGTGCGCGCGGAGGGCGCCGCCGCAGCGCGCCACCTCGTCGCGCAGCTCGCGATAGGTGAACGTTCGCGTCGTGTTCGTCACCGGGCTGTCGTAGATGAGCGCCCGCTGCTTGCCGCGCCCGCGGTCGATGTGGAGATCGAGCGCGTTGTAGCAGGTGTTGAGTGCGGCGCCGACGAACCACCGATAGAAGGGCTTCCGCGAGTCGTCGAGGACCCGGTCCCACCGCCGCTCCCAGTAGATGTCTTCCGCGGCGGCCCCCCAGAAGCCCTCGGGATCGCGCATCGACTGTGCGTAGACCTCGTCGTACACGCTCACCTCGCCACCCCCAGCCGGCCGGGCTCACGCGACAATGACGATGTCTCCTCGGGGTCGTTCATTCCAGCGCGTTGCCGGGTCGCGCGCGCCCGGGGCTCGCCAGTGGCCAGCCCCTCACGAGTATACGGCGAAACGCGCTGGCGACTGCGGCCGCACCCGGTCCAGCGTGACCTCGAGGCCTCTACACCGCGCGCACCGGGGGCGCCACGAGCGGTCGCCGCCGGTACCCCGCAACGGTGATAGAATGGCGCCGCCATGAAGTTCCTCTGCCTCGACTGCGACGAGCCGATGAAGCTCCTCGCGACCGAGGGGCCCGAGGACGGCTCGCTCGCCGTCACCTTCCGCTGCCCCGAGTGCGGCTTCCGGGTCGCGATGCTGACGAACCAGTTCGAGACCCAGATGGTCAAGAGCCTCGGCGTCAAGGTGGGCGGCCGGACCGAGCCCGCCCAGCCGTTCGAGCATCTGCGGGCGTCGATGGCCCAGGCGCCGGACATCGGCCCGGACGCCGCGGCGCGCGTTGATCGGATCCCGGCCTTCATCCGGCCGATGGCGAAGATCGCCATCGAGCGCTACGCGGAGGCCAGGGGCCACCCGACGATCACCGAGGCGGTCATGGACGAGGCCCGCGCGGCGTTGGGGATGTAGGCCCGGCCCGGGCGGCGCCCGAGTCCGTCCGCGGGGCGCCGGCGGGGTCAGCCCGAGTCGAGCCGACCGGTCGAGTTTGGCGCTACCCCATGTCCGCGGCGCGCCGGAGCGGGCGGCGGAGCAGAATCCCGCGGAACTCGGCGAGCCGCTCCCGGCTGAGCCTGGGCTCCGCGGCGAGGAGATCCAGCAGCCCCGCCGGGTCGTCGCACGCGCGCCGGCTCACGCGCTCGACGTGGGAGAAAAACTTCCGCACCTTGCCGTCGAAGGTCCGCTCGCTGACCTCCCTCGCGATCACCATGAAGGCCCGCACGACGACGTTGTCAATCCGGAGGTAGCCCACCAGGCGGACCTGGGCGAGCGGCTGGCCGCCCGGCGGCTCCACGTACTCGCTGTCGAGCACGACGACCGCGCGTCCCCGGAGGGTGGGAAACCACCGGGTGTCGTAGCGGCCTTCCAGGTAGAAGATCCGTCGGCCGCCCTCGACGAGCAGGGGCCGCACGATCCCCGTCACGCCGCGCCCGTCGTCCGCCTCGTAGTGGTCGCCGACCTGGCGGAGGCGGTACTTGCCCTCGTGGAGGGCGCGCGCCACGTCGGCGGCGAAGTCCGGGTAATCGAGCAGGTACTCCCAGATCTCGCGCCGGCTCGGGTAGGTGATGTGGGCAACGTCGCGCGAGATCTGGGGCCGGGCGACGACCGGCTCGACGAGCCGCTGGCTGGCGGATGGGAGCCGGCCCCAGTCGATCGGCTGACCGACTCCCGCGTCGGGCGCGGCCGCGCCGGCGAGCAGCGCCAGTAGGCCGAGGGTGAGCCCCGCGCGGCGCGCCATCGTGTTGCCAGCATAGCACGGCTCTGCTAGGATGCGGCTCCCATGACGAAGGCCGATTTGGTCATCCGCATGGCCGAGGCGTCGGGCTGGCCGAAAACCGTGACCGAGCGCGCGCTCAAGGCGATGCTCGCGAGCATTCGCGCGTCGCTCAAGCGCGGCGAGCCGGTGACGCTCGTCGGCTTCGGCACGTTCTCGGTCGGCCGCCTCAAGCCCCGCGCGGCGCGCAATCCTCGAACCGGGCGGCCGGTCGCCATCGGCGGCCGCGTTCCGCGCTTCAAGCCATCCAGGGAGTTGAAGCAGGCGGTACGGTGACTGCTACAATGCCTTGGTGACCCGCGCCCCGCTGCTCGTCGTCGTCGCCCTCGCGACGATTCTCCTGGCTCCCCGTCCCGCTCCCGCCGAGAACGGACGCCCGCTAAAGGTGAGCGCGGAGAGCGTCCTGCTCCTGGATCCCGACGGCAAGGTCCTGTACGAGAAGAACCCCGACGAGCCCCACGCGCCGGCGAGCCTCGCGAAGATGATGACGCTCTATCTCGCGCTCGAGGACATCGAGCAGGGACGGGCCCAGTGGGACGACCTGGTCACGATCAGCCGGCGCGCGGGGGTGACGCCCAAGTACCGGATGGGGCTCCGCGCCGACGAGCAGGTGCCGCTACGGGTCCTCCTCGACGGGGTCGGCATCGCCTCCGCCAACGACGCCGCGACCGCCGTGGCCGAGCATCTCGCCCACGGCGACGAGGAGGCGTTCGTCGAGCGTATGAACGCGAAGGCCCAGGAGCTCGGGCTCGCCCAGACGCACTTCGTCAACCCGCACGGGCTCCCGGACCCGCTCCAGCGGAGCACCGCGAAGGACCTCGCCGAGCTGATCTCGCGGCTCCTGCGCGACTATCCGTTCTCGCGCGCGATCCTCGGCGGGCAGATGTTCGTCTTCCGCGGCCGCGTCTACGCCCGCCGCATCCCGCTCTTCAACGACCCGGGCGGCGTCGAGGCCCTGAAGACGGGCTTCACCCAAGAGGCGGGCTACAACCTCGCCGTCGCCGCCTGGCGCGGCGGCCAGCAGTTCCTCATGGTGGTCCTGGGCGCGCGCTCCCGACGCCTGTCGTTCCTCGACGCGCGGAAGATCCTCCACTACGGCTTCGTCGAGGCGGGGATCGAAACGGAGCCCGAACCCGCGCCGGGCCCCGCGCGCAAACCCGCCCGCATCCGCTCGATCCGCGCGGGGCGCTGAGCGCGCGGCCGGCGCCGCGCGCCCTACCCGAGGAATTCGTTCGGGACGTCGAAGATCCCGAGGACGACGCAGCCCTCTGGGCTCCAGGCGTCGTGCACGGAGCCCGGCCGACGGTGGACGAAGTTGCCGGCCGTGCAGGCGCCGTCCGCGTCGACGAGCGTGCCCTCGAGCACGTAGCTCTGCTCGACCCCGACATGGCGGTGGTCGGGCAGCCGGGCGCCCGGCGCCATGCGGGTCAGCGTCGTCAGCTTCCCCGAGGGCTCCTGGTAGAGGACCTTGGTCTCGACGCCGGGATACTTGGTCGGCTCCCAGGCGATCTTCGAGACGTCGAGATAGGTCGATCGCGCCGTTTCCTTGATGATCATGGGGGGGCTCCTCCCTCGCGCGACGCGCCGAGCGCCTCGCAGTAGATCTCCTCCGTGTAGCCGCGGACGATCAGGTCGCCCACCACGAGCACGGGCACGCGAAGAAACCCGTCCTCGTGGACCAGGTACGCCTCCGCCTCGGCGCGCGAGATCGGGTTCTGGGCGGCGTCGAAGCGGAGCGTGCCCCCGCCGACCTTCACCACGAACCGGCGCGCGCGGGCCGCCAGCTCGAGCGCCGCCGCGCGGGGGACGGGCGCCCGGTCGACGAAGACGCTCTCATAATCGAGGCCGCGACGCGAGAGAGACTCTCTCGCCTGCACGCAGCTCGGTCAGCTCTCGCGGCTGTAGAGGCGGGCGCGCATGGCGAAGACAGTATACGAAATAAAAAGGGCGGCCCGCTGGGGGCGAGCCGCCGCGTCCCGCGGTGCCGCCGGCGCTACTTGCCGGCGAGCTTCTTCCGCTTGACGTACGCCCAGAGCTTCTTCGTCATCTCGGACGGGCCGATCGGCTTGTCGCCGAAGACGGCGGACATCGTGTCGTGGCAGCCCTTGAAGTTGATCGCGTAGCCTCCGAACGCCTTCTTGCCCTTCGCCATTCCTTCCCCTCCGTCTGTTGTGAGTGAGTCGCGCGACCCGTCGCGTCCCGGGACGGCCACGGGTATTATGACCCGTCTCAGAGGGAAGAGCAGCAGAAAATACTACTGGTAGGGTCGCCCGGCCGAGGGAAGGACTACCGGGTGGGTGTATCCAGGTCAGCGCCGAAACGCGGGCATCACGTCCCGGGCGAACCACCGGAGCTGCTCCTGGAACTCAGCGGGCGGGATCCCCTCCGCCCAGTGGATCATCATCTGGTCGAGGCCCGGGTATCGGGCCTCGACGCGCTTGATCTCCTCGATGACGAGGGACGGCGGCCCGCAGAGCCACGCCCGCTGGGCGACGCCCTCCGCGAGCGTCGGAATCCGGGCGGGCGCACCGGGCGTGCCCCAGGGGCGTCCCTCGGCGTCGGCATAGCGGACGAACCCGAACGGCGCGAACCACTTGTAGCGCTCGTCGTGCGCCGGCTCGACGCGGCGGATCGCCTCCTCCGCCGTCGGCGCCAGGTAGAGCCCGACGCCCCAGCAGAGGTCCTCGCCGAGCTGGAGCCGGCGCCCGGCCCGGGCGGCGGCGTCCCGGTAGGCGTGCGCGATCTGGTCGAAGATCCGCTCGCCGTTGAGCGTCACCATGCCCTTGATGCCGCGGGCGGCGATGTAGTCGAGCGTCTTGCCGCTCGCGATCGGCTGCCAGATCTCGACCGGGCGGTGGATCGGCCGCGGCACGAGCGTGATCTCGCGGAGCTCGTAGCCGCGGTAGGGCACGGGGGGCGGGATGTCGTAGTGCTTGCCGTGGTGGCTGAAGGCCTCCTCGTGCAGTGCCTTCCAGAGGACCTCCATCTGCTCCTCGAACAGCTCGCGGTTGGCGGTCGCGTCCAGCATTGGCGCGCCGAAGGTCTCGACCTCCCGCGTGTGATAGCCGCGGCCCACGCCCATGATGACCCGACCGCCGGTGACGATGTCGGCGACGGCGTAGTCCTCGGCGAGCCGGAGGGGATGCCACATGGGGAGGATGTTGAAGGCGCAGCCGAGCTTGAGCCGCTCGGTCTGGGTGGCGAGCCACGTGGACAGGAGGATCAGGTTCGGGAAGACCTCGTAGCCCTCCCGCTGGAAGTGGTGCTCGGCCGTCCACAGGCAGTAGAAGCCGAGCTCGTCCATGGTCCGGGCGACGTCCCGGGCGGTGAAGAACGCCTCCGCGAGCCGCTCGTTCGGGTAGCGCCGCAGGTCCGGGGGGGTGCCGTCGCGGCCGATCCGGTCGAGCTCGATCTGGCCGACGTAGAGCACCGAGAACTTCGTGATCATCCCGCCTCCCCTGAGCCCGCCCGCGGCCTCAGCCGAGGAACGCCGCCACCGCCTCGGCCGCGGCGGCCGGCGCCTCGTCGAGCAGCATGTGGCCCCCCGGGAGGAGCCGGACCTCGGAGCCCTTGATGCGGCGCTGCCACTCCTCGCCGTAGACGATCGGGTTCACCCGGTCCCGGTCGCCCCACAGGAGGAGCGTCGGGGCCGCGATCCGGTGCAGCCGCTTTCGGATCCCCTTGTCGGGGATCGGCCAGACGAAGCGGGCCATCGCGGCGAGCCGCTGGATCGACTCGAGCTGGACGGCGACCTGCTCCTCCTCGGACTCGGGGAGCGCGGCCCAGCGCCGGGCGACCTCCGCCTCCGGGTCGAGCCAGAGCAGCGCCCGGAGCTCCTCCCGGGGCAGGATCGCGACGTCCGCCACCGGGGCCTGCTCGAGCCAGAGCCCGAGCGGCGAGCAGAGGGCGAGCCCGGCCGCCCGCCCGGGGAAGAGCGCGGCGAGCTCCGCCGCCATCATGCCGCCGAAGAAGTGACCCGAGAGGTAGGCCGTCGTGAGCCCGAGCGCCTGGAGCAGCTCGTCGTAGACGAGCGCCAGGTCCAGCAGGTCGTCGAGCGTGTCGACGCCCTCCGAGCCCGCGACGCCGGGATGAAGGGGGGCGTACACCGCGTAGCGGGCGGCGAGGCGCTCGAGGAACGGCGACCACCCGCCGCGCTCGTGGAACGAGTGGAAGTAGACGAGGGGCCGCCCCCGGCCGCCGGAGAGCACCCGGATCCGGACCAGGCCCCCGCGCAGCTCGACCGTCCGGTCCGCGGGGGTCATCGACCGTTGCCGCCCGCCGCCGCCGGCCACCACCGGTCCACGTAGCCGGGCCAGACCTGGCGGAGGTGGGGCAGGACCTTGGTCGCGAAGAGCTCGGTGTTCCGGAGCGTGAGCTCCCGCGGCATGCTGCCGATCTGGAGCAGCACCATGAGGTGCCCGACCCGGAGCGTCCGGATGCACTGCAGCAGCTGCTCGCGCACGGTCTCCGGGCCGCCCGCGATGACGTAGCCCTGCTCGAGGTACTTCGGCCAGTCGAGCGACTGCCGGATCTTCCGCGCCTGGGCGCCCACCTGGGGTCGGACGCCGGCCTGGAGCGTCTTGAGCGTGCGGTAGCCCGGCGCCTCCGCGAACCCTTCCCAGACGTGGAGGCACTTCTGGTAGAAGTAGTCGACGTGCGGGAAATACTCCCGCTCGGCCTCGGCGTCGCTGTCGGCGACGCACACGAGCTGGAGGAAGCCCGCCCGGTAGGGGTTGTCGTCGACGCCGAGCCGGGCGATGGCGTTCCAGAAGCCGTCCATCGTCGCCTTGCCGCGCTTGTAGCCGTAGTAGGAGAGATAGCAGTAGACGTAATCCTGCCGGGCCGTCCACTCCCAGGTCTCGAGGCTCCCGCCCCCCGGGATCCACACCGGCGGGTGCGGCTTTTGGAGCGGCTGCGGCCAGATGTTCACGTAGCGCACCTGCGTGTACTTGCCGTTGAAGGCGAAGACCTCGGGCCGCGTCCACGCCTGGAGCACGAGGTCGTGGGCCTCGAAGTAGCGCGCGCGCAAGGTCGCCGGGTCGATGCCGTACGCGAAGTTCATGTCCATCGAGGTGCCGACTGGGAACCCGGCGACGAGCCGCCCGCTGGAGAGGAGGTCGAGCATCGCGAACTCCTCGGCCACGCGGAGCGGCGGGTTGTAGGCGGCCAGGCTGTTGCCGAGCACGACGAGCGCCGCGCGCGACGTCCGGCGCGCCAGGGTCGCCGCCATCAGGTTGGGCGACGGCATGAGGCCGTACGCGTTGTTGTGGTGCTCGTTGACGCAGAGGCCGTCGAAGCCGACCTGTTCGGCGAACTCGAGCTCGTCGAGGTACTCGTGGTAGAGGTCGCGCGTCTTCGCGGGATCGTAGAGCGCGTGGGGCACGTCGACCCAGACCGAGCGGTAGCGCGTGTCGAAGTCCGGCGGCAGGAATCGGTACGGCATCAGGTGAAAGAAGCTGATCTTCACGGGCCCCTCCGGTGGTCGAGCATCATAGCACCACCGGTCGGGCCCGGCCAAGGCCGGCCCGGGCCGCTACGAGCGGAACGGGGCGTCCTGGTTCAGGAGCTCGAGCAGCGTGTGGAGCCGTTCGGCGAACGCGGGACGCTGCCGCGGGGGCAGCTCCGGGCCGGGCACGAAGCGCTCCGAGAGCGGGTTCACGAAGCTCCCGTTCTTCCGTACCCGGTAGTCGAGGTGGGGCCCCGTGGAGAGCCCCGTCGTGCCGACGAGCCCGATCACCTGGCGCTGGTGCACCCGCTGCCCCGGCCGGACCTCCAGCGCCGAGAGGTGGTTGTACATGGTCTCGTAGCCGCGCGCGTGGCGGAGCGTGATCGTGATGCCGTTGCCGCCGTCCCACCCCGCATGGGTGACGACGCCGTCGGCCACCGCGCGCACCGGCGTGCCGGTCGGCGCGCCGTAGTCGACCGCCAGGTGCGGGCGCACGCCCCCCAAAATCGGGTGGTGGCGCGCGTGGGAGTAGCCGGAAGTGATGCGCGTGAAGTCGAGCGGCGCGCGCAGGAACATTGGTACTGGGCGATCAGGATCCGGCCGTAGCCGGCGAAGGCGCCCTCCGCGTAGCGCTTCTCCACGAGCAGCCGGAACCGGTCGCCGGGCAGCGCCTCCGCCGCGAAGTCGAAGTTCGTCTCGAAGATGCCGACGAACAGCGCGGTCAAGAGCGGGCCCTCGCCGAGCCGGTCCATCGCGGCGAAGAGGGAGCCCTCCACGGTGCCCCCGACGGCAACGACGCGCGTCTCGATCGGCGTCACGATCTGCTCGGCCCTCCAGCCCCGGTCGTCCGGCCGGATCTCGTAGCGCTCGAGCAACGACCGGCGGTAGGTCAGGCCGAGGACGCGGCCGTCCTGGGCGCGGGCGAGGAAGAGCTGCTCGGCGGGACGAAGCCCCCGGAGGTCGACCAGGCGGCGGAGGCTCAGCACCACCGCGGCCGCCGCCGGCCGTGGCAGCCGCAGCCGTCCGAGGGCGCCCTCGAGCGTGTCGCCGCGCCGGATCGCCGTCTCGGCCATGCTGACGGGCGGCACGGGGACAAGGTCGCCGAGCGGCGTGGCCGGCGCCACGACCGCGGCAACCCCAAGGGCGAGGGCGAGCGTGCTGGGCGCGGACGGCATAAGCACCCGATTCCCTCCCAGCATAGCAGCCCGGCGGCCCAGGGGGGAACGCCTTTGCGGGCGGCGCTCCCGGACGCTCGCGGGGCGCGGGGAGTCGGCGGGCGGGCTCGGGACGGCCGCCGTGCCCTTGACGGCCCGCCGGGGTCGGGGCTACAGTGCTTCTCGAGAGCGCGCGGGAGCTCGGACAGCCGGGCTGAGAGGGCGGCGACGGGCCGCCGACCGCAAGAACCTGACCTGGGTAATACCAGCGAAGGGAGGAAGTCATGCCGACTTCGTCCAGGAAAGTCTACGTCGACGGCGTCCCGATGCGGGAGATCACCCTCGCCGGCGATAACCCGCCGCTTCGCCTCTACGATACGAGCGGCCCCTACACGGATCCCGCCTACACGGTCGACCTGAAGCTCGGCCTGCCGCCGCTCCGCGGGGAGTGGATCCGGGCCCGCGGCGACGTCGAGCCGGGTCGGGTGGGGCTCCGGGCCCGGCCGGGGCGCCGGGTCACGCAGCTCTACTACGCGCGGCGCGGCGAGCTGACGCGGGAGATGGAGTTCGTCGCGACCCGCGAGGGCGTCGACCCCGAGCGCGTGCGGAGCGAGGTCGCCCGCGGCCGCGCCATCATCCCGGCCAACGTCAACCACCCCGAGTCCGAGCCGATGATCATCGGGCGGAACTTCCTCGTGAAGATCAACGCCAACCTCGGCAACTCGGCCGTCACGTCGTCGGTCGAGGAAGAGGTCGAGAAGATGACATGGGCGATCCGCTACGGGGCGGACACCGTGATGGACCTCTCCACTGGCAAGAACATCCACGCGACGCGGGAGTGGATCCTCCGCAACGCCCCCGTCCCCGTCGGCACCGTGCCCATCTACCAGGCGCTCGAGAAGGTCGACGGCAAGGCCGAGGAGCTGACGTGGGAGGTGTACCGCGACACCCTCGTCGAGCAGGCCGAGCAGGGGGTCGACTACTTCACGATCCACGCCGGCGTCCTCCTGCGCTACATCCCGCTGACCGCCCGCCGCGTGACCGGGATCGTCTCCCGCGGCGGCTCGATCATGGCGAAGTGGTGCCTCGCCCACCACCAGGAGAGCTTCCTCTACACCCACTTCCGCGAGATCTGCGAGCTCATGGCCGCCTACGACGTCGCGTTCTCGCTCGGCGACGGGCTCCGGCCCGGATCGATCGCCGACGCCAACGACGACGCCCAGTTCGCCGAGCTCGACACGCTCGGCGAGCTGACCCGGATCGCCTGGGAGCACGACTGCCAGGTCATGATCGAGGGGCCCGGCCACGTCCCCATGCATCTGATCCGGGAGAACATGGACCGGCAGCTCCGGATCTGCCACGAGGCCCCCTTCTACACGCTCGGCCCGCTCACCACCGACGTCGCGCCGGGCTACGACCACATCACGTCCGCCATCGGCGCCGCCATGATCGGCTGGTACGGCACGGCCATGCTCTGCTACGTGACACCGAAGGAGCACCTCGGGCTCCCGAACAAGAAGGACGTCAAGGACGGCGTCATCGCCTACAAGATCGCCGCCCACGCCGCCGACCTGGCCAAGGGCCACCCGCGGGCGCGGGAGTGGGACGACGCGCTGTCCAAGGCACGCTTCGAGTTCCGCTGGGAGGACCAGTTCAACCTCTCGCTCGACCCGGAGACGGCGCGGGACTTCCACGACGAGACGCTGCCCGCCGCCGGCGCCAAGGTCGCCCACTTCTGCTCGATGTGCGGCCCGCACTTCTGTTCGATGAAGATCACGCAGGACGTGCGCGCCTGGGCCGAGCGCGAGGCCGGCCTGCAGGAGAAGGCCGAGGAGTTCCGGCGGGCCGGCGGCGAGCTCTACGTCCCGGGCGGGTAGGCTCCTCTACCTGACCACGTACAGCCGGGCGGGGACGCCCGGCACCGTGCCCGTCTGGTTCATGGAGGCGGGCGCGGGAGTGTTCTACTTCACCACTCGGCGCGAGAGCCTCAAGGCGCGGCGGATCCGCGACGGCGGCCGGGTCACCGTGCGCGTGGGTGCCAGGGACACGCCCGCCCGGCCGGGGCACGCCGAGTGGGTCCTCGGCCGGCCTGACCTCGAGCAGGCGGTCCTCGCCCACTACCGGCGCGCACACTGGCTCCTCGGGCCGCTCTGGATGGGACGCCGGATCCGCAAGGGGCTCGCGGCGGGGACGAGCGTCCTGATCCGGGTGACGCTAGTCTTAGTCTAGCGCGTCGGGGTTGATGCCGTGCTCCTTGAGCTTCTTCCGGAGCGTGTTGCGGTTGATGCCGAGGAGCTGGGCGGCGCGGACCTGGTTGCCGCCGGTCTCCCGCAGCACCGCCCGGAACAAAGGCTTCTCCACGAGGCTCGTCATCAGGTCGTAGAGGTTCGCGCTCGCGCGCGCGCGGAGGCCGCGCACGCAGTCGAGCAGCCGCCGCTCGATGACGTCCTCGAGCGTCGCGTCCACCGCGACCGAGGCCGCCGCCGACACCTCCCCGATCGGTAGGTGCTCGGGCAGGATCACGCCGCCCGTGGCCATCACCATCGCCCGCTGGACGACGTTCTCCAGCTCCCGCACGTTGCCCGGCCACTCGTAGCCGACCAGCCGGTCGAGTGCCTCCGGGGCGACGACCCGGGGGCCGAGGTCGCCCGTGTACTTGGCCAGGAAGTGGTCGACGAGGAGCGGCACGTCCCGGCGCCGCTCGCGGAGCGGGGGGATATGGAGCGCGACGACGTTCAGACGGTAGTAGAGGTCGTCGCGGAACCGGCCCTCCTTGATCAGGGCCTCGAGGTCGCGGTTGGTGGCAGCCAGAATCCGGACGTCGACACGGATCGGCTCCTGGCCGCCGACGCGCTCGAACGACCGCTCCTGCAGCGCGCGCAGGAGCTTGATCTGGAGCTCCGGTGGCATGTCGCCGACCTCGTCGAGGAAGAGCGTGCCCCCGTGGGCCAGCTCGAACTTGCCGAGCTTGCGCTCGCGGGCGTCGGTGAAGGCACCGCGCTCGTGGCCGAAGAGCTCGGACTCCAAGAGCGCAGCGGGGATGGCCGCGCACGAGACCGCGACGAACGGACGGCCCGCCCGGCGGCTGTAGTGGTGAATCGCGCGCGCGACCAGCTCCTTGCCGGTGCCAGACTCGCCCCGGAGCAGCACGGTCACGTCGCTGGCGGCCGTGCGGCCGATCGTCTTGTAGATCTCCTGCATGCGCGGGTGGCGCCCGATGAGCACCCCGAACTCCCAGACCTCCTGGAGCCCGGTCCTGAGCTCGGCCACCTCCTGGGTGAGGCGGCGCGCGGTGAGCGCGCGCTCGGCCAGGAGCAGGACCTCGTCGACGTCGAAGGGCTTGGCGAGGTAATCGTAGGCGCCGCGCTGCATGGCCTGGATCGCGGTCTCCATCGTGCCGTGCGCGGTCATGACGATCACGAGCGCGTCGGGCCGGCCCGCCCGGAGCCGCCCGAGCACGGCGAGGCCGTCGAGCCCGGGCATCCGCACGTCGAGGAAGATGAGGTCGGGGGCCTCGGCCTCGGCGTGCCGGAGCGCCGACTCACCGTCCTTGACCGACGTGACCTCGTACCCCGCCTCGCGCAGGCCCTTCTCGAGGACCCACCGCACCCCGTCTTCGTCGTCGGCGACGAGGATCCGCGGCGCCATCAGCGCGCGATCGGCAGGAAGCAGGTCACGGTCGTGCCCCGCCCCTCGACGCTGTCGATCCTCACCGCGCCCTTGTGCTCCTCGAGGATCCGGTGGCAGAGGGCCAGGCCGAGCCCGAGCCCCCGCTCCTTGGTCGTGAAGAACGGGTCGAACACCTTCGCCTGGACCCGGGCCGGGATCCCCGTCCCCTCGTCCGTCACCTGCACTTCCACCATGCTTCGCTGGCCGGCGCCCAGGTCCATCTTGGCGAAGACCGGGCTCAGGCTGATCCGCGTGGTCAGCGTGAGCCGGCCGCCCCCCTTCATCGCGTCGAGCGCGTTGCGCACGAGGTTGTGGAACACCTGCACCAGGCGGTCCTCGTCGCCGAGGATCGGCGGCAGGGAGGGATCGTAGCGGCGGACGATCGTCACCCCCTGCGCCAGCGCCCCCTCGGCGGCCAGGAGCGCGACCCGCTCGAGGAGCTGGCGTAGGTTCAGGGGCCCCGTCCTGAGCTGGACGGGGCGGGCGAGGTCGAGCAGCTGCTCGATGATCCGGTTGACCCGGTCGACCTCCTGGATCAGGACCTGGGTGTATTCGCCGAAGCGCGAGCCCGGGGCGAGCTCGCGCGCGAGGAGCTGGACCGCGCCCCGGATCGCGCCGAGCGGGTTCCGGATCTCGTGCGCGAGGCCGACGGCCATCCGCCCCGCCGCCGCCAGGGTCTCGCCGCGGCGCACCTCGGCCTCGAGCTCGCGGATCCGCGAGATGTCGCGCAGGACGGCGACCGCGGCCCCCACCGTCCCGCCGTGGTCGAAGAGGGGGGCGGTGACGATGCTCACGGGGACGGTGTGGCCGTCGGGCGTCAGGAGCGTCGTCTCTCCCTCGCCCCGACTCTCGCCGGTCCGCACGGTCTCCGCGAGGTGGCGAGTGAGCGAGGCGTCGGGGGGCAGGAGCTCCTTCAGCGAGCGGCCCTCCGCGCGGCGCGACGAGCGCCCGGTCAGCGCCTCGGCCGCCGCGTTCCAGAAGACGACCCGGAGTGCGTCGTCGACGGCGATGACCGCGTCGGGGAGGCCGGCGAGGACCGTCTCGAAGTTCATGGGCGCCCGGGCGTCACGCGAGGACGAGATCGGGCCGCGCGTTCAGGTCGAGCGAGGCCCGCTCGCCCGCCGCCAGCCGCGCCGCCCCCGCCGCCGCGATCATCGCGGCGTTGTCCGTGCAGAGCCCGGGGGTCGGCACGTGGAGCTCGAGCCCGCGCTCTTGGGCCTCGGCGGCGAGGGCCTCCCGGAGCGCCTGGTTGGCGGCGACGCCGCCCGTGAGGACCAGACGCCGGACCCCGCGGCGCACGGCCGCCCGCACGGTCTTCCGGACGAGCATCTTGACGACGGCGGCCTGGAAGGAGGCGCTCACGTCGGCCACGGCCGCCGCCGAGAGGGGCGCCGTCCGGCGGACCAGGAGCGACGCGGCCGTCTTGATCCCGCTGAAGGAGAAGTCTGGCGCCTGGTCCGTCATCTGGGCGAGGGGAAATGCGACCGCGGCCGGGTTACCGGCCCGCGCCGTCCGCTCGATCGCGGGCCCGCCCGGGTAGCCGAGGCCGAGCAGCTTCGCCACCTTGTCGAAGGCCTCGCCCGCGGCGTCGTCCCGCGTCTGGCCCACGAGTTCGTAGCGGAGCGGCGCCGGCGCGTGGTAGAGGGCGGTGTGGCCGCCGGACACGACCAGCGCGAGGAAGGGGTACTCGGGGGGAAGGGGTGTCAGGAAGGCGGCGAAGATGTGGCCCTCGAGGTGGTTGACGCCGACGAGCGGCAGGCCCGTGACCCAGGCGAGCGCCTTCGCGAGAGAGCAGCCGACCAGGAGCGAGCCGACCAGCCCCGGGCCTTGCGTCACTGCGATCCCGTCGAGGTCGCCCAGCTTGACTCCCGCCCGGGCCAGCGCGTCCTCGACCACGGGGACGATCACTTCCAGGTGGCGCCGCGAGGCCAGCTCCGGCACGACGCCGCCGTAGGGCGCGTGGACGAGCTCCTGGGAGGCGACGACGCTCGACAGGATCCGGCGGCCGTCCGTCACCACGGCGGCCGCCGTCTCGTCGCACGAACTCTCGATGCCGAGGACGTTCATCGCGCCAGTCGGGGGACGGGAACGATCCTGACCCCTCGCGCCTCCCACCCTGAAATGTACTCCCTCAACGGGTAACCCCGCACGCGGACCACCGAATGTCGCCCCGCCGCCCGGTCACGGGCAGGATCTCGTCCTGGAGACCGGGCCACGTCGTCCGGGCTCATCGAGGGCAGGAGGACGCCCGGCCCCGGGTCGAGCGTCGGGGACCGGTAGGGCTCGAGCGGCACCCCGAGGCCTGCCGGCGTCGCGCGACGGGCAATCCCCCCGGACGGCGGCAGGTCAGAGGCGGGACCGCGACCGTCAGGGCCGCCCGATCGCCACCACCCGATTGAAGAAGCCCTGGCGCGCTCCGAAGGGCTGGCCGACGAGGGCCCGCCCGGCACGCGCTGAAGCCCCCCCGGCCGGCGTCGCCCCCTTC
>WNFO01002000.1_pt1 | contig 18732 bp, 17 predicted proteins | sample 5400251 | NCBI WGS metagenome assembly WNFO01 (sample SAMN13153354, study PRJNA577476) | soil metagenome | isolation source: 100 cm saprolite under Madrone tree | place: USA:California | collected 2016-06-14
CCGAACTCAAGCAGCTGAAGATCGATATCGTCAACTGCACCTGCGGACGCACGAAGGCGCCTGCGCGCGGTCGCTAGGCAAGGTCCAGTTTGACTGGTGGTGAGAGAGGGACTCGAGCCCTCGACCTCGGCATTATGAGCGCAGCACCGGAAGATGGCCCAAATCGATCCGTCAGTAGATAAGGCTTGGCAGGATGAGACCCGGCGCCGAATTGCAGATATGGAGAGCGGCAGAGTACAGGGAGCACCGCTCGAAGAGACGCTGGCAAAAGCGCGCAAAATCACCGGCCAGTGAAGGTCGTCCTACATCCACAGGCGGACGCTGAATTTCTCCTGGCGCAAGGTCGCGCGCGGCGGCGGGCGCATTACGCTAAAGTCCCCCTGGAATCCGTTTACGCTGTCGGTGCGATGGAATGGAGGACTTCCCACGCCGAAACGGAGGTGGCCGGCAAGTGCCGTTCCAGCGCTTTTATCGCCCGGACGATATGACGCGCGGCGCTTTTGGGGACAGCCGACGCAGCGTCTTCAATCGCACCAGGGTAGCGCTCCACGAGTGCTTCGATCAGCACCGCCGCTTGACGGAGATCCTTTTCCGGTTTACTGCTGGTCTTGTGCCTAAGCTGAGAAACGATGAGCTTGTGGATCGCGTACCGTTCCGGCACCGGTACGCGCACCATGACGCTACCGTAAGAACTGAGCACGGGAATTTCCTGAGACGCCGCCAAGAGGTACGCCAAGTGCGGCAGTCCTTGAGCATGTGCCTTTAGTTCTGGGACAGGCACGGTCGGATAATTGTCATCCGCCGAGGGCACAAGCAAGTCGACTCTAAAATTCGAACCGCCGCGCTCTTTGAACGACGTGCCGCGCTGGCGCCGATCGAGCGAGGGTATTTCGAAAAATTCGATGCCGGTTGCGCGCAGCATGTCGAGAAATCCTGGAACGCCCGGCAGTGCCAGGGCCTCCCGGCGAGCGATGTCCACATCTTCAGTGGCAAATGGTGTGGCTCGTACGCCGAGCGCATTCAGCAAAGCACCATAGGCATGCGAACCGACCAACAGCGCTCCGGCTCGAAACAGACCGCGGTTATGCAAGCTAGCCAGTGTGAAATAAGCTTTTCGATCAATCGTGGCGAAACCGGCGCGAGCGAGCAGCCTCACTCTCGCTATCGTCGCGTTGGCAGTCGCAATCATTTCGCGCATCGTGTTTATGCGGCTCTCGATCTCGGGATTGTCCACTTTTCCGAGGTACATTTCCTGACGTCGGTTCAGGGCATCGGAATAACGATGGACCCAAAAACGGGTGCCGGTTTCATTGGTACGCTCCGTTAGGGTTCCCGGTGTCCCCAGCAGGACTTCTAATTGCTCTGAAGCACTGCGTTCAAGTTCTGAGAAAAGCAGGGTGAGCGCTCTTTCGTGCGGTGTGGTCAAAACAATCATATCCCACAATATTATACTTTGTGGGATACGCGCGCCAGCGTCATATCCCACAAGATTACATTGTGTGGGATACGTGTCAAAACGGTTCGGCGTAATCCAAAGCGCGAAAAAGACGATTGCGTAAGTGGTTGATTATCGCCTATTTGACTGGTGGTGAGAGAGGGACTCGAGCCTACAACGCGGGATGCAAGTCGTCTAAGGCATTCGAGCCGTCCAGTATTGTCGCCGAGTGTCCGCGAGATGTGCGGTATCGACTGACCGCCGATTGGTCCGTCTGAGAAAACATTGGCGGTGCCGCGTCAGCGAATTCGTCCACCTCGACATCCCAATCCTCGCCGCTATCCAGGTTCGTCGTAAGTAGAGCGGCTTCGATCGAGCGCATTGAAGTGACGATCTGTACCGACGTGGGCACACAATTCATTGTCGTATGTCAGCTGCAGGGTCGATCGGGCCTATGATCACGACACATACTGCTTGAGGCGAGGCGCGCCCATTGCCGGCGCGCCCGCCAGTTATTACCTAGATACTCATGCAGATCGCCTTGGTTTCAAGATAATTCTTGAGAACCTCACTTCCCATCTCGCGGCCCCAGCCCGACTGCTTATAGCCGCCAAAAGGCAACGCGGCATCGAAGATGTTGTAGCAATTCAGCTCATCGTCAACTTCCTTGAAAGGCATTACAGTCACGACCGGCCCGAAGATCTCTTCCTGATACACGCGCATCTTGTCGCTCGTGCCATCGAGCACCGTGGGCTCGACGAAAAAACCGGTCTCACCATGACGCTTGCCGCCACACACCGTGCGAGCCCCTTCCTCCTTGCCGGAACGCAGGAACCCGTTGACACGATCGAACTGGGTCTTCGATACCAGCGGTCCCATCTCGCTCTGCGGATCGAGGCCCGGCCCCAGGCGGATGGCGCGCGCGGCCTTGCTGACGCCTTCCAATACACGATCGTAGCTCTTCTCCTGCACGAACAGACGCGATCCTGCGCAGCAACACTGGCCGTGATTGAAGAAAATCGCGTTCGACGCGCCCGGAATCGCCACATCGAAATCCGCATCGTCGAGAACGATGTTGGGCGACTTGCCGCCCAGTTCGAGCGTCACTTTCTTCAGATCATTCGCCGCGGCCTTGACGATCAACTTGCCGACTTCCGTCGAACCGGTGAAGGCCACCTTGTCCACCTGGTTGTGCGCTGCCAGCGGGGCGCCACACGTCTCGCCAAAACCCGTCACCACGTTGAGCACTCCGGGCGGCAAGCCCGCGTCCAAACACAGCTGCGCGAGCCGCAGTGCCGACAGCGGCGTTTCCTCCGCCGGCTTGAGCACCACCGTGCAGCCGGCCGTCAGCACCGGGCCCAACTTCCAAGCCGCCATCAGCAAGGGAAAATTCCAAGGAATGATCTGCGCCACAACCCCGATGGGCTCCTTGCGCGTATAGGCGTGATATTGCACCTCGGGGGTATACGGCACCGAAATGGGGATCGTGCTGCCTTCGATCTTGGTGGCCCAGCCTGCCATATAGTGGAACAGATCCGCGGCCAGGGGCACGTCAGCGGCGCGCGCCACGCCGATGGGTTTGCCGTTGTTGAGCGATTCCAGCTGCGCCAGCTCCTCGAGATTCTCGAGGATCAAGTCGCCGATTTTCCACAGAATTTTTCCTCGCGCCGAGGGCGACATGCGCGGCCAAGGACCCTTGTCGAACGCCTTGCGGGCCGCGGCCACCGCCAGATCAACATCGGCGCGCTTACAATCGGCCACACGCGCAATCACAGCTTCATTGGAAGGATTGAAGACTTCGAAGGTTTCGCCCGACTGGGCGTCCTGCCAGCGGCCGTCGATCAAGGCTTGACGAGCCTGACTCACGAAGCGCTTGACCGGTGTGCTCAGCGACACCATATCGACTGCAGTGTTCATGGACATCTCCTCTGTTGATTGAAATTGCGCAAAGGACTCCAGCTATGCCAGCATGGAACGAGCCAAAAATAGCGCCGCCAGCGTCCGAGCTTCCGAAATCTCCCCAGTGCTCGCGACTTGGTCGAGACGAGCGAGGGGCCAGTAGACCAGCTCCAGAGGTTCGGGCTCGTCGCCTTCGAGAGCGCACGGCGTTAGCTCAGTTGCAAGAATTATCTCCGCTTGATATCCAAATATTCCGGGTGCAAGGGTCAAGGTTTGCAGGGACCTCAGGTGCGCGGCGCTGAATCCCGTCTCCTCCATGAGCTCGCGATTGGCGGCTGCGATAGCGGACTCCCCTGGTTCGATGCGCCCCATCGGCAAGCTGAGTTCAAAGCGATCAAGGCCTACGGCGTATTCCCTCACCAGGAGTACCGTCGCGGGGTCCGGCATCGCAACGACCAGCGCCGTTCCCGCGCGCGGCCCTGCCGCTATGCGTTCGAATTCGCGGCGGCTGCCGTTAGCGAACTTCAGTTGAACGCTCTCAATGTGAAAGAGACGAGACCGTGCAGCCGTGCGCACGCTCAGTATCTGCGGCTTCTGGCGTATCGCACCCGTTGGCACGCATGGATCCCGTACCGCCTTGATATTCATCAAGACTCGCTTTGACGGCGGAGCCGGCAAAATTCACCGGCTCGGTACAGAAGAGGCGCAGCGTTGCCGACCCGTACATCGACGACGTTGGCGAGATAAATAGCATGGGTACCGCAGATCAGGTCCGTGTTCACGCTGCAATCCAGGGCGACAATGGCATCCGCCATTGCCGGGCTACCGGTCGCCATCACGACCCAAGAGATTCCTGCGAAGCGCTCTTGCGCCGCGAGCTTCGCCTGCGAGAAACGTCGGGCTCGATCCTCGTGCTCCTCGGATAGAAAGTTGACAACGAAACGCCGCGATCGGGCAATCAATGAGTGCGCGGAGGCCTCTCGGTTGACACACACCAGAACCTGTGGCGGATCGGCAGTGACTGAGCAGACGGCCGTGGCAGTCAGCCCGTTCGCTTCATTGTCATGCTGCGTCGTCACTATGGTTACCGCCGCGGGAACTCGACGCATCGCGTCCCGATACCGCTCGGCCTCGACTGACTCTCGCCATACTGCTCTTGTCATGCGGACCAACCTTGGTTTTTACGGGTGTAACCGAAGGACCCCAGGAAATCCCCACTCGCACCATTCAGATCAGCATCCATCGGCTGCTGTTCCTTGGAGTGGAACGCTGAGGTCATGACTTTCAACAGGTGGAAAGCCGCCAAAGTGCATGCCCTTTTAAGGTGGCCACACTTCCCTGCGTACAACCACGGCCTTTGTTCGTTTCGCGCTGCAAGTGCCGCACTTCCTGTGGCGGTTCCGCCGATTCCGGCGACCGAGCCCTGCGGCGATATTGCTGCGGGGACTCTCTAGTCCAGCGTTTAAACGCCTGTCGGAAATTCGCCGTATCACTGTATCCAAGGATCTCGGCGATCGCCTCTGTACTCAGGCACGTCTGGGTCAAATATCGCACCGCCATGTCCCGGCGTGTCTCAGCCACTATCTCCTGATAAGAGGTCTGAGCATCTTCCAATCTTCGTCGTAACGTGCGTGTCGATACGAACAGTCGGCTCGCTACTTGGGAGAGCGTGGGCACGGTGCCGTTGGCACTTAGGACCATTCCACGCACCCTTCGGCGTATCTCGTGACACCTGCGAAGACTGGAGATCAGCTCGTCGCAGGAGCGCAAGCAGCGCTGGTGTGTCGTCGCATCTGCTTGCGGCAACGGTGCGTCGAGTAGAGCGCTATCAAATGAGACGTAACTCGTGTCCGTTCCACACAGCACTGGCGCCCCTAGCAGTATCTCCAATTGTCGGCGCAGCTCGGGCGGGCTCGCGAGCTCGATCCGGCTGACCCGGCCCGACAAATCCCGCAACAACGTGCACAACTTGGCTACTTCCAACTGCGAACACAACTGGAGGAGCCCAGGAGTGAGCGCGAAGCAGTTATTTAGAACCAACCGCGCCTCGCCTCTCGAAACCTCCAGGTTTACCCGCACTTTCAAGCACAAAAGAGCGCCGTACTCGACAACCACCTGTAACGCATGCCGCAGCGAGGCGCTGCTCAGCAGAGCTAACCCGGCAATTCCGTAGCTTGTTGGATGCAGTCCCAACCCCACGCGGACCGCTATAAGGGGATCGCCCGCTATACCTGATGCGGCCCGAAGCATGTTCAGCTGTTGATGCAAAGATACTGGAGTGTCGCGATGCAATGGCAGCGAGCAATTATCAAGCCCGCGCTCGGACAAGCACCTGTCGATCGCTAGCGCTTCCGAGGTCGCCAACAACACGTCTTCCGGTGAAAACCTTGGAACCTCCGCCCAACGGATCATGGACCCCTCCGCATCGATGCCCAGGCCGGTCTGCCCGGAATCATAGGTCACGTATACCATATTTACTAGGTCATGTGTACCATTTATACTATCTCGAATGACCTGGCGAAATATCTGGGCGATGGTTGACCGTGCCGCCCACATTCGCCGGGAGATACGGTGCAGACGGGGGCTAGCCGATAGGCGACTAGGAGCGATGAGGTGTGCAACACTTGGACGTCATGAAACGCCAACTTCCGAGCAGCTACAACCCCGCACAGGCAGCCAAGCTACTGAACCGGAGGGAGACTCCCCGCGATCGGCAGCGGGAGAAACGTATTGAGGAAATCGTAGAAGTCGCGGTCGAGCTATTCGCGAAGGAAGGAGTGGCCGGCTTCTCCATGCGGCGCGTCGCCAGCCTGTCGGACGTGACGCTCAGCACGCTACAGCACTATTTCGGGAAGGGCGAGAATTTACTGAAGATTACGATCAATTCGATCACCGCCCGCTATATCGACAGACTCCGCGCCATCGAACACGACGTGAGGGTGCCAGCTCGGGAACGTTTTCATGTGATCACGGACGAGATCATTAGCTGGTCCACGGATCCGGTCGTCAGCGACTGCTACTTTGAGCTGTACGCCCTTGCCTCGAAGGACAAGGAGGTGGCGAGGCTTATCGAGGAGGTCTACGTCGCCTATCACGGGCTGTTGACCGATTTTGTTGCGAAACTCAATCCCGCCCTGACGCGCGACCGAGCCGCAATGATCGCTCTAATGATCGGCGCTCATATCGACGGCGTCATGATCTTTCGTTATCGCGGGGCGCCGGCCATGCCGGACACCGATGCCAACGTGATCGCCGCCATGAAGGATGCCTGGTTGCGAGAAATCTTCCCCTCAACCTCCGCGGACGGCCGAGATGATCGCACTGGCGTCGCCGTCATCGCCGGCCTCCGTGATTCGGAGCAGGCAGAACTCGCCGGCCAACGCGTCCGGATCGCTCATCACCAGTCTGTTGCGCCACTTATCGCGCAAGCACGTCGCAAGCGCCGCGAAACCACTTAGCGTTACGGGGTGCCTGAGCAGGCACTGTCGGGTCCCGTGCCACGCAGGCACGCAAGATCCTTGCGGGCACGCCATCGAATATAGTGGTAGATGGCGTCGACGTCTTGGTCCGAGAAATCCGGATATTTCGGCATCCCCCGCAGCTGCAATATGCCGTTCAGCACGATTTCGCCGAGCGTCTTTCGATCCGCGGCAAGAGGAGAAGCACGCAGATCGGGAGCCTGCCCGCCGCTCAATGCATCGGTGCCGTGACAGTAATTGCAGTTATTATCGAATAAATGCTCGCCGCGCTTTACCTTTTCGTCATCAGGACGGAACTCCGGGACGTCAATCGGAACGACTTTAGCGACTGCATGCACCGGTTCTGAGGCCTTGCCATCCAGCGCGAAGACAAACAGACCCCTCCCTCCATCACGATAAGTCATCCGCAACCCTCCCGGGTCGCTCATGAAGCCCTCGATTGCCGGACCCCCACCCCACCCCACGAGTACAGCGACGTACTGAACGCCGTCAACCGTATAGGAAATTGGTGACGCGGAGATCGGGCGCCCGCAATTGTAGTGCCACAATTTCTCACCGGTGCTTGCGTCAAAGGCGGCAAGATCCCCATTGGCCTGGCCGATGAATACGAGGCCGCCCGCGGCGGTCAGAGTACCTCCTGCCCAAAGGCCCGGTTGCTCTGCTTTCCAAACTTCCCTGTTCGTGCGTGGATCCCACGCCTTGAGCCACGCCGCTTGTCTGAAGGTGTCGCCGTCCGCCTTCGTCGCTGTTTGATCTCTGCCGATTACGTCCGAGTAGCCGGTCCACATCTCCACTCTATCCGCTTGGTAGGTATTTGGATCTATACCTCGGGCGTCGAAAATTTGCTTTGCATCCATTCCGGGTATGTAGACCAGGCCTGTCTTCGGGTTGAACGACATTGACGGCCAGCTGTGTGCACCATTCTCCCAAGGCCAAACATTTATGACGGGCGAGGACGGCCCGACCGGCCGCATCCCAGGCGCCTCGACCGGCCGGCCGGTCGACAGGTCTATGTGATCCGCCCACGTGACGTGAGCGAATTTTTCCGCTGAAATAAGTTTGCCGGTGGACCGATCGATGACATAAAAGAATCCATTCTTATTTGCCTGCATCAACACTTTTTTGCTCGTTCCACCAATTCTTACATCGGCCAGCACGAGGTCTTCTGTCGCATCGTAATCCCAGTTATCCCCCGGCACTGCCTGATAGTGCCAGACGTACTTCCCCGTGTCGGCATCAAGCGCCACTATTGATGCAACGAAGAGATTATCACCTCCTGCCCGGCCGCGAATTCTCTGATTCCACGGCGAGCCATTCCCCGTGCCGATATAGATGCGATTGAACTCCGGATCGAACGTCATCGCATTCCAAACGTTCCCTCCTCCGGTCGTCTTCCACCACTCCGGGCCCCACGTGCTGGCTGCCATCTTCATCGCCTCGCTCTCGTATCCGCGGGCGGGGTCTCCGGGCACGGTGAAAGTGCGCCATAGCTCTCTGCCGTCCACTGTGGAGTACGCAGTCACGTAGCCGCGGCTCGCACCAAAATCGCCACCCGCATTTCCAATCAGAACACGATCACCAAAGACCAGCGGTGCTCCCGTGATGTAGAGGTACGGGACCAACGTGTCGAGCGTTTGGATCGACCACAAGGGTTTGCCGGTCTTCGAGGCCAGAGAAATCAGCCGGCCGTCAGCGGTAGCAACGATGATCGTGCCCTTCCAGTAAGCGACGCCGCGACTAGTTCCCCAATTGTAAGTCATCCGCCGTGGAGTCTTGGCAAGCTCTTCGCGAGCTTTTGGGTCGAACGACCACGCGACCTTGCCGGTCCGTGCGTCGACCGCATAAACGATGCTGAACTTCCCGGTGAAATACAAAAGACCATTGACCATCAACGGAGTGGCGACGAGATTGGTCTCATTTGGCAGGTCCAAAGCCCACTCGAGGCCCAGGCGCCGTATCGATCTCTGGTTGATTGCGCTCGGCGGACTGAAACGGTCCTGCGTAGCATCTCCTCCGTAGGAGGACCACTCGGTGGTGGTCGGATTCGAAGCTTTGGCTGCCTCCCGTGCGTGAGCAACTTCTGGGAGCAGTCCTCGACTCAGGGCAAGCACCACCAAGAGGTGCCTCAGGTGACCGCCTCTCACGATGTGCTCTTCTGCGAGAACCGGAATCGCTCATGCGGCGGATCGGAAGGAATCGCGTGAACCACTAGCCCAGGCTCAAGATCCCGATCCGCAATAGCCACCTGCCGCAACTCTGCCGCAAGGTCCATGGAACGACAGGCCCACAAATACATCACCGCCGCTACGGGTAAGCCAACCAGCATGGCCAGATCCGCTCCCTGCAATCGCTTGGCCACGGGCCCCATGTAAAATCCCGTACTGAAGAACGGGATCATGGCGCCAAACCCCACGGCATAGGCGGTGAGGCCTCGCCAATTCCATTGGCCGTAGATCCCGTTGGCGTTGAATATCTCTCGGATCGAATACCGGCCATGGCGGACCAGGAAAAAATCGGCCAGATTGATCGCGGTCCAAGGGGTAAACAGATACAGTAGGATCGTCAGCAAGTCTTTGAAGCTGGACACGTAATCTCCCTTCAGTGACAGCGCAGCGGCACTCGCAGCGGCGCCGGTCACCAGCAGACTCAGAATGCGCGCTCGACGCGTACATTGAATGGGTTTCACGGTGTCGATCGCGCTCAGCAAAGTCAGCGATGCGCCATAGAAGTTGATCGCCGTGGTGGTTAACAATCCGCCGAAGGATGCTATCAGCAACACCGTACCGAATCCGCTAAACATGCTGTCGCCGCTACGCTGTACCGCCAAGGCCACTTCCGCGTGTGGATTCATTGCGGCGACCACGGCCCCGACCACCATCATCCAAGCGCCACCCGCCCAAGCCCCTAAGTAGGTCGACATGAACGACTGAAGGGGGCTCACATCGGGCGGCAGGTAACGGGAATAATCTGAGACATAAATGGACCAGCTCAGCTGGTAAGCCGTCGATGCGAAGAGCTGAACCAAAAACGGCACCATTTGAAAGTTCGTGGCCCGCAGGTCGCCCAAGGGAACTTTGATGACTCCCACGCCGAGGCAAAACACGACCATGCAGGCAATGACCGCATATGCGAGCAAACGCTGCGCAGAATGGATGGCATCGTAACCAACGACGGCCAGGGCCAGGGAGCCGGCCGTGAACAGAAGTATGGTCGCCGTGGGCTCAAGCCCGACTATCTGCCGCACGGTCTGTGCAGCCAGCACGGGCCCAAAAGCATTGAAGCCGATGTAGGTAACGAGTGCTACCGCCCACACCAAGAGCGCGCCCTGTCGCCCAAACTGGGGGCGAGACTGAATCATTTGCGGCAGCCCGAGTTGCGGACCTTGAGTCGAGTGCAGGGCCATGAAGATCGTCCCAAACGCCGAGCCTAGGAGAATCGCAACGGCGCTCCAAGCGAGGTTCAACCCGAGCTCGACACTCACCATACCGGTGGCAAGCGTGCCTAGCTGCGCGCCGCCGCTGAACCATACGGGCCACACGTCGCGTACCTTCCCGTGGCGCTCCGCCAAGGGGATATAGTCGATCGATCGTGTTTCGATTTCCACGGTTCTAGCCTCGCTCAGTGTGATGTCAGACCGCCATCGACGTTGATCGCCTGGCCAGTCAGATTGCGCGCCAATGCCAGGTACACCACGAGATCGCCGATGTCCTCCACGGTTTGGGGGCGCCCCTGCGGAACAAAGGCCAACACCTGTCGTTGCCAGGACTGCTCGGGCGTCTCGTTGTCATTGCGCCACTCCTCGGCGAGCAGGTCCCACATCGCCGTGCGCACCACGCCGGGACAGATGGCGTTGACGGTAATTTCCTCTCGCGCCAGCTCCTTTGCCAGCGAATTGGAGAAACCGATGACCGCGTATTTGGACGCCGAGTAGTGCGCCAACCCGGGAAAGCCATCCTTTCCCGACACCGAGGAGATATTGATGATTGTCCCGGCTCCGGTACGCCGCAGCAAAGGGATGGCTGCCCGGCAGCACAGAAAGGTTCCCTTTGCGTTGACATTCATGATGCGATCCCACTCTATCTCGCTCATGTCCTCGACACGCTGCACGCTGATCACCCCCGCTGAGTTGACCGCGATATCGAGCTTGCCGAACCTCTCTTCGATCGTGCCGCGCAACCTCTGGGCGTCGTCCCATCGGGTGACATCCATTGGCATCGCGTGGCTTTGAACGCCGACGGCAGACACCTCGTCAGCAACCGCGCGCGCCGCCGCGGCGTCGACATCCGCAACTAACACGTGGACACCTTCGCGCGCCAAGGTCACTGCGATGCCTCGCCCGATACCGTGTCCGCCTCCAGTCACGTACGCGACCTTTCCTTGAAGCTTCACCGGACCCCCATATCTGCGCTGTCCGCCTCTGCGAAATGTTTCAGAAGCAACTCATTGACTCGATCAGGCTCCTCCATATGCGGCATGTGGCCGCTATGAGTCATTGCCTGCAATTTCACGCCGAAAGGAACTTCTCCCGCCGATACGATGTTGTCGTGCACACCTCGTATCACGAGCACACCACTCATCAGAGTCTTCAACGCCGGCGATATCTCGATAGGCGCGGGTTCGCGTAACGCACTCGCGGCGATCTTGGCCAACGCTTCGGTCACCCCGTCGAGCCGTTTGTACCGCACGACCGCTTCGACCATGTCGCGGCGGATTGCCTTCGGGTCGGCGAACAGCAACTCGAGGCACCGTTGCACGTCGCGATTGCGTTGCGCTGAGATGAAGTCGGATAGGTAACGCTGATTTGCATGGCTTCCGAAAGCAAATGGTGCCAGCAGGGAAACTGAGGCGACCCTCTCGGGCCGCCCCTCCCAAACTGCAAGCGCGATTCCTGCGCCCAACGAGTGACCGACGAGATGGATGCGATTCAATTCCAGTTGGTCGATTGCGTAGGCAACGCTGCTCGCCAACTCCTCGATTGATCCTGAGTCAACCTGCTTGGTTGAAGCACCGTGCCCGGGAAGATCAAAAGCGACGGTCAAATGATGTTCGGCGACGCCCCCTTGATTGAACAACCACGTATGCGAGTCTCCGCCGAAGCCATGCAGGAACACGACAGCCGAGCCGAGGTTGCCCCTCATCGTGCAGCACAGCCGCCTCCCCGATGGAAGCTCGAGAAACAAGCTCGGATCAGATGACGCATTCTCCCCGCCCTGAGACGCCGCCGGCCGCGGCCGTGGGAACTTCGCAATGAAGGCATCGATTGCGGACTCGGAGACCTCGTCTGTGGCGATGATGCCGATCAACTCACCGCAGGCCACTGTCTGTCCGGCTTTGACCAACTGTCGCCGCAGCACGCCCGCTTCTCGTGCTTCGAGACTATTGGCAATCTTGGACGTCTCGATCTCGACCAGTTCCGCGCCGGCCGCCGTCGGGCTCCCCTCGGCAACCCGCCAGCCGACGATGGTGCCTTCCTGCATCGACAGCCCCCAGGTGGGCATGGTGATGGCCCAAATCATCTTGATACGTTCTCGGGACTCGAAATCTGGGCGGCCGTGGACAGAAACGGCGCCCTCATGACCATTTTGCAAGCTCCATTGCCGCTGCCTCAATAGCCGGGCTGCTCGGGATATACGCGTTTTCCAGTACCGGAGAGAACGGTACGGGCGTATGGGGAGCGGTGATGCGCCGAATCGGCGCCTTTAGATCGCGGAAGGCCCGCTCTGCGACAACCGCAGCGATCTCACTCGCGACGCTGCAACGGGGATTGGACTCATCGACCACCAACAAACGGCCTGTCACTCCGATGCTCTCCAGAATTGTTGCCTCATCGAGCGGCGAGGTGGTGCGCGGATCGATGACGGTCGCCTCGATACCTTTCTCGGCCAATGCAGACGCTGCTTCGAGCGCGACATGGGTCATGCGCGCGAGCGCGACGATGGTGAGATCCCCGCCCTCGCGCAGTACATGAGCCTCGCCGAAGGGCACGGTATAACTCTCGGCAGGGACCTCCCCCTCGAGGTCGTAGAGCTTCGTGTGTTCGAGAAATATGACGGGGTCGTCGTCGCGGATCGCCTGGATGAGCAGGCCCTTGGCATCGTAAGGCGATGAAGGAATGACGACCTTCAGGCCGGGAATGTGAGTAAAGATCGAGTACAGGCACTGCGAGTGTTGCGCGCCGGCGCTGAATCCCGCGCCGAACATGGCCCGTATGACCAGTGGCGTGCGCGCCTTGCCGCCGAACATGTAACGAAACTTGGCCGCTTGATTGAGGATTTGATCCAGACAGACGCCCAAAAAATCGACGAACATCAGTTCTGCCACGGGCCTCAATCCCGTCATGGCCGCTCCGGCTGCCATCCCGACAATGGCGCTTTCGGTGATGGGGGTGTCGATGACGCGAGCGCGGCCGAATTCGCCCACGAGTCCGCGCGTGACACCCATGATTCCACCATAGGCATCGTCGACTCCGGTACCGCCGGCCCCGCCCGCGACATCCTCACCGATGACCACCACCCTCGAATCGCGTCTCATCTCCGAACGCAACGCATCGTTGAGGGCCTGCCGGAATGACGTTCTTGCCATGTGGGTCTTCGTCAGTAGGTCGCGTAGACATCTGTGTACAACGCCTCTAGCGGTGGCGCGGTGCCCGCATGGGCAGCGGTCACGGCCGCATCCATCTCCTCGGCGGACAACCGATCGATCGAATCGAGCTCACTCGCCGTCAATTCGCCCGACGCGAGCACACGACGACGGAATCCCACGATCGGATCGTGCACTTCTCGGGCCTGCGTCAACTCCTCTTTGGAGCGGTAGGTCTGCGGATCGCCGCAATAGTGTCCGTGGATGCGGGCGCAGCGCGCCTCGATGAAGCTCGGGCCGCCGCCGGCTCGCGCACGAGTCACTGCATCGGCCATTGCCTCGTAAACCGGGAAGAAATCTCTGCCGTCCACCTTCACGGCAGGCATGCCGAATCCGGCTGCGCGCCGCGCCGCGTCCTTGGCCCCCACGGCATACTCCGCGGCCGTGCCTTCCCCGTAGCCGTTGTTTTCGATGACGAAGATGGCCGGCAGCTGCAGGACCACCGCCATATTCATCGCCTCGAAGATCGTGCCCTGATTGCTGCCGCCATCGCCGGTGAAAGCCACCGCGACGCGATCCGACTTCAGTGTTTTCGCCGTCAGCGCCGCGCCGATGACGAGAGGCGGACTGCCACCCACGATAGCGTTCGCACCCAACATCCCGCGCTGCAGGTCTGCGATGTGCATGGATCCGCCCTTGCCGGCGCACAAGCCCTCCGCCTTACCCAAGATCTCGAGCATCATGCCCTTCGGGTCACAACCCTTCGCGAGGCTATGCCCATGCCCACGGTGGGTGGACCCGATGTAGTCGGCCGCGTCCAAATGCATGCAGACGCCGACCGCGATGGCTTCCTCGCCCGAGTAGAGGTGTACGAATCCTGGAACGTGACCGGCGACGAACTCGGTATTGACGCGCTCTTCGAAGTCGCGGATACGACGCATCGTCCTGTAGGCGAGTAGTAGCGCATCACGATCAAGCATCATGACTTATCCGGATAGGCGGCAAGGGTGGCAACAGCTCAGAAGCGGTATCGGATATCCGCTCCATAGGTCCTCGGCTCACCGACGAGTCCATAATCGAATCCCAAGCCACCCTGACTGGGGTCCCGCTGCGCGAGGGCGTACTGAAGATAGTGCCGATCAGCCAGATTTTTCACCCACACTCCGACATCAAAGCCGCTCGTGGATCCTCTGCTGCCCGTAAATGACAGCCGGCCATTCGCAATGGCGTAGGAGGGCTGGGAGACGCGTAGCGTGTTCTGGGCGTCGAAGAACTGCCTGCTGTAGCCGTTGCCGTCCAGCATCAGGTGCAGGTCGCCCGCGTCCAGCTGCAAGAAGCGCCAGTTGAGCGCCAGGCTCCCACTGGCATGGGGTGCCTGGATGAGTTGGTGACCGGACAGATCGACACCATGCAGGGTGAGTTCCTGATACTTGGTGTTGAGGAGCCCGAGACTGCCCGAGAGCTCGACATCTGCGGTAACCTTGGCCCGGAACTCCATCTCGGCGCCGTCGACCCGCGACCGGGGCGCGTTCGAGGTGCGCAGGCCGGTCCCTTGGCCGCCGGGCAGCGCAAAGGTGTCGAGGAACTGCTGGTTGCGGTAGCTGTAATGAAAGACCGCGAGATTAAGGGAGGCTCGCCGCTGCCAGAACTCCAGCTTGGAGCCGACCTCGTACGCATCGAGCTTCTCCGGTTGGGCGAAGGTGAGCTCTGCCGGCGCATTGAAGGCCTGTCCGTTGAAGGCTGCTCCGCGGTACCCCTGGGAGAAGCTTGCGTAGAGCAGCGTCTGATCGTTTGGCTTCCAGTCGACGCCCACTTTACCGCTGGTGTTGTTGTTGTCGTACTCGAGCGGCGCATTGACGCCGCCAGGCGGACCATAGAGGCTCGAATACTGCGTGTAGGAAACCCCGGTAACGTACGGAATCGTCTGAGTCCACAGCGTCGTGCCGGGACTGGGCCCATACCCCGCCGAGGGCGCGTCGAGTCCGCCCTCCAGCGCGTAGAAGTTGGTGATTTCGATCTTGTCTTTGGTGTACCGCAGGCCGGCTCGAATGCTGACCGTGGGCGTTACTGCGAAGGTCGCATTCAGGAACGCGGCACGGCTGTCTTTCAGCTGATCGAAATTGTTCCATTCATCGAAGCCATAGAGTGTCTGCCCACCGGGCGTCACGAATGACCCTGGATAGCCGTCGAAGAAGTGATACTGCACGATTGCGTGCACGCTTTCGCGCCCATAGTACAACCCTGCGAGCCACCGTAGTATATGGGTGTCTCGGGAGGACAGGCGTAGTTCCTGCGAGAAGGTGTTGACGCTCGAGAAGTAGGAGTTGGGATCATCGAGGCGGGCCGTGATCGGAAGCCCGCCATCATCGCTCAATGTGTACCAGCGCCCATAGTCGTAGCCTGAGATGGAGGTCAACAGGAGATGCTCGGCGAGCCCTGCTTCCACTTTCAGGGATGCACTGTCGCTACGAATCTGTTTGGGAACGGAATACTTGGAGCCGGTATCGAACCACGGGATATTCCCCGAGAACCCGGTCACGGCCGGCTCGTTGTTGAGCGCGTGCGGGCCATAGGGCGTGCCGTTCGAGCGTGTCGAGGAGAACTTCAAGGTGACCTTGAGGTCGTCCATCGGCTGCGCGAGGATGGTGGCACGACCCGCCAGCGCGTCCACACCGTTTAGAGGATTGACTCCGGGCACGATGCTCTGAGTCCAGCCATTCCGGTCCTCGTAATAGACGGCCACGCGCGCGGCCAAGACGTTGTCGATCAGCGGCACGCCCACGGCCGCCCGCACGGAGCGGTCATTGTAGTTACCGTACCCCGCCTCGACATAGCCCTGGGTCGTCGTGAGACTGGGATTGGCGGAATAGAGGCTAACGGCGCCGCCGGTGGCATTCTTGCCGTAGAGAGTGCCCTGCGGTCCCCGCAACACCTCGACCCGGTCCATGTCGAAGACCTGCAGAGCCTGCACCGCTCCCACGGCCTTGTAGACCTCGTCGACATACATGGCGATGGGACTACTTTGGTTCTGACTGTAATCCGTTGTCGTCACCCCGCGCAGCGTGAAGGTTGGCTGGGCTTCGGGCCCCCACGGCAGGTTCAACAGCATGTTGGGTACGACCGACGCGAGATCTGCGGCTTGGCGAATCCCCCGATCGCGCAGCTCGTCCGCCGAAACCGCTGTGACAGCGATGGGTACGTCCTGACTGCGCTCGCTCTGGCGCTGCGCGGTCACGACAACCTCGTTGAGCACAGAGCCCGCGCTATCAGAGTCCGCCTTAGCGGTCAAAGGCGGCGCAAGCATCGTAAGCGCGGCGAGCAGGCCGACTAACGAGGCCCAATCGCTTGGTACTCGTGCGGTAGGACAGGCAGTCGACCCGGATAGTGCGGCAGTGTAATCAAGGCTCGGCGTCGCACGACGCAGCATTTGCGGGACCATCTGCTCTCATCCCCTCTTGTTTCAGGTTTCGAATCAACTACGTCGATGAAGCCGCCATCCACAGCCACTCATTGAGACTTGATGGTTACCAGGTCTTGATTTGCGGCATCACTCGATCCACGAAACACCGCAGCGATCGGCGGACATCATCAAACGACATGCCACCAAAGCTCGGAGAGACGCCCAAGATGAAATCGCCGAGCAACTCGCGGCGCTCTTGCAGCTTGTCAATAATGCGCGCGGGGTCTCCCCAGATGTTGGCCTCGAGGTAGGAGTCGATGAGAGCCTGCTGACTGGTTGATCGGTAGTGTTTTGTCATCTCGGCGTATGAGGCATACGCAGCGCCCGCCTTCGCGAAGTTGTCACTGAGCAACTCGTAGTGATCCATCAATTGAGCCCAATATCGGGTAATGTGCTCGCGCGCGAGCGCTTCTGCTCGCTTTACGTCCGGATCGCAGAACATACAGTCTGCAGCGATCGGCGGCGGCGCCTCAAAACCACATGATTGCTTGAATAGTGAGCGGTGACGGTCGATTTCAACCTTCGCTTCCTCCCACGGTCCTTGGGCGAACTTCATGCAGCCAAGCCCGAGCCTCCCTGCGGTCTCCACAGACTGCGGAGACATCCCGACCATGTAGGTGCGGTCGCGAAAACTCTTGAATGGCCGTGGCCGAACTTCGATCCGCGGCTGCTGATAGTGGGGCGTATCTCCCTCAACGAAACCCGTCTCCAGGCCGCGCAAAATGATTCCTGCGGCTTGCTCGAAGCGCTCGCGCGACTCGCTGAATTTGACACGGAAGGCATCGAACTCCCGTTTCGCGAGACCGCGGCCGAATCCGACGACTACTCGCCCCTCGGACAAATGATCCAAAAGAATCGCCTTCTCAGTCACGCGGAGCGGATCGTTCCATGGAAGGATGAAGGCGCAGGGCATGAGCTTAATCGTCTTGGTGCGCGCTGCGACATAACTCAAAAGAACGATGTTGTCCGGAATCATCGCGTAATCGAAAAAGTGGTGCTCGACCGGCATCAGCAGGTCGAATCCCATTGCCTCCGCCTCGAGCGCCAAGCCGAGCTCTTGTCTATAGATCTCGACATCCGAAGTTCCTGGGTGGCCTTGGAACAATGGCATCAGGCCGACTTGCATCGCTTTCTCCCCTTTTACTGATGGCTTATCATCAGGTGCACGCGCGACCGAAAGGGAGGTGAGCAATGGCCAACTTCACTGGACGCCTTGCGCTCCACGTCGCCGATCGCGATGCGGGGATGGGGTGTGGATTTGGCCACTCCTCCTCTAGCTTTATCGCCCTTCGCCCTGCGAGCCTAGGATTCGGCTCAGCAGCAACAGGCAACTTTGTAGCGTCGCCCGTTTCATTCGGTGAGGACCCGTGGGAAAGCTTTGCATGAAATCCAATTACCAAATCGCGCACAGAGTGCATAGGGCTGCGGAGTACGCGTCGTGGCAACCTGCAGCGGCGATCACGCCTTGGATACAACTTATACTAGGGTCGCCGAAGAACCGACTGGAGCAGACACACATGCGTTCCAGGGCAGTGCAAACCGCGCGATGCCCGCGCGTCGAAATTGTGCAGACCCGCGTCGAAATTGTGCAGACCCCGTGCGGCCTGTAGCTCGCGCGGAGCACTTTGGGGGCGTCCGCGTCGCCGCCCTCGCCGTGGTCAGCACCGTTGCCTGGCTGACTATCACGTTACTGCCTTATGAGGTCTCAACGCTCTCTGACGGTTACCGCGCCGGGCCCGTTGCAGCTGGCTGGATCACCGCGGCCGAGCTCCTTGCGCTCGCCTGTGCGGCAAGCTGCTTGGGGCAAACGATTGCATTCCGCGACAAACGTCGATTGACGATTCTGGGCATCGCAATTGCGCTTGCGGCCACGCTCGGCT
>WNFO01003294.1_pt1 | contig 18732 bp, 18 predicted proteins | sample 5400251 | NCBI WGS metagenome assembly WNFO01 (sample SAMN13153354, study PRJNA577476) | soil metagenome | isolation source: 100 cm saprolite under Madrone tree | place: USA:California | collected 2016-06-14
AGGGTCTCGAGCGTCTTGAGACCGACGTTGAGCTGGCCGCGGCCGCCGTCGATCAGGACGAGGTCGGGGAGGACGGTACCGTCCTCGAGCGCCTTGCCAAAGCGGCGGCCCAGGACCTCCTGGAGGGAGGCAAAGTCGTCGGCGCCCTGGACGGTCCGGATCCGGAACCGCTTGTAATCGTCCGGCTTCATCGCGCCGTTTTCCCAGACGACCATCGAGCCGACCTGCTCGCCGCCCTGGGTGTGGGAGATGTCGTAGCCCTCGATGCGGTTCGGGGGCGCCGGGAGGCCGAGGACGCGCTGCAGCTCCTCGAGGACGAGCTGCTGGCGGTTGCCCCGAGACAGGAGGTGCCCCTGCAGCGCGATGGCGGCGTTCTCTTCGGCCAGCGCCACGAACTCCCGCTTGCGCCCGCGCTGGGGCGCGTGGAGCTCCACTCGGCCGCCGCGCAGCCGCTCGAGCCACTCGGCGATGAGGGCCTCGTCCGGCACCGCCTCCGACACGAGCACCTCGGCCGCCGGAACGATGCCGCGGGCGTAGAACTGCTCGATGAACGCCGCGATCACCTCGCCGTCCCGGAAGCCGGAGACCCTGTCGAAGAAGAAGGCTTCCTGGCCGAGCAGGCGCCCGCGGCGCACGAAGAACAGCTCGACGCAGGCGTCCCCGCCCTCCCGGACGACCCCGATGATGTCCTGGTCGACCTCCTCCGTCGAGATGATCTTCTGCCGCTCCCGGACCTTGTTGAGCGACTGGATCTGGTCACGGAGGAGGGCGGCGCGCTCGAACTTCATCTCCGCCGCGGCCGCTTCCATCTCCTGCGTGAGCAGCTTGGCGAGGTCGTCGTCCTTTCCGTCGAGGAAGGCCTGGACCTCGCGCACGGTCTTCGCGTATCCCGCCTTGGTCTCCCACCCGGTGCAGGGCGCGTTGCAGCGGTGGATGTAGTACTGCAGGCACGGCCGCTCGAGCGTGCCGTCGATCTTGATCCGGCAGGTGCGGAGCGGGAAGAGCTGACGCGTCAGCCGGAGCGTCTCGCGCATGGCCGTGGCCGGATAGAAGGGGCCGTAATACGCCGCGCCATCCTTCTGGACCCGCCGGGCCACGACCAGCCGCGGGAAATCCTCGGTCGTCGTCAGCTTGAGGAAGGGGTAGTGCTTGTCGTCGCGCAGGATGATGTTGTACCGAGGGCGGTGCTTCCGCACGAGGTTCGCCTCGAGCATCATCGCCTCGAGCTCGTTGTCGGTGACGATGTACTCGAGGTCCCGGATTTGCCGCACCAGCGCTTCGGTCTTGGGATCGCGCGGGCGCCCCTCCTGGAAGTAGGAGCGCACCCGGCTCCGGAGCGACGCCGCCTTGCCCACGTAGATGACGGCCGCCTTCGCGTCCTTGTAGAGGTAGACGCCGGGCCGGTCCGGTACCCGTGCGAGTTTCTCGTCGAGGGTCATTCCAGACCTAACGATACACCGCGGCGCCTGGCTCTACGCGTGCCGCGCGGTGGGGCCGGGCTCCCGACTTCGACCGGGGCGGCCCGGCGGCTCGCCGGACCGCCCCGGCGATCTTGCGCGAGGCCGCGGCGTGACGCGCCGCGACAGCGGCGGGGCGGCCCCCGATGCGCGCGGAAGACGCGCGGGCGACCTCAGAGGTCGGTCATCTGCGCTTCGAGCTCTTTGATCCGGGCCTCGAGCGCGGCGGGATCCCCGGGGACCTCCTCGGCCGCCGGGCCCACCTCGACCGTGTAGTAGTCCCGCTCGTAGACCGTCTGCAGCAGCTCGCGGATCGAGGAGCGGATCGACTCCGGCGTGATACCGTGCTCCGCGTTGTAGGCCGCCTGGAGCCGGCGCCGCCGCTCGGTCTCCCGGAGCGTCGCCGCCATCGAGTCCGTAACCCGGTCGGCGTACATGATCACCTGGCCCTTGACGTTCCGCGCGGCCCGCCCCGCGGTCTGGATGAGCGACGTCGTCGACCGCAGGTACCCTTCCTTGTCGGCGTCGAGGATCGCCACCAGCGACACCTCCGGGATGTCGAGGCCCTCGCGGAGGAGGTTGATGCCGATGAGGCCGTCGAACTTGCCGAGCCGGAGGTCGCGAATCAGCTCGACCCGGTCGAGCGTGTCGATGTCGGAGTGTAGGTACCGCACGCGGAGCCCCATTTGCTGGTAGTACTCGGTGAGGTCCTCCGCCATCCGCTTGGTGAGGCACGTGACGAGGACGCGCTCTTCCCGCGCCGCCCGACTCCGGATCTCCTCGAGCAGGTCGTCGACCTGCTCCGTCGCGGGCCGTACCGTGAGCTCCGGGTCCGTGAGGCCCGTCGGTCGGATGATCTGCTCCGCCATCGCGTCGCCTGCCAAGCGGAGCTCGTGCGCGGCGGGCGTCGCCGACACGTACACGATCTGGCCGGCGAGCGCCGTGAACTCCTCAAAGGTGAGCGGGCGGTTGTCGAAGGCCGAGGGCAGCCGGAAGCCGTACTCGACCAGCGTCTCCTTCCGCGACCGGTCGCCGTAGTACATGCCGCCGATCTGCGGCACCGCCACGTGACTCTCGTCGATGATGATCAGCGCATCCTTGGGTAGATAGTCCATCAGCGTCGGCGGCGGCTCCCCTGGCCGCCGGCCGGTGAGGTGCCGCGAGTAGTTCTCGATGCCGTGACAGAAGCCGAGCTCACGCAGCATCTCCATGTCGAAGAGCGTACGCTGCTCGAGCCGCTGCGCTTCCAGCAGCCGGTTCCGGGCCCGGAGGAAGGCCAGACGCTCCGCGAGCTCCTCGGCGATGGTAGTGAGCGCGTGCTCGAGCTGCTCGGCCGGGGTCACGTAGTGGCTCGCCGGGTAGACGTGCGCCTGGGGCTGCCGGCCGAGCACAGCTCCCCGCAGCGGATCGATCTGGCGGATCGCCTCCACAGAGTCGCCGAACAGCTCGACGCGCAGCGCCTGGCTCTCCTCGTTGGCCGGGAAGACCTCCACGATGTCGCCACGGACCCGGAAGGTCCCCCGGTGGAAGTCGTAATCGTTCCGCTCGTACTGGACGGCCACGAGCTGGCGCACGATCTCGTCCCGGTCGACCTGCTGTCCTTCGGCGAGCGAGAGGTGCATGCCCTGGTAGGTCTCGGGCGCGCCGATGCCGTAAATGCAGGAGACGGACGCCACCACGATCACGTCCCGGCGTTCCATGAGCGATCGGGTCGCGGAGTGACGCATCCGGTCGATCTCGTCGTTGATGAGCGCATCCTTTTCGATGTAGGTGTCGCTCTGGGGGATGTACGCCTCGGGCTGATAGTAGTCGTAGTACGAGACGAAGTACTCGGCGGCGTTGTCCGGGAAGAACGCCTTGAACTCGCCGAAGAGCTGGGCGGCGAGCGTCTTGTTCGGCGAGATGACGAGGGTCGGCCGCTGGATGTTCGCGATCACGTTGGCCATCGTGAAGGTCTTTCCCGACCCGGTCACGCCGAGCAGCACCACGTGGCGACGGCCGTCCTGGACGAGGCGGGTCAGGATCTCGATCGCCCGCGGCTGGTCACCGCGCGGCTCATATTCTGCCTGAAGTCTGAAGGCTGTCGTCTCTGCCTCCCGTCCGGTGCCGTGTGCGGTCGGCCCCGACGGGCCGGGGGTTCGGCGGCCCCTCGCCGCGCCCCTCAGGTCGCCGAGGGAACCGCGACGAGGTACTTTCGCCAGGAGTCGAGAAAGGACCCCGCGTGGGGGTGTCGTAGCAGGTGGACCGAGAAGAGGAATCGCGGATGCACGGGCTCGCGGATCAGGCGCATCCCCGCCTCCTCCAGCAGGCGGTTCCCCTTACGCAGGTTGCACTTGAGGCAGGCGGCGACGACGTTCGTCCAGGTCGTCTCCCCGCCCCGCGACCGCGGGAGCACGTGGTCGACGGTCAGGCGATCGCCGCGCCGGTTGCAGTACTGGCACGCGTACCCGTCGCGCCGGAGGATGTTCTTCTTGTTGAAGGCCACACGGTCGAGGAACGGCTTGCGGATGTAGACAGCCAGCCGGATCACCGCCGGGAGCGGGAAGGCCGTCGACGGCGATCGGATTACCCGCGGTGACGCCTCGACGCTCTCGGCCTTGCCGCTGAGGAGAAGGGTGATCGCCCGCTTGGCGTTGGTGAAATGGAGCGGCTCGAACGTGTAGTTGAGCACGAGTACGGCAATTTCATCCATGGTCCTCGCTTAGGATAGTCGGGCGACACGGGCCTGTCAATCCGAGGGTTTAGACGAGAATCCGCCAGAGGATCTGCGCCGAACCGGCGAGGATGATGAAGACCGACAAGGCGACCGGCGGATTGGTGACCGCGAGGCCCCCGAGCAGGCAGAGCATCACGAAGCAGCCGAGGTAGAACCTGAGCTCACCCCGATCGACCCACTTGGGCGGCCCGACCATCTGCCGGATCTGGCCCGCGAGGTAGAAGGGTGAGTAGAGCAGGTAGAAGCAGAGGAACATCGCCGAGATCGCCAGGATGCCGCTCAGGGCGGCGACGATGCCCCAGAGGAGCCAGACGACGGCGCCCTCGAGGACACTTTGGTCGAACTCGGTCGGCAGCACGTTGGGACGAAAATAGGCGAAGACCGCGCAAACCGAGTAGAGGGGGAGAATAAGCTCCACCCAGAACCGGCTGAAGTAGCGACCCATCGGTCCGAACTCCTCCACGGGAGCCCCACGGAGCATCCAGCGTGCCACTTCAGCGCGACCGCGAGGAAGCGACGAAGAGTCAGGAGGTTACAGAGGAGAGCCGACCGCCGCTCCGGCGCCCTAAACGCTGGGCGGCTGACAGGGCCGTGTCAAGACCGTCGGCTCATGCGGGAGCGAGCGGGTCCGCGCGCCGAGCGCCGACTCCTCGATCCGACGCCCACCGATTCGAAGTCGGCCAGGTCGTCGTCGGCGTCCCGCCCTGGACGAGCCGCCCCGCGCCGGAGCTCCCGGCTGTCGGCGCCTGTGATTGCGGCCGGCTGACCCTCGACCAGCGAGCGGCCGCAGACGGCGCAGCGCCACAGGATCGGCACGTGGCCGAGCAGCGAAAAGCGCCGAGCGTCGAAGAGGTACTGTACATCCAGGTTGAACCGACCCCCGCAGGAGCACGTCGCCGTTGCTGGGCTCATGCCCAATCGGGCTTGCAGGAGCGGTGCCACGGGCCGAGGTCGATCGGTCTCCGCCCGCCCTCCCGGCACGTGACCGCCGGAGCGCGGCCTTTCCGCCTACTTCTACCGTACACTTTCTGTCACGGGCGCGACGGCAGCGCCGGGGAATCGCGGAGGGAGTGGCGAATGGGCAGACGCGACATCCTCATCTTCGACCGCGCCGGGGGGGTCTCCTCGCGCCCGCGGCGCGTCGCCCATCTCCGGCGCGCGTGAGGGTGGTCCGCGAGCGTCGCGTGAAGGTGGCCGCGGCGTCGGCACGGCGCGCTACCGTCGTCGGACTCGTGGCGGCGGCGCTCGTCACTGGGATCTCGGCGACGGCCGAGGAGCCGGCGAGCTACGCCGGGTACTCGGCACCGGGCTGCGGCAGACTCGGCGCCCGGAGCCGGCATGATCCCGCGCCTGACGGCAGCGACGCCTACATCAAGACGGCATCGTTCGACATCCTGTGCGCGAGCGGCTCGACGGCACGAGTCGGCATCCAGATCGACACGGCTGGCATGCTACTGGTTCGACGCTTCTACTATGTCACCGGCGCCGGTCGGGACGCGACGTGGACGCCGTCGGTCGAGGCGGCGATCCTGGGCGCCTGCGGCTGCCGGTAGGTCAGGCCGCCGTCAGGAGCGCGCGCGTCGCATCGAGCGCCTCGCGCGCAACCTCCTCCGGGTCCCGCGCCCAGGCCGCCGGGTTCGGCGCCTCGTAGCTCAGGTAGCCCCGGTACCCCGTGGCCGCGAGCAGCCGGAAGACCTCGCGGAATGGCACGCTCCCGCGCCCCGGCGGGAGCCGGTCGAGCGTCATCCCGGGCTGCAGGCCGCTCCGTGGCACGTCGCTGTACTGGACGTACGCGATTTCCGCGGGGGCCAGGTCCGCGAGCGCGCGTGGCTCCGCGCCGCTGCGCTGCAGATGGTACGTGTCGAGCAGGAGTCCGCACGCTCGGTGATCGGCGCGGGCGAGCGCCTCGCGCGCGCGGGCGAGTGTGTTGAACTGCTGCGCCTGTGAGTTGAACTCGAGCGCGAGGCGAACTCCGTGCCTCGCCGCCAAGTCGCCGACCTCACGCAGGCTCGCGACCGCCCGCTCGAGCGGGCCGCCCCCCCGGTCGACGGGGCTCATGACCGTCGCACAGCCGAGCGCGGTCGCCCACCGGCAGGACTCGCCGAAGACCGCGAGCAGCCGCTCCCGATCCGCCCCCTCCGCAAACATCCACCCCTGCTCGGCGCCGACCGCCGCGACGCCGAGGCCGCTCGCCTGCACGAGGTCCAGAACGCGCTCGGCCGGATGGCCGGCGTCGCGCGCCCGGTCAAAATCGATCCGTCGGAGCTCGACCGCGTTCCAGCCGGCGCGCTTCGCGATCCGGAGCGCGTCGGCCAGCGGAGTCGTGTCGAGCGTCCAGGTATGGAGCGCCAGTTCGTAGGGGCTCACGCCGCCCTCCTGTCTCGGGGTCGCCCTCGCGTGTCCGAGCGTAGTCTCCGCCGAGCGCGGCGGTCAAGGGTACAGGCGTGGCGTACAGGCGTGGCGGCCCGAGGGCGAAGTACAATCGTCGCGCGAGGTGACCCATCGCCTTCACCGACGAACTCTGGCGCTCGATCGCCGGCATCTACGCCGCGATCCTCCGGCACCCCTTCCTGCGGGGGCTCACGGACGGCTCGCTCCCGCGCGAGGCCTTCCGCTTCTACGCGGTGCAGGATGCGCTCTACCTTCGCGAGTTCGCCCGAGCGCTCTCAGTCGCCGCCGCCCGCGCCCCCCGCGACGACTGGCTCGTGATGTTCAACGAGCACGCCGCGGGCGCGATCAAGGTCGAGCGGACCCTGCACGAGGGGTTCTTCCGTGAGTTCGGCCTCGGCGCGGCCGAGATCGCGGCCACCCCCCTCGCGCCCACGAACCTCGCCTACACGAGCTATCTCCTGGCGGTCGCATACGCGTCGCCCTTCGCCGAGGCGGTGGCCGCGCTCCTGCCCTGCTACTGGATCTACTGGGAAGTCGGCAAGGCGCTCGAGCGGGCGGGCTCACCCGACCCGCTCTACGCTCGCTGGATCGGGACCTACGCCTCTGCGGAGTTCGGGAACCTCGTCCGCTCCGTCCTAGACGCCACCAACGAGATCGCGAGCCGGCTGCCGGCGGCGGCGCAAGAGCCCATGCGTCGGCATTTCCTGGCGACGACCCGCTTCGAGTGGATGTTCTGGGAGATGGGCTATCGCCAGGAGTCCTGGCCGATCTGACCTGCGGCCGTGCCACGTACTGACACGCGCGTGCACGCCTGACACCGCCCGCCCGCCGGGCCGGCGATGACGCCGTCACGTCGCCGACGCCCAAGCGCCGATATTCCCACTCCTTCGACCCTCGCCCGAGCCGAGGGGGCGCTCCCGGTGCGCCTCCGAGCCATGGCGTTCTTCTTGCACCCGGCGATCTCTGCATCACGCATCTCTCGAGGAGGGGACCTTGGACGAACGGCGAAAGTACGATCGGCACACGGTGGTGTGGCCGATCCGGCTGTGGATCAGCGAGAAGTGCTTCATTGCCGGGCGGTCGGTAAACGGCGGTCTCCACGGCGCCTGGATCACCGTGAGCTGGCTTCCGTCGGGCGTCCTCAAGCTCGACCAGGAATACCGCCTCGAACTCTGTCCGGGAACCACCGGCGAGTTCTCGTGCACCGCGGTTGTCCGACACGTCAGCCGTCACGGGATCGGGCTGGAGATCCTCGAACAGGTCCCGGCCGCGCTGATCGGTCTCGAAGCGCCGGTCCTCGTCACGACGGGGCGCTGAGGTTGGACGCCATCAAGCTGCGAGTCAGGCCGGAGCGAGGGGAGGGGATGCCCTCCGAGCCGACGCCGACGGCGGCGCCGCTGCGCGCCCGCATCTTGGTCGTCGACGACGAGGCGTGGGTCCGCGACTTACTGTGCGAATTCCTGAGGGCAGAGGGGTACACCGTCACCCACGCGGCCACCGCGGACGAGGCCCTCGGCGCCCTGCGGCAGGACAGCCCGGACCTGGTGCTCCTCGACATCGGCCTTCCCGACATCGACGGGCTTGAGGTGCTCCGGCGAATTCGGACCGCGGACCCGGGACTCGGCGTCATCATCCTCACCGGCAACCAGGACATCGTCCTGGCCCGGGCGGGCCTTCAGATCGGCGCCGTCGACTGCCTGTTCAAGCCAAGCGGTCTCGATCGTCTCGGCAGCGCCGTCGCGTTGAGCTTGGAACGCCTCCGGGCGTCCAAGGTCGGCGCGGTCTAGACCCGCCTCCGCTGCCACGCACCATTTCCGTCACCCGCTGCGCGGAGCGAAGCGTCGGGCCTTGACAACACCCCGCCGCGGTCGGAAAGTGATCCGCGACTTCGCCCCCTGAACGCCGAGTCAGGCCATGAGGAGGGAAGCGCCCATGACGCGCGGACCTTTCGGACTAACCGCAGCGGTTCTCCTGGCAGGATCCCTCTTACTCGCGCTGAGCACACCGACGCCGGCGCGCGCCCAGGCCGCCCGGGCTGACATCCAAGACGCCAAGGGCGAGTCGCTCGGCACGGCGATGGTGACCGACGCCCCCAACGGCGTACGAATCGCCCTGCGACTCTCGAATCTCCCGCCCGGGAGCCACGCACTCCATATCCACACCGTCGGTCGATGTGATCCGCCGGCTTGCACTTCGGCCGGGGGCCACTTCAACCCGGCCGGCCGGAAGCACGGGCTCAAGAACCCCGAGGGTCCGCATCTCGGCGACCTGCCAACTATCATCGTCGACGCCGACGGCACCGCACGGATGGACCTGGTCGTCCGCGGGGTTACGCTCGGGTCGGACGTGGACTCGCATTCGCTCTTTCCGCCCACCGGGACGGCGTTGGTAATCCACGAGCGCGCCGACGACGATACGACGGATCCCGCCGGGAACTCGGGCGCCCGGATCGCGTGCGGAGTCATCACGCGGTAGGCCAAGCGGCGCCGGCGCGCCGGCTGGATCAGCCGACCGGGAGGATCTGGTCGGTCTCCAGCCCCGCGGCGCGCTCGCCGACCCACCGGACCCGTCCAAGGCAGTTGAGGTCGTCCTGACCGCTCGCCAGGACGCTCACGCGGTAGGAGTGGCCCACCTTGAGGCTGACCGTCGGTGCCGTGGCCACGCAGATCCCATACGGGCTCGCGTCGAGCGCGCGCCCGACAACCAACTCGTCGTCGATCCACAGCTGGACGGGCCACGCGATCGGTGTGCGCGGATGACGGCGTCGCTCCTGCACAGCTACATTCCTCCCCTTCCCCGAGACGGCACACAAGCCCTGACCGCCCCCGGCGTCGGACATCGCTCCGCTAGCGGCGGTGCGGCCCTTGCCGCCACCGGCGCTTCCAGCGCCGGAGGTCCAGCTCGCGTCGCAGCCGGTCTTCGAAGATAAACAGCAGGCCGGAAACCGTGAGCGCGCCGATGATGACGACCACCAAGATCCAGAGGCCTGTATCCCACATAGCTCGCTGGCCGCGGCGGTCCCCCTCTCCCCAATTGTACCCGCGGGATTGACGGGTCTGAAGCTCTCGATTACCTTCTACGACGTTCCTCGACGAGGATCGGTCCGCAGCCGACGAGGGTACGGAAATCGCCTGGGCGCGCCGAGCTCGGCGCGCGGGGACGCGCCCGGCCCCCTCTCCCGCCAGGCGCAGGCGGCGACGGCGGGCGGGCGCACCGCGTTCGTCTTCGCCGCCCTCACGTGCTGTGCGACCGCGTCCGGCGATGCTCGAGGCGGCGGCGCGCGGCGCGGCCGGCCTTTCGCCCACAGAGGCGCGAACCGGCGCCGCCAGGCGCCATGCACACCCGGAGGCCCTTTGGCCAATAAGATCGGCTTCATCGGCCTCGGGACCATGGGCCTGCCCATGGTCGCGAATCTGTCCAAAGCGGGCGTGGAGCTGGTGGTCCACGACGTGAGCCCGGCAGCACTGCAAGCGGCCCGCGCCCTCAAGGGCGTCCAAGTCACGGCCACACCCACGGCGTTGGCCGAGCAGTCGGACGTCGTCTTCACCTGCCTTCCCAACGACGACGTCGTCCGCCGGGTGTACCTGGGCCCCGACGGCATCGTCGCCGGAGGCAAGTCCGGCCTCGTCACCTCCGACTGCTCCACGGTGAGCCCAGAGGCGACACTCGAGGTCCACCGCGCGCTCCAGACCAAGGGTATCTCTCACATGGACACGCCGATGCTGGGCTCCCAGCCCCAGGCCGTGTCCGGTGAGATCTTCTTCATCGTCGGCGGCGATCGCACCACCCTGGCGAAGATCGAGCCATACCTGAAGATGATGGGCAAACTCCACATGTACGTGGGGCCCTCCGCGACGGGCAACCGCATCAAGCTGATGCACAACGGTCTGGCCGCTGTCATCTCGGTGGCGGTGGCTGAAGCGCTGGCGACCTGCGTGAAGGCCGGCGTGGACGGCGACACATTCTACGAGGTGGTCTGCAGGGGCGGCGGCATGGCCTACGGGACCTACTGGGAGCGCCGGGCCCGGCGCGTGCTCGATGGCGAGTTCTCCCCAACCTTCATGCTGCAACACATGCGCAAGGATGCCACCCTCGCGCTACAGCACGCCCGGACGCTCGGTGTGCCCACACCCATTCTGGAGGAGGCCAAGCGCACCTACGACGAAGCCATGGACAACGGCTGGGGGGCCGAAGACTTCTCCGCCGTGACCCACGTGATCGAAAAGCGGATCGGCCGCAAGCTCTCCCCGGGGTCTCGCCCCGTGTAGCTCCGTAGCGAGCTTGGCTTTGGTCTCTCCTCACCGCACGGGCGGGCGCGATCTAGTGGCAGAGGTCGTGCCCCCCCCCGAGGATCGACCGCGAGGGCAATCGAGGCTGGCTTTCGAAATCGACGCTCGGCGGCAGACATGAAGGCCGCCGGGCCCTTATCACCGGTCCCCCCTGGGGGGTGATCCCTCGCGCGTGGGTCGGCCCATCGCCGCCCCACCGCCGCGACGACGGTGTGCGGCGAGGCCGACCTGCGATCGCGGCTGGAGCAGGCGGCGGGAGCGCAATGAGCGGGGCACGCGGGCCGAGCGAGAGGGAGCCCGGGGCGAGAACTGCCCGCTCTGTTCACCCTCGGGCGTGGTGGAGAGATGCCGCGTGGACCGCGTGCCCGCCCGTCGCCCGGGCGCGCCGCGCTAGGCGGCCTCGGGGGCGCCCTTCCCGGCGGCTGGCTCGCGGTGATGGATCGCCCGCAGGTGACGGCCCAGGTGCATCGGCAGCGCGAAACGGCGATCGCACTCGGGACAAGGAAGCTGCCGCGGGGCGGCCGCATCGGCCCCGGGCTGCCGAGCGGTTCGCCTCGGCTTTCGGTCGGTCGCGTCGAGCCCGAGCATGCGACGGACCGCCTCGGCGCGGGCCCCGGAGACACGCTTCCGGGCGATTCGCTCAAGCCGCTGCTGCTCGCTCTCCTGTCTGGCGAACTTCGCTGACAGCTTCATCGCTGACGGTCCCTCTCAGTCTACCTGAGCACGCTACCGCGGGAACTGCAAGCGGCGCGACCAATCGGCCGTCTGGCTGCGGCGAGCATTGCGCTCGCGTTCAGTCGAGCGGCTCGCGGCATCCGCTCCGACGTTGGGGCGCCACTCGGCGGCGACGCGTCGGCGTCATGCGCGGGCGGGCACCCCAGCGACGATCACGGCGGAACCACGACACGCCGACCGTGGCGTCTGCCCGCCGGCCCGGTCTTACCGCGGCACGATGAGCAGGCCGCGGCCCTGCTGGAACCGGTACGACCAAGAGCTCGCCGATCACCGCGCGAGACGAGGGTCGAACGGGTCGCTCGCACCAGTCGGCCTGCCCACGGGCGCCGATCAACAGGCGCTGCGTCCTCATCCCCTCCCGGCCCGACCAAGACTGGCCAGCGCCGCGACGGAGATCAAGCCGGCACCCCGAAACCTTCTCTCGGCGCCCCGGGCCCCGCATGTGGCGGTGCTGTCGGATCATGCGCTGTATCTGATGGTGCGGAAAAGTTGATTCATCGGAGCCTGACGACCCGCCCGGCGCCACGAGTCGTCTACGTCCGCCTCCGACTCTTTCCACCAAGGGCCGACGTCCCTCCCCACCCGCGCATCTCTCACCGTCTCATACCTACTGGACGAGTAAAGTTAAAGTCAAGTACAAGCCCTTGACAACGCTATCGAACTTGCCTAACTTTGGCTGCCAACTTTTTTACTGGCAGTGGTTCCAGTGGTTCGGCACCGACCGCTCGGCCGGGGAATGGACTATGGCGTCGTGCGGTGCCGGTCATGCTTCGCGGAGGGCCGCGACCGACTTCGGCGCCACGTGCGAGTTTCCGCAAGGCTCATACGCCAACACACTCATTCGGATTCGTCCCACCGAGTCCCGTGTTCGTCGGACCATTCCGCCCGTCGCCGAGCTCTGGCCATGCGTAGGATAGGCTCGGTCCTCCTCCTGGTGATGCTGGCGATCGTCGGCTGCGGCTACACCCTGGCGCAGGCTCAGGAGCCAAGCGATTTGACAAAGCTGACTCTTGAGGAGCTGATGAAGATCGACGTCGTTTCAATCAATGTGCTCGCTACCCACATTCATTTCGCGGGCCAGTGGATGGTTGCCTACGAATACATGCTCGAGGACATGGACGGGAATCGGGATGGCACGCGGCGAGTGAACCACGCTCAGATTCTTCAGCAGTTCGACACCGCCCCGACGAACATGAGCGTGGAAACGCACATGGCGACGGTCATGTACGCGCCGACCGACGACGTGACGCTCAGCGCGATGTTGCCGTACCTTGTTAAGGCGATGAATCATGTCACCCGGACGGGCGTGCGCTTTACCGAACACTCGGAAGGGATCGGCGATTTACAACTGGGAGTCCTCGGCACCGTTTACCGCGTGGGCCGGTTCGAGCACGAGCTTCTCCTCAACGCCGGGGTGAGCGTGCCAACTGGGTCGATCGACGAGAAGGACTTTGGCCCGAACCGCACGCTGGGCAAGTTGAGGTTAGAGTACGACGACCAACTGGGATCGGGGACGGTTGATCTGCTACCGGGGATCACCTACCTGGGCCAGTCGGCGAACTGGGCGTGGGGGTCCGAGATGATTCCCACGGTCAGACTCGGACGGAATAGCAATCATTACCGGCTGGGGAACCGCTACCGCCTGAGCGCTTGGACGGCGCGGAAGTGGACCGACTGGCTGAGCATTACGAGCCAGATCGATGGACAGTTGTGGGAGAACATTGACGGCGCCGATCCAAGACTGAACCCTGCGGCCGCGCCGACGAAAGATCCCAACCGACAGGGGGGAAGGAGAATCGACCTCCTCCTCGGCCTCAACCTCTACGCGCCCAGCGGCATCCTCAAGGGCCAGCGACTCGCGGTCGAAGCGGGGGCGCCCGTGTACCAGTCACTCGACGGGCCGGCCCTACAGATGGACTGGCTCGTCAGAGTCGGATGGCAGTGGATCTTTTGAACGCACGGATCCTGAACCTGCCGACGTCCTTGCGCGCGCTCCCTGCCGTGCTGCGGCTGGCGACAATCACCGGCGTCTGCGCCGCGAGCGCCGCCTTGCCGAACGCCCACGCGCAGTCGCCGGAGGTCCGCGAGTATCAGATCAAGGCGGCCTTTATCTATAACTTTATCAAGTTCGTCGACTGGCCCCGAGACGCCCTGCCCGAGGGCAGCGAGACGATAAACATCTGCGTGCTCAGGGATGATCCGTTCGCCGATGCCCTGGAGTCGATCAAGGGCAAGACGGTGAAGTCCAGACGGGTCGCCGTCCGGCGGATCGAGCCGGGCCGGGAGCTCGAAACCTGTCAGGTCGTCTTCATCGGCTCGTCCGAAGGAAGGCGTCTGCCGCGGGTCATCGAGAGCCTCCAGGGCTTGAACGTGCTGACGGTCGGCGAGATGGACCGCTTCGTCGAGCTGGGTGGGATCATCAACTTCTTTGTGCAGAACAACCGGGTGCGCTTCGAGATCAACGTCAACAGCGCCGAGCGAGCCGGGCTCAAGCTGAGCTCGCAGCTCCTGAGTCTCGCCAAAGTTGTCAGACAGTAGCCCCGGCCTCCGGCGTCTCTTCCGAGACGTCTCGATCAAGCGCAAGCTAACGCTGATCACCATGGTGACGAGCAGCGTCACGCTGCTGCTGGCCGGCGCGGCCTACGTCACCTACGACCTGATCACGTTTCGGCAGGCCATGTCGCGCGACCTGATGATCCTCGCCGATATCATCGGGAATAACAGCACCGCAGCGCTCGCATTCGACGATCAGCAAGCCGGTGCGGCGACGCTCGCGTCGCTTCGCGCCCAGGAGCATATCGCGTCCGCGTGCCTGTACGGCAAGGAGGGTCGGTTGTTCGCCGCCTACGCTCCAGGGGAGCCGTCGCCACGACCGTTGCCCCCGAGGGACGGTTGCCGTCGTTCTGACCGCGGCCACCTCGCCGTTTCGCGCCCGATCGTCTTCGACGGTGAGCCCATCGGCACGATCTACATCAGCTCGGACCTGGACGAGTTCTACGGGCGTCTCAGGCGGTACGCCAGCATCGGTGTGCTCGTCATCCTCGCATCCTCCCTCGTCGGGTGGGTGCTGTCCGTCCAACTTCAGCGGGTCATCTCCCGGCCAATCCTGCACCTCGTTCAGGCCGCAAAGACCGTCTCAGAGCGGACGGACTACGCAGTGCGGGCGGTAAAGCAGAGCGAGGACGAAGTCGGCCTCCTGGTCGACGGCTTCAACGAGATGCTGGCGCAGATCGAGAAGCGAGACGCGGCGCTGACTCGGATGTCCAATAACCTGAACCAACTCTATCGGCTGTCGACGGCGATGCAGGAGCCTCTATCACTCCGGGACCAGCTTACCCGCGTGCTCGAAGCGGCGCGGCAGGTTGTCGCGGTGGACCGTTTCTACATCTGGGCCGTCCTGCCGGGCGAGACCCGGCTCGCCGCGCTTGCCGGCGCCGGCTTCTCCGAGGAGGAGTGGAAGGACTTCGATCGAGTCGAGATCCCTCTCGTCGAGGCGGGGGCGATGGGCAAGGCCTACGCAGAAGGCGCTCCGCTCGTCTTCACCGAAGCGATCCCGCTCCCGTCTGAGCTTCGGCTGCGGCCGCCCTACTCGGAGATCCGGGCGATCCGCACGAAGAGCTTCATCGTCCTCCCAATGATTGCGCGCGGTCGCCGGGTGGGGCTCTTCACCGCCGACAACAAATGGAGCCGCCAGCCCATCCTGCCGCAAACGGTCGATCTACTGCAGATCTTCGCCTCGCACGCGGCGGTGGCCGTCGAGAACGCGCGGCTCTTCCGCGAAATCGAGGAGAAGGGCCACCAGCTCGAAGTCGCGAGCAAGCACAAGTCCCAGTTCCTGGCCAACATGAGCCATGAGCTGCGGACGCCCCTCAACGCGATCCTCGGCTATACGGAGCTCATTCTCGACAACATCTATGGCGAAGTCTCCGCAAAGATCCGCGACGTCCTCGAGCGAGTCCAGAAGAGCGGGCGCCATCTCCTCGGCTTAATCAACGACGTGCTCGACCTGTCCAAGATCGAAGCCGGCCAACTCACAGTCTCCCTGAACGATTACTCCTTCAAGGAGGTCGTCTACGCCGTCGTCACCGCCGTCGAGCCCCTGGTGGCGGAAAAAAAACTCAGGTTGAGCGTCTCGCTGGCGCCAGACCTCCCCGTGGGTCGAGGGGATGAACGGCGCATCACGCAAGTGCTCCTCAACCTCGTCGGGAACGCCATCAAGTTCACCGACGCCGGAGAGATTATGGTCCGCGTGACCTCGGCCAACGGCGCCTTCCTGGTCTCGGTCGCCGACACCGGTCCCGGCATCTCCGAGGCCGATCAGCAGAAGATCTTCGAGGAGTTCCACCAGGTCGACAGCTCGGCCACCCGGACGAAGGGCGGCACGGGCCTCGGCCTCGCGATCGCAAAGCGGATCATCGAGATGCACGGCGGACGAATCAAGGTAGAGTCGGCCCCGGGGAAAGGCTCGACGTTCTCGGTCATGCTGCCGACGCGGGTCACGGTCTCGGAGACGTCATGAACCGACGGATCCTGGTCGTCGAGGATCAAGAGGACAACCGGCACATCCTGCGCGACCTCCTCGCCAGTGCGGGCTACGAGATGATCGAGGCCGTCACGGGGGAAGAGGGCGTGGCCCTCGCGGCCGCCCGTCGCCCCGACCTCATCCTCATGGACATCCAGCTTCCCGGGCTCGACGGGTACGAGGCGACGCGGCGGATCAAGGGCGACCCCGCGCTCCGGGCGATCCCGGTCATCGCGGTGACCTCCTACGCGTTGAGCGGAGACGACCGCAAAGCCTTCGAAGCCGGGTGTGACGCCTACGTCACCAAGCCCTTCAGTCCGCGTCAGCTTCTCGCCACGATCCGGGAACACCTGCCGTAGTCGGGAGCGAGACGTGCGGACGCCGCCCCGGATCCTGATCGTCGATGACAATCCAATGAACCTGGAGATCCTGCAGACGCGGCTTGCCGTTCACGGGTACGAGATCGTTACAGCGGCGGACGGTGAAGAGGCGCTCGCGGTCGCCGGCGAGAAGCAGCCCGACCTGATCCTCCTCGACGTGATGATGCCAAGGATGGACGGAATCGAGGTGTGCCGTCGACTCAAGTCGGATCCCTCCCTTCCCTTTACGCCAATCATACTCGTCACCGCGAAGGCTGACTCGAAGGACGTGATCGCCGGACTCGAGGCGGGAGGCGACGAATACCTGACGAAACCCGTGGATCAGCCCGCGCTCGTCGCCCGCGTCAAGTCGATGCTCCGGATCAAGGCGCTTCACGACACGGTTCAGGCGCAGGCGGCCCGTCTCGAGGCCCAGGCGACCCAGCTCCGGGAGTGGAACCAGACCCTTGAGAAACGGGTCGCCGAGCAGGTGGCCCAGGTCGAGCGCCTCGGGCGGCTCAAGCGCTTCTTCTCGCCGCAGCTCGCCGAGCTGATCGTCGAGGGCGGCGCCGAGGACCCCCTCAAGAGCCACCGGCGCGAGGTGACGGTCGCGTTCCTGGACCTCCGCGGCTTTACCGCGTTCGCGGAGACCGCTGAGCCCGAGGAGATCATGGGCGTCCTCCGCGAATACCACGCCGAAATGGGCAGACTCATCCTGGCCCACGAGGGCACGCTCGAGCGTTTCGCGGGTGACGGGATGATGGTCTTTTTCAACGATCCCGTGCCGGTCTCAAATCCCGCCACACGTGCGATCTGCATGGCGCTCGCCATGCGCGATCGAGTCGGCGAGCTCAGCGGGAGGTGGCGCAAGCGCGGCTACGATCTCGACTTCGGCGTCGGGATCGCGCAGGGCTACGCGACGATTGGCGCCATCGGCTTCGAAGGGCGCTGGGACTACGGAGCCATCGGCACCGTGACGAATCTTGCCGCACGCCTCTGCGGTGAGGCCCGGCCCGGGCAGGTCCTGGTCTCCCAGCGGCTGCTCGCGACGGCCGAGGATCTACTCGAGATCGAACCCATCGGGGAGCTCCACCTGAAGGGATTCCTCAAACCGGTGCCGGCGTTCAACGTGCTCCGCCTGAAGGCCACAAGCGCCTGACGCGGCCGTCCGAGCGACGTTCGCCCAGAACCTCCGTAGCGGGTCCCAGCACCTACCTCGGCGCGACAGCCTCCGACGGCGGAACGAAGAGGGGTGACGAAGTTTGAAACTCCTCAGGCACACGCCGGATGGCTCAGCGCGGCGGCGGTGGAGGCGGTATCGACGGGGAATACGCTGGGCACCGGTAGACCTTGGCGTAGATGACCGACAGATCATCGAGGGAGAAGGAGAGGAGTCCAATATCGCCACCAGCGCGAACGATCTTCTTGCGAAGGTCCTCCATCGAATCATCTTTGACCGTTCCCACCAACGTACAGTTGGGCGGGAGTGTCAACCGCACGTGGGCCATGGCCAACTTCTCGCGATCGTTAGCTCGTGCGCTCACCGTGTAGCTAGCCAGCATGATCGCAAGCCCAGCACCAAGACGTACTCGCCTGAACGCTCTCACGATTCGAGTCTATCGTCTTGTCGGGCTGGGCCCAAAAACCAATAGGCGTCCAGACGCGCGTCGCGCTGTGAATCACGCTATGCCGATTCGGCTCAGGGGGTCAGGGTGACGACGCCCGACACAACGTACGCGAGCTTGATGCTGCGGCGCGGGATGCCCATCACCCACGTCTCCTCCATCCAGGTCACCGTGGACCTGGACGGCAGCGGGCCTGGCTGACGTGTCGCCTACTTGGCGTTCGACAAGTAGGCGATGATCTTTCGTCGGGCTTCGGGATCAGGTTGCTTGTAGAACATCATGGAACCCGGCACCCACGCCTGCGAATCAGCAATCCAAATGTCCAGGGTCTCGCGGGTCCATATCACCCCCTGCAGTCTCTTCAGAAACTCGCGCGAGTATAGAAAGCCCTCGACGGTCCCTGCCGGTCGCCCGTATACGCCGCGGAGGGTCGGCCCATATGGTGGCGCCACCGCGACCCGCGTGCCGCCTTTCATCCAGAACCCAGGGTCGAGCGATACCCTGCCGCTATGCCCCCACGCCGCAGAGGGGCCATTTGCTAGGATGAGTCCGGCGGGCGAGGCCAGAGCCGCGCGCACGGGACGCGGCGCCGATGACTTAGACGACATGAGGCCATGACAGCCGCCGCAGTTGTCGAG
>WNFO01001444.1_pt1 | contig 18723 bp, 17 predicted proteins | sample 5400251 | NCBI WGS metagenome assembly WNFO01 (sample SAMN13153354, study PRJNA577476) | soil metagenome | isolation source: 100 cm saprolite under Madrone tree | place: USA:California | collected 2016-06-14
GCATGAGGGGTAGTAAGTCCTTCAAGCGATTTGATTTTGCACGGAGGATCAAGATAAAATATTTGGTACTTGACAATGCGGTTACTGGTATGGTAGGATTCTTGTGTAAAGAAGTGCGTCCCAGCTCCCGCCGGGATTTTTTGTTTTTAGGGGCGGAATATCCCCAATTCCGAAAAGGTCAACCCCAGGTCCTGGTTTCCAAAGCGAACCTTTAAGGAAGAGCGCAGCAAGCTGCGCCACTGCAAGGACTTACCGCAGCAAACTTCATCAACGAAAACGAAAAGCAGATTCCTCGCGCAAAACCCGCGCGAAGAGGAAGCGGTCCTCGCTGCGCTCGGAATGACAGAGTGGCGAATGACGAGTGGCGAGTGACGAGACTCTGGACTAACGAAACTCTGGACTTGTAAGGACCATTACCATGAAAATCAGCAAAATCAACGCTGTGCTCATCTGGAAACAACTCGAAGATGTTCTTGTGCCGCGGCTGTGCCTCACTGTGAACGAACGAGTTGTCTATTCTCATCTCCTGCGGCATAGCCGGCTCGAAGGCAAGCCCCGGCTCCGCTTTTCCATTGTTTGGCTTATGCGCGGCGCCCGCATCTCTGCCGCCCCCGCCCGCCAGGCCGTGCGCCGCCTCGTTGCCAAGGGCGCTCTACGCTTGGTCGAACGCACCCGCGCCGGTCACTTGGTCGAGGTCCGTCTGCCTGACGAGATTCGCGCCGCCCCGCCTGCTGAAATTGCCATCTCCGGCCTGTCCCGTCAGCAACGCCGCGCCGACATCGAGCAAATGGATTTCCTGCAAGTGAAAACGCGGCGCGCGGCCATTCATGCGCGCGACCGTGGCCTGTGCTTCTATTGTTTGCGCCGGCTCACCGCTCGCGTGCGCTGCCTCGATCATGTCGTCCCGCTTGCCCGCATGGGGCGCAATTCCTACCGCAACCTCGTTTCCTCCTGCGTGGAATGCAACACCCAGAAAGGCGAAACCGTGGCAGAGGATTTTCTTCGCGGCCTCTACCGCGATGGGCGTTTGACGGCCATCGAACTCACTGGGAGGCTGCGCGCGGTCGAAGCGCTGGTGGCAGGCAAGCTCCGGCCACGTTGCACAGTCAGGAAGCAAAGAACGAATAGTGTGGTGGAGCAAAGTGAATTTAGGCTACGGTTGCGGCGGAGGCGGAGCCGTAATCGGTTGGGCGTTCCCCAGGCTGGTGAACTGAATCTGGTTTCCGTCCAGCGTGAGATCGTGTTCCAGAACGATGTCCAGAGTCGAGCCGCGAGGAAGTTCGGCTTCCGGCCCGCGAGTCAGGAGAACGGCCGCCAACCCTGCTGCTGCTCCAATCCCAGCGCCGATGCCGAGGCCTTTCACGCCGTGAGCAATCGCGCCGATCCCTGCCCCGGCAGCGGTTGTTTCCGCGATGGTGCCCGCGTCCTTCCCTTTGCCGCCCGGGCCAATGACCTTGCCTTCGGAATCCATAGTTTCTTTGCCGCCTGAATCGGCGCTTCGTGGCGCGGCATTTAGGCTGACGGTGTAGCCATTCGGCAAAATCAAGGTGTCGAGGCGCAACCGGAATTCCCCGCGGCCCTTGATCTTTCCAGGCCGCTTCGATTCCAGCAGTTCTCCTTTCAGATAGGAGCCCACCGGGACTACGATACGATTTCCTTGGGTGATCGGGAAATTCGTTTGCAGGTAAACCGAATCCCCTGGCTTCGCGCTGCGCGTGGAGATGCCGTTCTGAAGGACAACCCCGACGCGCGTTCCCGAAGGTACGGTGATTCGATCGCTGGAGGCGACTTGCGCAGGCGCCTGCTTGGGCACCAGCACAACCGGCGGCGGGGCTCCGGTCTGCGGCCCTTCCGGCTGCTGAGCAAACAGGCTAAAAGACAGCGAGAACGGGATTAGGCAGACAAGCATTCGCACGATTCGCGCAGTGTAAGATCTCAGAGTCATCGGCGGCTCCGGCATGGAAAGTCCGATGCGGTAGTCTGAGTTAAAGATGCTCCGCCAGGGCGCCGCGGTCAAGCAGCAATCTGAGAGTTCGACGGGGCAGGCCAATTGGCCGTCCAGCTCCTTTCAGTCAGCGAGCACACCTGTAAAGACAAGCAACACGACGACCAGCGGCACTGCCGCAATGCAGCCAGCCACGAGCCCAGTCCACTTGAATCCTTGGCCAATACGAGTGCCCACAGCGGCAACCGGACGTGGAGCGGCTTTGAGGTCTGAGTACGGAATCCACTGGGCGATAAGGATTCCATCCTTGAGAGTAAAGCCATCATCGCGGATTGACGTGATTACGCCCGTGCGTACTTTTCCATTTGGAAGTTCGCAGTGGACGAATTGGTGTTTGTGGACACCCAGCTTTCGAACGGCCTCTCGATAGGAAATTTCTTCCGGGGTCAGTGGGAGGACTGGTCGTGCAAGCCGGCGGCGTGCACGCGGCTGCGGATGCTCCGGAGGAGCGACAGGACTGAGCTGCGGCATCAATTGCAGTTGCCCGGCCGTAAGTGTTGTGGGAAGAGGGCCGATTTCGTCAGTCTGCGATTGTGCGCGAGCAGCGGCAGTAACAAATAAGATCGGGAACAACACAACGGCGCGGAGCCTGTTAGAACAATTCATAGAAACCTCCTGTAGCTGAAGCTTGCGGATGCTTGCGGGAAAGACGTGCAGGTCGTCTGCCAATTTCGGCGGGCCGGGAGACTCGCAGGCGATTTCCCAACTGCTTGAAAGAAAAGCATCTACGCGCGAGGAATCTGGCGTTAAAAGACGTTGGCGAGCGATCGGCACGAGCCTCGGCCGCCGGTGCTGCCCGTGACAGGCGTCAGGTGGCGGCTCCTGGCAGCAGTTTGACGTCCGAAACGGCGAGTACTACGCTGGGAGCCGAGTGAGGAGAATCGCATGGCGAAGCTGGCGTTAATCTACGGGATGAGATTGCTTCCCGAGGAAGATCTTGGTGAAGTGAAGGACGCAACAGTGGTGCTCAAAAATGGCCGCTCGGCGCGCGTAACCATGCATTTAATCTCCGGCAGCAAGGAAGAAATCGAGAACACCTTTCGCCAGTCCATCGAAGCGTTCTTTGAAATGTATCCGGAGATTTAGATCGTGATTGTTTAAGATTCGAAGTTGCACTAGCGGTTTCCGAAGTTTTCCGGGTCGGCGTTGGGATCGCCGAGATTGTCGTTGATGAGCACGGTGGACTGACCGGTCAATTCGAACCGCTTGCGGCATTTATAACATGCCACCAGATCATCCAGCCGCACCATATAAGAACTAGCCTTCGCGAATTTTTTCCGGTCTTCTTCGCCGATTCCGCGCGGCAATTCTCTTTTCTTGCGGCAGACCTTCCAACGCACGGGAGCTTCGAACTCGCCGCGGCAACTGGGACACACCAACTTTACTTTCCTGGTTTCTTCTTTTTCGGTATAAAACTGGCGCTCGTCCATGATTAAGGAGCGGGTGTGCTCACCGCTTCTCCGATTGTAACAAATTCGAGGCCGAGGTCACGCCACCGGGGCAGCCAATGTTCGAGAGCGGCCAGCGTCCGGGAACGGTCAGCGTTCAGATCGCGGTGCCCGCCGTCGTGGAGACAGAGAACATCGCCCACACTGGCAGTGGCAGAGTTGGAGCCGCTTCCCAAGTTGCGCTGCGCATGGTCGGCAATGGGCTGCATTCGCGGAATCAGCCATTCCGCCGGTTTATCTTGCCAGTCACGGGGAATCAGCGTCCACATGACCGTTTGGTAGCCGAGTTCCCGCGCCGCCGGAATCACCCACGGATTCCGCATCCCAAACGGCGGCCGAAACCATTTTGGCGGCGCTCCAATCGCGCCTCGGATGGCGTCGTGGCACAGACGCAACTCCACTCGCACTTTCGTCGGATTCAGCTTAAAAAGATTCGGATGCAATTCCGTATGGTTCCCAACCTCGTGGCCGCGCGCGACGGTTTCCTGCACCAGTTCCGGGCACTCGCGCACATACCGCCCAATCAGGAAAAATGTCGCCTTCGCTTTGTAGCGATCGAGAAGGTCGAGCAGCTCCGGGGTGATTGCAGGATTCGGCCCATCGTCAAAAGTGAGCGCCAGCTTGCGCGCGGAGTTCGTCCGGCAAATGGTCTTTCCAAAGAGTTGCGCCCGGGGATAGGCGGCGCCGTAGGCGGCAAAACCCGCAGCCGCGGCTGCCACCGCTGCGGGCACTTCAACGACCAAGGGACTCACGCCGCTATTTTTGCATGATTGTTGCTTTACCGCACCATGGAATGAACCCCGGTGAGCCCCCTCACGTTCGTTACGAACGGTTGTGCCGCCACAGAAGGAAGCAGGCTACCGGGATAGCCAGCAGAACCGTGGCTCCGAAGAACCACCGCCACATCGGAATGCCGATCAAACCGACAACCAACATTCCCAATACGATGACGAAACCGATGGGATGGCCCGTCCACAGTCCCGCTCCAAAATAGCCGTACGGGACGACTTCCGTGACACGGCGATCCTCGTTGGTTCGAGGGACTACCTGGTCCAAAGGGTGGCGACGAAATGTGACATAGGATTTCATTGCGTGTGCTCCTCTCCAAGAAATTGTCAGAAAAAACCTGACCAATGTTCAGACAGGGCTTGGGCAACCACCGCGGTTCTCACCGGCCTTCCACACCTCACCCCTTAGGGGCTACTGCATTGGACGCCGCAGCGGAGCAGTTGGTTCCCAGCCTCAAGTTCTTAACCAACTCTCTCGGGCAATCCGCGGCGGGCCTTCAAATCAGCGAGCAGCCGGTCCACTTCGGCGTCGCGATCGAGTCGCGTCAACTTCTCTCCAATGTCGTCGGTTAAAAGCTCAACTTCTGCGGTGGCAACCGCCTCAGTGTGATGCACGCGGTCCTTGAGCCGTTCGAACGCAGCGCTCTTGGAGTTGTCGCCCATGACGGTCTGCGCGTGTGCTGCTTTGCCAAGCGCTATGCCGCGACGGTGCCGCGCCAGCAGCAGGTCACGCTTGGACTTCGCTTCATCGAGTTTTTGTTCCAGTTTCACGAGCGCCCCCTTCAACGTATCCACTTGAGCTTTCTGGTCGTCCACTTGTTCGCGGTAGCTCAGCGCCAGCCGCTGAGAAGTCTGGAAGCGGTCGAGTGCGGCGCGCGCCAAATCGTCCTGGCTCTTGTCCACGGCAGTTTCGGCCTTGCGCATCCAGTCCTTCCCGGAGTCTTCGTTCTCTCGCCATTTCTTTTCCAGCATGTGCTGATCGGCGATTGACACCGCCACCTGCGTCTTCACTTGGATAAACTGATTTTCCATGTCGAGGATGACTTGCTTGATCATTTTTTCGGGATCTTCGGCGCGATCAACCATGTCGTTGATATTCGCGCGAATCAAAGTGCTTACTCGTTCTAAAAGTCCCATGGTAAATCTCCTTTCAATTTCCAAAAACCTCAAACTGCCAAGACTTCCAAAAAAACAAACTGCAACTGCGTCCTCCGTCCAACTCATTGCAAAAAGAACATTCCGAATATTCCTGCCGTGAATTTCGCAAGGGCCAGCGAGAAGAAGATGTTCGTCGCGATGATTTTGCCAAGCGCTTCAATCGCGTTGTCGCAAAAATGGTGGAAAATGAAACCGAACACCACCACCACCAGAAACAAAAAGAAGCGAAGTTTTTCGTTCATACTCATGGCCATCCCCCGAGACCATTGGGCGTCCTCGGCAGGTCCCTGCGGACCTGCCGGGACGGAAGCGATTGACCACTTTGCGGGCATACCCACAGTGATTACGCCTTCTTGATCGGCGCCGACGGCGGCTCCGGCTTCAGAGCTTTATCGCCAATCAGCCGCACCTTGCTGAGGAGTTCCGACATTTGCATGCCGGAGAGCGCTTCGAAGAGCGCAGGCACCTGCGCGGCAATCTTGGTAATGTCGCCGGTCAGCTTGTAAGCGCCGGCAGCATCGCCATTGCCGGTGGAAACGATGGTCACCTTGTCGACCTTGCTGAGCGGCTCGGCGAGAGCGCGCACAACTTCCGGCATTCCGGAGATGAACTTGTCGAGTACCGCGGCCTGGTTGTACTCCTGGAAGGCTTCGGCCTTCACGTTCATGGCTTTGGCTTCGGCTTCGCCCTTTTTGAAGATGATTTCCGCTTCGGCTTCGCCCTGCGCTCGGATGGCCGAGGCGCGGCCTTCGGCTTCGGTGATGGAACGCTGACGCTCGGCGCTGGCCAGCGTTTCAATGCGCTGGCGTTCGACTTCCGCAGGCTTCAGCACCGTGGCGATGAGCTCGCGTTCGCGGCGCGCGATTTCCGCTTCCTGCACTTTTACTTGAGCTTCGCGCTCCACTTGCTGCACCCTCACGGATTCTTCAATCACTTTCTGCTGCATGACGTTGGTTTCGATTTCATACGCTTTGTCGGCGGTGGCTTGCGCTTTCTTGGTCATCTCCAGGTAGCTGGCTTTTTTGATGTCCAGATCGCGCTCCGCTTCGGCTTGCTTCGCTAACGAAGCAGTTTCCGCTGCGACGCGTTCCTGATCGGCTTGCGCTTTGGCGACCGCCGAGGCACGTGTCGCTTCGGCGCGCTTGATGGCGATGTCGCGATCGGCTTCTGCTGCGGCCACTTCGGCGTCGCGCTTGATGCGTGCGATGTCGGGCCGGCCCATGTTGGTGATGTATTCGTTCTTGTCGCGAACTTCTTTAAGAGTGAAGCTCACCACGTCGAGCCCCATCTTGTTCATGTCCGCTGCGCAGGTGGATCGCATGCGCTCGCCGACCATTTCCGGCTCTTTAACGATCTGCTCGACCGTGAGCTGGCCGATGATGCCGCGCAGGTGGCCTTCCATCACCAGGCGGATCAAGCCTTCGCGCTCATCAGGCCTCTTGGTAAGGAATTGTTCGGCTGCGGTGCGGATCGAAACGGGGTCGGACTTCACTTTCAACTGCGCCACCGCTTCGACGGTCACTGCAACTCCCTGATTGGTGTACAGGCTCTGCTGCGGAGCCACATCAAAAGACATCAGCTCCAGCGAGAGCTGGCGGCACTGTTCCAGCATTGGGACGACGATCGTGCCGCCATTCGTCACAGTTCTTGGACCGCGTATGCCGTAAACAATCAGCGCTTCGTGCGGTCCTACTTTTCGCAACAACGAGGCGAAACTGGCCATCGCGAAAAGAATCACGAGTACCAGCAGCCCAGCCATTACGGGCACCGAAAGACCATACATAAAGACCTCCCTTTTCCACTCTGCTCCGGACTGTTCGCATCGATCATCAGTCCGAGAAACTCTTCTGCCCTTCAGCTCGTGAACTCTTCCCACTTCTTCACATAGGCGATCCCGTTCTCGTAGCGGGTGATCGCCACTTCCGTGCCATTCGGCAGTGGTTTGCCATCTTCGCTGCGCGCCCCGACGCTCTTGCGCACTCCGCGTTGCTCGAAGATCATTTCGCCGATTCCATTCTCGCGAACGGGCGAACTGATCGTGCCAACGGTTCCTTCTATGCGGTAATCCCAATCCAGCATCTGCGCGTCACTCACTTTCACGATCCGCGCCATGAATTTGAAAACAAATCCCGCGGCAATGAGCCCAGAGATGACCGCGATACTAAGCGCGACCATCGCCACCAACCGCGAATGCGTCGAGAGCAGATAGCCAACGCCTCCGAACCATGCCAGGAAGGTCATGATCGTCATGGCGTTGAACCAGGAAAGCCCTCGCCTCGCGTGCATCGATCCGCGCCCCGCCATGCCACCGGCGTGATGACCGCCATGAAAGGGCAAGTGCAATCGGGCCGGAAGATGAATGTGCGCCGCGCCGCCGAGGAACGACAGTAAGCTCAGGGAGAAACCCACGATGAAGCAGAAGAGATAAAAATCAGACCAGGTCATACAACACCTCGAAGCGCCACCATTGACCATCGCAACTTACCGTTGCGGCGACCAGCGCAACTTGCGTTGCGGTGCGCGGGCTGGAATCCGAGACGCGGGCCCTGTACCGTGCTACCTCGATCCCTTTCGGATCGAGACCGCTCAGTTGCGAAGAGAAGCAGACGGCGGCGGATGGCCGTTGCCCTGTTGTCCACCATTGGAATGACTGCGTGGGTGCAAGACTTCCCCGAGGCGCTCGGCTAATTCCGGAGTCCGGAGAATTTCCGCCAGCAACAAAATCGCCCGGCGGGAGTCTTCATGTTCTGCGATGACCAGCAGAGCGCGCTGGAGCGTAGGGTCAGCCGTGAACTGTTCGGCGCCGGCAAAAAGCCAGGAGTCGATTTTCGCGTCAATGGCGCGCAATTCCGACTGCAAGCCTGGCGTGTATCCTTCCGGATCGTCCACCAGGAAACCTGGATAGACGCGGAAGAACCGCGCCAGCAGTTCGCGCGTGGTGTGCGTCAGATGCGGCCGGGCGCCATTCTCGATCTGCGAGAGGTACGCCTGGCTCAAACCGCGGCCGATTTCGCTCTTCATGGCACTGGCCAGTTCCTGCTGGGTCATCGAACGGCCCAAGCCACGGAGCGAACCTTCTACAGCGCGGAGGGAGCGGAGTTTGTCGCCAAGTTTCATCGGAGGACCCACATATTGCAATCTGCAAATAGCATATTACGAATCGCTATTTTGTCAAGCGAAATCGGTATATCCCCGGTCCGCTGTAATTTACTCAATTTAAATAGCTTAGTGGTTTCTTGCTCCGACGGGACAACCTGCAGACTAGTTTGCGGTGCAAACCAAATCTATTCCGGCTTCCTCAGCGACTGCAGGTCGATTCCGAGTTGCTGGCACTTTTTATAGAGGTGGCTGCGCTCCAGCCCCAACGCGCGAGCTACATTTGTCATGTGAAAATTATGGCGTCGAATTTCCGCCATCATCACTTCCCTTTCGAACGCTTCCGTACGCTCCGCCAGCGTCCCGGTGGCACTTCCGGTGGAGGATCCCCCGCCACTCTCGGAATGCGAATCCGACGTCGGCAAAATCAGCCGGACATCCACCGCCGTTACATCTCCGTCCGAAGCCAGCAGAATGAGCCGTTCCACCACGTTGCGCAGTTCGCGGACATTTCCGGGCCAGCCGTATTTGCGCAATTCGTCGATAGCTTCCGTGGCGAAGATTTTTTCTTTCCAGCCGTTTTGCGCCGCCACCTGGCGCGCAAAATGCGCCACCAGTTCGGGAAAATCTTCCTTGCGCTCATGCAAGGGCGGGAGCGTCAGAGGAAAGACATAAATGCGGTGAAATAGATCGCGGCGGAAAGCATTTTGCTTGACGAGTTCTTCCAGGTTGCGATGTGTGGCAACCAGCACGCGAACATTCACTTTGATCGGTTTGTCGCCCCCGACACGCTCGACTTCGCCTTCTTCCAGCACACGCAGCAATTTTGCCTGCATGGCCACGGGCATGTCGCCGATTTCGTCCAGAAAGAGTGTTCCTCCATCGGCTTGCTCGAATTTGCCCAGATGCTTCACCGCGGCGCCGGTGAACGCTCCTTTTTCGTGGCCAAACAGCTCCGACTCAATCAATTCCGCCGGCACAGCCGCGCAATTCAGCGTGACGAACGGATGGTCGTGCCGCGGAGATTTTTCATGGATGGCGCGCGCAATCAGTTCCTTGCCCGTGCCGGTCTCGCCGAGAATGCACACGCGTGTCTCGCTCGCCGCCACGCGCTCGATTTGCGTAATTAACTTTTTCATCGCCGGACCAGAGCCCACCAGTTCGTGCTTCCCCAAACGCTGGCGCAGTTCGCGGTTCTCATCCTCGAGCCGCGACAAGCGCAGGGCATTTTCCACCGTCACCAAAAGCTTATCCGTCGAGAGCGGCTTCTCCAGGAAATCCAGTGCGCCCAGCTTCGTGGCTTTCACCGCCATCTCGATGTTCGCTTGCCCGGAAATCAGCACGATCGGCGTCTTCACGCCAGCCTTTTTCAAATCCGCCAGCAACTCCAGGCCGCTTTTTCCCGGCATCACCACATCGGAGAGAATCAGGTCAAATGATTCTGCGCGCAGCAGATCGATCGCGCGAGCGGCATTGTCGCACACCGTGGCTTCATGTCCGGCCAGCCGGAAAGCGCGGGAAAGCGATGCTAGCGTGTTGTGATCGTCGTCGACGAGGAGGAGATGAGCTTTGCGCGGCAAGCTTCGGTCCTTTGTTCAGCTTCAGTCGGATGCCGCGGCCAGAGTCGATGGGGCGCTCTTGGATTCCGCCACCGTTTCGCGTGGTTTCGTATTCTGGCCCGCTTGACGCTGCGGCAGATCGATTCGAAACGCCGTGCCGCGCCCTTCGTCGCTGGTCACCGAAATTGTGCCGTGATGGTCGCTGACCACCGACTGCACAATCGCCAGCCCCAGACCGGTCCCTAGCAGCTTGGTCGTGTAGTACGGCGTGAACAGCCGCGAGCACTCTTCCGGCGTCAAGCCTTTTCCCGTGTCCGCCACTTCAATACGCACGTGTCCGTCCTGTTCTGAAGTTCGCAGCGTCAGCGTCCCGCCAGCAGGCATGGCGTCCAGCGCATTGAGCACCAGATTCTGAAACGCGCGGTGGAGCAAGTCGGGGTCCGCATCGATGTCCGGCAACGGCTCAGTCAAAAACAACTCCGGAGTGATCGTGGGCTTGCCGACTTCGTTAAATTGCGGTTCAAACAGCCGCACCGCGTTGCGCAGTGCCTCATTCACATTCACGCGCACAAACTGCGGCGCGGGCATCTTTGAAAAATCGCTGAAGCGCCCAACGATGGTATTCAGATTGGCGAGTTCCGCTTTCAGCGTGGCCGTCGATTCGTTGAACACTTCCAGAAATTGTTTGGCGTCGAGTTGGCGGGCTTTCTGCAAATTCTCGATAGTGATTTGCATAGGAAAGAGCGGATTGCGCAATTCATGCGCCAGCCGCCGCGCTAGTTCGCGCCAGGCGGCGACGCGCTCAGTCTGCACCAGGCGCTCTTTCTGGGCCGCAAGAGTTTGCGTCATGTGATTGAAGGCTTTGGCAAGCTGGCCAATCTCATCGCGCCCGCGAACATCGATGCGCGTATCCCATCTTCCGCCAGCTACCTCACGCGCGCCTTCGGCCAATTCTTCCACGGGTTTGGTGATTCGCGCGGACACCCAGAAGCTGACGAGCAATCCCACCAATAACGCGGCAGCCGCAACCACGCCGGCGATTTTCAAGATTTGGCGGGTCAGCAGCACCAGTTCTTTACGCGAACTGCCGACGAAGAAGATGCCGAGAAGTTCCTTGTTTCGCCCGAGCAAGGGAATGGCTTGAAACGTTTCCGCGTCGGCGGGGTCTCTCGTCCAGTCAATCGTTTGCGCCATCTGCTGTGGCTGCTTCTGCAACTGCTCGACGAGCGGAGCGAAACGTTCCGCCTGCTCGCCATCAATTTTCTCGCCCATCAGGGAGGTTGCAACAAAAGCGGGCTCGAGACTGGTATAAATGAGCGCGCGCATCCCGGCCGGCAAAACAAGCGATGCGAGAAAATTCTTATCCAGGCGGTGGCCCCCGATAATGTACAACGGCTTGTCTGCCACCGTGTTGTTGGTACGAACCACACTAAGGGAAACCGAAACGCCATCTGGCAGCTCTTCTTTCTTCCAGAAAGCCGGCGTTTCATTCCAATCCTTCACCGCCGTCACCCATTCATTTTTGTAGCCGACACGAGCGGGAAATTGCGCCGAGGAAATGAGCACTCCGTCGTAATTCACGATTTCCACGTAGTCCAGCCCATGTTCTTGAGCGGTGCCGACCGCGTCACGCACATAAAGAGACTGGTCCGCATTGGGACGCGACAGGTCAATGGCCATGCGCTCGGTCAAGTTGGCTTCCGCTATATTTTTCGCCTGATGGGCGATCTCCTCACCGCGCTGCACGAACTCTTTTTTGAATTGTGCGACCAGCGCTTCGGTGCGCTCCGCATCCATCGCTTCGAATGCCGCCTGGGTGTAGTGTGTCACAGCGTAAGCTACCACGGAGACAGACGCGAAAATGGTCAGCAGCACAACGAACAGCAACTTCGTTCGGAAGCTCATGGTTTGGCTCCGGGGGATGCGGCAGCTGGCGGAGTGGGAGGAGTTTCCGCGCCGTTCGGATTAACAGGCTGCGCGGTATTTGGCTCTTGGAGATCAAGCCACACATCGGCGAGACGCCATTCGCCCCATCGCGCCGGCATCCAGTCGCGAACTTTTTGGCCCAGGCCGACATATTCCGGCAGCGCGACCAGCGGCAGAACATGCCGATCTTCAAGCAATTTCTTCTCTCGCGCGTAAAGCTGTTCCGGATCGATTGCCGACACTGCCGCCTCGTTGGCATTGCCCATATTGAAAGTGGACACCATGGATTCCAGTTCCACCCTAGGCGAAAGCGAGGAATAGTGCCAAGAAAAAAGATGCGCGCCAGCCGCCGGATCACTCGCGGTGGTTGTCGTGTGCGACGCCGCGCGATTCACCACTTGCACCAGTATCCCCGCCTGCCTCGCGTTGACTGCCACGCGTTCGCCCAACAATTTTGCGAGGTCGCCAGTCGCGTCAACGCGCAGGCGCAGCGGCGCGTTGCCAGCTGCCAGGTTTGCAGGAAGCGTGGCGCGAATTTCCTTGGCGCGCTCAATGTTCGTTTCCATGGTGAAGAGGAAAGCATATCCTGAGAGCCACTGTGGCAGAAGGGCTGATGCTGGTTCGGCTTGCTTTTGTAGCAACACGTTGGCCATGGTCTGCCGGTCAAGCGAAAACGAGAGCGCCTCGCGCAGATTCGCATCGGCAGCCGCTGCCTGGGCTTCGTCGAAACGCAAACCATAAAAAGTCACCGGCGCGGAAGACCACACGCGCTGATTGTCCTGAGTAGCTCTGCGCACCAGCTCCGGAGACAGCTCCACCAGTTCAGCTTTGCCCAATTGCAAATCGAAGAGTTGTCGCAGCGCCGGCACTCCCAGAGTCACGTCAATCGCATCAACAAAGGGGCGCCCTGACCAGGTTTCCTCGTTCGCGCGAAATCGCAGATGCGTCATTTTATTCAGATTGGTCGATGAAGTCGCCAAATTCGAATCACCGGCCGGATTTGTTGAATTGGACGGACCGCGGCTGGCAGTGGCCGACTGTGTAACAAAAAATGGGCCCGTACCCATCAACGTCCCATCCGGCTGCACGCGAAAAACAAAGAATCGGCCGGAAGCGAGTTCCTCCAGCAGATCCGGCATGGCCGCTGACGACTGAATCACTACATTGTTCCCTGAGGCCGAAATCTGTTGTCCGTCGGGGAGCAATGGCTGGAGTGCCGCCACGACATCCCCGTTGCTCAACGCCGTCCCATCCGAGAACTTGACGTTGGCGCGCAACATAAACTGCCACCGCTTGAACGCCGCGTCGTGCGACCACTCCGTCGCCAACTGCGGCTGAAACTTCCCGTAGTTGTCCAGCGCGACAAGACGGTCGTACACCAGTGCGCCCATTCTTTCATCCGTCTCCGACTCCATCGTGCCGGCCTTCCACCCTCGCGGGTCCAAAGACACTGACGCCGAGCGCAACTCGACCCGTAAGGTGCCGCCATACTGCGGCCATTTGGACCCTTGCGCGGATGGCATCAGAACGAGTGCAAGCACGGCAAGGACGGCCGGCTTAGTTCGCGCAGGCCAAAGTGATTCGATAGACCTCATAGTTTCCCGTAGAGAGATTAAACACCACAGCCGTATCGCTTTGCATGTGTCGTCCCGTCGAGATGGAAATCGACGGCCCGGGCAAATCAAGCTCTGCTTCCGACGGAGCGGATCTCGGCAGCGCTGGATTTCTAAGCAAAAGTCTATCCGGCACAGTCCAGTCCCCCGCCTCCGTCCGCAGCCACCAAACACTTCGGTCACACGCTGAGGCCAGAAACATTCCCTCTCTCCAGGAGTGGGAAGTTCCTCGGCAATTCAATTCGATCTTCTCAGCAACGGCCACACCGCAAGTTTGGCCGGGTAACACGAGGCTGTCCTGTTTTTCAGGGCCTAGCGAAAACCGGATCTCTCCGCGTGGAACGCGCATAGCTTTTTCGGAGGCGGGAATTCGCTTCATGTCTTGCAGTTCCCAGCGATCGTTCTCGCGGCGATAGAGCGAAAGGTTTTCTCGATTGAGAATCAAAAGCGGGCCCAATTTGCTTCCCTCTTCTCCCGTCTCAACCGCGTCCAGGATTGGCTCTTGTTGCTCCCAGATCAGTTCCTTCAATAAGCGGCGCCGGACACTCAAATTTTCCGCCGATGGCGGCGCTCCACGAACAAATCGGCTGATCCGGGTAGCGTCTCCAGATGCGGCCGGCACATTGGCGATCAGAATATAAAATGCCGGTGTCTCTTCGATGGAAATCTGGAGCACTCGAACGCCTGGTTCCACTTTCTCGGCAAGACTTTCTCCACCTAGTTCAGCGGTGAAGGCATCCTTCAACGCTTGAGAGCTTGCGTCTGGCAAAGAGGAATGATTTTGCCAGGACAGAAGGAAACGGCGCTCCCGTTGCGGAACTGCTGAGACCTTGCGGGCCAGAACTCGGGCGGCATCTTCGAACGAATCGCCGCGGGCGGATTGCGGACAGGAAACGAAGAAAATCGCCGGCACCAGACACAGGAGAAGTCGGCCGCGCGAGCGCAGCGAGGACAGTTTTTGCTTGGCGTACACGGGTTACGGCCTGATGATATGACGGCTGGACGAAAGGGATTGTGTAATGGGTACAGGCAGTAAAAGCATTGCGTCCTCGCCAATTCCCGGCTGAGGAATAAATCCTTGCCGTAGGGAGTACTTAATCACAACGAAACGATTTGCCCTGGCCAGCCGTCCATGTAAGAGGTCCGTTGTGCCAGGCATGATTCCAACTTTCAGGAGCATTTAATGAAGCCCAAGTCTTTTCGTCTAAGTCTGCTTTTGTGGCTGACAGTGATCTTAGCAGTTGCCCTCGCAGCTATTCCTGGTAAGGTCCCCGCGCAAGCCGCCTCGGACCAGGTGCCGGACGGTCCCACCAAGCTCCTGCGCTTCGCTGACATTTCCAAAGACAAGGTCGTCTTTGCCTACGCCGGCGATCTATGGATCGCCTCGCGCGAAGGGGGCGCGGCGCGGCGGCTGACCTCGCACGTCGGCGACGAGCTCTATCCGAAATTTTCGCCCGACGGCAAATGGATCGCCTTCACCGGCGAGTACGACGGCAATCCAGACGTCTACGTCATCTCCGCTGAAGGCGGTGAGCCTAAGCGCCTCACGTTTCATCCCGGAAATGACATGGTGCTTGGCTGGACTCCCGACGGCAAAGATATTCTTTTCCGCTCGGATCGCTTTAGTGCGCCTCCGGGCCGCTACACCAAGCTCTTTCTCGTCTCGCCGCAAGGCGGCCCCGCGAGACCACTACAGGTTCCGCGCGCCAGCCTCACCACTTTTTCTCCTGACGGCACAAAAATCGCTTACCTCGAGACTTCCCAGGAATTCCGCACCTGGAAGCGCTATCGCGGCGGGTGGAGCCTCCCGATCGCGATCTTCGACCTGAAAAAGAATTCGTACGAGGAATTGCCCAAGACCGCCGGCATGGACCTCTTCCCCATGTGGCACGGCAACATCATCTATTTCATCAGCGACCGCGACGGCGTGATGAACCTCTTCAGCTACGACCTCGGCTCCAAGCAAACCAAGAAGCTCACCGACTACAAGGAATACGACATCAAGTGGCCCAGCCTCGGGCCCGACGCCATCGTCTACGAAAACGGCGGCGTGCTCTACGAATTCAATCTCGTCAGCGGCAAGTCGCGCAATCTTCCCATCGTGGTGCGCGCCGAAGATGTCGAAACGCGGCCGGAATTCAAGAGCGTCGCCCAATCCATCGGTAGCTATTCGCTCTCTCCTTCAGCGGCTCGCGCCCTGGTGGAGTCACGCGGCAATATCTTTACCGTTCCAGCCGAGCACGGAAGCGTTCGCGCTTTGACCACCAATCATTCTGGCATCCACGAACTGAATCCCGCTTGGTCGCCCGATGGAAAGTGGATCGCGTATCTCTCCGACAAGACTGGCGAATTTGAGCTGTATACACGCCCGCAAATGGGCGGCGAGGAAACGCACGTCACCACCGATGGCGGCGTCTACCGCTACGGTCCGATTTGGTCGCCGGACAGCAAGAAACTTCTCTATTGGGACAAGCTGCACCAACTCTGGTTCGTCAGTCTCGACGACAAGAAACCCGTCCTGGTCGACAAGTCCGAATACGGCGACATTAACGACGGCAGTTGGTCGCCCGACAGCCTCTGGCTCACCTATTCCAAGCCTCATCGCCGGGGTTCCAGTGACGTATTCCTGTTTTCGCTGGGAACGAAGAAAATCACCAAGGTTTCTGCGGGCTTTTACAGTGACAACAATCCGGTCTTCGATGACAACGGCAAATATCTTTATTTCATTTCCACACGCTACTTTTATCCCAGCGTCGGCCAGCTCGATCAGCGCTTTAACTACTACTCCACCGACGGCGTTTTCGCCGTCACGCTGAAGGCCGATGAAGCTTCCCCATTCAAGCCCCAGAGCGACGAGGAAAAGGCAGCCGACGAAAAGAAAGACGACAAGAAAGCTGCCGACGCTAAATCTGGCGAAAAGAAATCCGAAGAACAAAAAGACGAGAAGAAGGACGAGAAAAAAGAAGAAAAGAAACCCGAGCCTGTCAAGCCGATTCAAATCGATCTGGAAGGTATCGGCTCGCGCGTCGCTCCGGCGCCGATCAGTGCGGGTATTTTAGGTGGTCTCGCGGCGCGCAAGGACAAATTCTTCTACATCTCCACACCGCAGGAAGCGCGGCAATTCGGCACGCCTGACCGCGGTTCAAAAAATGTCCTCCACGTCTACGATGTGACCAAACGCGAAGACAAAGTGCTGCTCGATGGCATAGATGGCTATGACCTCGACAAGGAAGGCAAAAAAGTAATCTACAAAGCCGGGCCCGTCTACGGCATCGCGGAAGCCACTCCCGGCAAAGCCAAGGTCGGCGACGGCAAGCTCAATCTCACCGAGCTGCAAGTGAAAATCGATCCGCGCGAAGAATGGCGCGAAGTGTTCCACGAAGCCTGGCGCGTCGAGCGCGACTTTTATTGGGACCCCAATATGACGGGCCACAACTGGAAGAAAATTGGCGAGCGCTATGAAGCGCTGCTTCCCTGGGTGGCACACCGCAGCGATCTGAATTACATCATCGGCGAAATGATCGCGGAGCTGAGCACTTCGCACACTTACGTCGGCGGCGGCGACCAGCCCACCAAACCTCACGTCAGCGTAGGAATGCTGGGCGCCGATTTTGAGCCGGACGGCGGCTACTTCCGCATCTCGAAAATCTATCCCGGCGAAAACTGGAGCGATCCCACGCGTTCGCCGCTCACCGAACCGGGATTAAAAGTGAAAGCGGGCGACTACCTGATCGCTGTTGACGGCCAGGAAGCGCGGTCGAACCAGGATGTCTATTCCTATTTCCAGGATCTCGCCGGAAAACTCGTCACGCTCAAAATCAATTCCAAATCCACTCCCGAAGGCGCGTGGGAAATCACCGTGAAGCCCACCGCGGGCGAAGCCGGTCCGCGTTACCTCGATTGGATGGACGAAAACCGCCGCAAAGTCTTGGAAGCCACCGGCGGCCGCATCGGTTACATGCACGTGCCGGATACGTCGTTCCCCGGCATCACGGCGTTCGACAAGCAGTTTACCGCGCAACTCGACAAAGACGGCATCATCGTCGATGAGCGCTACAACTCCGGCGGGCAGATTCCTGATTTTTACACTGAAAAACTTCGCCGCGAACTTCTCTCCGCAATCGCCCCGCGCGAAGGCAAAGACACTCCGTGGCCGCCTGTTGCGATTTACGGGCCGAAGGTCATGATCGTCAACGAACTCGCGGGTTCCGGCGGCGACGCCTTCCCGTGGTTTTTTCATCGCCAGAAAATCGGCCCCATCGTCGGCACGCGCACTTGGGGCGGACTGGTGGGCATCTCCCGCAGCGTTCCTCTGCACGATGGCGGCAACGTCACTGCGCCGGAGTTTGCCTTCTGGTCCACGGACAATGGGGGCGAATGGATTGTCGAAAACCACGGCGTGGATCCCGACTTTGTCGTGTCGCAGCGGCCGGACCTAGTTGTCGCCGGCCATGACCCGCAGCTTGAAAAAGCAATCGAACTTGCCAAGGAAGCCCTGAAAAGTTACAAGGGACTTCCTGCCAGGCCGAAGTATCCCTCGGTCAAGGAATAGCAGTGAGATCGAGGGTTCCACCTTATCGGTGAAAACGAAAAAGGCCCCGCAACTGCCGGACCCTTCCGTCTCTGGGGGGAATTCGGGTTGGCAAACTATTCTTTGCCAGCCCGGAGAGTCAAATTTCCTCGGACCACGACTCCTTCTCGTCGTCGGCCCAGCGTTGTAGGTTTTCGACCAGCCGCGCGTCAATCCTCGGCAACCGCACCTCGTGAAGCGGAGCCCGCGTCAACGCAGCGATCGCGGGCGCAACAATCACGCAACCCATAAGCGCGCTCATCGCCAGGATTCGCCTGCAATAGTTTCTTGCCGCCCGTCTAAACTGTGCATCACTCGTCACTCTTGCTGAACTATTCATGTTCGTTTTCCTGGCAACTCAAATCCACTCTCTACTCCGATTTCCTTTTGCAATTTCTGACCGCTAGCCGGGTGGCTCGAAACGCGACGCCGGGGGAGGAGCAAGCTCTGGCCGAATCGGTCAAGCGCGGCGGTGCTTGCCTTTGTGTTGGCGACCGCTTTGCGGTCGCCAAGACCAGAGTCATTCCTCCCTTCAACTTCGCGTCCCGGGCCACCCACAG
>WNFO01001550.1_pt1 | contig 18713 bp, 23 predicted proteins | sample 5400251 | NCBI WGS metagenome assembly WNFO01 (sample SAMN13153354, study PRJNA577476) | soil metagenome | isolation source: 100 cm saprolite under Madrone tree | place: USA:California | collected 2016-06-14
AATCAATACCTGGAAACATACGAAACAGGGAACGGATATCGTACCGATTCCCCCATATGACGTTCGGAAGTGGGTAGGGGGCCAAGTCCGAGTCGCGGCCTGGTACCCGTGACTGACAAAGCAAAGTAATTGCACCAATGTGACCTCGCACGCACTGGCAGGCAGGCAGACTCGGATCTGTGGCAAATGATGGACAGATGCACATGACGATTTTGACAAGGGACAAGTAGTACTACTCTCCCGCGCCACCACTTCCGAGTCTTCTGCTTCTTTCTCTTTCCCCAAATAAAAGGGGCCTATCAGAAAAATACCTCATTGCTGCTCCTGTGCACGGACCCAATAAGGGGCCCACCCATGTGGCTCTCTTGAACAGCGTGCGTGTTTTCCCTCTACCGTTGGAGCCACCTCATTAACATAGTAGCAGCGATGGCAGCGTGTATTATGAGTCGTTTCTACGCACGACCCTTGGTCATTGTCGTGCCTAGTCGTACCCATAATGTCATGCCTATCTATAAATGGGTTTACTCTAAACTTTTTTGTCTGCCATTGATGTGGGCTTGTAATATGCATCCATTGTGTAAGAGATGGGAGAGCGAAAAGGCACGCGGATTCGATATAATACAAATGATGTGCTTATCTACACCCGCCCTACCCTGATAATGTGTTGATATGTCGACCCGCAGAAGCTGATCAAGACCATCAGCCGCTACAATCGCTGATATACTAATTAGAACTTTTCCTGTACCTGATAATATTTGATATGTTTGTATGCGGAAACATACGTACCAGACGTTCCACTCAGAATCGTGAGTTTTTCTAACTCCGCACATCTGAGCTTGGACGTCTGGTCACGAGACTAGCGGTCAACGATGCGCGATACGTTTTAACCGGTCATTGTACAGTAAACAAAAGAATACCAATCTAATACAGTTTTTTGTACTTTTTCCGTCGGTAGCGCACCTCATTCAAACTCCAAATCTGCCGTGTACAGCTCCAGTTTATTCATAAACCTCACCTTAAGAGTGTCCTCGGGCTTAAGAGGGTCCTCGGCCATAAGAGTGTCCTTGGCCTTGACTTTGAGGTCCCCGCCAGGATTGATGAACACAAACTGCCAATTCGTCACTCGCGGGAGCACCTTCAGTAGCCCAAAGAGGTAGTCCTTTATGCCTTCCTTGATATCGTGGTCGTTCGCCACGGTCAACTGGAAAAAGTATAGTGTCCGGTCGAGCACGAAGAAGGAATCGAAAGCGACCTGATTTCTTGCCTTTGGCACATACAAGCAGTTAAGCTCGATCGATTCTTGCATACCCCCGTATATGACTGCAGTGTGAGCAGGAAAGGTTACGGATTCCTCCGTCTGCTCGACGCCTCCAGTTTTCCAATGGAAATACGTTCGCGGCTTGCCCTCCTTTCTCATCGGCTTCAATTTGAGTTCAATACCATCCTGAAGTCGCCTGTGGCCCAGTGATTCGTACAAAAGGCCAGCTACCGCCCTCGTCGGAGGAACGGATGCGAAGTTACGATACAAGTTGATCTGCTCGAGGCGTTGCAGTGTATCAATAGTAACCATTAGACGCGCCTTGACATTCGCCGAAATCGGTGCTAGATATGCAGCTTGGAGGTCTTCCACCTTATTGCGCCTAACGATAAAAAGGGCGTGCGATTCTGCATCCAGTTCGAGTTGCGTTCCTTTCTCGGCAAAGTGTCGGAGCCTGTCTGCTGTGAGACTCGAAGCCGTGTTGTTAAGAACTCTTTCATATTCGCTGAGTAAGTCTCGATCTTCGACGAAGTTGATGCAAATCCTCGGGGTCGGACCATAATTTTTGAACGCATCCTTGGCGAGGTTCTCCTGTTCTTCTGTAAAGCCGAAAATTTTGGCACTGTGGGATATCAAATGGTGAACAAGGGCATGCGGTAAGGAAAAGAGCAAGCTCACGCTTGGAGTATTTCTCCTAGATACCACGGGTTCATGACAACCACCCTACAACGCGTAGTCTTTTTCAATGGCTTCCATCGATCTTCCTTCGGGAAGGTGGTGAACATAATATAGAGGTTTGTGTATAAATCAGCAAGTGTTTCGGGAACACCGGTTGCAGATTCGTCCGTATCGACGAAGGCCCATAGGAACGGAACAAAGTGTTCACTGGTGACGGTCTGGACGTCTTGTTTATATACTCCATCATCGACAAATAAGAAACAGTGGCGCTTTCGATACCATAGAAATGGCCGTTGTTCTCCGAGACGACGACGGACGGCATAAGTGACCCAATAGGATTTGCCTTTTTATGCAAATGGTTGGTTATTGGAGGGAGGGAGAAGCTACTAAGGAAGGAGCACACCGACTCCCGGTTGTCCTGTTATTACGACAGAGCGCGCCATCCTTCTCGCAGACGTCGGACCCTCCGCATGTTTTTCAACGCAGTAGTCGTAGATCCGTTGGTAATCTTGACGGACCCACAACTCTGCACACTTGAGCTCGATGCCAAGGTCGAGCGCGTAACAGCCTTCACCAATGTCGTTGTCCACGTCGTTCTTCACGGCAGGATGTGATTTGCGCCATTCGCGTGATTCATCTTCGATCTTTTTACCCCAGAATTTCGAACGTAGTCGGGAAAGGTCATCGTCGTCCCCAAGCTTAGACCATGAGGCTTCAGCATCACGGTTGCTGATAACAGAGGCAAGAGTTGGGGAAACGTTAGCCATTAAGACGTCAGCCATTGAAATGGACGTGGGGGTGTGGAGAAAAACAGTCTGGTTTCCATTTCGGAAGTTGGATGGCTTTTATACAAGAGCCCCCTATTTATTTTTGGAAGGTCCGCCCCAGATAACCCAGCCCACATTATCGCTGGCAAGGCAAAGTTCCAGATGTTTGTTCTTCGACAGATGACATCCATAACAACAAACCAACTTTGATTGTTAAAGTCATCATCATAAAGTTCGGATCATAGAGAGCAGTACAGGATATGAAATATATCCTTCCAGAGAAGGAGGAAATTTTCGCATGTTAATCAACAGACAGGACTTACAACTTCACTTTTCAAAACTGCCCTCCTCCAACTCGATTTCGTGGCGTTCCTGCGTGAGCGATCATGAGCGATAAAACCATGTCGTGAAGCAATTGGTATAAGCGTCCCTGTGAATGCCATATCGCTCACAAGTTTCAGCACAAGTATTAAACTGATCAACCGGTGAGGGAAAAGGGCGAGGTGTGAGTAATTCTGCATTATATCATCTTATCAAGCTGTAAGGTGGGCTGCGTGGCTGCGCTCGTGTGGACTACTCCGGAGCATTCACAGCGTCGATCTCTCTTCAATGTGCCAAGCCATTTCTCTCATTTTCTTAGTTTCAGCCTACTATGGTGCCCTTGACCCTCCTGCTTGATGAAAGTGTAGAACCGATACATGGCCACACATTGACACAGCATGGGTGGGAGTTACCCTTGCCTGTTCCAAGTACCAAGTTGATATTAGCAACGCATAAATATAACTGTATTGTAATACTGTAGTAATACAAAGTTTCATGAAAGTATTTTGGATGGAATCCACAATACCCGTTACAAATTGGGGCCTCAAACACTTTGGGTGTGAAAATGGCCGCCTTGAATGTCTTGGCAATTACCCTGAAATTGGCCAATTCTGTGGCATTAAGACGACTTGGGGTCTCTTGGCAGAGACATTAATATTGGCCGCGATCTCTTTTTTTGGCCAATTACGACGTAGATGGTGCAGTTGGTGACTTGGCGTGACTCGGTAGTTATGGCCAAGTCACCCCAAGTAACGCATCATCTTCCTGATGGCCTCAACTGGCCTGAACTACTTTGAGCGCAAGCCGCAGGATTCCGCCGACATCACCGTGGGATATGAGGGCGATGACTCGGAGGTCGAGGTTCGTTCAATTGTCATTCGGGCAACCAGGCTGGGCCCGCTACGTTCTAGAGCTCCGCGTCACACGGAACAGTCAACAACAGTGTTGTTCTCGTCTCCTGCATGCATGGAATGCCACCTTACGTGTATGAGTTGCGTTAGTCTCAAATGTAATTATCTCATGGGTGCTCACTGGCACACTCTGTTCCGTCATTGGTTACTCGATTCAGATGTGGACGATAAATGATAAAGAGAAGTGATACAAAATGCATTGCATAAAAATACACGTGCGATTAGGACGCATAAGGAGATGGCAGTACATCACATGAAATGGTGGTGGGGTAAACTGCTGGCAACATAAAGCTCATAAATCACGTAAACGGGCCAGGCCATCCTTGAACGCCTTTTCGAGTCGGTTCGCATGCTTGCACCACATCGAATCCTCGACGTTGTAAAACCGACAATTGTCGAAAATCAATTGTGCGTCGTCTACGAATTCTTCCAAGTTTGCGTACTTGCCACTCTCCAGCTTCTCTCCCATGGTTCTCAAATCTGTCGGAACGAAAGAAAAAAAGTTCTTTCAGCTTTAGTGAAAAGAAAAAGAGCCTTCTAGACAAAAGTGAAAGAAGACGAACCCATGGGTTGTTCAATCACATCGTAGTAATCCGCCGCGTCCGAGAGTTTTACGGGTTCACGGAATGGCCATGAGGATGCATGGTTCTGCATCTCCGACAGAAGGCGGTTCATTGTGCTCAGCTCCGTGTTCCTCGTCACGGACTTACCGTACCTATTGTCATACGATCATTCGGTACATACGCTCGGCAACAATCGGATATGGTCACACGCACGCCGCTGAATTATCCGGTGTCCACCCACTTTCACCTGCCACACACGTAGACGGATGAGTAGCCGTGAAGAGGTTAGGGAATAATAAAACGCACGGAGCCCGGGCACATCTCGGTAATCGATGACCACACCTTCTCCTGCGCCATCTTGGAATTGAGGCAATCCGGGGTATACTTCATGGCTCCTCGACATTTGGCGTATCTTGGCGAGGACTGCATCGCGCTGATGTGCGATGATGTCTCGTGTGGCAGTGTAGTCAACGCGACGCAACATTGTGCATTGCATGATTGTTCCACCTTCATAATCTTTGATGTATCCCGCCCATACAGATCGATCAAGCGTTATCTCTTTAGAGAAGCCCTGCTTCTTGAAGTACCCAACTGCAAAGTTGTCGGCGTAGGTCAAGAAATGCATCATGTCTGGGTATGTTCGTCTGATATGGGCTTTGAAATGGTCCATCAAAAGGCCACCGTAACCCTATCGATGACTCATTCATGAACACCCCACTGAGCCAAACAATTAGCTAAAACATGGACAACACCTTTTCTTGGGAAATTGATGCGGTTGCAAAGAACACAATTTCCGCAAAGCCTCTGTGAGGAAACGGGCGATAGCAGATGCCTCCAACGACTTTATACCCCCGCTTACAAATCGCGAGGCACTTTGAGTTGGAATCAAAGACAAGCCTGGCAATATATTCGCGCGGCATCACAGGGAGCTGCTTGCGGAATAGCGTCTTGAGGTTAGTGAGAATGACATGGGACCGTGGGTGACCGTCATTCTCTACGGGTATAATCTGGATAATCCCTTTCCGCAGTTCGATGGCGGAGGGCTTCTCAGGCTTCATGCCTGGATACTGTGATTGAAACGTCAATGATGTCACTTGTGGTTAAAATTTGACAATCGCACCGGACTCGATGATGACGGAACAGCCGTGTCAACGGTAACGCCGGTTGCAAGACGATCCAGCTGGCTCTCGTCCATCTGCTCCTCCATCTTGACTGCTACTTCGGATGCGGTCTGAAGAGTAATTTCCCCATTCATTTCTGCCAGAATATCACCTGATGGAGGTGGAATGGATACGGGTGCTGTTTGAGCAGTCGACATTGCGCTGATGCCCTTGCCGGCGCGACGGGAGTGTTGGGGCCTTGCACTGTTGTCAAAGCGAGAGGACGAAGGGATATTCATACGCGCGGTGACGGCAAGAGGTCGGTCTTCGTCCTCATCGTCCTCTTCGGACAATCGCGGTCGTTTAGCCAGCGGTTGTGAATCCTCGTCGGTTGGAGGGGATCCTTGAAAGAGCGGCCTTTGTCTCGGAGATGATGGGGCTTTATACATGGCGAGTGGCAAAATGTAATTTTTGGTGATGAGAAAGGAAACCAGCCTCGTGGGCAATGGAACTTACCGGGAGACGCCGCGGGTGCAGTGAGCGGGCTGGCAAACGATATGGCCATGCTCATTCCGTGTCGGAGGGCGCTAAGCGCATCATCTGAATAGGCAAAGTCGAGCAGCTTGCCTAATCCCTAAACACCGACAAGTGGGGACCGCATGTAAGTATCTAAATGGGAGACAAACGGCTTTGCGAAGGGTTGAACTTGAAACTCCGCACCTAGCAGCACGGGAAATATTACAAACAGCTTTCGAGGTGATCTAGAATGGCAAGCGCACCTCAAGATGTTGGTCCATACGTAGAGCTAGATTAGCTCTACGTGTGTATTCCTCCTCCTCACTGAGTTCCACAGCGTTTGCGCCATGCTGTTGTGGGCTGTGACCACAGCCGCACAGACGGAGGTATCCAATACCATTGTCTTCTTCGTCGGAGCCATACTGGGCGAGGTCCGTTAGGGAGTTTTCTGGAGGTTGACCGTCGCGGAGGACGTGGACATGTGGGCCTGGGTGAAGGCCGGGACAGTCGTCACAAAGCTCGCAAGGAGTGTGTCGGGCGATTTTTAGGGCAATCAGGTCATCAGAGAGAGCGTCCAAGGTGTTCGAGGCTGGATAAAGAGCTCTCATCATGGTTCCAACTAATTCACATTTAATTATCAAAGAGCATTTTTTATTTTATTTTATTATTTAATTTCATATCGATCAAATCTTATCTCTGCCTCCGTCATGTCTCTTTACATCAACTATGCTTCCACACTCATTCTATTCCTCTTCTCTCCTCTATTTGTATGCGCCTCACAATGGATACAATACCCAGAATCTGGAGTCGCTACAATGACACACTATACCCTACCACAGGATGATGTCGTCTCTTGTGGTTGCACAGGCGAGAGTACTCATTATCCAACATCTGCTCTAAACCAGATGGCATTTGGGAGCAACACCTCATACGGTCCTTCCTGCGGACGCTGCTTCAAACTCACCCTCCTCAATACCTTTCTTTCCACCCCCCCTTTCTATCCATCTGTAACCAAAAGCCTTGTCGTCAAGGTCACTGATCTATGTCCTTTCACTAAGGGCGGCTGGTGTAATGGAACTGTCAGTGGTTCGAACGCGTGAGTGTCAGTTCCTATAGTCGATGTTGTAACAGTGCCAACACGTATGGCACGTCTCCAGGGCAGGGAACTATCTCAATTTTGACCTCGCTTTTCCGTCGTCATCGATACCGGCCAACTTTTTCCCATCTAACGTAACTCTGTACGGTGGGTGTGTTTACGAAGCGAGCTGAAGAGTCTTTTTGAGCACTCTACAGGCTATTCTGTGTGTTCCATTCTTTGATATTTTATTCTCGAGTTGACCTGATGTGTCCATAGGACTTTGGTGTCTGGAACATCAGTTACCAGAGCGTCTCCTGTGCCTCTAACTGGTCAGGCTCCAAGAATGCTGCGGCGCTTGGAAGCGATCCCGCTTTGGGGAACAGTGGCTGCTGCCCTGCCAATCCAACGGTAAATCGCGGTGTCGCCTCACGTGTTGCTTCTACATTCCTGACTTGGCCTTAGGGAAGCTCCAATGGCACATGTCCTTCATTTTCTGATAGGAATGGAGTACCGTGCGTCATTTGTTCAGTCCTTTCACGCTCCAATGCCAAAACTCTTAAATCTAGCCCTAATACTGCAAGCAGCAGCACAGCAACTCGACGATTTAGGTTCTCGGTCGAGCTGGCATGGATTGCCACGCTATTAATACTACTGATGTACTACTAATTGACATGTGCCTGTATCACTTGTCGTTTTATTGTTACGCAATCTATGCTATTAAATACCTGAAAGAGACTGGCCAGTTTGAGCACGCTCACTTCTCTGGATCCTCGTCATGAACTTTGCGGTATCGTCCACGACTCCACATCGCAATCACGTGGCGCAGCCACCGTAGGCCGCCCGTCAAGACAAAAATCATCGTGGCGATAGTGAAGAGGAACATGCTGACAATAATGTAATGCCCTGAAAGGATCGAGGGCTCGTCGAGTACTGTATCTTGCGCAGAAACTTCAGGATGGTTAACAGCCTCCAACCCAGTGGGAGCGCTGTCGTCAAAGTCCTAAGGATAGATATTTTTATTCGCATGACGGATTTTACACAAGAAAGCAGCCGGCTAGAGCTCGGCATGGAGGGGTACCTCTTTGCCATCTGCATCTACGTTGTCAAGAGGGAGCTGAGGATCGAGGTATGAGCGATGACGCAGCCAAAGAAATTGTGCACGTACTTCTCCACAGTCAACAATGATGATGTCCTCAACAGGGCGGTCATTACTGCCTTTCGCGACATCCTCTGGAGCTTGTCTGAGCATCGCATGGAAAGGAGATTAAAGGAGACTAACCAATCTTGAGGACGATAGTCATGCCCTCAAGCACCTTTCCGAACACAACCTGAAAAAAATGGGCACTGAAGGGGATTTTGAAAGGTGAATGTATTAACGTACGTGTTTCCCATCAAGCCAGTTAGTTATGACCGTGGTTATAAACTGGCGAGCGGAGGTCACATTTCATGGATAGCTAGCATGCATACTACCATCTTACAAACTGGGAACCTAAGATAAACGCTTTCAGCATCTACAAGTCAAGTTGGGAAGGGAGACTGCTACCATTGGAATCCGGGCCAGCGTTTGCCATGGAAAGAAGACCAGGGGTGGTATGCTTAAGCTTGCTGTGTAGTATATCCCAACGTCAGGGTGTAAAAGGACAGAGAAGCTCAGCACGCACAAATTCTCATCGGGGAAGCGGTCACCGTAGATAGACTATAAGAAATATAGTGAATTTATGATATATACGCGAGATAGATGCCAACCTTTCCCCCCGTGCCATCGCCACGTGCTATGCGTAGAAATCAGCTACAGATAATCGAAACGAAGCGGAGCCGAACAAGAACTCACTAAAGTCACCACCTTGAATCCTGTCACGAACTCAACAACGAAAACTCGCAGACCCAGGTAGATTCACGTACATAAAATTCTTGATGACGCGGTGGAATTTGGAGCCCTTATAGCCATAGTCAAGCTTAGTGCCATCCTTCTTGACGCCAGTTGTCAGAGCACGGAAGTTCTCCGCGGTTTTGGGGACCGTCTACCGAACATCGTCGCGTTAAGTCTAGACACACAAAAAGACCCAGCAAGACGTACGCCACCAAAAAGACCCAATACGACTGTCAAATTCATTAGACCGGGATTTGGAAGGCGACGAGTAAGTGGTGAAGAAGACGCACTGCGGCCCATGGGCTGGTCACCGTGTTTTATGTCAAAGTATACTTTACTCGTGATTTTCGGGCCACGAGCAGCCTCCGTAGACTGCGCGCAGAGGATCGCCGCGAATGACACGACAACGAAAAGGAGAGATGCCTTGGCGAAAATCATATTAGTGTGTGGGGAAAGGAAGGAGTAACGACGGTGATGAGCGTCCGACAACGTGACCCGGGAGAGGCCGAAGACGCAACGCCGGCATCGAGTCCGGTTTACGTACAAGACACAAGTGGAGGACAAAATCCGTGGGATTTTAACTGTACCAGGGTAGCATTCGCCAGAGGGCGATCGAATCGCAGTAAGGATAATTTGGCGGTGCTACGTTAAAATTCACCTGGAGTTCATCTCCTGTATCATCCCCTTCGCGCCAGAAAATTTACTAGCGGATTTGAGATTAAGGCATGTGCATGTGCAGGTATATTGCTCCGATACAAGATCCTAGAACCCCCTTCCAATGGTTGGCTCTCTTTATGTTCCTCTGCTCGTCCACCACCAGTAGAACGATAGCCACAAACTTGGAAAAACCGGCCGTAACTAGTATTATGCAATATGTATGTAGCTAGATAATATCTGAGTGGGAGCGCAGATGAATACGAAACATCCCTAACTCAACGCCTTGCGTTTCCCGCGACCTGGCATCCTCTCCCCAGGAATTGCAGCCATATTCATTGGAGGAGCCACGTGCTGGAGGGGAGGTCGTGGTAGGGGAGGCATAATGATGGGAGGAAGAGCTCGCAACCCGGCGTGCGGATCGGCAGGACGGGCTTGTCTTGGAGCTTGTACAAACTCCACATGTACAAAAGGGTCGTACGGTTGAGGCACTTGAAAAGGCATAGGATGTGCCATGGGAGGATCGCGCCTTTGGAGCGGAGGTTGACCCCAACCCCCTAGAGCTGGTAGACCATTTTCAAAGAATAGTTCGCGGTTCAATTGTTGCGCAGGTAACGCTGGGATAGGAAGTGCCACAACAGGGTGAGCAATTGGCACATGCGCGTTATGAGCATGATGGACCTGAACATAAGCGGGTGGAGGGGGAAACGGTGGCGCTACGCCATGGGGGTTTAGCACGGGCAGCATATTAGGCTGGGGCGGACGAGGAGGTGGAGGAGGTAGCTCCACTCGAATGTCTCCGTCCTGGACGTCTGGGTGCAGTGTCTTATATTCCTTGAGAGCCTTGTCAGCTGCAGCGGTGACCTTGATCAAACGTCACAGCGTCAGTGTCATGATCGCCATTTTATTGTACAGAATTCGCACTTCCTTGGCGTGTCTATCCTCTGCACTGTCCCATAGAGGGCACTTCTTCGAACTGCTGCCGGCTCGTTGAGCATCGCCATGTCTCTATTGGTCCTTATCGTGAGAAACCTATCAAGGGAGGGAAAGGAAGCCTCACAGATTGGTCGAAATGGTCATAGCCCTTAATAATTGAACGGCAGACATAACACGACAATGTATTGCAGTATGTGCAGGTCATTTTATTGCACTGGCGAGTACTCGGTCAGCAGCAAGCACCAGACTGGTAATTACATCGCTTACCCCATATTCCTTAACAAAGGCTTTATAGAATGATAAGCCGAGGCATGTTGGAGTTCTCAAATGTTCACGCACCTTTTTGGCACTTGGGACAATTTCGCATCAACGCTCGGGCTAGCGTATATCGTATGAGCCAGACACATTAGACAAAACCTGGAAGAGTGCATACTCATTGCCTCTTCGATGGCGTGCTTTCCATCTAGCTTTTTGTCTTCCTCCATTTCTACGCCCCATTTGGCATGAACATCGTGCACAAATAGGTGCAGTCAATCATATACATACCTTCACAAGACTTTGGTAGGTGATCCTGAGCACCGAGAGTAAGCCTTTCCCGACAATGAACTTTGTGCGAATACGCACTTCGTTTTTACACTTCCGGCAGCTGACCTTCAGACACTCTTCGTTCTGACATCTCAACACTTTATCTGCCTCGAAGTCCACATCCATGACAACCTTGTAATCGCAGAATGGACATTCCTCGAGACCCTCAATTTCTGCAAGTTCGATATCGCGGCGCTGTCGAATCTGCTCGTATAAGTCGAATAACTTTGCCGGAAGGATACGGCGCAGCTCGGATTCTGGGAAGGCCATCTTGCAGCCAGATATGTCCATACAACGAAGATCAGCGACCTGCTCTCCCAGTTTTGTGGACGTATAGGATGTCACACAGCCCCTACAGAAAAGGTGGGTATCCGTGCACTGAGCCATCTCGCTCTGAGAGAGGGTCAATGGGATGGAAAGCTCAGCATCTAGGAAAGCTTACGAAAGAATATGTCGTGAAACAACAGCCACATTCGACCCCTTCTCCCTCTTCCAAATGTCCGGATGTAGAGTCTGGGACTGGTGAGCCTTGACCGTTTTCTAACTTCTGAACGAGCCAGGCGTGCTCCTTCATGATCTCCTTCTCATGGTGGGATGACTTGTTACTGCCCTTGCCCTTTCTTTTCCCTGGCTTGGGGGTGACCGGCAAAACCGAAATCGGATTTGCACCATGCTGCAAGAGATAGAGATAGGTGGAGGCATAATGGTTCTCATTCAAGGAGAAAGTCTCAGAAATGAACGAATTATCGAGCTCGGGAAAATTACTACGAAGGTATTTCTATTCCATGCAAGTCAGCAGAGTGCGAAGAAAGGGAAGTCGTTGCGCACTAGTGATAAATTCTGATACGCCCGTCCTGGACGCTTGATCGGATCCGGATACGTATAGTCGACGCTCGTGTCCGTGTCCCCTGAAGTTTCCACAGCTGCCTTTGCCTTCCCTTTTTCTTTAACGTCTTTAGGATAAGACCGATCTTCTAGCAGAATATGAGTAACTAGGTTAAGGAGATCGTCACGGTTGTCAACGCCAGTGTCATGTGCATTGAGAAGGTCAAAGACGTGTGCAGGTAGGACATCGGGAACTACCTCGCGCACCCGTTCAACAAGCCTCTCGTAGGGTTCTGGTGCAACTTCTGAGGCGTCGGCGGAAGCCGGAGGCGGAGATTCATGGGGCAGTGGTACATGTTCGAGCTGAGGGGTCAGCTGATGGTCGAGCGGCTGAGGAGCACCGGTGGCGGCGGGGGGTGTCAGGGGCTTGGTTGGTACCTCTAGCTCCTGCTCAAGAAGAAATACAGGATGGGTATGAGGCTTTTGGGCAGGAGAAGTAGCCCTTTGTGGCGCAGCGCTTGCATGCCGTGATGCTGGTGTTTGGCCTCTTAATTTACGGGGGCTGAAATACCATAATGTCAACGCAAATGAAAATGACATGCAAACGTGATATCACACCTTGAAGAAGCTCGAGTACGTACAACCTTCGATGAAGTACTTGGTCCAGCCCTTGACTCCGCGGCCTCCTTTCGTCTCTTGACCCTCTTATTTGGAGTGCTGCTCTGGCTGTCCGTCGAATCGGAGAGCTCAATCACACTCTCATGACCATCCGTGCCGCGCTTACGGCGCAATGGTCGATAAACAGTTCGGGGCTTCGGCTCTGGAGAAGGTGAGATCTCAATCACGTCTCCCATTTTATTAGGAGGGTAGTGACAACGCCGCAAATACAGTACTGCGGTTGTGAATAGCGAGAACGAAAGGGGTTGCGACTGGTGCGCTGTGAAGGATGACCTGGGTGATTATAAGGAATGTCGCGCATTCAGATAGGGGGCATAAAGCCTTACTATGCGCTGGAGGAGTTGTGCCAGGGGCACGACCACATCGCCTTGGCCCTACAACAATGAAGTGAAGGCGGGCGCTGGGCTGGAATAATAACCGCGGCCCGCGACCTTACCGCCTTTGACCGCGTTTACACCAATTGTTCTCACTGTGCGATTACAGTACATGGCACAACTACAGCAAAGATGCCAGTCATGGGCGGAGATAAACTTTGTGTTGATCACAATTTACACAGCCAAATCAGATATTACCTAGCGAGAGAGCCTGGCGGCCCACAACTGGCCCACACTCTGACTACCTTTTTGAGTTTTTTGACAGATGGTGTGACAGCGTGCGTGACAGAGAAATCAACCAAACTTAACCAACGCCGTCACGCGGTATTCACCGTGACTACCGTCACGTCTCTCCTAGTCATTTTCCGTCAATCTCGCTGCGCCTATTCTCTCTACAAGTCAAATTCAGGAGAACACGTAGATGTCTCCTTCTGCACCTTTGAAAGAGGAAGGATCACAGGATCCTGTCCCTGTCTCTGCCGGGGGAACTTACACTATTCGGGTGAGCCACATTGTGCTTAGTCATACGACAACACCTCACTCACTGCGACTCGACGCGTTGTCAGGACATCTCTGTTGGCTGCAAGATTTATGCCAAGCGTTGGAATACAGATGCTTCAGAGCCCGAAGAACGACTTGCAGAGATTCTTTCTATTCGCGACAAATTGAACAACCCGTATCTCCGCCGTCAACCCTCTTCTACATCCGCTTCAAGCAACGGCACATCTCATGTATCATCCCCCGCTCCTGGGTCATTTCCTTCAAACCCCGAACTCGATAAACTTGAGTTTTTTGTCCACTGGGATCAATTCAACAAGCGCTTGGATGAGTGGATTCCCGGCTCCCGTTTGATCCTTTCACGAGACCTTGAGTGGCCGCGTCAGAAGAAAGACAAGAAAGAGAAGGAAAAGGTCGTGAAGAAACATGGCAGTCCCAAGCGCCAGGGAAAGATGCCCAGGTCTAGCAAGGAACATGCCCTACTTCGACGTGCCACTCTGAATAATGCTATGGGTTTGGGCAAAGGCTGGGCTACGCCACGGGGTGCCAGTGCATCACCATCTCCTGCCGCATCGCCGTCGCCCATTCCTTACAGTTCTTTGAAGCGCAAGGCACCGTATGGAGAGGCCCAGGAGGAGGAAGAGGAGGATGAAGATGCTATCGGGGAGCCTGACGTTGACATGGTCGATGCTGATGCTGATGCTGATGCTGACGCCGATGCCGATGCCGATGCCGATGCTGACGCCGACACAGATGCTGACGCTGATGGGGAGGTTGACCCTGATGTAGATGCGGATGGTGAAGCTGACCCTGATGTGGACGCCGAAGCCGACTTGGACGCAGACGCAGATGGGGATGTGGATGCGGAAGGCGAGCTTGATCTGAGCGCGACCACGCACGTGGGCCCTCCGCCTCCACTCAGCTCCTTCTCGAAGGAAGCAGAGATAGAGAAACTTCGAACGAGTGGTTCCATGACACAGTCCGTCTCGGAGATCGCCCGCGTGAAGAATCTCAATCGACTCTCCATTGGCCGACATGAAGTCGACGCTTGGTACTTCAGTCCGTACCCACAAGAGTACGCGCATCTTCCGGTGCTCTACATCTGCGAATTCTGCCTTGCCTACTTCCCGAGTCAATTCATGTTAACGCGGCATCGGAAACGCTGCACCTTGTTGTGCCCTCCTGGGAACGAGATCTACCGACACGAGGACCTCTCGTTCTTCGAGATCGATGGGAGGAAACAGTTGACGTATTGTAGGAATCTGAGCTTATTGAGCAAATGCTTCCTCGATCAGTATGTCCTTATCTTTTGCCTATCCCTTTTGATCTCATTTGATAAACACTTCACAGCAAAACGTTGTACTACGACGTCACGCCATTCATGTACTACGTGATGGCACGTTCTATCCACGTCTCTCGTCGTCTGCGTTTATTCACTCATATTCACAGTGTCAGCGAGACACCACAGGGTGTCATCTAATATCCTACTTCTCCAAGGAGAAAGAGTCGGCCGAAAACTATAACGTTGCGTGTATCCTGACGTTACCTCAGCACCAACGACACGGTTACGGAAGACTCGTGATTGAGTTTTCTTATCTGCTCAGCCAACGTGAAGGAAAGTTGGGCAGCCCGGAGAAACCGCTTAGCGACCTCGGTTTACTCGGCTACCGTGCCTACTGGGCGGAAAAGATTGTCGAGACGGTCTTAGTCGCTGGAGAAGAAATCAGTGTCGACGAGATTGCCCAGGCAACCTCTATCACACACGCCGACGTCATGAATACGTGCGTGCCTTGCTTGCCATGTCGGCCAGCTCGGACCTTTTACCGGTCTTACTGATTGTCGCCCGTCCCGTCCGTCAGGTGCACGACGTTACAGTTATTCAAGCATTACAAGGGACAACATATTATCTGTCTCTCAGACGCGGTGTTAGAACGGTATGAAAAGTCAAAAGCCAAGCGACGCCGTCGTATATTTAAAGAATATCTGAACTGGCGGCCGCCAAGCTTCACGCGTGATCAGTTGAGGTTTGGGTGGTAGGGGTAGATCTCTCGGCGATGCCGTTCGTTCGCGGACGGGGGACGTAACAGTCGAACCGTTCTTAACCCTTAACCCAATACTGTATCCCCAGCCCTGGGCGGTTATGGAACGGACGCATGACTTCCGATTCGGAGAGGTGATAAACTAGACTCTAGAAAATCTTTCGAAAAAAAAATCTACACAGCAAAATCATTGTATTGAGTATTGTGGACTACTGTACGTACTCGAGTGACTGCACGACTACAAAAAAAAACTTTGATAAGAAAAAATCCAGTTTTCATATACCCAAGAAAGCCCATACTGTACTGTACCAGGATCCTCTCAGAAATCGAATCGTCAAGCGCCCGCGGCACCTCGACTTGCTTTCTTCGCTCGGGTGATTGAGTCGGTTCCATTTAGGAGGTGCGGCGTTGTGTACAAAGGGTCGAAATGGGGTTACAATAACTTACTTTGTAGGTGATTGGATGATTGATGAAGGTACAGTATACCGTGACTGTACGCGGCGCCTCCCAGGGATACTGTCACGGTACGGTAGCAAGATCCATCCGAGTTTCCCTGCCTTGTGCCAGTACAGTACAGTACTACTGTCAGCGCATGTCAGCTGTCGTTAGATATCGGTGGCAGGTGTGATCTCTCTACCTTTGTACTGTACCATATCGTAACAATAACAATGATTTATCACTGAACGTGGCGCTTGCCGTTCGTTGGGCCGTCGAAAACGTTGTGAAGCAACGAGGATGAATTTACTTACTGTACTGTACTGATCGATTGAGATAATGACTCTTTGATCGCGTAGAAGCGCTGTCGCGATCGAACAGTCATTAATCGATCAGTCAGTGCCAGTGCCCCCAACTGAACTTGCCAATCCGTTTACATGCAGTACACGGTCACGGTTAGAGTCCTCAGACACGTAGCTGTGTGGGGTGCCAGCCTGAGCCTGAGTGGCATGGCATGACATGACATGACATGACATGACGACGAGAGAAGAAGAAGAGTGAAATTGAAGGGCGGGCTCCAGACGCGTGACACAACCACAATCCCAGGTCTCCGTCTCCGGGCCTGAGCCTGAGTGAACCTGGAGTCCGACTCGGAGCGCGACTCGGAGCGCGGGGCAGAATTGAGCTTGCCGAAATCCTTACCTCGTTGCCGTAAAACCATGTCATGGGATATTATTGCTGCTACTACGTGCTACTTTTGCCGCCGTCACCGCCACCAGGAGGGAGAGGGAGGGTGGGGGAGAAAGAAAGTCCGAGGCGGCGCACTGGCACACCCGGGCCTCCACGCAATGATGTATACAGTCAGTTACTACAAGCACGGCTAGTACATCACGATTTTCACACCAGAGATTTAGTCATTCATCTGCTCCTGCTCCCGCTGTTGTTCCGGGAACACGTCTGCGAATATGAACGCCGGCATCTTCGAAGCTCTCCTCGCGGTCCAGCATCGCAAACGACGATTCCCCACTCGTGCTCCCACCGCCGTTCGCACAACCGCCATCTGACGCAGAGTGAGAGCGCTGGTGATGCCCGCACTCGTGCTCTTGTTCTGTTTCGGCTTCGCGCCCACCTTGGTGGTGTTGGTGGTGCTGCTGATGATGGATACTACTACCACCACCGCTGCTGCGTAGCAGTACGCCCCGCGGAGCAGCAACGGGTGATCCACTCTCGTCGGTACCGCTTGCGATGCTGCTTCCACTACCGCCTCCATCATCCTCACCCTCTTTCTCAAGAAGGTTCCTCCGGCTCACGACAGGTGACCCTGGCATGCTCGCAACGGGCGAGAAGACGCCAACGCCTGCGAGACGCGCAGCACCATCATCCTCTCCGTCCACGAAAAAAGCACGTGAGGACGTAGCACCGGTGCCAGTGCCGGAGGCAGGGGCAGTGGTGGAAGAAGGCCTAGGCCGTGTTGAGATGCCAGACGCCTCTGGTGGCGAGATTGGGATGGGGGGGTCAGGGTCAGGGTCGACGAGGACGGATGGTGAAGCAGTGGGGTCGGCATTGGCAATTTTGCAGCCCGACTTGGGAGGTAGCTGCGTCGCAAATGGGGATTTGTGGGAGGTCGAGGCAGTCGGGTCGCCGAGCGTGCGTGCGATGACATAGGAGGTCACGTCCTGTGATGGTATCAGTTGTTGGCGAGCGCCGGGTGAATGAGAGAAAGACGATACGGACAAGAAGGGCAAGAACGAGAGTGGGGAGGATGGCAAGGATGGCCCAAATACGGAAAGCGTAGGCGATGGTAGCGACCCAAGAATTTGAATCGTAGTTCCAGAGATAGTCAATGTACGAGTTCCAGAGAAAGGAAGGGATGGAGGACATGACAATTTGATTCACCAACTGGTGGGAGGAGAGCAATACAACGACAGGATTTACAGGGGTAATAAATGTGGGGAATCCCGGCGAGCTCGACAAACTACGTCGCACAATCAATGTCCGCAACACAATCCGCCGGCCCTCTTTCGGCTGTAAATACGCAACAGAGCCCAAGCGAAAGCAAGACAGCAAATAGAATAGAGAAACAGACACTAAGGAAAGCAGAACCACTCAAACACACAAGAAAACTAAGGATACATGACAGACGAAGGGAAGACGACTCCGTCCCCTCGCACAAGGATAATAGGTCGCCGTTTTGTCGTTTGGTGCTCTGGTGGGAGGCATCCCAAGACTTCCGAACATCGTACCTCGACAAACGACGATGGCTCTGATCCAAAGAAAACTGACACTGGGTCGGACTTGGAGAAGTTCTCGCCATAAAGCGTCAACAGTTTAGAAGTCTGTGCACACGGTTTCGCAAGCATGTGGCGCGTCCCGTGTTTAGGTGCTTCCGATGCGCGGTCAGGGGGTAAATATTTCACCACGCTGGGGAAAGGCGTGACAGGCTTCGAAGGTATTGGATATGAACCCGCCTGAGGAGAGTTCTGGCTGTCGAAGAGAACTGGCGGTACATAAAAGTTGTACCGGACTAGGTCTACATTTAGATGTGGCATGGTCAGCGGCGTCTTGAAACCAGAAGGGGATAAGACCAACCTGTGCCGACTATGGTCCACACACTCGTCTCCCCAATG
>WNFO01004737.1_pt1 | contig 18707 bp, 16 predicted proteins | sample 5400251 | NCBI WGS metagenome assembly WNFO01 (sample SAMN13153354, study PRJNA577476) | soil metagenome | isolation source: 100 cm saprolite under Madrone tree | place: USA:California | collected 2016-06-14
TGGCCTCGCTGGCGGAGGCGAAGTGGCCGATGTGGTTGTAGCAGAAGTTCGACGGCGAGTTGCGGAGCAGGATCGAGCGCGCGCCGTTGTGGAAGCTCGGCGAGATGCGCAGCTCGCGGAGCTTCGCCCACACCGGCTCGTAGTCGTGCTCGCTGTCGATGGCGATCGGGTCGTACCACTCGACGAACTTCGCGGCCTCCGGATGCTCCTGGACCAGGGCGGGGATCGGGCGGCGAATGAGGCTCCCCATCATGACGACCTTGTAGCCGAGCTGCTTCGACGCAAACTCGAGCTCTTCGCACGCCTCTTCCGGCGTGTACATCGGGATGATCGCCGCGGGGATGATGCGATCGCCGTACTGGCGGAACTGGTCCATCGTGAACACGTTGTAGGCGCGGCAGAGGGCACGCCGTAGCTTGTCCGGCGGCAGACGGTAGTAGCCGAGCCCGGCGGTCGGATAGATCACGCAGAAGTCGAGCCCGATATCGTCCAGGCGCTCGTAGAGCAGGCGCGGCATCATCGCGGTCGCGCGATCCAGCGTGTTCTTGGTCGGCAGGAACCAGAACGCCTCCTGCCCGATCCGGCGGCGACGCCGCTCGGCCACGGACATGTTGAGCGAGTTGGGGATGCGGGCGCTCGCCATCGCCAGCGCCTCGACCGCCGCGTCGCCGCCGATCCGACGGAACTCCTCGCGCATGTGCGGCGCGAACTCGGCCCAGTGGCCGTCGGCGTCGATGATCGGGTGTTTCAGGCTGGCGCGGATCTTCCGCGCCTCGTTCTGTCCGTTGGTCGACATGGGCCACCCTCCGGGGGCAATCGTTATCTCGGGATGATACTCCGATGTGGCGAGAGGCGGAATGGCGGGCGGCGCCGGCTCCCCGGGGAAACCGAGTGACTTGATCGCCGGCCCCTTTACTGGCTAAATCGGACCGCTCGAGAAGGTGGTCCACCTCCACCATTGACAGTCGCGACAGGAGAGACCGACATGCTCCCGGCACCGGGCTTCCACCACCTGCATCTGAATTCAATCGATCCGGACGCGGCGGTCGCGTTCTACATCGAGCACTTCCCGACCAGCGCGAAGGCGAGCTGGGGCGGCTTCCCCGCGCTCGCGGCGCCGAACGACGTGCTGGTCCTGTTCACGAAGGTGGCGGCCGCTCCGCCGACGTCGCCGCAGACCGCGATCTGGCATTTCGGCTGGCACGTCACCGACACGCGAAAGAGCCTCGACACCTACAAGAGCCGGAAGAATCTCACGCTCCTTCCGCTCTACACCACCGATGAGGGCGGCTCGGTCTTCATCAGCAGCGACACGTGGCCAGGCACGGGCGGTGTGCCGGGTCGGACCAGGGCGCAGATCGCCGAGGCCAAGGCCGCCGGCATACCGCCGGCTCGCAGCGGGGGATTCGGCTATATGCAGGGGCCCGACGACGCCCTGGTCGAATACGCCGGCAATCACCCGGCCGAGCGCTTCAACCACGTCCACATGTTCCATGACGATCCGTTCTGCGCTCAGCTCTGGTATCAGAAGCATCTCAACGCCCCCGTGTTCGCCGGGCGCACCAGCCCGACGGGCATGACCGAGGCCACGTGCCAGGTGCCGCGCGGACCCGAGCGCTCCTGGCCGGCGCTCGAGCGCCAGGGGATGTTCAGGGCCCCGTCGGCCGCGGTCGTGTTCGGGGACGTGGCGCTGCCCTGCTACATGCGTCAGGACGACAAGCCGCTCGTGAGCTCCCGCGGCCGCCTCTATGATCACATCGCTCTCAGTGTCGGCGACCTCGACGCATGGGTCGCCAAGCTGCGCGGCGAGGGTATCCGCTTCCTCGAGGAGCCCTACCGTCTCGGCGACGGGCGGGCGGTGATGATCGAGGGCCCGAGCCGCGAGGCGCTGGAGCTGGTCGAGGTCAGGTAGCGTGCGGGTTACACGGCGCCGCGGCGGTCGATGAAGTCGAGCGTGGCCAGCGCGCAGCGCTCCGCGTCGCTCGCCGCGACATGGAAGGAGTTGCCGGGGATCACCAGCAGCTCGGAGTCGCGGATCGTCTGTTGCCACGCGCGAGTCTCTTCCACCGACGCCAGACCGCTCTCGTCGGTGGTGACCACGAGCGTCGGGCAGGCGATCCTTGGCAGGTCGGCCCGGATGTCGGAGTAGTTGATCGCGGCGTTGAAGCCGACGATCGTCGACACTGGAGTGCGCCCCATGAAGGTGATCCACCACTCAACACCCGCGGCCGGGAACCGCTCGCCGAGACGTCCCGCCATCGTGCGCCGGGCCCAGTGCTCGACGCCCTTGGTCTCGAACTCTTCGGTCAGCGCCGGGATCCCCTCGGCGCCCTTGCGTAGCGGCGGCGGCGAGCCGATCACCGTGAGCGTCGTCACCCGTTCCGGTCGACGCGCGGCGAAGGCCCGAGCGATGATCCCGCCGATCTTCGCGCCGACCAGATGAACGCGGTGAACGCCGAGCGAGTCCATGAGGCGCACGTAGTCGTCAACGATGACGTCGAGCGTCCACTTGAAGTCGCGCGACATCGGCGTCGAGGCCCCGTAACCGCGCATGTCCGGCCGCACGACGCGGAAGCGTCGCGCCAGCAACGGCACCCAGGCGTACCAGGCCCGGCTGCTCTCGGCGTTGCCGTGCAGCAAGAGGATCGTCGCGGGCTCTTTCCAGGGCTCGGTGAAGTCGTCGACGAGGTAGTGCAGGTGCACGCCGGGAGAGGTCTCGAACGTCGCCATCACGATCCTCCGCTTTCGATCGCTCGTTGCGCGTAGCGATGGCTGAACGAACTGGTTACGACTACGTCATCGTCGGCGCCGGATCGGCGGGCTGCGTGCTCGCCTACCGGCTTACCGCTGATCCTGCCATACGTGTGCTGCTGCTGGAAGCCGGCGGCCGCGATACCCACCCGCTGATCCACATTCCGATCGGGCTCGGCAGGATCTGGGAGCATCGGATGTTCGACTGGGGCTACGACACCGAGCCCGAGCCGCGACTGGACGGTCGCCGGATCGAGGCGATGCGGGGCAAGGTGCTCGGCGGAAGCTCCTCGATCAACGTGATGGCCTACGTGCGCGGCCATCGCGGCGACTACGACCGGTGGGCGCAGCAGGGCTGCCGCGGCTGGTCGTACGCGGAGATCCTCCCCTACTTCAAGCGGTGCGAGACCTGGGAGAAGGGCGAAAACACCTGGCGGGGCGGCGACGGGCCGCTCTCCGTCATCGATTCCCGCAACCGAGATCCGCTCTTCGACGCCTGGCTCGATGCGGCGCAGGAGGCCGACTGGCCCTTCACCGAGGACTACAACGGCAAGGACCAGGAAGGCTTCGGCCGCAGCCAGTGGACCATCCGGAACGGCCGGCGCTGCAGCGCCGCCGTCGCCTTCCTGCGACCGGCCTCGCGGCGGCCCAATCTGACGGTCGAGACCAATGCGCTTGCGACCCGGGTGATCATCGAGGGAACGCGCGCGACGGGCGTCGAGTACGCCAGGACCGGGCGGCTCCACCGCGCCGCGGCCACGCGCGAGGTGCTGCTCGCCGGCGGCGTGTTCAACACGCCGCAGCTGCTCATGCTATCGGGCATCGGTGAGGCGGATCATCTGCGCGAGGTCGGGGTCGAGCCCAGGGTGAATCTGCCCGGCGTCGGCCGAAATCTTCAGGATCACCTCTCGGTCGACGTGCACCACGCCCGTCGCGGCCGCGGGCCGTTCCACGCCGAGATGCGGCTGGATCGCACGGCGCTCAACATGGCGCGCGCGTATCTGCTCGGCACGGGTCCGGGCACGGTGCTGCCGAGTCGCTTGCACGCTTTCCTCAAGACGCGCCGCGATCTCGCGGTGCCCGACATCCAGTTCCTGTTCCGCGGGGCGCCGGCGCGGGCGCATCCGTGGTTCCCGGGCATCACGCCGGCCTACGAGGACAGCTTCGGGCTCCGTCCGGTCATGCTCCATCCGGAGAGTCGAGGCGTCGTGCGGCTGCGCTCGGCGGATCCGGGCGCCCCCGTGCGCATCGCGCAGAACTTCCTGGCCACCGAGCACGACGTCCGCACGATCCGCGAGGGCGTGAAGCTCGGTCGCGACATCGCGAGCCGAACGGCGCTCGACGGGTTCCGCGGCCGCGAGACCGCGCCCGGGCCCGATTGCCGCACCGACGCCGAGATCGACGCGTTCGTACGCCGCACGGCGATCACGGCACACCACCCCTGCGCCACGTGCGCGATGGGAATCGGTGAGGACGCGGTGCTGGATCCGTCGCTGCGCGTCCGCGGGATCGAAGGGCTGCGCGTGGCCGACGCCTCGGCCATGCCGGATCTGGTCTCCGGCAACATCAACGCCTGCGTGATGATGATCGCGGAGAAGGCGGCCGACCTGGTGCTCGGCAAGCCGCCGCTGCCGGCCTGACTAGAGCGCGGTCTGGCGCCGGGAGCGGATGTCGGAGGACGAGGAGTCGAGGCGGAACCGGCTCTCCGGGATCGCCGTGAAGAGGTGGGCGAACCGCTGAGGCACGGCGACGTCGGCCAGCGAGCGCACGCGCCCACCGCCGTCGACCCGCACGGCCACGAGGAAGCAGCAGCTCCGGTCGGCGATCTCTTGCAGCGCCGCGGCCATCCGTTCGTCGTCGCCGCCGTAGTACCGCGTGGCCACCAGGCGCTCGGCCGTGTCGGCGCCGATCACGAACGTCGCGCCCGGAAACAGTCGCGATTTCTCGAGAAAGGTCGGCGCCCTCGTGAGCTCGACCCGCGCCTTCCACGCGAACTGCGCGAGCCGGTTCCGGATCTCGCCGACGGCGAGCGGCGGCTTGTCGACGTTGATTACCGAGATCTCGAAGGCGACCGGCTGCTGTCGGATGTCCTCCGCGACGCGCGCGAGCAGGAGGTGCCCGGCGTGCAGCGGGTTGAACGAGCCGGGTAGCACGACGCTCGGGGCCGGGGCCGAGGGCACCAGCTGGCCATCGGGCCACGCCGTCACGCGCGTGAGGCCGCCCGCCAGGAGCTGGTCGATCGAATCACCCGTTTGCACGACGGCTTCCGCGTAGCGCTCGTCGGCATCCAGCAGGCTGCGCGGAGACACCGCGGCGATGCCACACGCCCGGGCGAGCCACAACACGATGGCGCGCGTGACGAGGTCCTCTTCGCCCGGCCGGTCCCGTCGCCCTTTCGCCAGCACGATCGAGCAGTGGTCGGTGCCGGCGCCGGCGGCGACGGCGATGTGGACGCGGTGCTCGCCCTGCCTTGGGCGATCGGTGACGAGCCCCGCCGTCGCGCCCAGGCCGACGAGCTGGGCGCCGGTCGGGGCGAGCTTCCACGCCCGCTCGCGCGCGCGCTGCGCCATGGCCACCGCCGTTTCGACGCTGCAGGCTTGCTCCGGCTCGAAGCCGAGAAACGCCGCCAGCGCGCGCGCGTCGTACGGAACGAGCGCCTCGAGCAGCAATCGCGATCCGCCGGGCACGCGGAGCAGCTCGGCGATCGCCCCGCTGCCGCCGCCGGTGATCGCGAGCACGGCCTGCCGGCCGGACGCGTGCATCTCGGCGATCGTTTGCCGCCACGACGACGCGTCCAGCTGGCTCGGAGTCTTGTCAGAGCTCACGGCGGCCTCGCTCCTCAGAGTATAGGCGGAAGAGATTCTCGATGGAGTCAACGACGTGCTATGGTCGAACCCCTTCACCCGACCGGCAACGGAGGCGCGCGCGATGCGGAAGCCACTTCTCCTCATGGCAGGTCTCGCGATCGGGCTGCTCTCCGGGGCGGCGCCGGCCCTCGAGCCGCCGACCTTCAGCGACGAGTGGGACTTCAACTGGCAGGGAACGTACACGTTCGCGCAACCGGTTCCCCTGCCCGCCGGCACGCGGATCGACATGGTCGCGGTCTTCGACAACTCGGCCGAAAATCTCCGTCAGCCGAGCCGTCCGCCGCGGCCGGTGCGCTGGGGCGAAGGGACGACCGACGAGATGGCGATCGTCTTCCTCGGCGTGACGGTCGACCACGAGCGCATCGGCTGGCGGCCCCCGGTGAAGTGAGTCGGCGCGCTCGGCCGCGCCGACGCGTCTCACGACATCACGGACCCGCCGTCGACGTTCCACGCCTGGCCGGTGATGTGATCGCTCTGCTCGGAGGCGAAGAAGAGCGCGAGCCGCGCGATGTCGTCGGGACGCGCGACACGGCCCGTCGGGGGGAGGCCGAGCACCGGCGCGCCCGGGTTCCCCTCGGCGAGCGCGCGCTCGCGCCGTGAGGTCGATTCGCTCCGGCTCGTGTCGACGCTACCGGGACAGATCGCGTTCACCGTGATGGCGTGCGCGGCGAGCTCCTGGGCGAGGACCTGCGTGAGCCCGATCACGCCGAACTTCGAGGCAGTGTAGGCGCCGCGCCGGGGCGTGCCGCGCTTGCCCGAGACCGACGCCATGTTGATGATCCGCCCGCTGCGGCGCGACATCATGTGCGGGATCACGGCCCGGCTCATCAGGAAGGTGCCCTTGAGATTCACGTCGAGCACGAGATCCCACGCCGCTTCCGGCACCTCCCAGACCAGGCGCCGATCGGCGCCGTGGGGTGCGGCCGCGTTGTTGACGAGCACGTCGATGCGGCCGAATCGCGCCAGCGACTCCGCGACGAAGCGCTCGGCGTCGGCGGCGCGACTCACGTCGCCCACGAGCGTGAGGACGCGGCGCCCCAGGCCCTGGATCTCCGCGGCCAGGCTCTCGAGCCCCTTCCAGCCCTGACGGATCTCTTCGAGCCCTTCCTCGTTCTCGTTCCGCGTCCCACCGGTGGCGATATCGGTCGCGGTGACGTCGGCCCCCGCGCGGGCGAACGCGACGGCGAGCGCGCGGCCGATCCCACGCACCCGCCCACATCCGGTGACCAGCACGCTCTTTCCCTCGAATTCGTTCACCGTCACACCCTCCCGTCCCGGGACTTTCCTGGGGTCCGACCATACGGCAGGCCGGGTGCCCCCGGCGAGACGAGGTCACGGGGCCCCAGATATGGTCGTTTTCCTTTGTCCTGACCCCCGTACATGGTAGTCATGGGAGCGGAAGGCGCTCAATCCGGGAGGAAAGGAGGGAACCCATGACGAAGAAGGCAAGCAAGAAGCCCGCATTCGGAGGCTACGCGATCAGCTTCCGGAACCGCACGGACAGCCTGGAGTCATTGTTCGGCGCCGAACCGATCGGGCCCGCCGAGATGACCAAGAAGCTCTGGAGCTACGTGAAGCGGAAGGGCCTGGCCACGAAACACTGACCTGAAGCGCGCCGAGCCGGGCGGCTGATCCCCCCGCCGCCCGGCACCTCAGCGAGGTCTCCACGGCCTCCACCCACTTGACAGTTAAGTAACCACCTGGATACTCTCGGGTACGGTTTTAGTATCCATATGGTTACTTCGAGCCGAGATCCGATCCGCACGCGCGAGCGCATCCTGCGTTCGGCCCGGCGCGAGTTCGTCGCCAAGGGCTTCGCCGGCGCGCGCGTGAACGCGATCGCCCGCGCGGCGTCCGTGAACAAGCGGATGCTGTATCACTACTTCGGCGACAAGGAAGCCTTGTATCGCGCCGTCCTGCGCGAGGGTATCGCGACGAATCTCGACCTGATCACCGCCGCGCCGGCGGATCCCGCCAAGCTCCTGCCGTTTCTGTTCGCGCGCGCCGCCAAGCGCGTCGACGGCATCCGCCTGATGCAATGGGAGGCGCTCAGCGCCGGCGACCGCAAGCCCATCGCCGAGGAGGAGCGCCGCAAGGCGTGGATCGAGGGCGCCGAGCGCCTGCGCGACGCGCAGCGCGCCGGGCGCCTGCACCAGGATCTCGAGGCCGAGTACCTGGTCCTGGCGCTCATGGCGCTCACGATCTTCCCCCGGGCGTTTCCTCAGGTCGCGCAGATGGTCACCGGCGTGCGACCGTCCGACCCCGAGTTCCAGCAACGCCAGGCGCGCTTCCTGCGCCACCTGGGCAGCCATCTGCGACCGTCGTCCTCTGCGGCAAAGGCCGTGCGCGCTGCAGGCCGTCGCGGGGCTGGGGCCCCGCCGGCCGAGGCGCGCGTCTCACTCTAAGGAGAAGCACCGATGAGCTCCGTGCAGACCGCGCCCCTTGGGCGTTCGACCGATACCACCACGACCCGTATCGAGTCACTCGGCCTCTATCGCGTCGCGCTCTGGGTCCTGCTGGGCGCCAACCTCCTGGCCGGGTGGGGAGTGCAGTGGGACATCCAGTGGCACGTGCGGATTGGCCGCGACTCGTTCTGGATTCCACCCCACGTCATGACCTACAGCGGGGTGACCCTCATCGGCCTGGCCAGCTTCGGGGTGCTCGCGTGGGACACGCTCCGGCGTCGGCGCGCCGAGCCCGCGCCCAGGGGCACCGAGCGCATCCTCGGGCTCAGCGGCACGCCCGGCTTTCTCCTGGCGTCGTGCGGAATCGCGCTGACCGTCCTCGCGGCCCCGATCGACGACCTCTGGCACCGCCTGTTCGGCATCGACGTGACACTGTGGAGCCCGCCGCACCTTCTCGGGCTCCTGGGCGTCACGATCAACACGCTGGGATGCGCGCTCATCGCCCGTGAAGCGTATCCGGCGAAGAGCTGGCCGCGATACGTCGCCCTCGTCATCGCGCTGACCACCTTCTACGGCAGCCTCTCGATCGGGCTGCGGCCCGCCAGTCGGCTCGCGTATCTCTACGGCGGGCTCTGGTTCTACGCCTTTCCGATCCTCGGCGCGCTCTTCTTGCCGCTGGCCCTGATCGCGGCGGTGCGTCTCACCGGTCGGCGCTCCACGCCGATCGTGCTGCTGATCGTCGGCCTCGCCATCGGGACCATCGGCGTGAACATCGCGCGCGTCGGCTTCGAGATCATCCAGCCGGTGTCCGTCATCCAGGAGGAGATCGCCAAGGACCCGACCTCGCCGATCGCGGTGTCGCACGCGATCGCGCAAAAGAATGGCAGCACGCCGGGCGGCGTACCGGGCGGGTCACTCGCGCGGCTCCTGACACTCGTGCCGGTGCTACTCCTGATGGCGCTCGATCCTCGACGACGGCCGGTGCCCGCGACCCTCGTCTATGCCGGAGGCCTGTTCGCCCTCTGGGCGCTCACGATCGGCCGGACACCGGCGTTCCAGCCGATGATGCCCGGGCTGGGGACGACCATCACCGCCTTCTTGATCACGATCGTCATGGCGCTCATCGGCGGCACGGCAGCTCGATGGCTCGCCGAGAGCCTCGCGCGATTCGAGCGCGCTCCGGCGGAGGCGTGAGTCGGGGGACCTCAGCAGGCGGCGGTAGGGCCCCGACGAATCTTCGGCCCGCGCAGACGGATGACGGTCCAGCCGATCGCGCGCAGGAGCCCATCCGTTCTCTGGGGTAAGCGTCGATTGCGCCGGGCGCCTGGAGCAGGCTCTGGATTCTGGGGCGTTTCCGCGACGCGCCGGTCCAGAACAACCTGAACGGTCGCGTTACCTTCGAAGGCTCGCCTGAAGAAGTTGTAGAGGTGCTCCCGATCGGGCGCGACGACGATGAGCTGTCGCGACCCGCCCGGTCGCTCGTCCAGGGTCCTGACTCTCCGGACCAGCTCATACAGCGCGCTCTTGCCTCCGTTGTAGCCAAGGGCCTGGGCGCGGCGCAGGATCTCGACGGCCGAGATCACAGGGTCTTCCCGCAGCCATTGCGCCACCTGGGCCGCGTACCGCGCCACGGTGGACGGGCGACGGGCGTTACGGGCTTCGAAGCCACCCATGGGAAGATCCAGAGGCAAATCTGATACCGAAAATAATTTCCAAATGGATCAAGCATTTCCGGCGCCTCACGTGGCAATCGGACCGGCGCGTCTCTGACCGGCAGGCCATTTCTGAGCCACTAGTCCCCTCCGCCGCCGCGGCGGCTGATCCTCAGGGGTTTCCCCGGCCGCGATGCCCTTGACGACTAGCTTGCGAAGAACGACCGGTTGATGGCGAGCGCGTGCCGAAGCGCGCCGGAAGCCGATATCATCCCGCCAGAGACTCTCACTCTGGACAACGGAGCGCGTGATGGGCAAGGCAATCGAGGAGCTGTCGCACTTCGTCGCACGCACGCCGTGGGAGACGATCCCCGCGGCGGTTCGGGAGCACGCCAAGCTCGTGCTGCTCGACACGCTGGGCGTGATTCTCGCTGGCTCGGTGCAGCCCGAGGTGGCCGGCGCGCGGGCGCGCCTGACCGCCACCGGTGGTCAAGGCGCGACCGTCTACGCGCCGGGCTGGCCGACGACGGATCCGCGCACGGCGGCGCTGCTCAACGGATTGGCGGGGCGGTCGATCGAGCTCTGCGAGGGGCATCGCTACGTGTCCTGCCAGGGCGCGGTGCAGGTGCTGCCGACGGCGCTGGCCAGCGCCGAATGGCTGGAACGCTCGGGGCGAGAAACGCTGGCCGCGCTGATCTTCGGTTACGAGGTCGCCGCCAGGCTCGGCGCGGGGCTGACCGCAAGACCACTCGCCCATCAGAACGGTCAGGCGCCTCTGCTCGGTGCCGTCGCCGCCGGGGCGCGGCTGCGGAGGATGACCGGCGAGCAGACGAGTCTCGCGCTCAGAATCGGCGCAATCCTCATCCTCACGCCCGGCTACACCAACGCCGTCGCCGGGGCCACGGCGCTGAACGTGGCCGGAGGGATGAGCGGCTTCGCCGGATCTTTGGCGCCGGAGCTGGCGCTGGCCGGCGTGGCCGCGCAGCCGAACGCCATCGAGGAGGCCCTGGGCCAGCTGGTCGGCGACGGGTTCCAGCCCGACGCGGTGACGGAAGAGCTGGGGCAGCGCTGGGAGATCGCGCGCAACTATTTCCGGCTGCGCGCGTGCTGCAATCCGATCTATTCGGCGCTGGACGCGCTGGAGGACATCCTCACCGATCTTCGCCCCGATCCCGCCAGCATCGAGCGCGTCGACGTCGCGACCTACCGCTTCGCCGCGAACATGCGCGAGCCAAACCCGGCGAACTACTTCGCGGCCAAGTATTCTCTGCCCCACGCCGCGGCCGCGCTCGTCCTTCGAGGCAACGCGGGATACCACGCCTTCACCGAGGAGGTGGTCCGCGATCCCGCGATCGCGGCCTTCCGGCGGCGGGTCACGGTGCGCGAGGATCCCGAGCTCAGCGCCTCGGTGCCCCGGCTCAAGCCGGCGCGAGTGACCGTCACCTTCACCGGCGGCCGCCAGGTGACTCGGCTACGCGAGAGCGCTCGCGGCGACTACCAGGATCCATATAGAGAAGACGAGCTCCGATCGAAATTCCGGGAGCTCGCGGGCGTGGTGCTCGGTCCAGCCGGCGTCGCGCGAGTGGAGGCCCTCGTCAATCGGCTCGACGAGCTGCCGCGTCTCGGGGACCTGGTGGACGCGGTTCGAAGTGATCGCGGCGTCTAGCCTCTACGGTGTCTCTCCACGCGTTTGCGCCGCGAGCGGACCGAACGCGGGCGGCGGAACGCGGCGTCTGGAGGCGGCTTCATACGCCGAGGCGATCTTCAGAACAACATCCTCCCGACCCGGCTCGGCGCGGAACACCAGCGAGAAGGGCAGACCCGGCTCGGGAATGAGCGTCGGCGTATCGGACGGGACGGGTACATAGCGCGTACCCTCGGGACTCAGCACGAACACCGGATCGTAGACAGTCGTCACGTATCCCGCCGGGATCAAGACCTCCGTCAGCCCCGCGTTCGGCCCGTAGAAGGTCTCCAATCGCAGATTGCCGGGCAGGCCCGGCTGGTACGCGCCGCCGATCTTTCCCGGCGGAAACGGCGTGTGCAGGCGAACCAGGGCGTCCAGACGATTCTCGAGCAGCACCATCATGTCCACGCGGCGCAGCATCACCTCTTCCCAGTTCCTGAAGGCCGCGCGCCCGTCGTCGCCCCAGAACTTGGACCGCGCGTTCAAGGCCCGGAAGTCGACGAGCGTTTCGGTGAACCCCCGCGCCTTCCAGTCCGCGGCGCGCCGCGTCAGGTATTGCGGAACGTGGAATCGGAACGCCATCGCGAGCTCCTGCTCCTGAATGGTCGCGATGTCGAGATTTGCGGGCGGCGCGATCCGCCCTTCCGCGAGCTCGACGCAATAGTCGATCGGCTGCATCGTGCCGGTGCCGAAGATCTTCCCGGGCATGAGCTCGGTTGGCACGATCGCCGCCGCGAATTCCTTGAACAGCGGGCGCCCGTCGCGACCCAGCCTGAACAACAGGTCGGGCATGATGAGCGGCACGAGCCGCGCCAGCGCCCGCCTGAAATCAGTCGTCATCGCTTCGATGTCGGGGTCTCGCTTCCATAGGGGATCGGCGGACTCCACGAGAGTCGCCCCGAGGCGGTCTCCGAGGATGGTCTTGAGCTCGCGTGCGGCGGCGGTGACGATCGGCTCTTCGGTCTTCGAACCCGACGGGTAGACCATCGACTCTCGTACGATGCCCAGGCGCAGGCCCTTGAGCGCGCCCGGCACGCCGAGCATGTTCGCGTGGCTCGCGTAGGGCGTGCCCAACACCGACGACCGCGGCACGGTCGTGTAGTGATCCCGCGGGTCGTAGTAGCCCTCGACCGGATCTTTCAGCGCGTCGAGGACCCTGGCGCAATCGCCGATCGTCCGGCAGAGGATGCCGCTGCGGTCGCAATAGATGTCCGCGCCGATCGCGCCGCCGTTGAACCCGAGCATCGACTTGTGGGGGAGGATGAGCGCCACCGCGTTGTGGTTGGCCGGGCCGCGACAGGACGCGCGCGTCTCCTCGCCGAGGCTCGCCATCACCAGATTGGCGCTGACCGACACGCCGGATCCCGAGCTCGAGCCGAGCGAGGCCGAACGCGTCGTGTCGTAGGGGTTCGCGGGATTGCCGCCCCAGGTGCTGCGCTGGTAGCCCAGGGTCGACGGCAGCACCTTGTCGGGCACGTGCCGACCGCCCGGATTTCCAGCCCGCCCGTTGTATTCGGTGTTGACGGCCTTGGCGAAGATGATCGCGCCCTTGCTGCGAAGCTGCTCGACCAGCACGTGGTCGCGCGCGGGGAAATCGATGTCGTAGCGCGCGTCGCCGCCGGCGGTCGTTCGCATGTCCTTCGTGTCGAACGGATCCTTGAACGAGAACACGACGCCGTACATCGGCATCTTCTCGAGGTCGGGATTGCGTCCATACGTCGCGTCGAGCTCGGCCGCGCGCTCGAGGGCGTCGGGAAGTCGACGAAACATCTCGCACACGGGGGGCGCGCCGGGCGGCAACGGACCCGCGGACAGGTGCCGATCGAAGTCGCCACGGCAAGTCACCGATCGCTCCCCGCGGATGTTGAGGGTGGCGAGCGCATTCACCTGCCCGGCATTCGGCTTGCCCACGATCATTCCGTACTGCTGCTGCACCTCGGTATCGGAAGCCGTCGTCTCCATGCGACCGAATTCGAGGGCCGGGCCCTTGTACTTGTGAAGATCGGGCAGGACGGTCGAGGCCTTGACGGTTTCAGTGGGAAAGCGCAGCGGCGTCTTCGCCCGCACGGTGCCCTTCGCCTCGGGCACCGGGAGACCGTCTTCCGTCACGAGCAGGCTGGCCACGCCGTTGTAGGCGCGCACACGGTCGATGTAATGCTGAACGACGGCGAGGCAGGTCGTCCGCCCCGACGTGATCGCCGCGTGCAGCTCCTCGATCGTCGCCTCGTCGAGGCGGAACGGCTTGTCCCGTGCGCCGGGCTTTGCTGTCACGACGTCGTCCTCCTGGATGGGCTCGCTGATGAGATGAGTGCGCCCCTGAAAGCGTGGCCTTAGACCAATACCTCCCCTTCCATCACCGGCGTGCAACACCCGCCGACCCGCACGCGTACGACCGAGCCGCCCTGCTTCTCGGCGCTGACGGCCAGTAGACTCGGGCGCCCCATCTCGACTCCCTGCAGAATGTTGAAGGATAGGGCAGCGCTTGCCGTCGGCTCGAGGCTGGCAAGGAGCGCGACGAGCGCGCCGTTGGCACTGCCCGTGGCCGGATCCTCCACGGTTCCCCCGAGGGGCGAAAACATGCGCGCCCGGATGTCGGCTTGTTCATTTCGGCCGGGCGTCCGGGCATAGAGATGGATCGAGAAGCGGCCGGTCTCGAACGTAAGCTTGTTGGCGGCGTCGCTGAACGCGCTCGCATCGGGCCGGGCTGCCGCGATCGCGGCGGCCGTGACCTCTGCGATCACGAACGGGAGCCCCACCGATGCGATGACCGGCTCATGACCAGATGTCAGCACGGCGGTCGCCTCGAGGCCGACGCACGCCGCCACGATCCCCGCCGGGATTGTCTTGCCGATCATCAGGGGCTGGGGGGCCGTCAGGATTGCGCCGGTCAGCCGCCCCTCGGTGTCCCGTAGCAAATCAACGGGCACAAGACCGGCGCCCTCCTCGAAGAGGACCGTCGGGCCCGTCGCCTTTCCGCTTCGCTCGGCCATGAGCGCGATCGCAAAGGCCGTTCCGACGTTCGGGTGTCCGGCGAACGGGATCTCGTTCTGCCTGGTGAAGATCCGGACCCGCGCCGTGTGAGACCGGTCGTCGGGTGGGAACACGAACGTCGACTCGGAATAGTTGAACTCGGCCGCGATGGCCTGCATCTGTGTCGGCGTCAGGCCATCTGCGTCCGTTACGACCGCGAGCGGATTGCCGGCAAACGCGCGATCGGTGAACACGTCAACCGTGATGTAGCCGTATCGCTTCGGCATCTAGTCCTCTCGTCCCACGGTCGGGTCGAGGATGACTTTGCCGAGTGGCTCGCTCGTCGCGACGAGGCGATGGGCCGCCGCCGCTTCTCGGAGGGGCAGGACGCGGTCGACGAGAGCTCGGAAGATCCCGGATCTGGCCAATTGAAACGAGCGCTCCAGGTCTTCTCGGCGCTCCGCGCCCAGTCCACTGATGACCCGGAGACGTTGCTGATAGAGGCGCCTCACGTCGAGGGTGACCAGCCCGCCGCCATGAGCGCCGACGGTCACGAGCCGGCCTCCCGGCGCGAGGCTCTTGAACGCGCCTGGCCAGAGAGCCGGATCGGCGATGTTCTCGAAGACTGCGTCAGCTCCGTGGCCTCCCGTGATCCGCATGACCTCTCGCTCGAGATCCTGTCGGCGATAGTTCACCCCGAAATCGGCGCCAAGAGACATGGCAAGCTCGACGCGCTGGTCCGTCCCGGCGGCGGCGACGATGTGAGCCCCCAGGCTCTTCGCGACCTGTACCAGGCAGCTGCCCAAGCCACCCGCGGCGCCCATGACCAGCGCCCAGTCGCCTGTCTTGAGATCGGCCAGATAGCACTCGCCGAAAGCCAGAGGGAAATGCCGCGCGATGACTGTCGCATGAGCGAAGGCGAGCCCTTCGGGAAGCGGTACGCAGTTGACGCCAGGTATTTTCACGTACTCCGCATATCCACCCCAGCACTGGACCCCCAGCATCTTTCGACTCTCACAGCGGCGCTGGCGGCCGCTCGTGCAGTGCTGGCAGCGACCACACCCGACACCTCCGAAGATGGCCACGCGGTCGCCGATCTTCGTCCCCTCGACCTCGGGGCCCGCCGCGGCAACCACGCCCGACGGGTCGTTGCCCAGGACGAGCGGCAAGGTCACTCCGTAGTTGCCGCCATCCTGCCGCACCTGGAGATCGAGCGTCCGGTTGACGGATACGGCGTGAACCCTGACGAGGACCTCCCCGGGCCCAGGGGACGGCGTCTCAACGTCCTCCCATCTGAGGACATCGGGACCACCGAATTCCCTGATGACGATGGCTTTCAACGTTCCTCTCCAGCACCTCCGGGAGGACGATGCCCTTCCAGCGGTCGGGCGGAGATCAGGCGGCTACCTGAAGCACTCGCCGGGCGGCCACCAGCTCCGGAGCCTCGGCGCAAAGCCCAACCTCCTCGGCTCTCAGGACCAGTTGCCGGCAGGCCTGGCGCTGGAGGACCGAGTTGCCGTTGCGCTCATACACCCAGGCGAGCGCCGCGAGCGACTGGACGTGATGGGGATTGGCGAGCAAGCGCTGCTGAGCCAGCTCGATCACCCGGTCGACATGATCGAGTCGACGATGCAGCTCCATGAAGACGTCGCGGAAGATGTCCTTCTGTTCCCGGCTGCCGCCGCCCATGCTGTGGAGATCAGCGACTCCCGGAGCCATGAGTCGGACGGCCGCATCGAGATCGCCGCGGATGATCGCCAGCTCGCCTTCGAGCAGCGCGACGCCCAGGGTGGACCAGTGGCCGCTCGGACGCCCCGCGGGCATCTTGCGCAGCCGCTCGAGCTGCTGCTCGGCCCGGGTCCAGTTCCCGGCCTTCGCGAACGCCACGCCGAGCCAGTGATGCATCCAGGTGGTCTGCCAGTCCGCGTACTCGCCGAGAATTCGCTCGCCCTGCTTGGCGAGGTCTCGCCACGTCGCGGCGTCCGCCGACGTGCCGCGCAGCACCTCGAGGCGCCACAGGAGCTCGATGCGCTCGTACAGCGGCAGCGGTGGTGTGGTGGACGCCCAGTAATCGCGTGTCATGCGGTCGTGGCCGAGAAGCGCCTGGGCCTCGGCCAGGTGCCAGAGGACATGCGCATAGCGCTCGAGCGAGGCCGCTCGCTCGAACGTCTCGAGCGCGTTGCGATAGTCGCCGCGCGCCTGATACGCGTGGCCGACCGCGTGGTACGTGTAGAGGCTGGTCGGGTCCTGGGCCAGCGAGCGCAGGCTCACGGCGAGGCCTTCGTCGTTGTAGCCGGACTGCTCCAGGAAGAAGCCGAGCATGGTCTGGTACTGCGGCTCGTCGGGATTCGCCTCGAGGCTCCGGCGCGCGATGTCGATGCCGCCGCGATAGTCGCCCTGGGTGATGCAATTCAGGCCAATGATACGCACGGCGATCCGATCGGTCGGGTACCGGGCGGCGATCTGGCCGAGGATGTCATAGGTCGCGGGGTGGTCCCCGCGCTGCAGGGCATCGACCGCCCGCAGGTGCAGGTGCTCGCGCTCGTGGCTTGCGTCATCGGCCACCGCCGTGGCCTGACGGGCCGCCGCGGTGGCCAGGTCAGCTCGACCCATGCGCCAGGCGACGTAAGCCTTCGTGCAGTAAGCCAGCGCGAACCGCGGATCACACTGCGCGGCGGCGTCCAGGGCTTCCACGGAACCGGTGCGCCAGCGGAGGAACAAGTCGAGGCCGCGTTCGTACGCGGCTAGGGCGTCGGCCGACGTCGTGGACACGCCGAGTCCCTTGATGTCGGTGGCCGTCATGCGCTCCTCCCGGTCAATCCGTTTCGATCGGCAGCGACGGATCCCTGGCCCACTCTCCCATGGAGCCGTCGTAGAGCGTGAGCGCGTCGTGGCCAAGCTGGTGCAGCAGGAACAAATCGATGGTGGCCGAGATCCCGCCGCCGCAATAGCAGATCACGCGCTTGTCCCTGGTGATGCCCTGGGCCGCGAACTTCGCCCCTGCGTCCGACAAGGTCGTGAAGTCCTTGCCCGTCTGGTTCACGAGCGTCGCCGCCGGGACGTTGACGCTGCCGGGGACGCGGCCCGGCCGGCCGTACCGGCTGGGCTCGAGGCCTTTGTGGAACTGCGGCCCCAGCGCGTTGACGATCACGGTACCGGGCTCCTTCGTCGCGGCCAAGACCGCGCGCTTGTCGACGAAGAAGCCGGCGCGCGGCGTGGCCTTGAAGGTGGTCGGAGGGTAGCCCCTGGCCGGACCGCTCTCCGTCGGTCGGCCTTCAGCCTTCCACTTGTCGAAGCCGCCGTCCAGGACGGCCGCCCCGTCGAAGCCGAGTGACCTGAGCATCCACCAGAAGCGCGTCGCCCACATCATCGTCCCGATGCTGTAGAGCACGACGCGACTGTCCACGGCAAGCCCGTGACGGCCGAAGGCCGCTTCGAGCTCTGCCGTGGCCGGCATCATGAAGCGAAGGCGCGTGGTCGCATCGGAGAACTCGCCCTGCAGGTCGAGGAAGTCGGCTCCGGGAATGTGCGCCTCCTCGAAGGTCCCGAGTCCGGGTACGGCGATGTACGGATCGTCGCTCCCGGCCGGGGTCGGCTCGAGATAGGTCGTGCAGTCGTAGACGCGAAGACTCGGCTGCCCGACGAGACTCGAGAGCTCGGCGGTGCTGATGAGAGCCCGTGGATCTCGCATGGCTTCAGCGCGCCCGGCGCGTGAACGCCGGCATGACCTCGGCGGCGAACCACTCGAGCTGCTCGAGCATCAGCGATTCCGACGCGCCCATGGGATGGCTGACCGACACATGCTCGAGCCCGGGATACTCCTTCTCCAGGCGCATCAGAGTGTCGATGATCTGCGCGGGCGGACCGCAGAGGTAGGCGCCGCGGCTGGCCGCCTCCTCGATCGTGGGCAGGCCGGAGTAGGGCGCTCGCTTCGGATCGGCCATCGCGTCGATCTGCTCTTGCGAGAGCGAACGGACCAGACGCAGCGGCCCGAACATCTTGAGGTTCTCTTCGAAGTACCCCGCGGCGGCCTTGACGGCTTCTTCCTTCGTCGCGGCGAGCTGGAAGTGGAATCCGATGCAGAGCCCCTCGCCCAACTCGGTCTCGCGCCCGGCCCGGCGGTTGGCGTCGCGGTAGGCTTCGATGACGCCCCGCATCGCCCCGCCCTCGGCGACGCCGCCGCCGATGAGCCCCTTGATCCCGTGCTTGGCCATGAAGTCGAGGCCGCGCGGGGTCGCGCTCTGGATGGGCTGCCAGCACTCCACGGGATGAACCGGCCGCGGCACGAGCGTGAGGTCTTTCAAGTCGTAGCCGCGATACGGCACGCGGGCGGGAATCGTGTAGTGCTTCCCCTCGTGCGAGAACTTGGCGTTGT
>WNFO01004438.1_pt1 | contig 18700 bp, 15 predicted proteins | sample 5400251 | NCBI WGS metagenome assembly WNFO01 (sample SAMN13153354, study PRJNA577476) | soil metagenome | isolation source: 100 cm saprolite under Madrone tree | place: USA:California | collected 2016-06-14
CCTCCGGCAGAGGTAGCACCCAGTAGGCGGCTTCGATGCGACGCAGAGCGGATGGCACGCGGAGGACGAGGTCCAAGCGGGATTCTGGCGGCGTTATTACCTCCGCACCGTCGTCGTTCATCCTACGCGGGCGATGTCCCGGCTGCCTGCTGTCCTTGGAGAAGGCCATGACGTTGCACAAGACGGCAATCGGCGCACTCCACCCCACCAGTATGTCTACCTTTTCTGGACTGGCCACATCGAGGTTTCGCCACGCGTCGGCGTGGGCAGTCAACAGGTCGAGCTTCTCGACTGTGTTCAGATTGCTCATGCCATCGCACATTCCGTATTGGGAGAGCGCGAGCTTATAGCGCAGGGTTGTCGAACCCACGATGACATCTCTGAGAGCGCGGCATGTCTGCGGATCACAGTGAGGGAGGACAGTAAGGTGTTGGATAAGTCGTGATTCACAGAGTCAACGTAGGACGAACAGACTGTGGCACGCACCAGTTGACAGGCGAGTACGCCTTTGAAATTGCACAACTCCAAAATCTTCACTATCAGTTCTTCCGGGAGGATAGAGAACGTCGGCCTGTGGGGTTGCTGGACTGGCCCGGAATACACGACATCGAGTTTGTCACTGGAGGAGGGTGGAAAGGCACGATAGAGTGGGAGAGGGTGTCGGTGAGACCATTGTCATAAACGCCACTGATCTTGGCGCGTGATTCGGTTTATTTAAACACCTCTTGCAAGGAATGGGTGGTTCGACATACGTTGGCAAGACAACATGGACAAAAAATCAATGGCTGGAGTATTGGACAGGGGTACTACAGGGGGGTGCGAGGGGTACGACACCTTTTACCCTCGAGAAACCCCTACCCGTGTGGTCTTTTGGGGTATTCAAAGGATTATGGTTATTGGCAACGGACCGCCAGATCCGGCACTGGGGGCGGTGCCTTTCAATTTAACGCTTCGTCATCTTTTCCCATGTGCCTTCTTCCACTCTCGTCATCGCACAGTGCTCATTTTTCCCAACCCACCCAACACTCCCTAATAATCGAGTACGCGACCTTGCATGGAGCGCGGCCTGGTCTGGTGCCGACACAAGTGCCAATTAATGCCACCACCACTCTAGGCCGTGTGGCTGCGAGGCGGTCCACCCACATGCTCACCTCCTTTCTTCAGCGGCACATTCCCTTTCATTTATCCATTTTCGTAGTCCTGTACGAGCGAATTACAGTACGGCACTTGGGCACCTGCTAAGTGCCATGCCCCACCCAGGCCGTGGCACTACAGTATCACTACCGTGCTATTGGCACTGGTGTATTCAACATGTTATTTGGAGGGTCATGCAAGTGAACCCGTCTCCCGTCGCTACTCCGTCGCTTCTCGGATATAAAATCCGCAACTAAGAACTCCCTGGTAAGTTATGTCAAGGGAGATTCACTCGCCGCATTGATCAAGTTACTAACGAGGTCTCAAGTAGCCTTGTTCGAAAGGCGTCCCTATCATTCAGTCTTTCCGGCATACCCCTCCTTCGCCTCGTCGTCATCTCCTATCCGCTCTGGATCACAAGTCCCATATGGAGCGCCATGCGGAAAGCTCGCTGACGGAAAGGAATCGTATATGTCGCTGGATTCGACAATTTTTCAGTACGCTTCTGTGTCTGCGATCACTCTACTCGGGTCGCGCTCCCTTTTCGCGATTACCAGAGTCACTTCCCTCTGCCACCGACCTCGTCCGTCTTGAACTTCCCAACATTCCTCATGCCGGGTGCATTTCATCTGAGGAGATGGTCACCCAACTCTCCACGTTGACAAACCTTGTAGTCCTTAGCCTCGGGTTCGAATCGCCTCGCCCAGACCAGCGAAGCCGATGTCCGCCGCCAATGCCACGCTCTGTCCTCCCCACTCTCACACATTTCAAGTTTCACGGGGCCAGCGAATACTTGGAGGATATTGTGGCCCGGGTCGATGCCCCTCTACTCGAGCACCTATCAATAACCTTTTTCTATCAACTCATACTCCACACTCCACACTTAGCCCATTTCATTACTCGCACACCAAATATCAAGGCACACAATGAAGCACATGTCATTTTTCTCCATGACGCCGTTCAGGTGGTACTTGGGTCCATGCAACGGGTCATTCTGCGAACCGCATGCAGGGCGTCAGATTGGCAGCTGTCTTTTGTGGCCCAGATCTGCAGTTCTTCCTTGTCTCTCATCATTCCCTTGTTGAAAAACCTCTTTATCTGCGAGGGTATAGATTCGCAATCACATTGGCAAGAGGACATCGAAAATAGCCAATGGCTGGAACTTTTTGATCCATTCACGGCTGTGAAGAATCTCTACTTATCCGAAGGAGTTGTGCCACGAATCGCGCCCTCCCTGCAAGAGCTCGTCGGGGGAAGAGTGACGGGTGTATTACCTGCCCTGGAGAGTCTTTTCTTGGAGGAGCCCCACTCATCGGGACCTGTTGACGAGTCTCACATATCGAATCCTGTCCAGGAGGCCATTGTGATGTTCGTTGCTGCGTGACAGCTCTCCAAACGTCCTATAGACAATTGCCGCTGGAGAGGTCGTCGGTCGTCGGTAATTGGTTAGAGGCTTACACCTCTCTTTGATTGATCGGTGCCCCATCATTTCCGTTCGGCGTTCTACATACTATCTCCCATCTTTCTTACGACTTATCGTATGTTAGTCACTCATGAGATGCATGAGACATCGTTCACATTGTTTGCTTATCATACCTCCACCACTATTTGTACGAGACGATAACGTGGTGTAGAATAGATATATAGAGATAATCGATCATCGATCATCATTGCATGTGGGCCGAAAACTGACCAAGTATGCCAAGTAGTTCAGACTTGCCAGTGTTTCGGAACAGTATTACATCGGTCTAATTCAAACTTTTGCTCTTTCCGTGACAGGTCTACCGACGGGGAATTGGCACAGGCTGACGCGCGTGAAGGTTGGGAACATCACGTGTATGACGTACGGTAGGCACAGTTCACCTACCACATATCGTACAGTACCAAATGCGAGCGCTGGGCCTAACACCAGGCCCTCCCGATCAGCTATCTAGCATTACATTGGCACGCCCTGTGAGTTTCAATGACTCAGCCGTTGCCCACGAGCTTGTGATTGTGCCATGTGCTGTCAACAAAGAGGATGTTGGTGGAGTCGTCACGTCACGCGTCACACAACTCCATTGATTTGATTAATAATGGCCGCGGCGGTCGCCGCGGCACTCGTAGACCCCTACAGTATCCCCCGTGGCACAATTGGCACCGGGGTATTGTTGTGTTGGCGGCTTTAGATAAAACCACTTCTGCTGAGCAACCCCGCGAGGTGCGTGAATTCAATGCAATCTCTTCAAATTCGCCCCTAAACACCAGATCCTGATTGATGAGCACTTTGTGGTATGTCAACATGAAATCCACTCGCCACGTCAACTAGCCTACTGACAAAATTTCATACTGCCCCACTGGAAGGCGTCTTTATCATCAGGGCCCCCCACACTCCCTAGCAGCATTCCACCTCTCTATCGCCACCGTGACCACACCTTTCCTTGCCGCGTTGGATCACCGTTTGGATAAATTTCACATCGGAGGACTGGCCGACGGGAAAAAGTCGTGTGCACGTCGCCTGACTCGGAGGGTTTCAAAAATGCCACCCCGATGCAGGCCCTCTACGCGACGACGTCCTGCGGCAACTGCGAAATCTTGCTATGTTGGCCAGATGACAATCGACATGCTCCCCGGCGAGGCTCTCTTGGAGATATTCGATTTCTATCTGTACGGAAACGAATGTATAGAGGCGTGGCGTCAACTGGTGCACGTGTGTCGAAAATGGCGAAACATCGTTTTCGGGTCGCCACGTCGCCTGGATCTGCATCTTCACTGCACAGCCATGAGACCAGTGAAGCAGTTGCTGTATGTCTGGCCAGACTTGCCCATCGTCATAAAACAATACGATCCCCCAACATGGGGCGTGGATAACATCGTTGCCGCGCTCAAGCACAATGAGCGTGTATGTGAAATCACGTTCGGGAGCATTTCCAGTTCGCTGTGGGAAAATGTCCTGACGATGATGCAGGTGCCATTCCCGGCACTGAGCCGCCTAGATCTTGTGTCCGAAGATGAAACGGTGCTGGCCATTCCAGATCCGTTCTTGGGCGGATCTGCAACACATCTGCGATCGCTTTGCTTGGATGGAATTCTATTTCCGGGATTATCGAAGCTACTTTTGTCTGCCATCGACCTCGTATATCTTGACCTTTCGAATATTCCTCATTCTGGATACATTTCACCCCACGCGATGGTCACCGGCCTCTCCACGTTGACGAGGCTCAAATCACTTTCTATTAATTTCCAATCGCCCCTCTCTCGCCCAGACCAGAAAAGCCGGTATCCGCATCCGACACGCTCTGTCCTCCCTGCTCTTACGGAGTTGCGGTTTACAGGGGTCAGTGAATATTTGGATGATCTTGTTGCCCGGATTGACACCCCTCGACTCAACATATTGGATATCAGATTCTTCCTTCAACTGATATTCGACACTCCACAACTCGCCCGGTTCATAGATCGTACACCCCAGCTCCAGAAACACGATGAGGCACGGGTGGTCTTCTCCGATTCAGGCGCTAGTATCTCGCTTCCACGGACATATGATGACAGAAGGCTCGAGTTGGGCATTTCATGCCGAAAAATAGATTGGCAGCTATTATCGCTGACACAAGTTTGTGACTCGTGCTTTCCTCATGCTCTCATTTCCGCAGTGGAACACCTTCACATCCTAGAGAGAGGATTTTCGTCACATCATTGGGAAGATGATATTGAAAGCAGCCAATGGCTGGATTTCTTACTTCCATTTACCGCCATGAAGAATCTCTACCTGTCCAAGGAATTCGCGCCACATATTATGCCCGCCCTGCAAAAACTTGCCGGGGACAGAGCGAGGGAAGTATTACCCGCCCTGCAGTATCTTCACTTGGAGGTTCCACCCACCACGACCTCTCCAGGAGGATATCAGGCAGTTCGATGCTGCGCGACAGCTCCCCAAATACACGAGAATCGTTTCTTGACGGGCCAGAGTACGGCATATGGTTGGTGGACGTTGATTAATATGCGTGTTTCTATCCGATTTGCGTTTGGCATTGTCTACTTGAACACTGCCATTCTTCTTGACGCTCAATGGCCTGGCTGGCCTCTGAGACCTGACCGGAGATCCTGAGATATTGGTTACATTACAACTGAGCTCGCTTGTATGATACTATTTGTATGATATTATGGATAAGGTGGCTGCCGACTAATCAAATACTGAACCCCAGAACCCTCACGTCCACTTTGTGACGTTGTGACGTCGTTCTGTCTCTCTTGCGTTCTGACCGTACTCAGGGCCAGGAAACACTGGTTGGTATCCGAGTCTAAGGCGGGAGGAGGAAGTTAAGGAATGGCGCTTTCGGATAGACTCGTGGAGCTGGTTCGAACCGGCACACGACAAGGCGGCCCAATGAGCAGGCGGCAGTGTTCTGTAGGTCGCGACATGCGAGATTCAGTCCTACAGTACTAGTGAAAATGAGTCCTCGCCAAGTCGATCCGACGCTCTCCTCGCGAGTACAGCCTCATCTTGTGTAGCGCGGATCGAACGCGCGGGTGAGTTCGAGAGGAGAGAGATAAAAGGGGGGAAAGCAGCCTTCAACAGAGGGACAGGACGTATTTTCGGCTCGTTGGCTCGCGCTAACGTCTGACACCCTCGGGCTGAAGAGGCTGAGAGAAAGGGGCAAGAGAAGTCTTCGTTCGGTGGAGGGGGCAGGGCGTGTGTCGGCTCGTTCGCTCGCGTTATCGTTCTGCACCTTCACACCGTCGATACTGTCAAAGAAAGGAGGGGCACACCAGTGGCACACAGAAAAGGCGAGACTGAAAGGGGTCTGAAAGGGAACTGTCTTCGAGGGTATCCGGTAGCGTGAATATATACATCTCATGCTACCTAAGGTTCAGGGGAAGACAGGAAGCGAGGGGGAAGCGAAAGGAAAGGTCAACACGAGGACCATGTGGTCGCTCGGGCGTCATATGGCGTGTGACACCAAGAACGTACACTAGAACTTGCACGCACGCGGTATATTCTGGTCGAGTCATACTGAAATGAATAGCATGAATAAAAGGAGATAGAATGAATAAATGTCTGTAATGTATGATGTCAAGAAAGCAATGATAAGATCGGTACTAGGACGCTTCAGGGCAGCCCATACGAGCGCAGCCACGCGTCCCACCTTACACTTGGGACTCACACTCGGAGCTCGTGGCGTCACTGGTACCGTACAGTACGTTTAAGAGATCATCATGGCAACAAACCCTGATCTAGGGCTGTGTAATATGGTGTGTTGTTTCACATAAGGCTGCGGTGGCGAATAAACTCACAAGACTAGTGTCGGAAACTACAAGTTCTAAGTAAGACCATGGACTATTTATTGAAAGACAGAAACGGAGGTTTGTGTACGCGCGGTGGCAGGGCAGTGGACACGAATCCGCTTTTGCATTCCAGGTCGATTAGGTGTACTATCAGATGATCACAACAGGAGGCAAAGAAGACGCATACCATATGAGTCGTCTCGTAGTCTCGAGCCGGCCGGTGCGTGTTCCTTGTGCGGTCCGTACTGTAGCAACGTAAAAAAACGCTACGCTGTTCAGTACGGGGCTGAAAAAGATCATGTGACAAACACTGGCGCATCTCCGAGTCGCCCGTGCCGCGTCTGAGTAGTCCATATTCACCCACATATTCACCTACATCCAAGTTTTCCCATTTACCCTCATCAAGGACACGGTTTTGTCATTTTCGATACACGCATCTGGGCTCCGCAAGGCCAAACCGCTAGGCTAGGCTATGTCGTAGTAAGGAGGGCTGCGTAGTATCATCTCTGTCATGCATTTTCAGGAGTGGTCACGGTATAGGGGTCATGAGTGATCACAGTATAGGGGCCATGTCCTTCGCCTCCGCCTCCTTTTCCTGCTGACGCTCAGTCCTGCTCAACCCTTACTGTACCAATAACCTCACTGCGGTACGTCAAGGGAAGTTTACTCACTGGAATTACCGAAGTAACTAGAAAATCCAGAAACAGAAATAGCCTTACTTGGGATTTCTATCACCCGTTCGTCTGCCCGTCACCACAGCTGGTCATCGATCGCTTGTTAACAGTAAATAATCAAGCGCGTCGCTGGACTTCAAACATTCCAAACAAAGCACATCGACGAATGTCTTCTACACAAGACCCCACAACGACTTCTGACCGGCGCGACAGAGGCCGTGTGACAATCGACATGCTCACCGATGATGTTCTCCTAAAAATATTTGCCATCTTTGTGGATGAGACGCGGTGGATGGATGGGTGGCATACGCTAGTCCATGTGTGCCGAAAATGGCGAAGTATTGTTTTCGGGTCGCCACGCCACCTGAATCTGCAACTTGTCCACACGGAGAAAGTATCCATGAGGAAGACATTGGAAGCTTGGCCCCCGCTCCCTATTGTCGTCAAGGGCGACTACTACTCAAAATCCGGCCAGGACAAGCTTATGGTGACACTGGAGCATAACGATCGCGTATCTGAAATCAAGCTCTGGTTCATTTCGAGTTCGCTATGGGAAAGAGTCTTGACGGCAATGCAGGTGCCATTCCCGGAACTGACAGATATCGATTTTTGGTTCACGGATACGCCGGCGTCGATCGTTCCCGATTCATTCCTGGGAGGATCTGCACCACGTCTGCGAAAACTTGCCTTGAAGGGCGCTTCATTTCTGGGACTTCCGAAACTTCTTTTGTCCACCCCTGACCTTGTCGAGCTTACTCTTCGGAATGTTCCCCATTCTGGGTACATTTCACCCGAGGCGATGGTCGCTTGCCTCTCTACGTTGACAAGCCTCAAAGAACTTGACCTTAAATTCGACTCACCTCAATCTCGTCCTGACTACGAAAGCCGACGTCCTCCTGCACGCACTCTCCTCCCTTCTCTCACCGACTTTTCGTTCGATGGAGTCAGCGAATACTTGGAGGATTTCGTGGCCCGGATTGATGCCCCCCGGCTCAATTGCTTCGTTATAGAATTCTTCCATCAAGTCAAATTTGACACTCCACAACTCGCCCAATTCATCAGTCGTACGCCCCAGCTCAGGGCACACGATGAAGCACGTGTTCTCTTTTCCGACGACAAAGTCAGTGTCACGTTTCCAGGACTATTCGACCAATACCAATGTCTCGATTTGGAAATCCGATGCAGTCAGTCAGATTCGCAGCTGGCGTCCCTGACACAGATCTGTCGCTCGTCCTTCCCCCAGGTTCTCATTACCACAGCGGAACGCCTTTACATCATGTATTGGCCAGGCGATTTGTCAAACGAAATCGAGACCAGCCAATGGCTGAAGCTATTCCACCCATTCACCGCTGTGAAGGAGCTCTACCTATTCCGGAAATTCGTCCCATGTATCGCGGCCACCCTGCAAGAGCTTGTCGGAGAAAGAGTGACGGAAGTGTTACCTGACCTGCAGAAACTTTTCGTGGAGGGGCTTCACCCATCTGGATGTGACCAGAAAGCCTTTGAGCCGTTCATTGCCGCGCGACAGCTCTCCGGTCACACAATAGCCGTTTCTCACTGGGATGGTGAATAATATATATTGGAGTCTTATCAGGGCCCTCGACCTGTTCTTCTCCATTTTACGTTAGGCGCTACGTACCAACCCGTCCTTTAATCTGTGTCCATCGTATGGCTCCTAAGACATCAGTTACATTATGATTATGATTATGATTAGAGAGGCCAATAGAAATTGAAAACAGGACATCGTTGATTATATACTCAAGTACTTGGCCATCAAGTCCACAATTCGTTTTGTGCTTTCCGACGCGGTGACGCCGTTGTATTTCTTGTATTTCGACTGTGGCTTGAGGCTGACGCGCTGACGTTTAGCGAGCCAGGGGACATGCGTAAAGGTTTGGTCAGACGCGTACCAGTAGGAAAAGGGAATCGCGACAAGGAAAGAGACATTTCTTCCCTTTGACTAACGTTCCACGACTCCGACGACGTTAGGTAGGATTAATTGATGTCGGATTTCAACGTCGGATTCCAACCAAGGCGAGAGAGGGGAGGGAGACCATTTCCGAAATAGCATGCCGAGATTTGAATATACTACTACGCTTAGGTTCATCTCCGACTCAATTTGGTAGATGAGTCTGGGCTGAGTCTGGGTAGCAAATGGTTCCACACCTCCACACCTCCTCCACGATGACTCCTCTACTTCGTATATTTCAACAACGTGGACGTTCCACCGGAAGACTTAGAGCACCCTAGAACGAGTACATGGCTGAGTAATCTAATAAGGTCAAGGTCAAGGTCAGGCTTCAGGCTTGTCAGAGGGTTTGTTGTCAGCACGAAGTACTAATGAGTGATCGCGCCACGGGTATAGGGGCCATGGAGCGGTCATAGCATAGGGGCCACGGTCGTGCTTTGTATAAAATTCAGTAGTGGAAATCAAAGCGAACCCCTCGACACCTTCGACTCCGGATAAGCTCCTGCGGTACGCCTACGGATCTTCTCACTGGGCTACTGAAGTAACTAAGAGAGCCCGAAATAGCCTTTCTTGAGACCATCTCCATCACACGGCCCTCCCACCGTCGTACACCATCTTATTGCCATTATTTCTTAACCACCGCCATCGATCATTTCAAAGATCGTTAGCATTAAAGAAGCACATTGCTGGACCCGGGTCGTTTCAAACAAGACACATCGACGAATGTCCATTGCGCAAAACCGGTGCGACTCGGAAATGAGCCGGGTGACGATCGACGTGCTCCCCGATGATGTCCTCCTAATAGCATTCGCTTTCTATGTGGATGACACGCTGTGGAAGCGGAAGACCAAGTGGCCTACGCTGGCGCATGTGTGCCGAAAATGGCGAGATAACATTTTCAGTTGGCCAGGTCACCTGAACCTGCAGCTGATCCACACATGGAGGACCGACATAAGGAAGACGCTGGATGTTTGGACGCCCTCCCTCCCTATTTTCATCGATGCCGACTACCTCGATTCGTGCGGCGATTATGATGACCTCATGGCGATGCTTGAGCACAATGATCGCATATGTGGAATTAAACTCCGAGTCAATTGTCTCTCAAATTGGCAATGGATAAAGGTCTTCACAGCCATGGAGATGCCCTTCCTGAAATTGACAGATGTGGACTTTTTGTCCCGGAATGATTTAGATATTCCTGATTCGTTCTTGGTTGGACATGCACCACGTCTGCGAAAACTTGCCTTGTCTGGCGCTTCATTTCTGGGACTACCGAAACTACTTTTGTATGCCCCCGACCTTGTCGAGCTTATTCTTCTGAGTGTTCCCCATTCCGGGTACATTTCGCCCGAGGCGATGGGCTCTTGCCTCTCCACGTTGACAAGGCTCAAAACATTTCACTTCACACTGACATCCGAATCTCGTCGATGGCCGAACCGGGAATGCCGACGTCCACTTCCTCCGACACGCACTGTCCTCCCCGCTCTCACAGACTTTTTGTTCGGTGGGGTCGACGAGTACTTGGAGGATTTGGTGGCACGGATTGATGCCCCTCTACTCGGTTTCTTGAAGATAAAATTCCTCGGTCAATTCGTATCTGGCGCCCCTCAACTCGCCCAGTTCATCAGCCGCTCACCCCAGCTCAGGGCACACGATGAAACACATGTTTCTTTTTCCACCGTGGGGACTTCTGTAACATTTCTAGGGACACTCGACCAATGTCTCAGTCTCGTTTTGAGAAACCCATGCGAATACTCAGAGTTGAAGCTCCGAGTCCCATTCGTGAAGCAAGTATGTGGCTCGTCCTTCCCCCAGGCTCTCGTTCAATTTACCGTGGTGAACTGCCTTTACATGAAACACGACAGATGCTGTTTACTACATGCAACCAAGATCAGCGAATGGCTGAAAATATTCCGCCAATTTACCGCCGTGAAGCATATCTACCTATCCTGGATATTTATGCCACTTGTCACGTCCACCCTGCAAGATATTGTCAGGGAAAGAGTGACAGAAGTGTTTCCTGCCCTGGGGCGACTTTTCGTTTAGGGGCTTCGTCCATCTGATCAGAAAGAAATTGAGCAGTTCATCGCCGTGCGACAGTTCTCCGGCCGCACTATAGCAGTTTCTCATTGGAATGGAACAGCCCCGGATATCTAACTCGGAAGTCGATTGTTTATAAGCGCCTTCGAATTACTCTCCCATTTTCTTTGGCACCCTCTGTGTGTCAACGTATCAACCGCCCATGTACTGCCCAAAATATGCGCACGGACGATGGCCCCTCCTTGCGGGACTCAATAGAAAAACGGAAATTCTTTCAAACAAGACAATCATGCCATTGATCAATAACATAGATGCGAGCGAGAGAGGTTCCACAATGAGAAGAAAAAAAGACAGTAGAATGCGAGGACAACAAAATAAGACCAAGATCAAGACCCAATCTACAATCATAAACGCGATGCCGGAGCGGACAGTTACATCAAGAACAAGTATTAGGGAAGAGGCGCGTGGGGTGAGGGATGGAGGGAAGGGAGGTGGTGGTGTGGAGGATTAGGGAGTAGGAGAAGGAGAAGATAGGAAGCTCGTCCAGGACCCAACATGCTGGACGCAGATGCAAACTCATCTTCTACCACACACCCCTACCGCTCAACCTCAACATCCAGCCCTCGCAGCATCAAAAACAGAATTCAGTCATCGTTCACCACCAACTTAGATGGCTCGCTGACTGCTCGACCGTCGGGTCCTCCATGCACAGTCTATCGTCGATTATCTCTTGCATCCCGGCAGCGACTCGGGGCCAAAACATGGCACATACGATGTAGACATGTAGACGTTCTTGTATACTAGATATTGATATCGCTCCATTTGCTGTTCTTTGCTGGTCAACTTGAAGTCTGAGTGTGCTGGGCGGTGCCAGGGTTATACTGGCACCATCGCTGTCGTAAGTGAAACGCAACTTAACGCAATACTGTAGAGTATTAGCCGTTGGTAACGCCGTGGTACGGTAGTGGCACTGGATTGTCACGAGTGCTAGTAAGTTACTGGTGCTGGTGATCGCCAACGTGTAGTGATCGCGTCACTTGCGCCTCCCAATCCAGTCTGGACAGCAGTTGGCCCACATTTAGTCCAACCTTAACGCTCTCCAACTCACAAGCTGCAAGCCAATTCTCCCTACTACCCAGGCCGCTTCCCGCAGAGTCACAATAAGTCGCGCCGCAAGATACGAGTCCTGGGAATCAAAGCGATCTCTTCAACACCTTCGACACCGGATAAACTCCTGCGGTACGTCAACGGATTTCCTCACTGGGCTACTGAAGTAACTAAGAGAGCCCGAAATAGTCTTTCTTGAGATCATCCCCAACACACCGTCTTCCCACCGTCATCCACCATCGCCCTACCATTATTTCTTAACCACCGCTATAATTGATCTTTTCAGAGGGGTTTTTAGTAGTAAAGAAACACATCGAGTGGTTTCAAACGAGACACATCGACGAATGTCCACTCCGCAAGACCGGTGCGACTCGGATATGGGCCGGGTGACGATTGACGTACTCCCCGATGATGTGCTCCTAATAGTATTCGCTTCCTATGTGGATGTCACGCGGTGCTGCTGGCAGTGGACGATCAGGTGGCCTACGCTGGCGCATGTGTGTCGAAAATGGCGAGATAATGTTTTCAGATGGTCATGTCACCTTAATCTGCAACTGATCGTCCACCCACGGACGACCGACATAAGGAAGACGCTGGATGTTTGGCCACCCTTCCTCCCTATTTTCATCAACGACTCCCTCGACTCGCGCAGCGAGGATAACCTCATGGCGATACTTGAGCACAATGATCGCATATGTGGAATTAAACTCAGTTGCCAGTCAAGTTCGCCATGGAAAAAGGTCGTCACAGCCATGGAGATGCCCTTCCCGAAATTGACAGATGTGGACCTTTTGTTCCAGTATGAATCAGACATTCCTGATTCGTTCTTGGCTGGAAATGCACCGCGTCTGCGAAAACTTGCCTTGACGGGCGCCTCATTTCTGGGACTACCGAAACTATCTTTGTTTGCCCCCGACCTTGTCGAGCTCACTCTTCATGATGTTCCCCATTCTGGGTACATTTCACCCGAGGCGATGTTATCTTACCTCTCCGCGTTGACAAGGCTCAAAAAAATCGACCTTGCACTGCTGGGATTCAAATATTCTCATCCTCAACGGCCGAACGGGGAATGCCGACGTCCACTTCCTTCGACACGCACTGCCCTCCCCGCTCTTACTAACTTTTTGTTCGCTAGGGTCGGCGAATACTTGGAGGATTTGGTGGCCTGGATTGATGCCCCTCTACTCGGCTTCTTGAAGATAAAATTCCTCGGACAATTCGTATCTGACAGCCCTCAACTCCCCCAGTTCATCAGCCGCTCGCCCCAGCTCAGAGCACACGATGAAGCACACGTTGCCTTTTCCTTCACCGGAATTTCTGTGACATTTCTAGGGAAATTCGACCAATATCTCGTTATGAGAAACCAATGCAAATCCTTAGAGTCGAAGCTTGCATTCGTAGCGCAAGTCTGTGGATCGTCCTTCCCTCAGGCTCTCGTTACTGTGAAGGTGGACTACATTTATGGCTTAGATGAAGGACCATGTGCTTTACCACTTGAAACCAAGAACAGCGAATGGCTGGAACTATCACGCCAATTTACTGCTGTGAAGGATCTCTACCTATCCCGGGAATTTGTGCCACGTATCGCGGCCCTCCTGCAAGACATCATTGTCGGGGAAAGGGTGACAGAAGTGTTCCCTGCCCTGGAGCGACTTTTTGTGTCGGGGCTTGATCTATCTAGACCTGATCAGAAAGCATTTGAGCGGTTCATCGCCGCGTGACAGCTCTCCGGCCACACTATAGCAATTTCTCGTTGGAATGAAGGAGCTCGGCATTTCTATGTCACTAATCAGGCTTTTTATTAATAAAGGGGTGAGCTATGGCAACCTACACCCATGAAACTATGACTACATGGCTAATAAAATCATAGCTTTCATTTCTTTTTTGTGAACCATTTTGTTGACCACCATACTCACAAACTTATAACAAGCCACTAATTACATCAAATTGTACATGTCCTGTATTTAGTCTAGATCCAAGAACTAGGTTTTCTGGTTTTGGGTTTTTGGGGCTGAAAAACCCCCGAAACTAATTTGGCCTTTTACCCGACAATATAATACAAATGAGTCTGGTCGTGGTGATTTTACGGAAATCCTGCGACTGGTGTTTTAAGAGACAAACGCTGAAAGAATGAAGTACGGCGGGTGGTAAGTAGATAACGCCAAACGTAAAGGGTAGAGAAAGTAGCAGTGATTGATTATCAACCTCCTGCTACCACTTGTGCTGATCTCTGTCCCAGTGAGAAATGGCTATAGGATGATTGGAGTACAGTCGCGAGGCAACAAGCTTCTCGATGGTTTCCTGGATAGTGCCCGATAGGTGTGGCTCCTCTAAAAAAAGATTTTCCAGGACAGGTAACACATCTGTCACTCCGTCCCCGATGACCTCCTGTAGCGCGGACACGATGCGTGGCGCAACTTCCTTGGATAGGTAGAGGTTCTTCACAGCCGTAAAAGGATGTAGAATATCCAGCCATTGGCTGTTTTCGACGTCGTCTAGCCAATGTGATCGAGAATATTCACCCGCGCAGATGTAGAGGTGTTCCAGAGAAGGAATGAGAGACAATGAAGAACTGCAGACCTGCGCCACGAAGGAAAGCTGCCAGTCTGACGCTTTGCATGCGGTTCGCAGCGAGACATGTTGCATGTACCCGAGTAGTACCTGAACGGCGTCATCGAGAAACGTGACTTGTGCTTCATTGTGTGCCTTGAGATTTGGCGTGCGGCCGATGAACTGGGCGAGTTGTGGAGTGTCTAGTATGAGCTGATGGAAGAAGATGATATGCAATTCGTCGAGAAACGGGGCATCGATGCGAGCCACGAGATCCTCCAAGTATTCGCTGACTCCTTTGAATGCAAAACGAATGAGACGGGGGAGCAAACTGCGTGTCGGCGGACGAAGACATCGTCTTCCGTCGGGGCGAGATCGTGGCGATTGGAAATCAAGCGAAAGTGCTTCGAGGTTTGTCAACGCGGAGAGGCAAGTGACCATCGCCTCGGGTGAGATGTACCCGGAATGGGGAATGTCATAGAGTTCAAGATGGACGAGGTCGACGACGACGGTAGACGAGAGCAGCCGTGGCAATCCAGGAAATGGGATGCGACGCAAATGGAGCGATCGCAGAAGCGGCGCAGATCCTCCCAGGAACGAATCTGGAACGTCCGGCATCGTTTCGTCTTCGGAAACGAGGTCTAGACGGGTCAGCGCCGGGAATGGCACCTTGGTCGCCGCCAAGATATTTTCCCATAGCGAACTCGAAATATGCCTCAACGTGATTTCACATACGCGATCGCTGTGCTCGAGAGCGGCAACGATGTTGTCTACGCCCAGTGTTGGGGGATCGTGCTGCTCCATGACGATGGGCAATTCTGGCCAGACATCCAGCATCTCTCTCACGGGCTTCCTGGCTGTGCACTGAAGATGTAAATTCAGACGACGTGGTGACCCAAACACGACGTTTCTCCATTTTCGACACACGTGCACGAGTAAATCCCACCCGTCTGTGCGTTCGATTCCACATAGGAAGAAGTCAAATATTTCCAAGAGGGCATCGTCGGGGAGCATGTCAATTGTTACTTGGCCTAGTACATACCAGTGGCACCAGTCAGCAATTGTTGTTACGAGGGATCCGTAAAGAAACATACGTTGGCGTGATATTTTTGCATTATTGCGAGTCCAGTAACGTGGGCGATTCTTTTCCATCGACGAGCCATTGGTATGGAAATCTGTCTGGGACTGTGACCCAGCGTGGCAAGAAAATGATGGCGGCGTGTTGGTGATGGAGGAGTAACGTGCTGGGGAGACTGGGCGACAGTGACACTTTCGAGCAGGGCTGCTTGAGACCTTGTCAGTAACATGGTCAATGCAATTAGTGATTTAATCTTGACTGACATACCAAAGAGGACTCATCGACTCGGGTGAGGATCTGGTGCCTGGCGACGTAAGGATCGCTTTGGCTTTACCCACCCCACCTGTGTACTGTACGGGGGCAATGGAGAGCATGACGGGCTTGCGTTGAATTTACCGCTGTGGTTTCAGTTTAAATATGCCCGTGCCAGTCGTGGTGCCGCCAGTGCCATGTGCCGTGGCCTGGGCTGGGTCTCATATTCATATCCGCTGACCTTCTGGGCTCCGGTCCCATAACTATGCCCTTTTAGGGCAGGACTTTCCAAAAGCGTACTCGGCGTACTCGGCGTTTCGTTCCGACGTTACGGTACTGAGTGACTACTGATTGTGCCAACCGGCGCCAATTTTCCAGTGCCGCTACACACTACAGTATACCACGACTATTATTCGTATTTTACGTTAAACATGTCGTGATTCACTTACGACAGCGATAGTGCCAGTATAACCCTGGCACCGCCCAGCACACTCGGGATTCAAGTTGACCAGCGAAGAATAGGAAATGCAGCGATATCGATTTCTAGTACAGTATACAAGAACGTCCACATCGTAATGTGCCATGTTTTGGCCCTGAGTCACTACCAGAATCCATGAGAGAATCGACGACAGACCGTGCATAGGACCCGACGGTCGAGCAGTCAGCGAGCCACTTAAGTTGGTAGCGAACGATGAATGATAGGTTCACTCTTCACGTCGTTGATCTTGCCCCGGACCCGAAAGTGGCTGCTGCCAACGCCGAATTTGATATCATGTCTGTGCTGGCCCAAGCTTGGCCATCGTTGGCAAAAAAGACCCAAGAAGATGTTATCCAGATCCTGAGTCCAAAATCTTTGCATCCCAACATCAGCGGTGCCAGGTGCACTTGTTGAAATCGACAAAGTGCATAGGATGACCGCATGAAGGCAAGGAAAATTTCGTTGAAAGATGGCATGAGGGGGATGCTCGCCGTTGAATTCCTTGCTTGGCCAGCTGACCGAAAGAGGCAGCGCCACCATGTTGAAATTCCGACGTGGGATTTGCCGAAGAGGTGAGATGGTCGCAGTTGGTCACGCAGTCGACATAAGTTACTACAACCCACTCTCCACTCTACTTGCACTATCTCGCCCTAGCCTCGCCAACAATGTCTGACCTCTGCCCCGTTTACGCTCCTTTCTTTGGCGCGATGGTGAGTTTCTACTGCGAACTTCATGAGAAGCCCCGATTCGACCTTTTCGCCGTCGACACCAGGGTTGTACCAGTGCCATCGTGTTTACGTGTATGTCCTTTTCCCGTGGTCCTGTTATCATCCTACCTATCTCATAACTTATATCATAGGTATTGGAGCAAGGCGAGTTTTTTTTCTCTCTGCTGAAGCAACCGCGCCGCCTTTGCGAACCTTTCGCAATTGCCGCTTTGAATCCTCGCCTCATTGACATTTTGCTCCGCAGTTATGGGACCGCAAAATCTGGTGTTGGCATTTCAGCCATGGCTGTATTACGGCCTGATCTCATGATGAAGAACGTGGTTCCTGTCGTCATGGCTGGTATCATCGCCGTGAGTACTTTACACGCTACTCGATCCTGCGACGCGGATTTAATTTTTGGGGGGAACCGCAAAAGATCTACGGCCTTGTCGTCTCGGTTCTTATTTCTGGAAATCGTATGTATTCCGTGTTCGTTGGCCGTCCGCCTGGCCGTTGATCTCGAGCTCTAGTTACTCCCCGTATGCCTTTGTACACCGGTTTCGTCCAGCTTGGCGCGGGTCTTTCTGTCGGGCTTTCTGGTCTTGCTGCTGGCTTTGCCATTGGTATCGTAGGCGATGCTGGTGTTCGGGGCACTGCACAACAACCCAAGTTGTTCGTCGGAATGGTGTGTTTGTTTGAATGCCATCACATTGGTCCGAGCTGCTTATTGACGTAAATCAGATCCTCATCCTCATTTTTGCCGAAGTCTTGGGCTTGTACGGTCCGTCGAGCGGATATGTGAATTGGGCCTCCTTTGATTTTCGTTGTTTTAGGTCTCATTGTCGCTCTCATCATGAACACGGCAGCAGCTGGAGCAACAGTAGGGTTACGTTTCTTGCCAAATATCATTTGTCTGACTTTGTCTCCAGTGCCCATAAGTTTCCCAAACATACGTCAAGGGAGCTTGGGCGGCCACATCATAGTTGGCACTGGAAGCTCCGAATTCGTATCATTTTGTCCCACCGGTCGACGTTGGTCGACGTGGTCAATATGGCGGGGGTTTGTTCTGAGGTTTACAAACATAGCTACCAGCTGCCAATACATATGTTTTCTGTGCAATGTTATTTGTGGAGGAAATGGGTGTTGTGAGAAAATAAGAAATGGGATGAAAATAGACCGAGTCCTCTTTGTTGGCCACCACTGCCTGGGCTAGCACTGGTGCTATCTCTATGTCCACTCGACCCTTCCCATGGCTCCCATCTTTCTTCCTTTGTCTGTTCTTTGCGTCCCCCATTCTTTCTGGCCACCCACTGCCACGACCCACGACCCAATATGACCCATTTCATGCCATTGCTGCCCTGGCGCCCAAACCCTCGGAGGAGCCCATCTGCTGCCTCAAGCCCTTGACCCCCTTGGAGCCCGTCGACGACGATCTTTTCCTATCTTTCG
>WNFO01001448.1_pt2 | contig 18695 bp, 19 predicted proteins | sample 5400251 | NCBI WGS metagenome assembly WNFO01 (sample SAMN13153354, study PRJNA577476) | soil metagenome | isolation source: 100 cm saprolite under Madrone tree | place: USA:California | collected 2016-06-14
CGGAAGCGTGCAGACGCTGGGCAGCGACCACGCGCCGTTCCCGGTGGCGGACAAGGCCATCGGTGAGCGGGACATCTTCCAGGCCGGCTTCGGCATGCCGGGCATCGAGACCATGCTGCCCCTCGTTCTCGGCGAGAGCCTGCGCGCGGGGCGTCTCACCCTGCCCCAGCTGGCGGCGGCGGCCAGCGAGAATGCCGCGAGCATCTTCGGCCTCTATCCTCGCAAGGGCGTCATCGAGCCGGGCGCCGACGCCGATCTCCTCGTGGTCGACCCCGAGGCCGAATGGACGGTGAGCGCGCGCGACCTGCACTCGCGGGCCGGTTACACGTGTTTCGAGAACTGGCGCGTGAAGGGCCGCATCACCATGTCGTTCCTGCGCGGCCGCCCTCTCGTGAAGGACGGGCGCCTTTGCCAATCGCCAGGCTACGGGCGTTTCCTCCGACGCACGCCCAGGGAGCTACGATGATCAAGATCGGCATCTTCCTCAACACCAACTACGGCGCCGACGAGAACGTGGCCGTGCGCTTCCGCGAGGCAGCCGAGCAGGTGCGCATGGCGCGGGACTACGGGTTTGCCTCCGTGTGCGTGGGCCAGCACTTCCTCACCGAGTACCAGAAGCTCCAGCCCGTCCCCGTGCTCGCGCGGTTGGCCGCGGACAGTGGCGACATGCGGCTCCTTCCCGGCATCGTGCTCCTCCCCCTCTTCAATCCCGTCTATGTGGCGGAGGAAATCGCCACCCTCGACGTGGTGAGCGGAGGTCGCGTGATCTTCGGGCTCGGCGTCGGCTATCGCGACGTGGAATTCGAGGCCTTCGGCGTCAAGAAGACGGAGCGCGGGGCGCGCTTCGAGGAATCGCTGGCCGTGATCAAGCGCCTGTGGGCGGAGGACGAGGTGAGCTTCGAGGGTCGGTTCTTTCGCGTGCCGAAGGTAGAGGTGCGCACGCGCCCCCTCCAGCGCCCGCACCCCCCCATCTGGATTGCCGCCCAGGCCAACGCGGGCATACGGCGGGCCGCGCGATTCGGCGACGTCCTGTTCCTGAATCCGCAGGCGACCATCACCACTCTGCGGGAGCAGGCCGAGCTGTTCAAGCGAACGCGGCAGGAGCTGGGACGGCCTGTGCCGGAGGAGATGGCCTGCCACAAGGAGGTCTTCATCGCCCCCGACATGGATACCGCCGTGCGCGAAGGCCGCCCGTTCCTGGAGGGCAAGCTCAAGATGTACGCGCGCTGGGGGCAGGACCGTGAGCTGCCCACCGCGTCCGCGACCTTCGGCCGCCTCGACTTCGACGAGCTCCGGCGTGACCGCGTGATCGTGGGCGATCCCGAGCACTGCGTGGCCGAGTTCAAGCGCTACCACCAGGAGGTGGGGATCAACCATTTCGTGTGCGTGCTAAACTGGCCCGGCATGCAGCACTGGCAGATCTTGCGAAGCATCCAGCTCATCGGGGAGCGCGTTCTGCCCGCCTTGGCATGACGCGCGGGATCCGGCAGGCGGGCGGGCCCGTCGCCATCGCGGCCGGTGTCATCGGGGTCTGGGAGATCGCGCTCCGGCTCGCCAAGGTGCCCGGATACGTGGCGCCCCTACCCAGCGCCATTGTCCAGAAAACGATCACGGACTGGCCGGTCCTCGCCACCGGCATCGCGACGACCTTGGCGGAAGCGGTGGCCGGCTTTCTCCTCGGCAACCTGACGGGCTTCGCCCTCGCCGTTCTGCTCTTCTACCACCCCGCCCTCAGGCGATTCGCCATGCTGCCGATGGTGGCGGCCAACAGTGTGCCCGCGGTGGCCTTCGCGCCCGTGATCATCCTGTGGCTGGGGTCGGGGATGGCCTCGAAGATCGTGCTCGTGGCCTTCATCACCGCGTTCATCATGTTGCAGAACGAGCTGCAGGGCCTGCGTCAGGTCGATGCCCAGGCCGTCGACGTGCTCCGAAGCTTCGGGGCGCGGGAGAGGCGGATCTTCTGGGTCCTCCGCTTCCCCGCCTCCCTGCCGTACGTGTTCGTGGCCCTCCGACTGGGCAGCATCCGCAGCGTCATCATCGCCATCGTGGCCGAGATGCTCGGCGCCTATCGCGGCATCGGGTGGGTCATCTTCGAAACGACGGCGAGCATGGACTACTCGCGCCTGTGGGCGGCGGTGGCGGCGGCGAGCGTGGCGGGCGTGATGTTCTTCGCCCTCGTGTCCGCGTTCGAGCGCCGGTGGGTATGGTGGCATGTCTCCGTGAGCGGTACGTCCCGACGCACGCGTCAGAACAAGGGGGATCGTATGAGCATCAAACGTTTGGCCGGCATGGCGGTGGCGATGGCTCTCCTGATGGCGAGCACGGCCCATGCCGACGACAAGGTCTCGATCCGTCTCAAGTGGCTGCACCAGGCGCAATTCGCCGGCTACTACGTGGCGAAGGACAAGGGCTTCTACAAGGAGGAAAAGCTGGACGTCACCATCAACCCCGGGGGGCCCCAGCTCGTCGCGGAGAACCTCGTGGCCTCGGGCAGCGACGACTTCGCGCAGGGCGGGGGCATGGAGACGACGCTGGTCGGGCGTGACAAAGGGTTGCCCTTGGTGGCGATCGCCGCCGTCTTCCCCAAGACGCCCGTGCTCCTGGTGACCAAGAAGGACAGCGGCATCTCGAAGCTCGAAGACTTCCCGGGCAAGAAGGTCAGCATGTGGTACACGGGCACCCAGTACATCGTGCGGGCCATGCTCAAGAACAAGGGCGTCGATCCCGCGAGCATCACCGAGGTGCCGCAGCCGGTAACCATGGCCCCCTTCGTGCGCGGCGAGGTGGCGGTAGCGTGCGTCACCGTCTTCAACGAGCTGCAGACGCTCATCAGCGAGGGCGTCGGCGACCTCGTGCTCTTCGACCCCGCGGACTACGGCATCGTGATTCCGCGCGACACCATCGTGACCACGGACAAGATGATCAAGGAGCGGCCGGAGGTCGTCCAGCGCTTCCTGCGCGCGAGCCTGCGCGGCTGGAAGTACGCCATCGAGAACCAGCCGGAAGCAGTCGAGATCACCCTCAAGCAGAACCCCGCGCTCAAGAAGGATCACCAGACCATCATGATGCGCGAAGTGGCCAAGCTCATGCTGTGGGGCCCGAGCAAGGACAAGGGCGTCGGCTACCTCGATCCCAAGACCGCCGAGTTCTCCATGACCTTCCTCCTCGACAACAAACAGCTGACCAAGCCGGTGCCCCTCACGGAGGCGACCAACGCTCGCTTCTGGAACGAGGTGCCGGCCGCCCTCAAGGTGGTGCGCTAGCGGCGTGGCCGACAAGCTCACCCTGCGGCAGGTCGCCAAGACGTTCGAGGTCGACGGGGGGGCCGTCCCCGTGCTCCAGCCGTTCGACCTGAGCGTCGCGGACGGTGAGTTCGTCACCATCGTCGGGCCCAGCGGCTGCGGCAAGAGCACCCTGTTCAACATCGTGGCGGGGCTGCTGCCGTCCGACGGAGGCGGCCGCGTGCTCATCGACGGCCAGCCGGTGGTCTCCACGCTCGGCCGGGTAGGCTACATGCCGCAGCGCGATCTGCTCCTTCCGTGGCGGACGGTGCTCGACAACGCGGTGCTCGGCCTGGAGATCCAGGGCGTGGCTCGCGCGGAAGCGCGTCGGCGCGCCCTCGACGTCATCGGCCAGTTCGGCCTCGAGGGCTTCGCGCGCTACTATCCATTCGCGCTCTCGGGCGGCATGAAGCAGCGCGTGGCGCTGCTCCGCACCTTCCTGTTCCAGAGCGACGTCATGCTCCTCGACGAGCCGTTCGGCGCCCTCGATGCCCTCACCCGCAGCATCCTGCAGGAATGGCTGGCCGGGGTCTGTGCGCGTCACCGGCGCACCATCCTGTTCATCACCCACGATGTGGAGGAGGCCATCTTCCTCGGCGATCGGGTGGTGGTCATGACGGCGCGGCCGGGACGCCTCAAGCTGGAGGTGAAGGTGGAGCTCGAGCGCCCCCGCGCGCCGCAGTTGGTGACGAGCGAGTCGTTCGTGGCCTTGAAGAAGCAGATCCTCGACGCCATCCGGGACGAGAGCCTGCGCTCCTTCACCGCCCAGGGGGGCGAGGATCCGCGGGCATGACCCGCCCGGCGGGGATGCGCCGCGCTGTGATGGCCGGGGCGCAACAGGCGGCGGCCCTCGGTGCCTTCCTCGCCGCCTGGGAGCTGCTCGTCCGGCTCCTCGCGATGCCGAAGCCGCTCGTCCCCGCGCCCACCGTCATCGCGGCGGAGCTGTGGCAGATCCGCGGATTGATCGCGGGGTCGGCCGCCTACACCATGAGCACCGCTCTCGCGGGCTACGGGCTGGCCGTGGCCATTGGTGTGACCCTCGCCATCGTCCTGTCGAGCGCCCCCGTGCTCGAGCGCGGACTGTTCCCATTCTTCGTGGCCTCACAAGCCGTGCCCATCATCGCCTTCAGCGCCGTGGTCATCCTGTGGCTGGGGAACGGTCCCCTGTCCAAAGTGGCCATTGCTTTCTATCTGTCCTTCTTTCCCATCACGGTGAGCGTGGTCAAAGGCCTTTCGTCGTGCGATCCCGCGTCGGTGGCGCTGCTGCGCACGTTCGGAGCGCGACCCGCGCAAATGCTGTGGAAGCTCCGCATGCCCGTGATGCTGCCCTTCCTCTTCGTGGCCCTGCGCGTGGCCACCACCACCGCCCTCATCGGCGCCATCGTGGGTGAGTGGTTCGGCGACAACCGGGGCATCGGCACCCTGATCCTCCAGTCCCTCTACGCGGAGGACACCGTGCGGTTGTGGTGCGGCATCGTGGCGTGCGCGGTCATGGGCACGCTGTTCTACGGCGCGGTGGTGGTGGTCGAGCGCCGGCTGCTGTGGTGGCCCGCCCCCGCCCTCGACGTGTGAGGGGGCCCCGCACGCCCGGCGCGACTCATCGGCAACTGTCGCCGCCTAGCCTCGACCGGCCAGGTACTGTCGCGCCGCCTCGGGGGAAAGGAGACCGCGATCGACGCGGTTCCTCGCGCTGGCCGCGTACACATCTGCCCGGGCATGGGTGATTCCGAGCGGATCGAATCCGTTGCCCGGATTGAAGGCCATCTGGTTGATCGTCCGCTCGTCGGCCTCTGACGGGCGGGACATGATGTCGAGCTCGCCGACCACCGCGGGCGCGCTGTTCCACACCGTCGCGGCATCGTTCACCGGAGTCTTTGCCTCATCCACGTAGAGCTGCACGCACAGCTGCCACTTGACGGGGCCGCGGGCCAGCCGGGACAAGAGCTCGTCACGCAGATAGTCAGGGCCATCTCCATCGGACTCCACCGAGGCGGACGTGTCGGGGTGGGGGCGGAGCGAATACTTGAAGGCCGCGTCGTCCAGCTTGACCACCGAGCCCCAGTAGCTTTCCAGGGACAGGCTGCGCACGGAGTGCAGGCCGACCTCCTTCAAGAGCACCGCCCCCATGTGGGCGGCATCACCCGCGGTCAGCTTGCCCTCGCGCAGCTCCTTGAGAAGCTCCTCGAAGGCCCCCTTCGCTCCCCCCTCGATCTTGGCCACGAGAATGTCCGCGAAGGCCATGAACGATTCCGCATCTCTCGCATGCGATCGTCCTCCCTCGTTGGTCACCAGCATGTCGGTCTCCACGCCCTGCGGAGAGAAGAACTTCAGGGCCACCCCGCGGACGTCGGCCGTCTTGTCAGGAAACGGACACGGCTGTCCGTTGGAGAAACGACACGCGACGGGAAGGGCGAACGGCGCGGCGAAGGGCCCGCGCTTCACCGGCTCGGGAACCTGATCGAACAGACGCAGCGTGCCGCGGGCTCCCAGGAGGAGCTTCTGGTGTTGTCCGCGATCCATTCGTCCGCCCAGACCGGAGGCAGCGACCGCCGCCACCCTTCGCTGCTGCTCGCCGATCTTCTGGACGAGCGCATCCCTCGTTGCCTCGGTGTCGGGTGTGTCGATCCAGCCTCGCCCGCTTCCGTCCTTTGCTTCGCGCATGGCCACCTCCTTGATGGCGACGGGCGGAGATACGCGACCCGCCCCTAGTCGATGCGGCTCGACTTGACCACATTCGGTCGAAACGAGGGCCGGTCCTTGCTCCCGCAGTTGGGAGTCGCGAACTTGACGTCCAGGGTCTGGTTGGGCTGGAGGGTCACGGGCTTCGAGCCGTAGATCTGATCCTTGGTGCAGTCCAAGGAACGCACGCTCCCCTGCCAGACCTGGTTTTGCAGATTCCTGACCTGAAACAGCGCATCGACGTTGCCGGGATTCCGCTGGTCTTGCAGATTGATGCCCCACCGGTATCGATACGTGACGCCTTCGGCCCGGGCCCAGTTGGACCACTCACTCGTCCTGTAGGCGGGCGTAGGCGACGGGGCGGCTGGCGTCGCGGAGGCGACTCGCCGCGCCGCTGCCTGGGCATTGTCAAGTGCCGTGTCGGAGCGTGTCTTCTCGGTCACGCAGACCGCGTCACCAGAGCGTGCCTCCCTCCACACATAGGGCGGGCGACACGTGTTCGGGCCATACGCTCCTCCCCCAGCTTGTCGACGAGCATCCGCTTGGCTATTGTCTTGAGCCGCCTGGTCGCGTGTCTTCGGCGTCACACACACATGATCTCCGGGAAATGCCTCGCGCCATACGAATCCCTGGCGACACGTGTCCTGCGCCGATGCTGGCTCATCCGTCACCAGGGCCAGGGTCGCAGCAAGGCTGATCACGAGGGCGTTCGGCCTGGTCGGTCTCATGTGATGTACCTCCTGGTCGCGCTCGGCGCCTTCATACAGAAGTGCGCGCGTCGGCGAGCGGGCGAGCGTCGGTCGTGAGCATCCCCGACATTGCGCTGATGCTAGCTGATGGGCATCGACGGGTCAAACCGGGGCTGAGGGTTTCTGCATCCCGCTCACTTTCGCCTGTAGAATCTCTCCATGCCCTCCACCCGCTGGCTCGAGTCCCGCGCCCCCCTCGGCATGGTCGCCTCGCCACACGTGCTCGCCTCCGGCAGCGGCGTGTCGGCGCTCCGCGCGGGCGGCAATGCGCTCGACGCGGCCATCGCCGCGGCCGCGACCATCTCCGTGGTCTATCCGCACATGAACGGCGTGGGCGGCGACAACTTCTGGCTGATCTACGACGCGACCACTTCGCGCCTCTCCGCGCTGTGCGGAGCCGGGCGGTCGGCGCGGGCCGCCTCCATCGAGTGGTATGCCACGCGTGGCATGCGGGACAGCATCCCCGCGCGCGGCGGCCCCGCCGCCGTCACCGTGCCCGGCGTGGTGGACGGCTGGTGGCAGGCGCATCAGTACAGCACCCGCAGCATGGGCTCCGCGCTCACCTGGAAGAGCCTTCTCGCCGACGCCATCGCGTATGCGCGCGAGGGCTTCTCGGCCTCGGACGGTCAGCGCGTTGCCCCGCCGCGCGAGCCCGATCTCTTCGGCCCCGCCGCCATCACCGAGATCAAACGCGACCTCTGGCCGCTCTATCACCCGGACGTCCTCACCCAGGGACCGCTCGTGCAGAGAGATCTCGCCCTCACCCTCGAAGCCGTGCGCGACGGCGGCCCCGACGCCTTTTACGGCGGCGACATCGCCCGGCGCATCGCGGCCGCCGCGGGCAAGGCGGGCAGCCCGCTCGCCCTCGAGGATTTCGCGGAGCACCGGAGCGACTGGATGGAACCGCTCCGCATTGCCTATCGCAAGGGTCACGCCGCGAGCTTTCCTCCGCCAGCCCAAGGCATGTCGGCCCTCGCCATGCTGGGCGTGGCCGACGGCTTCGACGTGGCCGAGCTCGACGAGGCCGACTATGTCCACCTGTTCGTGGAGGCGGCCAAGCTCGCCTTCGAAGACCGCGACCGCTACCTCACCGATCCGGCATGGATGGAGAAGAGCCCCAGGGAATTGCTGGCGCCGGAGCGCATCGCCCAGCTCCGCTCACGCCTCGACCCGAAGCGGGCCGCGCCCACCACTGCCGCGAGCACCGCGGGCGGCGACACCATCGCCATCGTGACCGCGGACGCCCAGAGCAACGCCGTCTCCCTCATCCAGTCGCTCTACTTCACCTGGGGATCGGGGCTGGTGGCGGGCGACACCGGCGTCGTCCTCCAGAATCGCGGGTCCTTCTTCACGCTTGATCCGAAGGAGGCGAATGCGCTCGCGCCGGGCAAGCGGACCATGCACACGCTGATTCCGTCCATGTACCTCGAGGGGGGCCGGGCGCGCTTCGCCTATGGAACCATGGGGGGCGAGGGCCAGCCGCAGACCCAGGCGGCGATGCTCACACGCCGTCTCGACCGTGGACTCGGCCCGCAGGCGTGCGTCGAGGCGCCGCGCTGGCTCTACGGACGCACGTGGGGCGCGCCGTCCCGCGCCCTCAACCTCGAGGGGCGATATGGTGCAGATGTCGCGACCGACCTCGCGGCGCGCGGTCACGAGGTGAAGATGGGCGGCGACTGGGACGATCTCTTCGGCCACGCCCACTGCATATGGCTCGATCCCGACGGCGGCCTCGTCGGCGGGTCGGACCCGCGGGCCGACGGCGCCGCCCTCGGCTATTGATCGAAGGAGGGCTCGACATGAGCGAGCTGCGCACCGCGCTCTGCGATCTCCTGGGCATCAGATATCCGATCCTTCAGTCGGGCATGGGCGGGGTGGCCGGGCCCGAGCTGGTCGCCGAGGTCTCGCGCGCCGGTGGGCTCGGCATCCTCGCCGGGCTCAGGCTCTCCAGAGACCAGCTCCGCCACGTCATCCGTCGGGTGCGCGAGCTGACCGATCGACCCTTCGGCGTCAACCTCTGGCTGCACGCGTCCATCCACCCCCCCGTCGACCCGGCCAGCCTGCCCGAGGACACCGTCCGTCGGGTCCAGAGCACTCTCGATACGTTTCGCCATCAGCTCGGCATCCCGTCCACTTCGGCTCGTCCTGCTCCTCTGCCCGACGTGATCGACGAGGCCTTCGAAGTCATCCTCGAGGAGCGGGTGCCCGTGTGGAGCATCGGACTCGGCAAGCCGGCTCGCGACATGGTGGCGCGTTGCCACGAGCGCGGGATCAAGATCATCGCCATGGTGGCCACCGTGGACGACGCCCGCGCGGTGGCGGCCACCGGTGTGGACGCCGTCGTCGCCCAGGGGAGCGAGGCGGGCGGTCACCGATCGACCTGGGTCAAGCCGGCCTCACGCGACGCCGCCCAGGTAGGCGCCATGGCGCTCATCCCCCAGATCGTGGACGCCGTGAACGTGCCCGTCATCGCCGCGGGCGGCATCGCCGACGGGCGCGGCATCGCCGCCGCGTTGGCGCTGGGCGCGGTCGGCGCGCTCCTCGGCACCCGCTTCGTGGCGACGCGTGACTCCGGGGCCGCGGAGTTCTGGAAGAAGGCGATCCTCGAGCAGGGCAGCGACGCGACCACCATCACGGACGCCTTCACCGGGCTCTATGCGCGCACACTGAAGAACGCGTTCACCGACCAGTACGCGGCCTCCGGCGCTCCGGTGCTCCCGTCCCTTCTCCAGGCCACCGCCGCCCAGGACATCTACACCGCGGCGACCCAGCAGCAGAACCGCGAGTACTTCCCCATGCACGCGGGACAGAGCGTGGGCCTCGTCCACGATTTGCCGGGCGCGGCGGAGGTGGTGGAGGCTCTGGTGCGCGAGGCGCGGGCCGCTCTTCGCGCGCTGAACGAGCGAGTGCAGCTGGCGTGACCATGGCCGACCACTCCATGGTGTTCTACGACGGCGGATGCGGGCTGTGCCACCGCGCCGTGCGCTTCGCCCTCGCCCACGACGCCGACGGCTCGCGCTTCCGCTTCGCCTCGCTCGACAGCGAGGGCTTTCGGCGCCGCGTGCCCCCCGCCGCGCGGGCGGGGCTGCCCGACAGCATCGTGGCCCTCACGCCCGACGGCACGCTCCTCGTCCGGAGCGCGGCTGTCCTGCATGTCCTGGAGCGCGTGGGCGGGCTGTGGAAGGTCGCGGGACGATTACTGGCGCTGGTGCCTCGAGGAATTCGCGATGCGGGCTATGACGGCGTGGCGCGGGTTCGACACCTCATCTTCACGCGGCCCACCGACACCTGCCCCGTCACGCCGCCCGAGCTCAGGGCGCGTTTCGAAGAGTAGGAAGGCTTAGCCGCCGCCGAGGAGCGCCTTGTAGAGCTCCTGACCCACCGCCGAGATATCGGAGCGGGTCTCGATGGGGAGGCCGGCATTGGTCCACGCGCCCAGCCCCCCTTTCAGGATCTTGACGTCCTTGAACCCCGCCTTCCTCAGGTCGCGCGCCACACTGGCGCTCGTGTTCTCGTCCGGTCAGGTGCAGTAGGCGATCACCGGCCGCGTCATGTCGAGGTCGAGGCTGCCTAGCCCGCCACTTTTGAGGTCTTCAGGGGAGAGCCTGATCGAGCCGTGGATCTTGATAGGATTTTGGTCGTATGCCTGCTGTGCGCGCGTGTCGAGGATCATCGGCTGCTTCCCGCTCTCGAGCAGCTTGATGACCTCCGAGGGCCCGACGCGATAGCGATTCTTCTTCCAGCGGAACAGGACCTGCGTGCCGTAGCCGCCCGCGGAGAGGAAGGTCACGCCGATCGCCACCCAGAACCAGGGAAAGGGCTTGGGGGGAGGGTTCTTGACCTTTTCCCTCGCCTCGCCGAGCATGCGCTTGACGTCGGTGAGGCCGGCAAGGATCGTGTCGGCCTGCTCGAACTTGCGCACGGCGTCCTTCCAATCCTCCGTGAAGAAGTCGTGGAGCCCCGCGAACCACACCGGATTGAACTTCCCCAAGTCGTTGATCTTGACGGGGGTGTCCTTGACGAAATCCTTCACCCCTTGCGCCGGGATGATGAAGTTGAAGCCCTGCACGATGCTGCCTTCGGGCCCGGGAGCGAGCGACACGAAGGTGAGGACACCGAGCAGCTCGGCCCTGGTATTGATGACGGGCCCTCCGGAGTTGCCCCACGCGGCCGGCGCGTCCGTCTGGATGTACGGGTTGTTCGCCTTGTCCTGCTTGAAGCCCGACACGGCGCCGTTGGTCACCGAGGCGTCGACGCTGGCCGACTGATTCAGGAGCTCGTGGGAGAGCACGACCCCCGGAAAGCCCAGGATGCGGATGGGGTCACCGATCTGCGCCGCCGTCGAATCGGCGAGGGGCAGCATCGGATAGTTACCGGCCGGCACCTTGAGGAGCGCCAGATCCCGCCCGGACGGTGCGCCGACCTCCGCGCTGGCCGGCGGGCTGTACTTCTTCACCTCGCTCTTGAGTCGCGTCCCACTCGAAAGGGTGACGGAGATCTTCGGAGTGATCGTGACCTTCACCGAGGGCAGGACCTTGTCCAGCACCCGTCGCTTCAAGGCCTCCTCGGCATCCGGCTTCTCCCCGGGTTCGAGCTTGGCGGCCTTGAGGGCATCGCCGAGGCAGGCGGTGGTCACCGCGCGCTGGGCCATCTGGTTGACGAGCCAGCGCGGTGTCTCATGGGCGGGCTGGACCACGTGACCGTTGGTCATCACCCAGCCCGACGGGTCGATGAACCAACCCGTGCCGGTTTCGCGGAAGGCGGGAGGGGTCACCGTTTGCGGGCCGCCGCCGCAATTGAGCGAGACCTCGGCGGAGACCTCGGAGATGACGAGGACGGTGGCCGGCTTGGCGCGGAGAACGCTCTCCTGGACGGACAGTCCCGCTTGGGCGTGCGCGTTCATCACCACGATCTTCGTGACGAGGAGCCCGAGGGCCAGGGCGAGCGTGATTCGTCGTATCATAGGCTGGCTGGCGGGTATTCTACACCACGAGAGGTGCGCATGAGCCGTCCTAGCGGAGAGATCCCGAGCCGGACGTTCAAGGCCGGCGACGTCATATTCAAGGAAGGCGATGACGCGAAGAGCGAGGCCTTCCTCGTCCACGAAGGCAAGGTGGAGGTGAGGAAGAACCTCGGGGGCGAGGAGAAGCTGCTCCGCGTCCTCGGCAAGGGCGAGCTGCTCGGCGAGCTGGCGCTGTTCCGGAATGCCCCCCGTTCCGCCACCGCCATTGCCGCCGACCCGGTCACCCTGCTCCTCATTCCCGCCAACCGGCTCGACGCCATGGTCCGGACCAATCCCGCCCTCGCCCTGGCGATCATCAAGGATCTCTCCGGGCGCATGCTCGCGGCGGAGGAGCGGGCGCGCGAGGCTGAGAACCGCGCCCGGGAAGCCGAAGAACGGGAGCGGAAGCGGAAGGCCGACGAAGGCGGGACGAGCGCCTGAGGGGCGAGGACTCCTTACTTCTTCAAGCCAAACGTGTCGCCGGCGAGGCCGGCGATGTGGCGGCCGATGGCGAGCGACGCCGTGGCCGCCGGCGAGGGCGCGTTGACCACGTGCACCGCGCCCTCGGTGACGCTGATCCTGAAATCGTCCACGAGCGAGCCGTTGGGGCTCACCGCCTGCGCCCGCACCCCTGCCCCGCCTCGCTGGATGTCGTCGCTTCGAATGTCCGGGACCAGTTTCTGGAGTGAGCTGACGAAAGCCGACTTGCTCGCCGAGCGGTAGAGCTCGTAGCCGCCCATCTTCCAGTAGCGCCGCGCCATGTTCCAGAAACCCGCGTAGCCGAGCATGCCGAGCGCCTCCCCGGGCCGCACCGTGCCGAGGGTATAGCCCTCGCGGGCGAAGGCCAGCACGGCATTGGGGCCCGCCTCCACGTCGCCGTGGACGGTGCGCGTGAAGTGCACGCCCAGGAACGGGAACTCCGGGTCCGGGACGGGATAGATCAGGTTCTTCACGAGGGCGCGGCGCTCGGGACGGATCATGTAGTACTCGCCGCGGAACGGGATGATGCGTACCTCGGGACGAATGCCCATGAGCCGCGCCACTTGGTCCGAGTAGAGCCCGGCGCAGTTGACGAGGTACCGACTCTCCACCGCTCCGCGGGCGGTTTCGAGAGCGAGCCCCTGCCCCGTGCGGCGGATGGCGGTCACGCCGGCCCCCGTCATGATCTCGACGCTGCGCCGCTTGAGCAGCTCGGCCATCTTCTCGGCCACCTGGACATAGTCGACGATGCCGGTCTCGGGTACGACGAGCGCCTTCACCGCCCGACAATTGGGCTCGTAGGCTTTGACCTCGGAAGCCTCCAGCACCTTGAGGCCGCTCAACCCATTGGCCTGGCCGCGCTCGTAGATGCTCTGCAGCCGGCCGAGCTCGCTCTCGTCGGTAGCCACGACGAGCTTGCCGCAGAGCTCCCAGTGGATGCCGTGCTCGGTGCAGAAGGCCTTCATGAGCCGCGCGCCTTCGGTGCAGAGGCGCGCCTTGAGGGAGCCGGGCTTGTAGTAGATGCCGGAGTGAATGACCCCGCTGTTGTGGCCTGTCTGGTGCGTGGCGACCTTGGCCTCCTTGTCGAGGACGACCAGGCGCGCCTGCGGATAGCTCTCCGTCAAGGAGAGCGCGGTGGCGAGGCCCACGATGCCGCCGCCGACGATCGCGATGTCCGCGGATTGAGTCACGGCGCCGAGAATACCACGTCCCTAGAGCTTGGCGACGCCCGCGCGGGCGCAGTCCTCGTCCTGCTGGGCCGTGCCGCCGCCCGTGCCACAGGCGCCTTCGACGACACCGTTGCGAATGATGGGAACCGCGCCCTGGCTCGGGATCATGTGCCCGCCCTCCGCCGCCATGATGCCCTGGACGATGGGATTCCCCGCCCGCTCGGCAAGCTCTCCGCTGGCCCGCCCGAACGCCACCGAGGCGATCGCCTTCCCCTGCGAGCCGTAGGCGCCGGCCCAAATCGCCCCGTCCATCCGGTTGAAGGCGACCAGCCGGCCGCCCGCGTCGCATACGGCCACGCTGATCCGGATGTTCAGCTCCTTGGCCTTGTCCAGCGCCCCTTGCACGATCTTGTTCGCTTCCGCAAGCGTGAGAGCCACGTGCAGCCTCCTGTTCGGGTGGGAGGATCGATGCTATGACGCCGGCACGGTCAGATGCGCCAGCTCCTCGAAGTACTCGGGAAAGGTCTTGGCGACGCAGGCGGGATTCTCGATCACCACCGGCTCGCCGCCGCAGGCCGCGAGAGAGAACGCCATGGCCATGCGGTGGTCGTTGTAGGTGGCGATGGAAGCGGATCGGATACTCGCGGGCGGATGCACGGTGAGCGAGTCCGAGCCGATCTCGGTGCGCGCGCCGAGCTTGCCCAGCTCCGCCGCCACCGCGGTCATGCGATCGGTCTCTTTGACCCGCCAGTTTCCGATTCCGCGCACGGTGGTCGGCCCCTGGGCAAAGAGCGCGGCCACGGCCAGGGTCATGGCGGCGTCGGGCATTGCGGTCAGATCGGCGTCGATTCCGGTCAACGGTCCTCCGCCCTCGACCTCGATGGCGGCCGGCTCGAAGCGCGCGTGGGCGCCCATGCGCGCCAGCACCTCCGCGAAGCGCGCGTCGCCCTGCAGGCTGTCCGAGCCGCAGCCCTCGACCCGCACCTTGCCTCCCGTGATGGCAGCGCCGGCGAGGAAATACGAAGCGGACGAGGCGTCGCCCTCGACGAGCACACGGCCCGGCGATTGATAGTGCTGGGGCGCCGCGATCTCGAAGCGCAGCGGCGCCGGCCGCTCCACGCGCACTCCGAAGCGCGCCATCAGCGCGAGGGTCATGTCCACGTAGGGCTCGGACACGAGGCGATCCGTGATCTCGAGGGTGACAGTTCCCGCGGCCAAGGGCGCCGCCATGAGAAGGGCCGAGAGGAACTGGCTGCTTGTGGCGCCACTGATGCGGGCGGAGCCTCCGCGGAGGCCCTTCGCGTCGATGCGGAGCGGCGGAAAGCCTTCACGCTCGAGGCAGCTCACGTGCACGCCGAGCTGGCGGAGTCCATCGAGCAGATCGCCGATGGGCCGCTCGTGCATGCGCGGGACCCCCGATAGTGTGAAGGCGCCATGCCCGGCCGCGAGCACCGCGGTGAGCGGCCGCATGGCCGTGCCCGCATTGCCGAGGGAGAGCTGTACGGCCCCCGACGGCGCGGCGAGCGCACCTCCCTTGCCGTCAATCCACAGGGAGTGGCGAGAACCCGGGAGCCCGCGAACCCGGACGCCCAGACTCCGTAAAGCCGAGAGCATCACGTCCGTGTCCTCGCTGTCCAGCACGCGCGTCACCTCCGTCTCGCCCGCCGCGAGAGCGCTCAGGAGGAGGACGCGGTTCGACAGACTCTTCGATCCGGGCAGCTCGAGCGTGCCCTGGAAGCGGGCGATGGGCTTGAGGGTGAGGCGGTCGGGCAGCATGGCGCCCCATCCTAGCGCGGCGTAGCGGCGACGGCAAAGCAGGCATTCCCACGGGGATTGTGCAAATAGCAGGGCGCGGCCGCGCCGACGGAACGCTTGGGCGCCGTGGCGGGTTGACAAGCCCGAAGCTCTCCCACAAACCCCGTTCACCATGAGGAGGAGCCATGTCAGGACGGATCAGCAAGGTGCTCGTGCTGTTGATGGGTGGGTTTATCTCCGCGGTGCTGATGGGTGGCACGGGCCAGGCGCAGCTGCTGGACCGCAAGGCCATCTCGCTGGCCGAAGCGAAGAAGATGGTGGCGGCCGCCATGGCGGAGGCGGTGAAGAACAAGTGGCAGATGGTGGTGGTCGTAGCGGACGATCACGGGACACCCATCGTGCTCGAGAAGATGGACGGCGTGCAACTGGGCAGCGTGGGGATCGCCGAGGGCAAGGCGAAGACCTCGGCGCTGCTGAGACGACCGACGAAGGCCCTGGAGGACGCGGTGATGGGCAATCCCGCGGCGGCCCCGCCGGCCCCGCCGCGCAACGTCGTCCTGAGCCTTTTCCCCGGCATCACGCCGGTGGGGGGCGGGCTTCCCCTCTTCAGCGGCGATCAGCTCATGGGCGCCATCGGCTGCAGCGGCGGCACCGCGGCCCAGGACGAGCAGGTGTGCAAGGCGGGCGTGGACGCCATGGGGAAGTAGCAGCTCCCGGCCGTACCAGTTTCTGCCGGCGTCTCGCCCTCCGGGAGCGAGGCGCCGGCGGCCCAAGAACATCACCGACCGCGCGCGTTTCTGCCGCTTTCGCTCTCCGTTCTCACCGCCGTCATGTGTGCTACGCTTCGTGCGCTCGCCGGGCGACCGGACATTCCATACCGTGAGGTGCGACAGTGCGACCGAACAAGATCAAGCAGCTATGGCGCGACGGTAAATGGGTCAACATGGGCTGGCTCTCCGTGTCCCACGGCTTCACCGCGGAGGTGATGGCGCGCCAGGGCTTCGACGCCCTCGTGGTCGACATGCAGCACGGGCTCACGGACATGAACGACGTGTGGCCCATGCTCCAGGCCATCTCGCAGACCGACACCGTCCCCGTGGTTCGGGTGCCGTGGAACGAGCCGTCGACCATCATGAAGGCGCTGGACCTGGGCGCCTATGGCATTCTCGTGCCCCTCATCAATACTGCGGAGGACGCGGCGAAGGCGGTGGCGGCGTGCCGCTATCCGCCCGTGGGCATGCGCTCCTCCGGGCCGGTGCGGGCCGTGCACTACGGCGGTCCCGACTACGTGGCCAAGGCCAATGACGAAATCGTCGTGATGGCCATGATCGAAACCAAGGAAGGAATCGCCAATCTCGATGCGATCTGCGCCACGCCGGGGCTCGATGCCGTCTACATCGGCCCCGCTGATCTCTCCTTCGCGCTCGGCCTCCCCCCCGGGCCCGACAAGACCGACGCCCTGCACATGGCCACCTGCGACAAGATCCGCGATGCGGCGCACAAGCACGGCATCAAGGCGTGCATGCACTGCGCGAGCGCGGCCTTCGCCGCGGGCGCGGTGAAGCGCGGCTTCGACCTCATCATGCTCACCTCGGACCTGGCCTCGATGATCGCCGGCGTCCGCCGTCAGCTCGACGACTTGAAGGCCGCCACCGCCTGAGGCGGGCGCGGTTCGTCCACCAGGAGCGAGAGCGAGGGACACCATGCGAAAGACCATCACCGGCACGGGTGGAATGCTGCTCCTCCAGACCCTCAAGGACGCGGGGGTAGAGTATCTGTTCACCAACCCCGGCTCCGCGGAGACCGGCATCTTCGCCGCCATCGCCGAGGATGGAGATCAGCGGCTCGTGGTGGGCAAGCACGAGGGACTGGTCGCGGCCATGGCCGACGGCTACCACCGCTTCTCGGGCAAGGTCGGCGTCATCATCGCCCACGTGATGGGCGGGTCCTACCAACTCGCCGGTCAGCTCTTCAATGCGCAGGTGGCCGGCTCCTCACTGCTCGTCATCGCGGGTGACTGGGCCTCCGAGCTCCAGGACTATCGCGGGCTCGCGCCCTTCCCCGGCCTGAGCCAGGCGGAGTCCCTGCGCCCGATCACCAAGGAGGCGCGTGCCTCCTATCAGGTGCACGCGAACCCCGCGGCCATCACCGTGGCCACCACCCGCGCCCTGCGCGAAGCGACCACCCCGCCCACGGGGCCGGTGTATCTCTCGATCAGCGCCGAGCTGCTCAACCGCGAGGGCCTGGAGGCGCAGATCGGCGAAGGAGCGCAATACCGGATCGAGCGGCCCGGGCCGGCGCGCGCGCAGACCGTGGAGGCCATCGCGCGTCGGCTCGGCGAGGCACAGTGTCCGGTGCTGATCTTCGGCGACGACGTATGGCGTGAAGGGGCGCAGGCGGAGGCGGTGAAGCTGGCCGAGCTGCTGGAGGCGCCTGTCTTCGCGAGCCGGCAGATCTTCGTGAACTTCCCTTCCCGCCATCCCCTCTACTGCGGGATGTATCCCGTCTCGAAAGACTTCGAGAAGGTCTCCGGTCTCAAGCCGGACCTCCTCTTCCTCGTCGGCTGCCAGGGTGTGCACGGCGCCGTCACCGAGCCGAGCGTGTTGCAGATCGGTCCGAATCCGCTCCTGATGGGCCGGCACTACCCGCTGGATCTGGCCGCGCAATGCGAGCTGCGAGAGACGCTGGGCGTGTTGGCCGAAGCGGTCAAGCGCGTTCATCCATCCGACAAGGTCACGGGCTGGGCGCGCCAGCGCGCCAAGGTCCGCACCTACGCCAAGATGCTCATCGAGCGCGAGGAGAACCTCGTGCGCGAGCACGAGCACGATCCCGGGGTGCATCCGGCCGTGCTCGAGGCGCATCTTGCCGAGATCCTGCCGCGAAACACCGCCATGGTCCAGGAGAGCTCGACGGCGCGCACCACGCTCCTACCCTTCGGGCACGAGGGCATGGCGTGGACACGGAGCGGCGGCGGCTCTCTGGGCTTCGGCGTGGGAGCGGCCATCGGCGCCAAGCTCGCCGTGGGTCGGGAACGGCCCGTGGTGCTGCACCTGGGCGACGGCGCCTTGACCTACAGCGCGGCGGGATTCTGGTCCATGGCCCGCTACAACACCGCGGTGCTGACCGTGGTCTCCAACAACGAGAGCTACCAGATCGTGCGGCACAACTGGGCACGCGAGATGCCGGATGCCAAGATGATCCGGGAGGGGAAATACCCGGGACTCTTCCTCGGCGCCCCCGCCACCGACTATGTGGGGCTGGCGCGCTCCCAGGGCGTGGACGGTGAGTGCGTCACCACCGTGAAGGATCTGGAGCCCGCGCTCCGGCGTGGCATGGAGGCCATCACGCGCGAGAATCGACCGTACATGGTCGAGGTCGCGGTGGCCCGCGAGGGGATCGGGGCGGATTCCACCTGGTATCAAGACTGGAGGCTCTAGCCCGCTCCCGAGCCGTCGCGCTCTATGCCGTCGACATCGCGTGCCTCGTGATGGTCGCCCGGGTGCGCGGGCGGAGCCAGTAGCGTGGCCACGGCCCCTCCTCGCCACGTCATCGTCTGCGGCGCCGGCGTGATCGGCGCCTC
>WNFO01006272.1_pt1 | contig 18693 bp, 20 predicted proteins | sample 5400251 | NCBI WGS metagenome assembly WNFO01 (sample SAMN13153354, study PRJNA577476) | soil metagenome | isolation source: 100 cm saprolite under Madrone tree | place: USA:California | collected 2016-06-14
ACCCACGCTTGGCATGCGTTCTGCCATCGTTCTACACCCTTTTCACTACATTTTCTTCTCGTATTTGGCCAGATGTTGCGCACCACTCACACCCAGGTTTGCTGCAGTAAGTGCTTCTGGAGCGACCATCCTGGGGGCAATGGCGCTCGTATTTTAGTCCAGCACCCTCTTTGCCATCAGTTCTCCTTTTCCTCGACTGTTCCACTTGATGACTGTCGGCCCCTTTCCACCCCATGAGGCTCACCGAGCCATGCACCCTCGTGATAATCTTGTCCTCCTTCTACTAGGTCTTCCTTGCTTCAAGTTTTACTAGTTGTATGCCTTGATGTCACTCGACTGCTCTATCTTTTCCCTTTCATACACTAACCTTCACATGTTCGCATCACATTCCTCACCTTAGTCTTTTCTTTTGCCGTCCTCTCTCTGTAAAACCCCTAAAAAAACTTTAAGATATTCGGAGCCCACTGTTCCCAGGATTAAGGTGATGGAAGCAGCTCAAGGTGCCCCCTACTAATACTGCCGTACAGATGTCACGGTCCGGCGGCCAAGAAAGGAAATAGAAGAAAACGACGAACAACCGAAAACACCTGGCACACACGTTTACTACCGTCACGGTGAAGGCTGCTACTAGCAATAACCTTTGCTCACGGCAGCCGCCATCTCAGCTCTCCCTGAGCCTGGCGTAATAAATGCATGGGTTGCATTTTCCACGGGGCCTGTATTCCACTTGAGGACTTTGCACCACCAACTCATTGGTTTAGTCCTGATCTTGGCGTTGAAACCAACCATGCTGTATTCTCATCTCGTAAAGTCTGCATGCAGCCTCTATTATCCCTCGGCCCCTTTAGTCCCAAAAGGAGCGAAGCCCCGTCAGCGCCCCGTCCCAGAGGTCGTAAACTGTCCTCGCACGTCCTTCATTGTTCGATCGCACTCGAGCCATTCTCTGTGCTCTACCTTCCCGTTCCTATTGGAAGACGCCCACCAAACCCTATGTTCTGGACGCTCTATTTCTTCCGTCTCTTTTTTTTTTGGCTATACCCTTGATCAATATCCGCGGAGGGTTTTTTTTCGTCGCTTCCACTGTCACCGAGCCGCCTGCGAGCCGCCTTGCTGGCAGCTGAACGCTCTTATTCTAGAAATTAATGCCAAGAGATCACGGGCTTTTTGATACCTTTACACAAAATAATCACCAACTTCCTATATGCCAAAGTTGCACGATTTACAAACTTACTTGCTGCGCTCATCTAGACTGGACGTCGTCTGCCTGGTCACTTATGAACGCCATCATAGATACGCTAATCCCGGACGTCACGTGATGACTCGTGTCCTCGGAGACTTCGGGAACTTCGAGGTTGTTTCTGGAACCATCAACTGGTCGATGGACGTCTCGAATTGATTGCGTTCCACGCACGCACCCTCCACATGCACTCCTACGTATTGTTTCCCATGAACACACGCGCGGTACACTCTAGAGATATTTGAAAAAATGTTGTGCTCGTCCTGTGCCTGGTCAAGGAACTCGGACTTTCACCATGATGGCACCTATCCACCAATGGTATCAAGGCATTCTCCTCGCGCTTGGCCTATAGCAAAAGGGACCGAGACAACAAAACCAATCGTCACTTGCCAGAGAATTTTGCCACTCGTTCGTGGAGTCGTTGTTTGAGCCCCTGCCCTGACTGTGCCCACGAGGACCTACTACCTGTCACCATGACTAACGTTCCCTCTCCATCACGGTTTGCAGGGTCACCGTGCCCATCGCAGCCACCTCCCGAAAAGGGATCCGCTGAAAATTTTAAGCCTAGCCCTTGTTGTCTGCGCGGCGTTAGTTCCTCCGAGTGCGATGTCAGGAAAGAGAGATCCAGAAAGCTGGCACCCCCCCTTGTCTTCGGTGGCCGTTGCCAACGCCTCATTAACCGCCACTGCCCTCGCCCTTATTGGAAACGTCGCATTGACAGGTCAATACAGTATACCCGTGGAATCATGTGTAGGACATGGTCCTGGCCGATTTTCGCATTCGAAGACGTTTCTGCGTTCACGTTCTGATCTGGAGAACCTCTGAAAGCAGTATTGATCACACAACGATGCTTTGGCTCAGGACCTTCGTGTGAAAGATTCTTCCGTCCGATATCGCTCCTCAGAAGTCGGTATGTGATCCAGAGTTCTTTGCAACGCGATTAGCGTATCTCATGTCGTTGCTGCTGTGAGCTCTGCCCACCGAGATACGCACCCACGTCCGCAGCTCGATCTCGCGAAGCGCGACAATCCGACGGCAGCAATAACACATCTCCGTTAATCATTTGATCAGCCTTTGAGCGCGCTGTCGTGGCCCTCTGGGCCCTTGATTACTTACAGTAATGATGTAAATAATTTCCAATTCATCGTTTTCATGTGGCGGGTAAATGGCACTCACACGCATCGTCTTCTATTTCGGCGCGTACGACATTCCGATCAAACATTGCACCGATGAACGTTCTAGTGTTTACGAGTAATAAAGTTTGCCGTGCGCTGTCAACGTATGGCCGTAAATCTTTCTACATCAGTGCACTCTTCTATTCGCAACCTTGCCGCTTGCAAGTTTTTTGTTCCTGGCACCTGGCTTGTAGGTCCCCACGTCATATGTTATCTGTGCGGTAGCGTTTTCAGATGTCCGAGATCGCTCTCACGTCGATCCGGCCACATGCTTACCAGATCGCGTGGCATCGCTCGTGAATTTGCGTCTCGCTCCACGCTACAAATACTCGAGCGTCTTTTTCTCGTCAAACAATTGACCGTTTCTCTTGGAACAGGGTATCACAAACCGGGATTCTATGTAGTGTGCTAAGACAGAATAGTTCCATTTCACGTCAACCTGGTATATTTGATTATGATACCTATCCACCCGAACTAGAAACCTGGTATTAGGTTTGATATCCATTGACTTCATCTATTTGCATCTGATTTAGACGCGTCTGAACCTGCAGAAGCTGTTGATGTGGGCAATGGTGTCGGGCGCAAGAAAAGGGAGAGCTGCGAGCGTGACGTCAGAACCCACTAGCTGTGGATCATCACAATCTAACGTACGAGCAGAGCGGCTCCTAAACAAGGCGCACACATGGTCCAAACGTCCTGCGCACGAGAACTGAACTTAAGTGTGACTGAACGAGCGGTGTCTTAATTATCACGTACCCGAAACGCGCTTACAGCCACGGAGATGGGAACCTGGTCTAAACTCGTCGAGGTCGACGGAGGTGCCAGGGACGTGTCAGGCAAAAAATTACGGGATAGGAAGAATGCTCCAGTTCCTGCTGCCAATTCCTCTGGCGATAGGACGCTTGTCAATGCCTGATATGGCACGTGAAATAACATTCCTATGCCGAGGCCTCCTATGAGAGGGAGGAGTGACTGCATCACTACCCGTGTATTTTCGTCAAGAAGCCACAGGAGTGCTAAAGAGGGTACGATGAAATCTCAATGAGAAGGTGGGTAGTATAGATAAACATGATACTCGCCAAAGCCTACAGAAGCAATAAACAATCCGGCCGAGATAACCAATTTTTGGCCAAAGGTGTTGTGCGTGCGTTCCTGAATGGTTCCTACGAGCCAAGCGACAGGAATTGATGCCAGAGATGAACCTAAAGAGTATGGAAGGACCATAAGTCCAGCGCGGAGGTTTGAGATCGACACATTGACAGTCTAATTTGAAGTATATCTCAATCTTCTGATGACTCGGAGACGAAGTCGGCTAGTACATACCTGGTAGTATAAAGCTAGATAAAATGTTCCAGCATTGAATGCGACGTTGTGAAGGAGACTGACAGTAAGGAGAATAACTTGGAATGATCAGAAAAGATAGTACCAGAGGGAACGTGGACATACTGATATTGAAATTGTTGAAGATCGCTTTTGGGAATAATGCATTGCGTGTTGTCTGAACTTCATAGACGCCAGCTGAAATTAACAATCCAGTGCCGCCAAGGATCAACGTAAGTGTCAAAGGTGCTGTCCCTGGATACCGGCATTGTAGGATCGTCAGAAGGGATAGGTATCGAGACTCACAACCGTGAGCATTAGCGAGGCTAAATCCTACGATAATAGAAGAAGTGCCGCCCATGAACAAAAGTCTGTTTTCATCAGAAACATGATATGAACGAGGGGAAAAGTCCATTGCTACTTACAAGCCGATAAAGTCGAACCTGCGAAGGAAATCTTTCCAAGAGGCGTCCCTTGGACCCTCTAACTCGACACCACTTAGTGAAAGCGCAAGAACAAGAGCACCGATTAAGCAGATGGGAAGGTTGAGATAAACTGTGGGAGGCCTGAATTAGAAACAACGTGGTACCGAACTGGAACGATATTATAACGTACATGCCCATCGCCAGCTTAAAACGGAAGAGCTTCGAGCTGTCAGACTCGATGAGAACGGAGATATTGGCCGAATAAAGGGGAGCGCAGCATACCGCTGAATATGCCACCCAGCAGCGGGCCTGCTACGGCTGAGCAACTCCAGGTAACACTCAAAGCCTGGGACCACTTCGCTCTATTGCGGATTTCCACAAGCTCTGAAGTAATAACCCAGACGGAGGTCACTATTCCTCCTCCACCTACACCAGATAAGGCACGTGCAGATATTAGCCATTTCAAGTCCTGGGAAAATATTACCACGAGAGGGCGATCTTTAGAAAATCACACACCCGAGCGGCGCCACATAGTAAGGAACCCAAAGCAAATATGAGAATGCTTGAGAAAAGCACAAACTGGGGCAAAATTAGTCGCAATCAATCAGCGAATCGGATTTCACTTTCACTCACTTTCCTTCCGGCGAGGTCAGATATTCTGCCATACAGAGGCTGACATGCCGTTTGAGTAAGCAGATATGATACCCCGATCCAGGTATATTCAGAATGTGAACCATCAAGGTCCCGGATTATGGTTGGCAGGCATGTAGACACAATCGTCTATATCTCAGTGAGAAAGAGAAGGAACGTAGGAGTCCGACACGTACTGCATCAGTCGTGGCGAGGAATAACGTTAATGCGGCGCTGTGGGAGAATGAGAACGAATCCACGGCGGATTTCATCCGTTTGGGAAACGCGTCACCTACCCAATGTGGGCTACCAGAACCCGCACCGTAGTCAAAGGCCGCGAACAGGGTAACCCATCAAGACTCTTCACTGACTCCTCCCCAACGAAGTAAGTGAGGGTCTGACTTTTGGTTGCTGCCTCGGGAAGATGGGTAGCAGAAGACGCCACGCTCGATGCAGCGGGAGACGGGAATGCCGTCTCGCACTTGTCGTCGGACAGTGAAGAGTCACAAGGACGACCATCGTCACTCGTTGCTGAGGAGGATGGCCAGCGAAGCAGATGCAGCATAGATGGTTCAAAGGGTGGGTTGGGTAGACGAGGGAGGTATTCCTGGGATGTGATTCCAAGGATGAGCAGATGGTACTCACTGTTCTAATCATTTATAGGTGCGGGGAGGTCTGCTTTCAGTTTCGGTGTCAGATGAATCTACCCAAGGGAAAAGAGGGCGTCGAAGAATGCTACGCATTGGTGATAGTAGAGCGGAGGGCGATCTGCCATGTCCAAATCGGCACTAACTCACAGTCACCAATGGGGGCAAGTGAGTATATTCAATTCGTATCATGGATTCATGGCCTTCGGGCACTCAAGATAGAAAGAGAAAGCCGGGCAGCAGAATGTAACGAACGAGGTACGGTCAATGAGAAAAAAAGTTAACGGCGAGGTGGCATATGGAGACATCTGGCCGAGAAAGGCAGAAGCTTTGTTTTGCCTCCCAAGATTCACGATGCCAACCGGCACCATGGATTGGCTACAGATTGACAGAGTGAGGGGAGAAGCGCCAGTGGGGAGTCGAGAGCCGAACCGCAAGTTGAGATCGTCAAATGCTTCGATGGATGTAGACGTAAACAAAAACGCTGCAGGGGGCCGCCCACACCCCGGAGGTGAGATCGGGAAGGTGAGAGTAGGTGTGAGTGGATGGGCATTCGATAACAGAACCGATAATTCATCTTCCTTCTGAGCGAGAGCGGCTTTGTGCCCATTTCCCACTTATTATCATCAAAATAATAATTGTTCTATCTATTCTACTGGGTTAACTATCTCCTCTCTATCCCGTCGCCCTCCTCTTTTCCCTCCTGCCCGATTCAGCGTCGTCGGTCACATTCTCTTTGCTACCTGCCAGCGCCGATTGGTAAATCAAGTCCGCATAAGCTCTCGTATTTTTCTCCGCATCCGGGACAACCAATTGTCGCCCGGCTGGTGTGGGGCAGAAGAAGAAAAACGTGCCGTACCGTTGTCATGATTAGGCGGCGCATGGGAATTCAAATTCGTTGAGGATGTCGAACCATTCGTGTCAGCACTGCTGCTCGTGGTCTTCTTCGTACTTCGACCTTCCACGTCATCGGCGTACTCCTGAAGAATTTCTCTTTGACGATCCGTCAGAGATCTGACAGATTGGTCAACACATTGAGGAAAACGAGGCAGTTCTCTGACACACTTGCCTTGGAATTTGCACAGTAAACGTTACGAACAGGTCACCCTTTTCTCCGCCGAACACAGGCTGAATTCCATGGTATTTGAGGACCATTTCTTGGCCTTGTTGCGTACTACCAGGCACGCGGACGTCCACGTCGCCGTCCAAAGTAGGAACACGGACTCTTCCCCCAAGTAATGCGGTATGAAGGGGTATGCGAGCATCGTGGTAGATATTGGATCCTTGCCTCCTGAACACCTTTGAAACTGCAACATTCACACGCACGAGGAGGTCGCCAGTAGGACCTTTGCCATGGTCGGGTGCATCGCCGGCGTTAGGGACTCGGATGGTCATGCCATCCTCAATTCCTATGTTTCAAGAATGCCGTGATCAGCGTGTGAGCGCTCAGGAGAAGGTGACTAACCGGCAGGAATATCAACTTTGACACTCTTTCGACCCCTTACCTTACCAATGCCATCACACTCTCGGCAGTGGTGTCCACGAGGTATAACCGTTCCCACACCTTGGCAAGTCGGACATGTGCTTGCCATCTGGAATCCGCTGTCAATTACGAATGTCCTAGTGCCTGAACCGTTACATGTAGGGCACTTGGAGCGTTGAGACCCCGCTTTCAGTCCAGTCCCCGTACATGCACCGCAGTCGACGACTGGGTTTACTTTGATAGTCCGCGAGGTGCCTTTGGCTGCTTCCATGAAGCTCACTCCAACGCTAGCCTCGATATCCGCACCCCTAACATTCTGCGTAAAAGCAGAAGCACCCCCACGAGCTCTCCCTCCTAGAGCACCGAAGAGTTGATCAAAGAGGTCAGATTGTCCGCCACCACCGAACGTTGACCCAAAGCCGCCCGCGAAAGGATTACGGGCAAATGCCTCTGGGTCAAACCCGGGCTGTTGAGAGGCTGCACCATACTGATCGAAAGCCGCCCTCTTCTTTTCATCTTTCAGAATCTGGGCGGACCGGTCAGGGCGGCGATGGCAAGTATTACGATCACTGACACACATCATATGCCTCTTGAATTTCAACAAATTTGTCCTGGGCATTCTTGTCGGGGTTTGTGTCTGGGTGGTATTTGCGGGCCAGCTGAGATAAGTGTTAGCCTAGGAGCACTGCGAGCGGGACGGTCACGCACAGAAAAATAGACCTTCTTAATTTCAGCGGGAGTTGCGTCCTTGCTCACGCCGAGGACTTGGTAGGGATCATTTGGAGCATGGGAAGGCCTAGAAGCATGAAAAAACCGCTACAAGAGCGTATGAAGGAACGTCGCGGGAAGGAAGGACATGCGTAGTAAGTCACCTTGCTGAATTGGCTCCGAGCGCAGGTTGGCAGCTTCGCATGCGGTAAATGATAGAGGGATAAGAGGCGCCTCATAGATAAAGGGTGTATCGTATACCGAGGACATGTGTAATATGAGATAAAGGAATGAACCCCTTGAGAAGGCAAACGGAGGGACTTCATACCCAGGCGATCGTGACGAGGACGAGTGAGTCGCGCCGCCGCGTCTATTTGGTCTTGTTTGGCTCCGCGAAAATAAAATCTGAGCGCCGCTTTATTTATTTGGCCCTGTTTGATTAATCACGTGTATCGCTCTCTTAGGCGCGGCACCTTTATCTCCTCCGCGGGTTTGGGTCATCGCGCTGCCTCTCAACATCCAGCTCTCGCCTGTTATCGTTTTTGGACCTCGTGCCTGGTATTCATGCACTTTCTGGCAATTGTAAATGCTCGGCACCCTCGAATTCCCGGCGAAATGTCTCCGATGGCACTCACATGAGGACCCATCATGTATTTCTCCATCCATTAAATCATGTCTTACCTCCTGAAATGTTACATTCCTAGGCGCATGATGGAACGCCGTTTCATTAACATTGTGCTGTCGGCCATTGTAAGGTACTGCGTGCTCCTAACGTTCTATGAAGCATTCCGAACGTTACCCCGGATGGGGCACCGTAGTTACCGGCTTTCCGTAAATTGTCGATCGTTTCTGGCTCGTCTACCAGCCTTGCCACCCCGGATTGTGCGGTAATTACGCCTTCGATGGCCCCATTGTTCCCTTTCGTTGATGACAACTACGCAAAGTCCAGAACTGAATTATGTGTCCCCACGTTTCGAGGTCTATCCTTTATTTTACTAATGTAATATCTCGGCACGCAAAGATGATGTATCCAAAGAATATTCCGATGACCCATCTTTGCGATAGATGTCCGCCAACTCTATCCAAGTTAGGATCGAGACCTAGCAGCCCACCAGGACTTTCCGTATGACACCACGATTTCGTCTCCTTTTCTGATTCCTGGAGCAAGACTCCAGATACCCATCCTGAGGTCGCCACTGGCAGTCCACCGATCGGCGAATTGAGCGTTTGGTTTCGGTCTGACGCCACGGTAGTCGTTCACAAATCGGGCTTCATTTCCCATCGAGGCTGCGTCCACCCCGACGTTTTCACCGCCTGGGAAACGGTAGAGTGAAATGTCATAATCAGATGTTGGCCGGTCGTCGGAATGTACCTCCCCAATATATTCAACGATAAGGGTCTGCGCGGGTATTTTTTTGGTTGCGAATAAACCGTGCTGCCCGTGGGCAGCATGTAAATGATCCACAATCGGACGGACCTCGCCAAGAGAGGGTGGGGCTGATGGCAATGAAACCCCGTTTGAACGACCTCCTTTCAGAAATGATGAGGCATCTCCTGAGACTGAGGGGTGGAAATAGGGAACGGCCAAGTACTGAACATGAGAGGGCCAATTTTTTGGAGGACGGGTCATCGAGGGTGAGTAGAGTTGAGCTGCGTGGGAAATCTTTTCCCAATCTATTCTCTGTCGTGACTCCGAGTCGCTCCTCCGTCAGTCCTCGTTCCTCCTCGGTTGGTCCACGATGGGTCGTGTAGCGACCCCTTCAGTAGCGCGGATTTATGCAGATGTGAATGCGAAGCTCGGCCCATCGTGGCACGAGTACGGTGAGCTTACAGCTACCCACCCCAGCGTGTGATCGTCTCTTATTCCTTCCAGACAACCTGCAAGTACAATGGGGGTCTCAGGACCACTATGAGATTGTGCGGAAAGTAGGACGTGGAAAGTACTCTGAGGTACGTTTCTTTTGCATGCAACGTGGCCCTTAGTCTTTAACCATTTTCAGGTCTTCGAGGGCATCAATATCGCAAATGACGAAAAGTGTATTATCAAAGTGCTAAAACCAGTCAAAAAGAAGAAAATCAAACGTGAGATCAAAATTTTGCAGAATCTCGCCGGTGGACCGAATATCGTCGCATTGCTCGATGTCGTTCGGGATCCGTTGTCAAAGATCCCCAGTCTCGTTACCGAATACGTCAACAACATCGACTTCAAGGTCCTTTATTCTCGTTTCAGCGACATGGATGTTAGATTTTACATGCTGGAGCTCTTGAAGGTACCAAGCAATCTTCTTTTTCACCATCTCGTTATCTCAGATCTCGGCAGGCTTTGGATTTCTGTCATTCCAAAGGCATCATGCACCGCGATGTGAAGCCACACAACGTCATGATTGACCACGAACGGCGCAAGGTACTCTTCTTCGGGCTCCGCTAAATTACGTTCTTATAACCAATCCACACTGTAGCTGCGACTTATAGATTGGGGCTTGGCCGAGTTTTATCACCCAAGAACTCAGTACAATGTTCGGGTCGCTTCACGCTACTTCAAGGGACCGGAGTTACTCGTAGACTTCCAAGAATATGACTACAGTCTGGATATGTGGAGCTTCGGCTGCATGTTCGCATCAATGGTACGTGATGGGCTTCTGTCTGGCGTGTTAACTTCATCAAATATATGGATTTCAGATTTTCAGAAAAGAACCGTTCTTCCATGGCCACGATAACTACGACCAGCTTGTTAAAATCACAAAGGTCTTGGGCACAGATGAGCTGTATGCATATCTTGAAAAATATGATATCGAACTTGATGCACAATACGATGAGATTTTGGGACGGTGAGTGAGGTCATTCGATACTGGAATACAGCTTTCAACATAGTTCGATCATGCAGGTACCAGAGGAAACCGTGGACTCGCTTCATTACCTCCGAGAATCAGCGGTATATCACAAACGAAGCCATTGATTTTCTGGATAAACTTCTCCGCTATGACCATCAGGACCGTCTGACCGCTCGTGAAGCGCAAGCGCACCCCTATTTTGGTATGCCTTCATTTATGTCTGCACATAGATGATAGGTTGATTGTTGATTGTGGCTATTCAGACCCCGTAAGGAACTCGTCAACAGTCGAGGAGAACGAAGGGTCCCTGGTGTAGACCGTTATACTCTCCGAAGGTCTTCATAGACCCGACCAGGTTGTTTGTGGTACTTGCTGTAAATTTTCTGTACTTATTTCATCCAGAATTGTTCTCAGCAGGCATCGGATACATCCTTGTAGGCACTTGGGACATGTGCTATAATGACATATCATTCCTCTTGGAGCTGCATCTCTACTGAAGGTTGGCCGTACGCGCATCCAACCTGTTAGAACCGATCGTGGCATAAAGCATTCACGATCATGTGCGGGGATCGTATACCATGACATAGTTAGAAGATGTGTCCCTTCTGGAGCGAATGAGCAAGCTCCTCGAAGAACAAATGTTTCTGACTTTTCTATGTTTGCAGTGCACGTGCTCAGTGCGATTCCGAGTCCACATGAGTTAACTCTTCCAGTCTCACTCTTCCAGTCTTCGGGTACCTGACCCTCCAGTGTGCTCGGCACATGCGTACTCACTTTACGAAGGTGGAATGCTGGCACTCAGCGTCAGCATGTTCTGTATGCGATCTGAAAGTATCTGGATGAAATCGCCAATTTTTTGGGGGGCACTCTTTGCACGACTGCACGACTTCCTCCGAATTGGCATCTTTCGCTTCGCTGCCGGTGTTGGGTCCAGAACTCGAACGCAACTTCCTGGGGGCGTTGGACGCTATGCGAATTTCCAAAGAAAAAAAAGGTTTCGGAACATCATAGCCAAGTCAGTCATGACCATCGAATTCGGGGGTTCATCAGAGTAATTGCCACCAGATGTCATCCCAGCCCGTATTTGTTGCCTGCGGCAGAAGGGGCTCCGTTTCTAAATCTGGCTAGAGTGAGAATTTTCTGAATCGAACGAGCGAAGAATACTGTTCGTTCCCCAGCATTTGACTGGTTCCGCAGAGTCACAACACTCGTGACCCTAATGGTTATCTCACTTTTTTCAGGGACCGCCGTGCTGCGTTGCTTCTGACATTCGGTTTTTTTTTGCCCTGGCCAGTCAAAAGGTAAAATTATTAATGCTGCTCAGTCAGCTCGACAGACAAGGTTTTTTCATTTTGATTTTTGCCAAAGGGGTTCGCGGTGTCTTCGGGGTTCGCGGTGCTTTTATGTTTCCCCCTTTCCCATCAGGGTCGCGTCAAGAGCGGAAGGAGCAGCTATACCACTTTCACGGGATCAATATTGACGTCCGTTGCAAACGGGGGCTGTTGTAACAGCCCTAGCCCTTGTTTGGTTGGTCAGATCGACTGAGTTTAGCATTTTGCAGCTACGCATTTTGCAGCCGTAACGCTCACTCCGTCCTGTGGAGAAACTACACAATTTTGGCTCGCGCGTTACGTACAAGTTTGGCGTGGCCCCTTACTTCCCCGCTGCCACGCTGATTCCTATACAGTCTCCCCGGCCCGATATTTTTCAGACACAATACTCGTGTGGACTACAAATTTTTTCTACCGTAACACGTTCTTGGTTGGTCAAGTTCTGGGGCTTCGCTCGGACATTGGTGAGGACCGAGATGCTAATACGTGTTCCGTGCATCGGCCCATTTGGTCCCTTTCCACGATGCCGCAGGAGCAATCGGACGATGGGTTTCTTATCCCCGACAAGAGAATGAAGCTCGTTTTCCGAGTACTGACACAGTGGTGTGCACCCCCATCGACGCAGCGGTTCCGCTATGGAGATGAGGGAAAAGTCTCCGTCCATTTGAGGTGATAATCCTTATGATGTACTCGCGAATATGTAATAACGTTGAGAATTTGGCGCTGACAGTCCCATGTCAGTCCCAAAGTCAACGACCGTTACTATCTCGGTATAAGGAATGCATTAAGGTTGTCTTCCCGCTTACTCAGCGCCTGCCTTCTGAGTTAGTGGGGACAATGTGGATGATAATCAGGTGTCCATCCGCAGGCAGTACTCGGAGTCTCGGATCTCTGCCTTTGTCATCCATGATACTGTACGTGCAAGATCGGCTCTCACGCACCCATGATCCAAAGTCACTAAAGACCCCGAAATTCCACGCCAAGCGCCGGTTCACATTAGGAGTGCCAACGAAAACTCGTAACAACCGGAGCGCTACCAGCGATCTGGGTCAGGATCAGACTGCTTGATGCGCAAATCAGTGAGCACGTGCTCTGGGCTAGAGCGGCGTAGAAGCCACGCCCTCAGCTCCAGCTCCACCGCCGACTAACTTGGTACACATAGGAAGCCAGGGCTAGGGGCACTCCTTGCGGTGGCTCCGTATACTTGATACCATACAGTGAAGGCTGGGAGCAACGAGTACGTAAGGTCGCTCCCCCCTGACGTGGCTGATTATGGCCATCGAGGAGGTTGGACTTGACAATCGTCAATTACATTGCAGTACCTGAAGAAGCGGATCCTGGTCATAGAAAAGGACGCGGTGACTAGAGTCTGCGCCGGTTCTCATATGAGTGACCTACGTCATCCCAAAAGGCGTCTTTGTCAAACAATATGTAACTCACTTGATTGGGCAAAAGAACAAGAAACAATATTTCTGAAATTGGGTGACACACGGACATACTATTGCACATGGGTCCAGGTGCCGTACAAATGAATGTAGACATGGAGATTCCGTGTTAATCCACCTCTTGGTGTTTTTCGATTAGAAGCCGGTTGAGATCATGCCTTGTCGCAGCTTTGGGGTGCTCAATTTTGGAACGTAACCATTTGACCGAAAGTGGACCTGACCTTGCACCCCACTTCGCATGGGCAAGCGAGTTGCATGATTGGTTGTGATCAACAAAAAGTTGGGCGCGCATACTCTGGTTCTGGGTGTGATATACGAAGAGTGGGCGGGAGAGTGTGATCAGGTGGAGCCATACGCCATACGAGTCAGGCTCCGACTTTACGGTATGAGAAGGGCGCAAGGGCACGGCGCCAAAGTCTATCATCAAACACTGGCTTCTCGGGCCTGCAGACACGAGCCAAGGAAGATGTCTAGCCGGTCAATCAACCAGTTTGGTCTCTAGTTCCAGCAGATTCGAGCTTTTCAACAGATGCGTCACATGTACCTACTTGCATGAATGAAGGTGTCAGGTCGTGAACATACGGGATGGAAGTGAATGAGTCCAACGAGAGTGGAGAGAGATAATGGCAAAGCGTGACGTCGATCAGTCACACGACGGACAGATGTGACTAAGTAATCACGGGCAAGTCGGGCTGTTCTAAGAATATCTATGCCAAGCCACGGCTGCCAAGACAATGTGACAAAAATAGACGTGCATAACGTTGTCTTGAATTCACCCTCACTAGGACCTGGCCCGGGTCCTTAGTACCTGTGTGTGCTGTTCTTTTGGATTATATGGTGAGCAAGGTTAGAAAGGAGACTAGAGTGGCTTGACGGAAGAGGGACTGGAGAGAGTGCCGTGGACGCAGAGTCGGAGAGAAAAAATAGCGCGTTGGCTTGGCGTTTCTAAATATACGGCGGGGATGACTTGGCTGCTCAAAAGACTTTGGCTTGGCTCTGCGTTTGGCTGCTCAACTCGCCCATGACTTCCATCTCTCATCCCTCAGATGACCATCCTCGCTCTCAAAAGTCTCTTCTCGCCTCCACATGGCAAGTCCTCGACCAGGTAGCCTCATTTCTTCTCCTCTTCCCACCTCCCTCATCTCTTTTCTAGCCCCCACCACCAACTCTCAGAGAAATCCTAGGAGCCTACCGCTCCCGAGGGGACGGCGATCGCGAGATGTTGATGGCCATGCTGAATGCTAAAAGCGCAGAGGACCAGGTATCAATCGTTCATATCATGCTGCTCCTACCGCATATATCCATCTTTTGCTCTACAGAGGATAGCATCTGTCGCTTCTCTCCATCGCTCTATGCTCGAGTACTACCAGATATTCGCGAGGCAGACCCAGGAAACTCCGTGTTTTTCCACATCGGATCCTCCAGGGCCATCGCATCACAACGGCGCCTATCAATCCCGAGGGTCCAATGCAACACAGACATCGCATTGTCCATACAATCACAACGATATGCCGAGCCAACATACTGCGCACATATATTCGCATAAGCGTACTCGGACTTCGGATTCTCCTCCGACCACGTATCGCTCCGTTCCGCGTTCCTACACTCCTTCACCTCCTCCTGGTCCATCATCATCATATTCCTCGTGCAGTGCCTCGGTCGATCAGTCTCCGCGCTCGAAAGACGCTATGGCGATCGGATCCTTACTGAGCATGGAACCCCGGAATCCGCGTGACGAGGTCGACGATTCATCGCAAAACGATCCGATGCGCGAAGATAGATCGCAATCGTGTCGACAGTGATGGCGCATCGTCTGTGTATGTTCTAGTTTTCTTCTATTGGGTACATCAGCTCCCCTCGGCATGTTGTATTAGTATTCTGCTATGTCACGTTCTAATTTTATAGCGCACGTGTGAGAAAATGATTCGCTCATTCAAGGCCACATATGCATAATACTTTCACTTTGTCCTGTTCCATCATGGCCCTCGTATTCCCCTCGCCTCCGTGCACCCCTCTCGCCTCGGATACCCTGCTTCACCCACTATGGATTCCCCGTCTCCTCCGTGTAATCTCAACCCCAAGATTTTTATCAATGGTCGTGAATTAGTCGATCGTGAATCCGCTGACGATGTCGACATCTACCGTGGAGACGGTTGCTCAACGCCCCAATCTCAAGAGTCGGGGTCCGCAACATCCACGAAATCACTTTCAGATACGTCGGCAAGCCCTTCTCGTCTGCCTGGTAGACGCCTCGGTGCCCTCGCGACTCGCTTGGAGCGAGCAATCACTCGCTGGGCGCGCAGAAACTGGGCAGACTCATCTTCTTCTATAGCCTCAAGTGGCACCTCGAACTCTTTCCGCTCGTCCTTCCGCACTACCAACAAGTCGTCTCGTAGGCGTCGCCCTCCTAGTATCGCAGACATTCAACACCGTGAGGAGTCTGAGCGAGTCGTGGCTGCGCGCATAAGGGCCCGTGAGATTGGTCGTGTTGTTCCTCGCGAGTTCAACCTCTACATTCCTCTGTCTCACTCGCAGGACACGGGGCCGATCGAGGAAGAACAACAGGTCGTGCGCACTTTCTCACTAGATGTGATGCTCCCACATTTGAATCCACTATTGCGAAACTCGGGTATACACCGGCACCGTCCCCGACACCGCTCACATGTCCCTAGAACTGAGCTCGACTACAATCACCGCTACTCCCACCTCTTTCATCCCCACCTGGCTCACTCAGCAGAGGATGACTCCAATAATACGTCTCATTCTGATGTGCTTCGCAGCCTGGAGAAGGGGAAAGATAAGATCTCCTCATCACCAGATCCATTGCAAACCGTGTCGACATCTCGGGGAGATCCGGTCGTTGGAAAGCCGCGACAGGCATGGTGGCTTGACGTTGCAAGTCCAACGTGGGAAGATATGAAGACACTGGGCCGGGTGAATAGTTTACGTGTTCTTGTTCTTTTGTTTTATCAAGCTTACTCGACGAACAGTTGCTGCATCTTCACCCATTGACTCTGGAGGATATCCTACAGCGGGAACCACGCGAGAAACTCGAGTCGTTTCCAAAGCTCGGTTACTACTTTATCATCCTTCGTGCGATCGATTATTCGACTCGGAATGAGCGGCTTGAAATCGTCAGTCAAAAGACCGGCAGCTCCCAGGTTCCAATGCAGGGTGTTACAAATGGGACTTGCATATATCTCGTCGTATTCCGAGATGGCATCTGCACCGTGAGTTGTGTTGCACATCTACCTATGCTCACCCTTTGCTGACGATAGCGTAGTTCCATTTTTCAAACGTCTCAGGTAAAAACTTCTGGTAGATTGTAATTTTATTATTGATGTGGTGGTACAGAGCATCTCGACCGTGTCCGCGGAAAGCTCCAAACTACAGCACAAACCACTCGCAGGTCGTCTGGTATGCCATAGTGTTTTGTCTCCGATCTGCAAGTTCATTCCACCTGCAGCTTGGATTACTCATGGAATACTTGACTCCGTCGTCGATTCGTTCTTTCCTCTCGTAGAAGAGATCGAGGAACACATCGTGGCCATCGAATCCGTCGTACATGACGAAGATAATCCGGCATCTACCATCACGCCCATCTCCCCTGCCAACACACGGCCTTTGCGAATCCTGCCAGCTGGGGAGAAAGTCGTTACAGCAACGTCATTCGTTGATGAAAAACACGCCTTATCCAGAGACGTGGCATCCGTAAAAACGGCCATGACGCAGTTCTCGCTTCCCAAGCAGACCTGTGGACTCATGTTACGGCGCTGGCGGCGTGCCATTTCTCACTTTGTCAACTTTTGTATGCCACGTAAACTCTACCCGAGCTTTACCCGCGCATCCTTCAATCTCCACCGCATGGCGCGAACGAGGCATCTGGCCACGTCCTTGGCACGCGTGTTGGCAACCAAACCGGAGGTCGTTGCCAGGATCCGCAAGCGGCTGCTGGCCTCGGCCAGCGATGACGCAGAGGTTGACATCTACTTTGGCGACGTCCAAGGTAAGGGCCGCTAGTATCGGAGTGTGTATGACGTATCAGCTGAATGTGGATGCTGTAGACCATATCCTTACGTTACAGCAATCCTTGGCGCATTATGAGCGGATGTTGAGCGAGTCGCATCCGATGTACCTTCGAAATTTGCATCTCGATCTATTGCGTGTGCGCGCAAAGGTTGAGTATGGGACATTTTTACTCACTTTGGTGGCTGTGATGGTCGTGCCGCCATTAGTGGTCATCGGTACGTGTACGATTTACCATTGTTCGTCAATCAGCGAAGTTAATGAATTATTATAGACGCACTCTCGATGAACGTTCAATTACCCCGCAATAACGATGGGGAATATTGGATTTTTGGGGTGGTCATAGCGACTGTTCTGTGTATCCAAGCTTCCCTTCTGTGCTTGGTAAGGTACTGGTGGGTGAATGCGAAGCGGGTTAAGTTGGAGTAACAGTTGGTTGACTATTATCGAGTAGTGAAAATACTATCCCAGTTATTGTCAGCCTAGACTTGTTTCTAACGTAGTGCCAATCAATATGATCATTTTCTCGCTCATATCTTTTATTCACGTTGTCCATGTCACAAAGAAATAACGAATGAAACCAGACAAAGTCGTACAATGGTATATAGTGCTGAGGACCATTACTCTTCTTTGGAACACTCTTGTGCACGAATGCCCGCAGATGCCAATTTATGTAGCCGGAATGCCATGTCGACCCCAATGCACAGTGGAATAATGAAAAATGGCACGTAACTGGAGAGAAGCAACACGCGCTGTTCAGAGGTAATAGATAAGACTTTTTGAGCAAAGGTAGCGGCGGACGTCAAAGGGGTATCTATGATCATTGCAATGCACGCGAGAGTGGTTGTGGCTGTGGATGCACCGTACAGCGCAAGGAGGCTGTATATTCCTGGCGAGTCTGGTACGCAGTTCATAATACATGAGAATGTGGGGGAGGCATGCACGATAGACACGCAACTCACCTCGCCAGAGGCCAATGACACCGAGGACAAACACAGGAAGTTGAAAAAGACTACAGGGTCCGCGATCAGACGCGGGGCAGAACGGAGAGGAACAGGGACATGATCGTACGCTTCAAGGTACAAGAACGATTTGAACCAGGCGAGATCGGATCCATTTCCGACGATACCCATGGCACGACCTACGAGTGGATCCCCTGACATACCCACGTACCAAAAGGGGATGCCTTGCACGAACTTCGGGACGAACTCCTTCGGCCATACCGCCTGGCAGTCTATCAACAACGTGGAAGGGATATGAACCTATTTCCAAAAAGATTTTTTTTTGGAAATGGGATAAATGGGTAAGTTGCTATGTGACAGAAGAATAACAGAATAGAAGAATGTGTGTGTGTGTCGAATTTCGGCGATCGATGTTGCGGCGGAAAGGGGGACGTGGAGTGATGGGAGGGTAGATGGATTATGGGGTGATGAAG
>WNFO01003736.1_pt1 | contig 18682 bp, 14 predicted proteins | sample 5400251 | NCBI WGS metagenome assembly WNFO01 (sample SAMN13153354, study PRJNA577476) | soil metagenome | isolation source: 100 cm saprolite under Madrone tree | place: USA:California | collected 2016-06-14
CTGTTAGCTCGCCGGTATTGTCGCGAATGGAGTAGCCCAAAATGCTGGCGGGCTGTTGGGCGCTGCTGGGTTTGTTCGTAACATACACGAAGCCAGAGTTTTGTGCGCGCAGGGTGGGCGAAACGGCGCATGACGACAAGCACAGAGTGGAACATAAGAAAAGCGATTTCCTTTTCATAAGCATTTTCTCCTTTGACCGTTGGGTAGCTCTTACTGGAGGATGTTGCACAACCTAACTGACTTGATGTCTCCAAAACACATCAAAGGGTTGTGCAGCGGCTTCTAGTTTCGATAAAGGGAATGAAGCAGCGTCGGCCCCAAACGCTCGGTGAAAAGAGCAGCGCCTCTGGGATTTAGGTGCGATCCATCCAGGAACGCGCTCTCCGGCAATTCAGCATGTTGGTACGGGAGAACCACGAGCATACCCTCTCGGCCAGCTGCCTCTTGAAGTGCATTGGAAGCGTCTTCGACATCAAGCGATGGAGGAATGAGTAAGAAGAAGCGTGTTCCATTTTCCTCACACAAGTGGCTCAGTAAGCGCAGGCGTGGCAGCGCCTTTGCTACGACAAGGTCACTGGGCGGGAGGGGCAGGTTTCTTGGCCGAAATGAGGACGCTAAATCCGATACATTGGGAACGGTTCTTCGAAGAAGCCAGTTGTGAATCTCTCCGCGATGTCCTAACCAACTGCTGAAATTGGCAAAAAAATAGTCACTCGTCGTCGTGTTGTCCAGGCGGCCTTGTACCCTGACTTTGAGGATATCGCGTTCGAGCATCAGGCTATGGGCGAAGGGTTCGCCAGAGGTGGCATCCGAAATCAGGTCGCGCGTGGAGAGGCATACTCCAACGATGGCGGGACGGGAACCTTCGGCAAAGAGCCGGCGCAATCCGAAGTACCAATCCAAATAGCTCGTGCCTTGGATTGGCAGGTATGCCACGGAGTATGCGGGCGCTATCTCCTGTTGGAGATTGTCGCGGTTTACGCCGAGTTCCAGATAGGAGTTACCGACAATCAGCATAGTGGCTGACGAATGCGCGAGGGCGGGCCGAAGTGAGACAGCCGTGCGATGGTCTGCTTGGATGGTGCGCCAGACATGATTGATGCGCGGGAAACCAATTCGGGTCACCATCTCGAGTACGCCGAAATAGGCGGCCAGCAAGGTCAACAAGACCGCAATCGCCCGGGTGGCGCTCCTCCGTTCAGAATCGGAAATAGATAAAGGCATTTTCTTGATTTGCTCCGAAGAGTGTAATCAGCACGCAGAACGCGACTGCGGTGACGATACGCCATGCGTAGGGGCGTGACGCAAACACATGCTCCCCGCCAGAGGCTTCAAGCTGCAAGTCCAGCAGGAAGAGGATTGCTGCATAGACCGCGAAAAACACAATGGCGGTGAGGTATTCAGGTTTCCACTGCCAAGTCGCAAGGCCTGCTAGCTGTTCCCAAGCGCCCGAGAGAGAGGGAACCCGAAAAAAGATCCAGGCCAGACAAACGAGATTGAAGATGATAATTCTGCGGCCCCAACGTGCGATGAAGTTGGCGGAGGATCCAAGCACCTCACGGGCGCCCATGAACAAGCGCTCGATGGCCAGCCCGGCACCGTGGATTCCGCCCCAGATGACAAAAGTCCAGTTGGCGCCGTGCCACAGACCTCCAAGCAGCATGGTGAGCATCAGGTTGATGTAGGTCCGGACCTTTCCGAGACGGCTGCCACCGAGCGGTATGTAGAGATAATCGCGCAGCCACGTACTTAAACTAATGTGCCACCTGCGCCAGAAATCCTGCAGGCTTTCTGCGAGATAAGGCTGGCGGAAGTTGACCATGAAGTGGAAACCAAGAAGCTGCGCACTGCCGCGAGCAATACAGCTGTAGCCGCTAAAGTCGCCGTAAATCTGCCAAGCGAACGCATATGCTCCGAGCAGCACGGTCATCGTGTTGGGCCCACCGAAATTGCCAGAATAGACGGCATTTGCAATGAGGGCGCAGTTGTCAGCGATGACCACTTTTCGGAAAAGCCCCTCCAGAATCAGGATCAAGCCGTCGAAAGCTTTGGAGGGATCCCACGAACGGGGCTTCTGCACTTGCGGAAGGAGATGCGATGGCCGTTGGATCGGTCCTGCAATCAGATGAGGGAAAAGGCTGATGAAGAGTGCATAGTCCACGAACGATTCAGCGGCTTCCACTTTCCGATGATATACGTCCACGATGTATGCGACTTCCTGGAACGTGTAGAAAGAGATTCCCGGCGGCAAAAGAATGCGCCAAAGGCTGACGGGAATCTGCTTCAGTCCCAGCAGGGCGGCGAGATGAACCGTTGAATCCAGGAAGAAATTAAAATATTTGAATATGCCAAGGAAGGCGAAGTTCAGAATGATGGAGAAAAATAGCAGGGACCGGCGGGTTCGCTCGTTTGAGGTCGAAGCAATCTTGCGGGCCACGATAAAGTCCACCAGCGTCGAGCCCGCCATCAAAAGCAGAAATCGCCAATCCCACCAACCATAGAAAACGTAACTGGCCGCAAGCAGCAGATAGTTCTGCTTCCGAAAGGGCAGGCGCCAATACAGCAGCGTGACAAAGCTCAAGAAGACGACGTACGCTGTGGAATCAAAAAACATGACAGTGGCGTCAGCGGCGAATTCGAAGACCGCGGCTACTCCCCCCGTAGCGTCCTCGATTGTCGTGCTGTCCGTGAGGTTTTCACCAACCTTGAAGGAGCCTTTTCTGGCTGAAACAGAGAGCTTGGCTTCGGCAGCGCAGAAGTTTCAGTCCTCAGGGTAGTCAATAGCTGAGAGAAGACGCCCTTGCAATCAAGTGAATACCTGATCCAAAAGTGGTGAAATTACTGAGTCGCACTGGGGGCTACGAATTTTCCTTCGTACTTATGGAAACTCCCGTAAGTAGATCTTTTCATTCGGATTACTCGGAGGCTTGTCTTGCTTTGCGGCCACGGTCTAGAGAGACTCTGACCGGTACGCGTTTTGGAGCTTTAGCAGTTCGCTCGACGGCGCGGCGATAGACTTCCATCGTCTTCTCAGCAATCAGGGACGGAGAGCATTCTGCCTCAATCTTGCGTTTCGCGTTCATGCCCATCTGGCGGCAAAGGGGCTTGTCGAGCAATAGGCGCGTAAGAGCTTCCGCCAGCTGTCGAGCGTCCCGGGGGGAAACCAGGTAGCCGGTATAGCCGTCATCGACCATTTCGGGGAGGCCACCTACGGTCGTGGCCACCACTGGTTTTCCCGCGGAATAGGCCATGGGGATCACGCCGCTCTGGGAAGCCTCGATGTACGGCAGAACGACAACGCTGGCGCGCTGGAAATACTCGGCGGCGCGCTCTTCGGAGATGTACTCGTTATGAACGATAAAGCGCTGCGGGTGGACCATCATTCGGGTATAGCGGGAGAAGTCCTCCCCTTCACCGGCGATAAGAATGCGCACATCCGGCAGCCGGGCACTGATCAAGGGTTCGGCTCGGATCAAATACTCCAACCCTTTGTACTCCCAGATGCGGCCGAAAAAGAGAATCAAGAGCTCTTCCTCATGGTGGGCGGATGTAGACGGCTTCTCGCCAATCTGAATGTGCGGGATGATGGAGATCCTCTCTATATCGACGTGTAACTCTCGGACCACCAAACCTTTGACATGTTGCGTATGGACGATCAGCTCGTCAGCACGGCGCCGCGCAAACATCTCAATCCAGAATGGGGTTTTCCGTGAGAGCTGGTCGCCGGGGTGCGGCCGGAAGTCGTGGATTGTAAATATCAGTGGATACCGGCGGAGCAAAGGTAACGCCAGGTCGAACCATAGATGGGCGCCCTGGTAGTGAATCAAGTGTGGGGCAAAGTCCCGGACCCTTTGAAGGATCGCGCGGATGCTACGGAATTGCTGGAGCGGTTGCCGGAGCCTGGGACTCCGGAAGGTAAACAGTTGCACGGCGTCATCGAGCTTGGCGTTGTGAGGGCTAACCGCGCCGTCGGGAAGAACCAGCAGAACCTCCGCATGCTGAGCCAGAGCGCCGGCCAATCGGACACAGTATTCTCCAAACCCGAAGGAAATCAGTGCAACCCGCAAGCGATTTCCCGATACCGTAGAACGGCTTTGGTCTAGCACAAGGGTTCTCGCGACACTACTGCGACAGCAGAGGGAGAAATTTGTCCTTAAATTGGCGGGGGCCGCCGGAGGCCCAGATGGCAAGGGCCACCAGTGCAGTGACGTAAATCAGCGTGGCGGAAACACAGGTTAGGATGTCCCGACGGCTCGTGGAGACAGCCAGATAAGTAGCCATGCACGTTGCAGCTACGAGCGGTTTCCAGACGATGCTCGCGACGGGAATACCGGAGAGCAAGTGCGCGGCCGGGATGTAGTGCTGACAGCAATCGGCCACTCGCGTTAGGAGCAAGGCGATGGCGGCGCCGCGCAAACCGAACATGCTGATCAGCGGCCAGCCGACGAGCAAGTTGACAAAGGTATCGACCATAACGATTCTCAGCGTGATTTTCTCCCGGTGGCTGGCTACCAGCACCTGGCCAAGCACGCTGGTGAATACTTGGAAGATCAGAACCCAGGCGACGATACGCAAAGCCGGGAAAGCCTGGGAAAACGCCGGGTTCTTGTAGAGCAGCGAAAGCACGCGGTCGCCGATGAAGAAGAGCCCGGCCGCGGCTGGCAGAGCAAGAACGAGAAGCAACTCAAGGGCCTGCTCGGCGATCCGCTTCAGGCTTTGATAACCCGGCTCAATCTTCCGGCACATTACCGGAAATATGCTCTGCGCCATGCTTTGGTAGACCAGGAGTAGGGGCACCATCAATTGTGTCGCTGCATTGTACAGGCCCACTTCAGTTTCGGTTGCGAGTTTGGAGAGAAGAAGGACATTCAAACTGCTCATGACGGCTAGCGTCCCGTCAATACCGAGAAAAGTGGCGGCGGAGCGCACCGTGGCGAGCGAAAAATGAAAATCAAGGGAAGCCGGCGGCGAGGAAAACTTCCGGAGCAGAATCCAAACTTCAACCACAGCGGTGACGGCAAAAGAAGACAGCAGAATCAGGACGACCGGAGATAGAGCACGGTTCGTGGTCAGGAGAAGGAAGGTCCCGGCAACCTTCGCGATATTCACGGGCACATTGACATAAGCGATGTAGCGCATCCGCTCCCAGGCTTGGAAGATGCCCTCGCAGACCGCGGAGAGGGTATAGGGGAGGAGGCCGAACGAGAGCAACAAGATGACTCGATTCGTTGCGGGCGGGTAATGCATTAAATGGACGAAACTCCATAGTGCAGCGATGGAAGCAAGCGAGGAGAGCGCCACAATCATGCAGCCGTTCGTGAAATACAGCCGCGTTTGCGCCCGGTCTTTTGCGACTTGCCGAACGATGAGCGTCTTCAAACCCCCGACGGCGAATACCTGGAAGGTGTAGAACAACGTGAATGCCAGGGTAAGTTGACCAAATTCGTGCGCACCCAGGCGCCGCGCGACGAAGGCATACAAGACAAAGCTTGTCATCCGGTTCAGCACATCACTCGTGAGGATGGACAGCGCGTTGCCGGTGGTTTTGCGTAGATTCAGGCTCATCAGGAGACCTTAGAGCTGCCGGCAGATGCAGAAGCCATGCGTGCCGCAACAGGAGAACTCTTGCTTTCTCTCACTGCGGACTCGCGTTGAATAGCACATCCACCCAGTAGTTCGCGGACTGGTGCGTATTCCCAGGGAAAACACTGGTGCTGCCATACGCAAATAACCCGTTCGGAGCGGCGCTTCCGTCAGCCAGCGCATGCAAAGGAGCGTTGTCCGCGCCCGAAGTCGCGAAGTAGTCCCAGTCGGCGCTATAATGCCCCACTGCGCTGTAATAGGAAGCCACGTACACGATGTTGGCTGTGACTGCCACAGGACTTGGGAAGTTCACCTGCTGCCAGCCGGAAGCAGTCTCACCAATAAAAGTCCCCGTTGCTAACAAGATGCCGGTGCTGCTCCACAGATTGCCCACGTGGGTACCGGTGTTGCCCGCGCTTTTGTAAAAGCGAATACCGGTGACGTAACCGTTGGTGTCTGAACGAAATGTAACCCCCAGCTCCACGGAGGAGTCAGGTCCAACATCAACATTTGTCGGAGCCGCCGTGCTCGGCCAGATCGTGCAAGGACAACTCCCGGACGTAGTTACGACAATTCTGAGCGGGAGGCCGGCCGTTTGCTGTGGATTGCTTGAATCGGTAACCTGCACAGTGAAGTCGAAAACGCCCGCGGCCGTGGGAGTCCCGGAAATCAAACCAGCCGAAGACAACGTCAGCCCTGCTGGCAAGGATCCGGACAGCAGCGACCAGGTGTAAGGCGTCTTTCCACCCGATGCGAAAAGGCTTTGGCCGTACAACACCGACTGCGTTCCTTTCGGAAGTGACGCTTTTGTAATGGCCAAATTAGAACTGCTGGTAAACACTACGTCCACCCAGTAGTTCGAGGAGCTGAATGTATTCGTGGGAAAGGCACTGATGGTGCTGTACACGAATAACCCGTCTGTCGCGCCACTTAGACCGTTTGCGAAAGCATGCAGAGGTGCATTGTCTACTCCGGAAGCCGAGAAGTAGTCCCAGTCGGCACTGTAGTGCCCACCGGTGCTGTGGTAGGAGGCCACGTAGCCGGTGTTGGCGGTGATGGCCACGGGCTCGGAGAAGTTGACCTGTTGCCAGCCCGAAGTCGTTTCCGAAGTGAAGGTGGCAGTAGCCAGCAGGGCCCCCGAGCTGCTCCACAAGTTGCCCACATGCGTGCCGGTGTTGGCAGCGCTCTTATAGAATCGAATACCAGCAATGTAGCCGTTGACGTCCGAACGAAACGTAACTCCCAGTTCTACGGGCGAGTCTGGGCCAGCGTCAACATTTGTCGGAGTTGCCGTCACCGGCCAGATTGTACAGGGACACGGCTGCGGAGCCGCGGTAAGAGTAATGCCTGTGCCGGGAGCCTGCAGATTGCCGCTGTCATCAACGGCCCGACTCTGGACGCTAAGGGTCCCGCTATTCGCGAATGTGGCGTTATAACTCCAATTCTCCCGACCGGCTGCGGGATGCCAGGTTTGTCCTCCGTCCAGCGAGACCTCCACCGCGGCAACCACACCGCCGCCGAAGTCGACGGCCGTGCCAGAAATAGTTATCGGAGAGCCTGTCGTGACCGCGCTACCTGAGGAAGGCGAGGTGATTGTTGAAGTAGGCGGACTTAAATCAGTGGATGCAGTCGCGGGCCCTAGCCCGCTCTGCAGCGTCGCCGGTTGACTTCCCATGTCCGCTAGAAGATTGACGGTCGCCTGCTGCATATTGGGATCGGTAGGGGCTCCCGGGATCGCATGAATGCTATCCAGTCCCCACGCCCAATAGATGGTGCCCGCCCCGAAAACCAACGCGCCGCTCGAAGCGCGGTACAGAGTCAGGTGATGCGTGGCAATGCCATTGCCCATGGCGTAGTTGTCAAGGAGATAAGTGGAAACCGGCAAAGTGGTAGTCGACAGAGGGAAGAGACCTGCAGGGCGGAACCCATTGTCATCGTCCACATCCCACTCGTAGCCAAGCACTCCCGCCGGCAGCGTAGCGGTCTGACCCGGCCCGAGTGCGGCAATGCTGGTATTTCGCCAGAAGCGCATTCTCCCATCTGCCTGAGGCACTGAGATGGGGTCGCTGCGAAACTCGTTTACTCGGGAAATGGTTCCGCTCAATGCGTTTTCCGGCCGGCCCCCGTCGGCCGGTGGACTGAAGCGCCTGTCGCGCCACATACCGGTCCACGTCGGTGGATCGGCAGGATCGAACGGGTGATTTTGGTCTGATTCTTTGTAACAGACCAGTGTGCGATACGGCGAATTTGTGCCATCGATGCTTGATTCCCAGCGCGTCTTCCAGAAGATTTCGTTACCACTAAGAAATGCCAAGTTCACGCCGGCGGCGCGGGCCACTTCAACATTGGCGCGTTGCCCGCCGGACCAATATTCGTCGTGCCCAACGGACATAAAGACTTTGTGCTGCGTGATCAGTTTGCCATTTCGATCGGTATCCACACCGGTGAAATAACTGACATCGTAGCCATTGGCCTCGAGCCACCGAACCATTGGATATTCGGCGCTGAAAAACCACGTGTACATATTCGGGACGTTGAAGGGCCGGTTGTAACTCACTTTGGAGCCGTGGCCCATTGGGTTTCCCACGTAGAGACTATTCCCGCCGTAGTCGTTGTAAGCATGCCAAGTGGTATCGGAGGTTTGAACCAGAATGTCGGAATTGCTGGAGTCGTTGCGTACGACAAAAATAATAGGGCTGGCCTCGCCGGTATCTAGCCGCATGAGCCGCGCGAAATAAATCCCCGAGATGGCGTCGCTGGGTACCGCCCAGGACGCCGAAATCGTCCAGTTGCCGCAGTCGGTTAGCCCGGTCGAACTATCCGTCAAGCAGGGGGGCTGAGTTTGGGGCAATAATCCCAAGGGGAGGATGGAAGTTACGAGGCGTGCTCCATTACCCTTATAATAACCTAAGCGGTAAATATCGATACGATATATAAGAGCACTTGTCGAAATCTTAAAGAACACGGGCTGGCCAGCGTTTGCGCTTATATCGGTGGCAAAGCCCTGTATGTTTGGGGAGCCTGCTCCCACGATGTACCACTCACTAAAAGGATTGCCCGGCCGGCAATTCTCGGCCTCGATCGGGTTTTGAGGCGCCGTACAGCTGGCAAAGGCTGAAAGAGCCATGCCTGCGTGGGCGAGCACGAAGAGCAGATTTCTCTTGAGCACAGTGCGGATTCCAGTCGACTTAGGTGAACAGTCTGTAGAGGTCTTCTCCGGCCCGCTCGGTGACGAGATCGGGAACCAACTGATCTGTGAATCGATTTGTGAGTTTGCCGAGAAGGGCGCGCATCTCTCTCTCGGCCGGGGTTGGCCCGCCATTGGGCTCGTGGCGCAGGAACGATATGGTTTTCTCTTCCGTGCCGAACTTTCGTTTGTAGCGCACCAAACCTTCCTGTTCGATATCGCTCAGACCAAAGTCCAGAAGTTTGAGGCCTCGATTTTTTCCATGTTGAATCCCTTCCCAGATCAGCAGATCGTTCGGCCGGTGAGAAAGATCCCCGGGCAGAGAGGCGTTGAACTTATAGTAGAGCGTGTCCTTCCACTCGAGGAATAAATCGCCGGCAACGATCTTATCCTCTGAGAGAGCCAGCAGAAGAAATCCATGCCCGGGTTCCATGAAGTGGCGCCAGATATTCTGAAAGAAACGGTAAGGTTGCGCGAGAAGGCCGTACTTGTATTTCCGTACTTTCAGATGCATCTCAAAGAATGCCCGGAGCTCCTCCTCCGACTGCGCGAGACGAACAACGAGGCCCTCGCGCTGAGATTTCCGGATGGCCCGGTGGGTGGAATCGTGCATGGCACCCCAAAGGGCGTCCAGCTCCGGCCGCAGATCCAGACCATGCCACTTGGCCTCCTTGAAGCGTGAGAATCTTTCATCGGCAAGAGGTACGTTATTGTGCAAGCAGCGCACGGTAATGGTACGGTGCTCGGGCAACAGCTGATCAACCAGGTAGCGCCAGCAGTCCGCGTCATTGACCAGCGGATCGCAATAATCCGAAAAGGGCAGGGCTACGATCCGCTCTCCCAGAATGTCCGTGATCCGGCAGAAAGGAATTCCGGCGCATGGCTCTCCGCGGTCATCGAGAATCACGTAAGCGCTGGCCTCCCAGCCATAGGTGTCCGTCAACACTTGAATCCAGCTCGGCGAGTGAAAAACGCCGCTTGGAGCTTGATCCACGAGTCTGCGCCACAATAGATCGTTACGAGGATCCACACACACGATGTTCAAGTACGTTTACCCCCATTCCATGGGACGCTCTTGTCGCGGGTGCGTAGAGCAAAACCCCGGCAACTGATCTTCTCGAGCGTGATTCATCTCGGATCGCCTGATTCGCAACTCGCAGTTCGTGACAGGAGCGGGCGTCAAACCTGAATATTTATCTCTCCTGCGTACGACGAAGGTTGCGGTGCGCCCGCCGGCGCAGGCAGGACAGCCCGATAGGCATTGAGCAGATGGGGAATGGAAAAGTCCCATGCCAGCTCTGTCCTGATCCGGCGACGCCCAAACTCGGCAAGGGTTTCTCTTCGCTGCGGATTGTCCATAAGCTCTGAGATCGCCTGGGCAAATGCGAATTCATCGTTGGGTGGCACGTACACCGCGGCTTGCTGCGCCGTGAAACGGTGTTCGGGCAAATCGAATGCAACAATCGGCTTCCCCAACGCCATGTATTCCATCATCTTGATCATCGTCGAACGATCGTTGTACGGGTTCGAGGGGTCCGGGTCCACACAAATATCCGTTGCGGAGAGATAGCGCAGGAGGTCGCCGCCAAATATGGGCCCTGGCAACCACACGTACTCCTCGAGAGCCAGTTCGTGGACGAGCTTTTTCAAGCCCGGCCGGGCATCTCCGTCGCCGATGAGAATGCAATAAAAATCAGTTCTGCGGAGATCACGGAGCAGGTGATGAAGCGTGCGCAGAAGGTTGTCCACGCCATCCTGAAATCCCATGACGCCGACATAGCCGATAATCATTTTCCCCTTCTGCCGGAGGGTGCGGTCGGGCTCCACGGAACGCAGGCGGTCCAACTCAATCCCGTTGCGAACAATCGTGATGCGCGCTTCGGGCACCCGGCCTCGCTCCATTTCGATTTTCTTGTACGATTCGTTTGTCGCAATGACGTGATCGGCGAGGCGGCACGTGAGTTTCTCCAGCAGGACAAGCACGTCATAAACGAGCAGGCTGCCACCGCCCGGAAAGCGCGCTCGATACATTTCCGGGGACAGGTCGTGATGGTCAAAGATAAAGCGCTTGCCAAACAACTTGTAAAAGCCTGCAATGAAGACAAATGTGTCCGGTGGATTGTGAGCGTGGACAACATCAAAACCATCGCCCAAGAAGACCAGCAAGGAAAGTACGAACGTGGCAGCCATGGCGTAGCCGTATTCCCGAAGGTACCCGAGGAAACCATTCGCTGGGGGCGGCGGCGCGTAACGATATACTTGCACACCCTTCACGGTCTCCCGAGAGGGCTGCCCTGGGTCCGATGGACAGATGACCGTAACCTGGTAGCCTGCAGCGCTCAACGCCATGGCTTCCCGGCGGACGCGAGGATCTTGGGGATAAGGTCGATTCTCCAACAACATCAGAATTCGCTTCTTGGCGGACTCCTTCATAGTTTTCCCCTTCCCGGTCATCGGCTCTCCTGGCGCACCACAATTCTTCATTTAGGCCGACAATCACCTCCGTATTACTTGCCGTCGAGAATGTTTGTCTGCGGCTTTGCACTAGTGGTCGTTCGATTTACGGCGCGCAGGTGACGATTCCTCAGGATTTGTTCGTAGACCTTGGTTATCCTTTGTGAAACCGCCGGTCCCGTGAGATGCTGCACGTTCTCACGTCCCCTGGTCCTTTGGCGATGACGCAGGATGTCAGCGAGGCGCGCGGCGAACTCGTGCACGTCTGGCTTGCAGATATAACATCCCTCCGTCGAGCCGATGATTTCACGGACATCTCCCACATCGGTGGAGACAATCGGCAAATTGCACGCCATGGCCTGCTTCACAATATTGGGCGAACCTTCCATGAAAGAAGTAAAGACGAGTGCATCGCAGGCGTTCATGTAGAGCGCCAGACGGTCCTGCGTTTCCTTGTAGGCGACCACCAACTCGATGGAGGGATCCTGCCTAATCAGCTCCTCTGTTGCTGCCTTAGCCAAGGGAAAGCGCTTCACCCCATTCTGTGGGTTAGCCGCAAAAAGCACGTACTTCTTGTCTGGCTCTAGTCCCAGCGCCGCTCTGGCCTCTGCTCTGTCCGCGAGCCGGAAGACCTCGAAGTCGATTTCATGGGGGATGATGAACACATTCGATGAATCGAGTAAGCTGGCCATCTCCGCGGACTGCACGATGGCCGCATCGACACGCCGCGCCAGCATCTGACCTGCCGCAGCGATGAGTGGGCCTGAGCGCGCTTTGTCGCCCCGGTCATTGACGATCAGCCCCATCAGGTCGCCCCCGTGATAGGTGACCACGACAGGCACTTTCCACTGCGTGCGCGCCACCATTCCGACATAACCATAGTGGGCGTGGACAAGATCAATGGATCCCTTGGCAAGGCGTCGTCGCAGTTGAAATACAGCCATGGGATAATTCAATTTCCTAAAGCGCCCACTCAATACAAGCAGTTCAATTTCGACACCCGCCTGCTTGAGCGCTTCGACTTGCGTCCGAACAAATGAACCGAGTGCGGGATCTGCGGGGGTCGGGTATATGGAAGTCATGACGAGCACTTTCATTCGAGCAGTCCTTTCGTTCCGCTAACGGAGTAGCTGACGAACTCTGTAGCGATTTTCTGTTTGCTAGCTCGGCGAGTTCGAGCCGGCGCCGGGCAATGCGCCAGAACTCGAGCGCCCCTTCGGCTTCCAGAGCGCTCTCCTAACGGCGAATTCTTACGCGACAGGTACTTGGGGATCGCAGACGGCTGGCGTTGTTCGAGCCGCCCAGATGAATCCAGTTTCATTCGGGCGCCGAGTGAACCGCTCAATTCTGTACCCTCGGGCCTCAAGCCACCGTGAAAGAGACTCTCCGTTTCGGCCGTGAGCATCAAGCTTGTGATACTCAAGCCGGATATTGGCAATTCGTTTAAAATCAGTCTCCGAACAACCCTCGAGGATTTCATACTCCGCGCCTTCGCAATTTATCTTCAGCAGATCAATCGTCTCCAGGTCCGCGAGTATGTTCTTAAGTGTTGTGCAATCGACTACCTGATGACTGGCGGCATCGGAGAAAATGTGGAATGAGTTCACGGGGGATTCGCCTACCGCCAGCTGCCGCCGGCCGTTGTGTGACGCAACCGCGCAGTGGAATACTGAAACACGCCCTTCCAGTCCGTTGATCTCGATGTTTTGTTTCAAAAGTCTAAAATTCTGCTGTTCCGGCTCATAACAAAAGATTCTTGCGTCCGGGCGAGACTGCGCCGCGTAAACCGCAAAGCGACGTAGTTGAAAAGATATTCAGGCCAGTTAGTCCACAGGGAGCAGATACGCGGAATGTAGAATGGAAACGTGAAGTAGTTCTGCGGGAACATGATTGGACTCCTTTGGCCGATTTTTTCGCTCGGGAGTTCGATTCCTAACCCCCGTGGATTGACGGGTGTTTCCGAGCCATTCCGTGAAAAACAATTTGCCGCAGTTTCTGGCGCGGCTCCAGCCTCAGGCGTGCGACCACTCCTGCCGGAGAAGGAAGGGCGATCATCAAGTCGCGTTAAACGGTGAATCCGGAGGCGCTGCGCACATCCTGTGCATGGCTGTCAGGAGGGCGGCAACCAGCCAGACCAATTGTTGCGTCGGACGGCCACGGAAAACGTCCACGTTCATGTGCACCATATGACCGGCTATGCCTGCCGCAATGCCAAGCGCAAGTGGCGAGAGCAGGCGGTCCTGAAATGCCCAGCATTGCCACCCCTTGCGCAAAGCATCCAGCAAGAATGCAAGGAAGGCCAACAGCCCGATGATCCCCGTCTCGGAAAAGACCAACAAATATTTGTTATGAACGGCAAAGAGGAAGCTGTGCCGAAACTCGGGGGTCAAGTAGCGGTCCATTACTACCGTGAAATTGTTGACGCCCACTCCGAGTACCGGGTTGTCTTCGATGATCCGAAACGCGAGCTTCATTAATGGAATACGAGACTCCGCTGACCCCTTGTCATCCCCTAGCAGCCGAGCAGAAATAACGCTTTGAAACGGCAAATAGAGCATCCCCAGTATCAAGAGGACGGCGGTCGGCGTCTTCAGAGAGAATCCGCGGCGGCTCCAGACGAGCAAACAAATCACCGTGACTGCCAGCGCCAAGGCCATCCAACCCCCCCGCGAAAATGTGAAAATCAGCGCCACTCCTCCCAGCCCAAGAACCGCTACTGCCAGCCATTTATGCGCCCGTCTAAGGTTCGTGAATAGCAAGCTGGCCGCAGATGCAAGCGAGATGCTGAGATAGGCTGCCGCGAAATTGGATGACCCCACCGTGCCGCCAACGCGCATGAACCCCTCTTTCGCATCGGTCTCGATGTGAACGTGGGTTGGGGCGCCCCAGAGGGTCGCCGGCATGCCATTAAATTTAATGAGAATCATGGCTATGCTTTCCAGCAGGCAGGCAATTAGGAGCAACGAAACAACAAACAAGACGTCTTGCCGGGTTCGAACATTGTTGGCCACGTAGAAATACACCAGGCACGCTTCGAGGAGGAGGTACACCTCAAAGAGGGAGAGGCCGACATCCTGAGCGACGGCCACGGAAATAGCGGTGATGGCGAGATATAGCAGAAGTGGCAAATTGACGTGAAACGAGGGACGCGCATGTGAGCTTCTGTTGGCCTGTGACCGGATGAACCACGATACATACAACCCGGCCAGGGCTATGGTTGTGGCCGAGATGCTCAATCCTCCGAGAGCTCCACGCGCGGCGTCCACTTCCCGATAAAAAAGGTGAGTACCGAATTGAAAGGGTATGTCAAGAATGACGATGGCCAGAAGAATTCTCGGCACATAGCCGGCTGTCAATGCGATGAAAGGGCTAAGGACCGCAACCACGAGAGCGTTTGCGCTCAGCGTGCGGAGGCGCGGGTAGATACCCAGCCGACCGGCCTCACCTTCGAGCAGGGCCGAGCCGCCCGCTCTCGCGGCCAGATCGCTTCCAGCCGCCAAAGACAGCCGGCTGGTTGATCCGGGTGATTGAATTCGCGCCGAATTCATTGGGACGGGTTAGCGTGCCTGACAAGTTGCTCGTGCAATGCTTGACTACTATTCCGATTTGCGGACAGGAAAGTCACGATGCTTTTCGCGACATATTCGACCAATTCAGGCGTTAACTCCGCGTACATCGGCAGCGACAAAATCTGCTGCGCATGCGCTTCGGTGACCGGGAAGTCTCCTCGCTGGTAGCCCAGATCTCGATAGGCCGGCTGCAAATGAATGGGAATCGGGTAATGAATGCTTGCGCTGATGCCCCGGTTGACGAGGTGTTCTCTTAAGACGTCGCGTTGCTCCGTGCGGATGACGTAGAGGTGCCACACCGATTCGGCGCCCCCGGCCTCGACCGGAGTCACCACTCCGCTTCCTTCCAGGAACTTATGATAGAGTTTGGCGTTCCAGCGGCGGGCCGCGTTCCACTTTTCCAGGCATTTCAACTTAACTCGCAGCACGGCTGCGTGCAGCGTGTCGAGCCGGCGGTTGAAACCTCGGAACTGGTGGTGATATTTTTCCTGCTGTCCGTAATTGCGCAACATCTCCAGTCGTTTTGCAATGTCGCGGTCGTTGGTGACCACCATGCCGCCGTCGCCGTACGCCCCCAGGTTTTTCCCCGGATAAAAGCTAAAGGCCGCCGCATGACCCAAAGAGCCCGCCCGCCTTCCTTTGTAACGCGTGCCGTGAGCTTGGCATGCGTCTTCGATCACGATCAAGCCGCGTTGCTCGGCGAGTTGCCGAATGGGATCCATGTGGGCGGGGTGCCCGTAAAGGTGCACGGGTAGGATGGCCTTCGTGCGCGAAGTGATCGCCCTCTCTATCCCCGTCACGTCAATCGTATGGGTAAGTGGATCCACATCCACCAGGACCGGTGTCGCGCCGGCGTGGGAAATAGCCAAAGCCGAGGCGATGAAAGTGTTAGCGGCAGTAATGACCTCGTCGCCGGGTCCGATGTCGTACGCTCGGAGAGCCAGCTCCAATGCTGAAGTGCCGGAATCCACGCCGACCGCGTATTGAACTTCGCAGAATGCTGCAAATTCCTCCTCGAAAAGGCGCACCTCCCGCCCCAGGATGAAGTCCGCTTCCTGGATTACTCTGGCCGTCGCCTCATTGATTTCGGAAGCGATCGTACGGTACTGAGCGCCTAGATCAACGAAGGGTACTTGCTGCTTTGCTTGCATCGACATTTGCGTAGACATGATCACCTTTGCTTTCTACCTCCACTTGTAGTCCTTTGCATTCAATGGATCGATTCACAGCTTCGAGAACCCGTACGACATCCCGTCCCTCGACTCCGCTGCTAACCGGGCGCTTCCCCGTCCGGACACTTTCCAGGAAATGGCGGCATTGGTGCTTGAGTGGCTCGACCGCTTCGATGCGAGGGCTGATGATGTCGCCATCGCGAATTTGGAAGCGAAACTCGCCATAGTTGAGCGGCTCCTGCTCCACGAGACTTACCCCCTTCTCGAACACTCTCACTTGCTCGAGCCCGTTGAGGTCATTGAAAACGATGCGCCTGTCGCTCTTGACCACCACCACCTCCCGCGCTTTGTCAGGATCGGCCCAGCTGACGTGAACGTGAGCGAGAATATTTCCCGGATAGCCGAGTGAAATGAATCCCACATCGTCGCGGCAGTTCCGCAATACTTTGCCGCTGACCGCGCTGACCCACTCCGGCGAGCTGTCGAGAAGGTAATTGAAAATGGCGATGTCGTGCGGAGCCAGGTCCCAGACGGCATTTACATCGTGGCGTATGGGTCCCAGGTTGGTTCTGCGGGCGTATAAATAATAGACGCGGCCATCGCCCTTCTGGATGTACTCCTTGACTTTCTGGACGCCCGCATTGAAAACAAATGTGTGGCCCACCATCAGAATCGCCGAGTTGGACTCTGCCAGGGCAATGAGCTTCTCGGCATCGCCCGAGGTTGTGGTCAGCGGCTTTTCCACGAGGACGTGTTTCCCACCCAGCAAGAGGTCGCGTGTGACGTTGTAATGCGTCGTCGCTTCCGTGCAAACCACGACCGCGTCCACGCCCGGCTGCGATATCACATCATTGAGCTGCGTGGTCAGGTACAGGCCTGGGAATCGCCGCGCCACCTCCTTCAGGCGGTCGGAGCTTTGATCGCAAACCGCAACCACGCGCGCATCCGTCATCTCGTTGAAGATTCGAACGTAGTTCATTCCCCAGTAGCCACAGCCTACGACCGCGATACCCAGGGGTTTCGCGCTCGGGGCATCTTCCTTCACTCCAAGTGAAAGGATTGTGGTGTTCATTCGGCACCTCTCCTTGATATGACTGCCGGGATGGTAAGAAACAGGATTTTGAGATCGAGCCACAGGGACGCGTCGCGAACGTATTCAATGTCCATGCGAACCATCTCTTCGAATGTGACCCGGCAGCGCCCCTTCACCTGCCAAACACCCGTGATGCCCGGCAGAGCTGCCAGTCGCTTGTGGTGGCCGCTTCGATAGCCAGCAACTTCGTAAGGCGGAACGGGACGGGGCCCGACCAGGCTCATGTCACCTTTCAAGACATTCACCAGTTGCAGCAGCTCATCCAGGCTGAACTTCCGGAGAATGCCTCCGACCCGTGTCACGCGAGGGTCGTTGGTCAACTTGAATTTTCCGTCGCTCTCTTCGGCGCGTCCTTCGACGAAATCCCGGATGTAGGCCTCGTGCACGGCGGGGTCTGCGTTCTGATACATGGACCGGAACTTCAACATGCGAAAGTTCCGAATGACCCAGAGGGACGTTCTCCCCAGCCACTGGCGTTGAGATCCGACGCGTTCCTGGCTGAAAATGACCGGCCCTGGCGAATCCAGCTTGATCAGGATAGCGATGAGGAGCAGCAATGGCGATAGGAGGATGAGCAACAGGCACGCCAGGATGACGTCCATTCCTCGCTTGCAAGCGAAGTAGAGATTATTCTCCGACTCTTCTGTCATTACCGCTATGTGGCTCGGAAATTGCCATGTTTGTTGTTGTGCCATTTGATCTCCAATGGATTTGTGAAGTAGAGAAAAGCAGTTGCTTTGCTGGAATCCTCGAAATGGCTCCGCGACTTCCCCAGCGGAGGCAGGGGCCGCCGGGTGGCAAAAATTCTAAGTAGTGAATTGCAAGAGGCTCGTACGACGAGCGCGTTCGCGGCCGAGCGTCTACCGCGCTCTCACAGGGATAGCTTTCTAAAGTCTGCGATAGAGGGCCTCTGGTATGGAGAAGGTGCGGTTGTTCAGCACTACTCCCAGGACGCTCACGTTCGCGGCATCAAGGTTTTGCTTCATCCGCCGCGCTGTCTCGCGTCGTGTGGTATCTGCTTCCACCACCATGACCACACCGTCCGTCCAGCTGCTGAGTAGAATCGAAGCACTATCCAGATCGAGGGGAGACGAGTGGATGACAACATACTTAAATTGGCCGCGCAGTTCCGTCATCCTGGAACTCAAGCGGTCGTAAGCTCCTGGGAAACTCAGCTGTCCGGCGGCGGAACCGCCCGGCAGGATCCAAAGATTTGCCTCCGCATGCTTCTGTGCAAAGTCCTGTATCGGGAGGGGTTCAAGGACAGCCTCGGCAAGCCCTCTGGAGTTGTCTATTCCGAAATAATTATGCAGGCAGGGCGCTCGGAGGTTTGCGTCAACCACGCAGACGGATCCATCGCCTCGAGCAGCCAGGATCATAGCCGTGCGGACACAAATCGAAGCACACCCCGCATCACTCTCCACTGCGGAAAACAGGACGATCTGGGGTGAACGCTGCCCTCCCCCAGGGAAGATGCGGTGGACCAGCTTGATTTCTTCCTCGCGGGAAATGGCTTCGCGATCGGTCCGGCGCTCCTTGGTTTGCTTCTGTACTTGCTCTCCCCAGCTTCTGGCCTTTTCTCGAATCAGGTCAGCAAGATGAATTGGGAAAGCCTCGCTCTTCA
>WNFO01010896.1_pt1 | contig 18677 bp, 19 predicted proteins | sample 5400251 | NCBI WGS metagenome assembly WNFO01 (sample SAMN13153354, study PRJNA577476) | soil metagenome | isolation source: 100 cm saprolite under Madrone tree | place: USA:California | collected 2016-06-14
TCGATCGCATGGAAGCCAATGCTCGCACCGTCGTCGAGTCGCTGCCGGTGGGAACGCGAACTGTCGCGGTCGCTAATCCGCCAGACGATTGGCGCATCGAGTTCATCTACCATTCCATTGAGCGCGCCTGCATCGGCCGCTGCTTCAGTTTTGCCAACTACGAGTCTTCCTCTCTCCAGTTCCGCATACGCGCTCTTGCCGGCAACTACTTCGTCACCACTTCCGTCGACCAATCCGACGATATGTCCAGCGGCGATTACATAGTGAAAACAGAAGACTTGCCGCTGACCGCGATCTACCAGTGCAATGGCGCCGATTTCACGCAGCTCTGCGCCCTGCCTCTCAGGGCCGGGCAGAAGACCGAAGACCCCGAATCCGAGCCCAACCTCCAACCCGATCCAGTCGTAGGCGAGCAACCGAGCGAAGACTAGCCCGCAACTTGTTGCCGTTCTGTAGCCGCGGGTTTATCCCGCGGCTCCTTAGAGTGCGGCGGCCCTGCCGCCGCTTTTTCCAGCACTTCCCGGGCTTTCTCCGACCGCAGTCTTCATGACAAAAAACTATAAAAAGCACCAAACGGCTTGCGGCCGCTCTCCAAAGATCGAACCATCCCAAAACGCCAAAAGACAAATTGGCTCTTGCACCAGTCCAATACCTGCTACAATTGGCTTTTTGGGAGAGACAATGCTGCCCGTACATCTCCAGCCTGAAAGTCACGTTCCTCTCTATATCCAATTGAGAGACCAGCTTCGCGCGCTGGTCCACGCCGGCGATCTCCGTCCCGGTGACCGCATTCCCGCGAGCCGCGAACTCGCCACCGTGCTTGGCGTCCATCGCACCACCGTCGCCAACGCCTACGCTGAACTCGAATCCGAAGGATTGATCCAGGGCCACGTCGGCCGCGGCACTTTCATTCAAGGCAACGGCAATGGCCTGAAATTAACTCCACCACCTCCCCCGATGCTCGGCAACGGCAATAGCAACGGTCTGCGCTGGGAATTGCTCTTCGCGGACGAACGCGGCGACGAAATTCTCAGCCGGCTGACCGCAAGCGCTCCGGATGACGCGCTCTCGTTCGTCGTGGCGCGTCCCGCCGTCGATCACTTTCCGGTAGAGGAATTGCAAATTTGCGTCAACACCGTGCTGCGTCGCGAAGCCATTGACGTTCTCAATCTCGGCTCCTCCGACGGCTATGCTCCGCTCAAGGAAGCGCTCCTCGAACTTCTAAGCTCCGATGGCATCGCCGCCAAAGACGAAAATCTGCTCATCACCGACGGATGCCAGCAAGCTCTCGATCTCATCAGCAAAGCTTTTGTGCGCCCCGGCGACTGCGTAGTCCTCGAAAATCCCACCTATCCCGGTGCTGGCGCAATTTTCAACGGCGCGCGCGCACGCTGCCTCGGCGTTCCGGTGAACACTCACGCTGAGCCGGGCAAACCTCTGGGCGTCGATCTCGAAGCTATGGAAGCCACGCTCGCTGCGAATCGCGTCAAGCTCATCGTCCTGACGCCCGATTTTCACAATCCCACCGGCACTTCCATGCCCCTGGCTTCGCGGCGCAAACTTCTCGAACTCGCTTCGCGCCATCAGGTTCCAGTCGTTGAAGACCATATCTACGCGCGCCTGCACGCTCGCGACGAACGCGTTCCCTCGCTCAAGCAAATGGATCGTTCGAACCTGGTCATTCACATTGACAGTTTTTCGAAGGTTGCGTTCCCCGGCTTGCGCGTCGGCTGGATTGTCGCTCCCGCCGCTGCCATCGAGCGCTTGCGCCTCGTGAAACAGACCACCGACCTGCACACCGACCAGTTGGCCCAAGCCACGCTCGCGGAATTTCTACGCCGCGGCTATTTTTCCAAGCATCTCTCCAAGATGCGAAAGCTTTACGCTACGCGCTTGGCCGCTCTCGATGAAGCGCTTCGCAAATACATGCCCGAAGAAACCCGCTGGACCCGGCCCGAGGGCGGCATGTGCCTGTGGCTCGAACTTCCTCCCGGCTTCGATGCCAGCGAGCTTTTGATTCATGCCAAAGAGCGCGGTCTGCTCTTCGCGCCCGGCCGATATTTCTACGTGCAGTCGCATCTACCCAACACGCTCCGCCTCGGCTTTGCCAATCTGAACGAAAAAGAACTGGCGCGCGGCGCCGCCACACTCGCCGATCTTCTGAGGATAGAAATGCGAAAGCGCCAGCGCGGTGTACGCAGGGCTGAACGCAGCCGCGTGGCGTTGGTCTGACGCGTTCCCTTGGTATGAAATGTGCTTCTGAGTCCGGCTATGAAATGGTTTCTGTGTCAGTTGTGGTTTTTGAATTCTCGTCATTCCGAGCGAAGCGAGGAATCTCACTTCGATCGTTCCAGCGAGGAGACTGTCGATTCGAACCCGAAATTGCGGAGCGTTCTTAATTTGCGCGGCTGAGAAAAGATCTGAATAACATGTGTGCCAAACTCATTCTCGAACCAAATCCCGCCAACCATTGCTTCGGCTGTGGCGGCGCGAACGATTCCGGCATGAAGCTGACGTTCGAACTGGATCAGGACACTCGCCGCGCAACAGGGAAGTTCATCCTCGGTCCGCGCTACGGCGGCGGCGCCGGTTTCGCGCACGGCGGCATCATCGCCATCTTGCTGGATGAAGCCATGGGCAAAATTTCCAAATTAACGGACGAGCGTGCGGTCACCGCCGAACTGAACATCGAATATCGCAAGCCAGTTCCCGTCGACGCGGAAATCACCGTCTCCGGCTGGCAAGAAGAAGAAAAAGGCCGCAACCGTTTTCGCATTGGAGAAATTCACGACGCGCGAGGCAGCTTGCTGGCAAGAGGTCGCGGCCGCTTCGTAGTAGTAGGCCAACCCGTAGCCGCAGGCCAGGCTGGCGCAACGTAGCTTTGGTTTTTTGTCTCGGTCCTAACCAGGCCGGGACCATCTTGGGTTTGTAGCGGCCAGTCTTTAGACCGGTGCGTTCCCGAACGGTTGAACGCAGTGCCGGGCTTTAGCCTGGCGATTTTCGCCGCACGCAAAGTGGTTGTCATCCTGAACCCGCCGGCGGCGGGCGAAGGATCTCAACGCAGGCACTAGCAACGAGGTTCGTTTTTGAGGAGAGCATCATGAACAACAAAAAGGTAAACGGCAGCGGCAACGCCCCCGCACTCAACGACTGGCGCGTAAAAGTCGGCCTCGCCGAAATGTTAAAAGGCGGCGTCATCATGGACGTCACCAACGCCGAACAAGCCCGCATCGCCGAAAAAGCCGGCGCCTGCGCGGTCATGGCCCTCGAACGCGTTCCGTCCGACATTCGCAAAGAGGGTGGCGTCGCGCGCATGGCCAACATCAAAGTCATTCGCGAAATCATGCAGACCGTCACCATCCCGGTGATGGCCAAAGTTCGCATCGGCCACTTCGCCGAAGCCGAAATCCTGCAAGCTCTCGAAGTTGATTTCATCGACGAGAGCGAAGTGCTCACGCCGGCTGACGAAGAAAATCACATCTGGAAACACGACTATCGTATTCCCTTCGTCTGCGGCGCGCGCAATCTCGGTGAAGCGCTTCGCCGCATCGGCGAAGGCGCGGCCATGATTCGAACCAAGGGTGAAGCCGGCTCCGGCAACGTAGTCGAAGCCGTACGCCACATGCGCACCATCGTCAGCCAGATGAAAAAACTCACCACCATGCGCGACGACGAGCTGACGCGTGAAGCAAAAGAACTAGGCGCGCCGCTGGAATTGATCCGCCAGATCGCAAAAACCGGCAAGCTCCCAGTCCCCAACTTTTCCGCCGGTGGTATCGCCACGCCGGCCGACGCAGCGTTGGTTCGCAGCCTCGGCGCCGAAGCCGTCTTTGTCGGCTCCGGTATTTTCAAGTCCAGCGATCCCGAAGCCCGCGCCAAAGCCGTAGTGAAAGCCACCACGCACTTCGAAGATCCCAAAGCCGTCCTCGAAGCCAGCGAAGAACTAGGCGAAGCCATGCCCGGCCTCGACGTCCGTCAGATGGAGCAAAAAGATCTTCTCTCCACGCGCGGTTGGTGAGCTTGTGTAGCAGCGGCTTTACGCCGCTGAGCTGGGTCTGGAGCGCAGCGCTCTGCACTCCGTCATCCTGAGCCCCGCGAAGCGGAGCGAAGGCTCTCAACGTACCATTTGTATCGCCGGACTAGCAGTTGCAAACGGGAAAAATGTCTGCTTTCAGGAAAAACCCCAAAATCGGAATCCTCGCCATTCAAGGCGATTTCGCCGCCCATGCCGCCATGCTGCAGTCCCTCGGCGCCGAAACCAAAGAAGTCCGCACTGTGGCCGATCTGCAAGACTGCGACGCCCTGATCTTGCCAGGCGGCGAATCCACCACCCAATTGCAATTCCTTCAGGAAGAAGGTCTCGCCGAAGCCATAAAAACATTCGCCGCCAACCATCAACCTATCTTCGGTACCTGCGCAGGAGCGATCCTGTTAGCCACTCACGTGAAGAATCCTCCGCAAGACTCGCTCGGCGTTCTCGACATAACGGTTCTAAGAAATGCCTACGGCCGTCAGCTGGCCAGTGAAGTTTCCTCTGGCGACTCCAAACTCAAATCCGAACCGATGGAGATGGTCTTCATCCGAGCACCAATAATCGACAGCGTCGGCTCCGGCGTAGAAATCCTTGCCGAATATGCAGGAAAGCCGTCACTCGTACAAAAGGACAACGTCCTCGCCGCAACTTTCCATCCGGAACTTACCGACGATTCAACCGTGCACAGACACTTTCTCGATCTAATCGAGAAGAAATCCGCGTCAACAGATCCGCTTTCTGCGCACTCCGACAAATGACCACCAGCGCTCAGCCCAAACCGCCTCCGAAACCGAATTCCGCGAGGAAGTTTCGCGTCCTTTTCGTGTGCATCGGAAATTCCTGCCGTAGCCCCATGGCCGAATCCATCGCGCTGCGCGACTCATGCGAAATTTTCCATTCCACCAGCGCCGGCCTCACGCCTCTCGGCGTGGTACAAAAACAAACGCTCGATACTCTGCAACACAATGGCTATCCCGCGGAAACCCTTTCTTCCAAAGCAATCCTTAGCGAAGAATGGAGCGCGACCGATCTGGTAATCAACATGAGCGGCTACCCCAAACAACGCGTCTTCCTGCGCAGCGAATGGCACAAAGTCGAAGACTGGAACGTCGAAGATCCCTACGGCTCCGACCCCATCGTCTACCAAAGAATTTTCGAAGACATCCGAACTAGAATAGAATTATTGACAGCACGTCTGCGCGAGACCGCTCGCAAAGAGTAAGCTTTGGTTGGTATTCGTAGTGGCGGGTCTTCAGATCGGTGCGGTTTCTGGCATTTGTAGCGGCGGACTTTAGTCCGCCATCTTTCTTTTTCCGTCAGGCTGTAACCGAATCGTCCATTTTCGCAGTCACTGGACTCACGGGTCTCATGCGCACAAAAACCAGCGTCTCCCAGGAAGACTACCTCAAAGCCATCTGGGAACTGCTCGAAGAAGGCCAGCCGCCCATCAGCGCGCGCTTGGCTGAAGAATTGGGCGTAACTCCGCCCGCTGTTGCCCGCGATGGCCAGATCGGCTTGACTCGCAAAGGCCGCGCCGTAGCCGAACGCATGGCCCTGCGCCATCAACTAGCCGAAATGCTGCTCACCGACGTCATCGGCCTCCCCTGGTCTAAAGCCCACGACGCAGCCGAACGCCTCGAACACGCCATCTCTCCCGAAGTCGAATCTCTCCTCCTCAAACGTTTCGCCGACAAAAAATCCTGCCCGCACGGAGTTCCTCTGCGCGGCGGTTTCGCGCAACTCCGCAAACAAGGCGCGGTCCTGCTCTCCGATCTGCAAGCTAACGATCGCGCCGAAATCGTCTGCGTCTACGAAAAAGACGGCAAGTTCCTCGAATTCCTCGACGGCCTCCATCTTTATCCCGGCACGCAACTCTCCATCTCCCGCCGCGAATACGACGAAACCCTCACTCTCCGCTCTTCTAAGCGCACATTGCACCTCGGCAAACCCGCCACCTCCCGCATCTGGGTCCGTCGCATCCCCGCTTGATTTCTCAGTAGACGGAACTTTGCATCATTGAACAAAACCGGATTAGGATCCGCGAGTCCTTACCGACTCTTTCGGCCTTATAATTCCGCACATGGCCACGGCCCGACCAACTCCCGCGAATCCCTTTCTCAGCATCCATGCCATCCGCATCTTCGTCCACGACCTCGACCGCAGCCTCCGCTTCTACGTTGACCAACTCGGCTTCAACCTGGTCATTGACACGCGCCTCCAGTCCGGCGACCGCTGGGTAGCCGTCTCTCCGCCCGACAGCTCGACCATGCTCACGCTAGTCGCACCCGGAACTCACGCGCCTGAATACAAACTCATCGGCCGCGCAACCCAAATTGTTCTGGTCACGTCCGACGTAGCCGCAAAATTCAGCGATTGGTCCAAAAACGGCGTCCGCTTCGTTGGAACGCCGCGCCTGAAACGCATCACATACAAACGTTCTCCCGACCTCCCGCCAGCGCCGCCATCCGAGGCACAGGCCGCGGAAGAATCTCCCGTCTGGGGCGGCGTCTTCGTCCGCTTCCGCGACATCGACGGCAATATATTTTCGCTAGTCAGCTTCGACGAAGTTACCCACGCCATCGAATCCCAGCGCCGCATCGCCGCGGAAAAACTCGAAGCCGAACGCCGCGCCGCCCAGGAACTGGCCATCGCCACGCAAGTGCATTCCAGACTCTTTCCGCAATCCATGCCGCAACTCAAATCTCTCGAATATGCCGGAGCCTGCATCCCCGCTCGTGCCGTGGGCGGGGATTACTACGACTTCCTCAGCCTCGGCCCCGATCGTCTCGGTTTCGTCATCGCCGACGTCGCCGGGAAGGGAATTGCCGCCGCCCTTTTGATGGCCAATCTGCAGGCTAATCTCCGCAGTCAGTTCGCCCTCGCGCTGGAACAACCGCAGCGCATGCTGCAAAAGGTAAACCGCCTTTTTTGCGACAACACACCGGACGGCGCCTTCGCCACACTGTTTTTCGGTGATTACGACGATTCGTCGGGATTCCTGCGCTACGTCAACTGCGGTCACCTCTGCGCTCTGCTCCTGCGCCGCGACGGCTCCTTCGATCGACTGGAATCCACTTCCACCGTCCTCGGCATCTTCAAAACTTGGGAGTGCACGGTCGGCGAATCCTTCCTCCGTCGCGGTGATTTGCTAGCCCTGTACACCGACGGCGTAACCGAATCCATGGACCACTCCGACGAAGAATTCGGCGAAGATCGCTTGGTCGAATCCCTCCGCCGCCACTGCCATCATCCTCCCCAATCCCTGCTCACTTCCATAGTCGCTGACGTCCGCGCCTTCTCCCCCCACGAACAACACGACGACATCACCCTGATCATCGCAAAGCGCTCGGCGTGAGTCGAAACCGTAATCTTGCGGAGAGGACTTCGACGCAAATAGCTTCATTACGGCGGACTCCGCGATTCTCGGAGCGGATATCGCGGGCATCTATGAAGGAGCGACTTGGTAGGCATCAATCCCGCTGCTAGGCTGGTTCTTGCGTTGGGCATGCCGGTTCCAGGACGGTCAGCAATGCAGGTGGTGCGCGTTTGGAGAATGGCGGTTCTGCGTGCCTGATGCGCCCACACTCAACCAGGCCCTTACGGGCGCGGAACTCCTCGCCAAGGAAGTCATTTTCTTTCTGGGTTGCCGGGCATCCGTACGAAGTTCCTGGGAAAGCCAACCACACCTCCTGACTCACAGGTAGAATCCAAGGTGCCGCAGCTGGAAAGGAACGCGCCATGCGAATCGTTCGATTCCTGTTTTGTGTACTGGCATTCGCATTCGTTGCAACGCAAGCCCGGCCGCAGGAAGCCCCGCCAGCGAAAAAAATCACCATTACTGGAAAGCTCACTCGCGTCATGGCCATTGGCGGCGAGACTTCAGGATGGTCGCTGGAGCTGAAGCACAGAATTACGCTGCAAGGGAAGAAGCTGCGCTCCGTTGAAGTCACTGGCCCGGCCGCAGAGCTGGAAAAGCTTAAGGACCAGAGGGTTACCGTCGAGGGAACGCTCGCGCATCATACCGGCATGGAGCGCGGCGATTACATGGTTCTCGAAGTTTCTTCGATCCGCGCCGTGAAGTGAATTGCTTGTCGAGCACAACATCGCTCGAGCCGTGTCTAGTGATTAGCGCCGGCTAACCCCGTTCGTCGAGCAGCGCTTGCAACCTCGCATACCCCGCCCGGCTCACCGGCAGCTTTGCTCCGTTCGACAAAATTGCCACGCGACTTTCCTTGCCGTACGGCTCAATCCGCGCGACGCGTTCCAGGTTCACCACATACGATCTGTGAATTCGCACAAATAATTTTGGATCGAGAGCCGCTTCCAGGCTCGCAATCGTCTGCTGTTTTAAATGTTTTTTCCCTTCGCTCGCCAGTGCCACATAATCGTCCTGCGCTTCCGCGTAGTCGAGTTTCCCGACTGGAATCAGCGTGACCCGCGTTCCGTCCTTGACTACGAGGCGTTCCGCGAATTGTCCCGCGGGCCGCGCGGCAATAGCCAACTCCGCCGCTGTCGGACGGTTTTCGACCGAACGAATTTTCACTCGCTGCAACGCTGCCGCGAGGCGCTCCTTGCCAACCGGCTTCAACAAATAATCCACGGCATGGACTTCAAACGCCTTCATTGCGTATTCGTCGTACGCAGTAACAAAAATTACCGGCACATCCGGGCCAATCAACTCCAGCACGTCAAAGCCGGTCAGCTTCGGCATCTGCACATCCAGAAAAAGCAGGTCTGGCTTATGTTCCGCCACCGCTTTCACCGCTTCCAAACCGTTTCTGCATTCCGTGATGACTTCAATTTCTTCATGCGCGCGCAGCAATTCGCGCAGCACTTGCCGCGCCAGCTCTTCGTCATCTACAACAATTGTCCGCAGTCTTTTCGTTTCCGTTTTGCTCACATCGTTTCTCCGGATTTCGGCGCTGCAATTTCTACTGGCACAAGTTCTGCCGGCGCGTATTCCGCAGGCAACGACATGGTCACGCGAAACTTCTCCTCCTCCGCCTCCGCGCGAAACGTCGCTTCTTTTCCATACCGAGCTTCCAGGCGGCTGCGCACATTTTTCAGTCCCACTCCATTGTGTTTTCGCACCGGCGCTTCCTCGTCGCGGTCATTCTCGACCAAAATTGCCAGGCGGCCATCGCGAAGGCTTGCTTCCAGGCGAATCATTCCGCCATCCTCCATCGAAGCAATTCCGTGGCTCACTGCATTCTCCAGCAACGGTTGCAGCAGCAGCGCCGGAATAATGCAGCGCTTCGCTTCGTCGTCGATTTTTTCCTCCATGCGCAGCCGCGCGCCAAAACGTACCTTCTCAATCGCCATAAACTTTTCCAGCAAGTCCAATTCTTCGGAGAAGGGAATTACGGTTTTTTCTCCCATGCCCAGCGTCAAGCGCAGGAAATCCGCCAGCAGCAAACACATCTCTCTCGCTCGCGCGCCGTCAATGCTGGTCAGCGCGCTAATTGAATTCAGGCTGTTAAACAGAAAGTGCGGATTGATCTGCGCCCGCAGCGCGCGTAACTCCGCATCACGCGCCAGCACGCTGGTTTGCATCACCTGCATTTCCACCGCGCGTGCCGCGTCTTGCGCCATCGCCACATAGTGATAGGCCACGGAAATCACATAAAAAAAACAGCCGGTCAGATAAACGATCCAGCGGTCGGGCACAAAATCTCGATCAATTCCGTGCAATTGCGGGATGTAAGCCAGCGCCCGCGAAAACGGTCCCGCGATGAGCATCCAAAGCAGGCTCAGCACTTGCGCGGCGGCGAAGTGCGTCAGAATAATTCGCCACATTTGCGCTTTTCCCAGCGGGGCAAACCGGCAGATATACGCCGCATCAATCGGGATGAACAACGAAATCATCGCCAGCGGCACGCCCAGCAATATACTGCTCGCCCAGGAAAGTTTTCCCAGCGTCGCCAGCGCCGGAACCAGCACCAGCGCCACCGGGATCCAGGTGTACTTGTTCACGCCCCCTATTTTTGATTTTGGCCGATCCGCGAAGTTCGTCATGGCATCCTCAGTTGCGGATCTCCACGCCTCCAAAAATCGCCGTGCCCACCACGATCAAAGTTTTCTTCGGCTTGTCCGGGTCGGCCGGCCCGGTGTAGCGTGTCGAATCCGTGTATCCGCCAAAGACTCCCTGGCCCCGCGCCGCCACAAACCAGGTTTCCGGAACGCGCAACTCGATGCCGCCAAAGAGCGCATTCGCATGCAGCACTGCCTCGTTCTCCGCAATGTCGGCGTCGCGCAGGTCAATCTCAATTCCGCCGAACAGCGACTGCAATTGCCCGCCGCGAAACTCTTTTGTGTTCACGCGCTTTTGTACTCCGCCGAAGATAGCGCTTTCATTCAGCGTAGTGAGCGGATCGCCATGGTTCGCGCCTCCGCTTTCAGCCATTTTTCGCGCTTGCAGCGCGCTCCACATGGCAAAAGCGCCGGCCGCAATCAGCACCATCGGCCACATCTCGCCCCAGGAAAAATGTCCGAATCCCAGTTGATTCAGTTGCAGGAGCACACCGAAGACCAGCAACATCGCGCCCCAGGCCCGCCGGCACGGATCGGCAAGTTTTACGATGCCTGCAAAGATCAGAATCAGCGGCCAGAACTGGAGGAAGTGCCCGGCTCTCACGATTCCCAAATTGTCGAGCAAGAAAATCGCGCCGATAGCCAAAATCACCGCACCCGGAATTAGCCCGCCGTAGCGACCGCCGCCGTAGTGACCGCCATTCCTGATCCTGTTGTTCAGGCGCGACCTGATTTTCTCTCCTAGGTCGCGACCGTATTTTTCTCCGCTGTCCATCATTTCCTCAATTCGCTCATCGCGAACTTCCTCAATCCGGATGCTGCAAACTTCCTCGAATCGCGTGCGGCTTTCCCTACCTGGGCCGACAATCGACTTAACTCGATCTGCGCGAGACCGCCACCCCGGCAATCATTACCGCCACCGGCCAGAATAATAGCAGCACCCTGGTCAGACTCAGCAAAATCCCGTTCGGGTTCCATGCGATAAAGTTCATCATCTGCAAAGCAGCCATGCCTAGCGCGCCAGTCCATCCCAGTGATGCCGCGGCTACGCGGCTCCATGCCTCGCCTGCTTCCAGCCACAATGCCCACAATTGCAAAAACAAGGCTGCCCCGCCAATCGCCAGCAGGATCCGTCCCGCGTTGTGCTTCCGTGCCGTCCGCCGGCCTTCCATTGCCGCTACCATTGCCGCCCTCCAACCCGCGATTCCTTGCGGGCAATTCCACAGTAAATGCCAGTCCCTGGGGTGGCGCGGACGATTCGGCGGACGCCGCCCCGCTACCGGCGAATGGCGACTTGGTTGCGGCACGCGGCGGCGGGAGGAGTCCTAGCCCACTTCACTTTGTGCGGGTCAGGGTTATAATCACGGAAATTCATGGCGCTCCCTCCAGGCACAAAACTTGGACCTTATGAGATCGGCGCGGCTCTTGGCGCGGGTGGGATGGGAGAGGTGTACCGTGCCCGGGACCCCCGGCTCGATCGCACGGTGGCGCTCAAGATTTTGCCAGAGCAGCTTTCCGCTGATCCGGTAGGGAGGCAGAGATTCGAGCGAGAAGCCAAAACCATCTCCCGCCTGAATCATCCGCACATCTGCGTGCTGCACGACATCGGTCATCAGGACGGCATCGATTATTTGGTGATGGAGTGCGTCGAAGGGGAGACGCTGGCGAAGCGGCTGGAGAAAGGCCCGCTGCCGATCGAGCAAGTTCTCAAGTACGGAATGCAAATTGCCGATGCGCTGGACAAAGCGCATCGCAGCGGAGTCGTGCATCGCGACTTGAAGCCGGGCAACATCATGCTGACTCCCATCGGCGCGAAGCTGCTGGCTTTCGGTCTTGCCAGGCCCGTTGCGTCCCTGGCCCTGGCCACGGCTGCAACGCTAACTGCTGCGACGCCAAGTTCCCCGGTTACGGAGCAGGGCACGATCGTTGACACATTCCAGTACATGTCCCCAGAGCAGGTGGAAGGCAAGGAACTGGACGCGCGCTCCGATATCTTTTCGCTTGGCGCGGTGTTGTACGAAATGCTGACGGGGAAGCGAGCGTTCGAAGGGAAGAGCCAACTCAGCGTCGCCTCCGCCATTCTCGAAAAAGAACCTGCGCCAATCAGCTCGGTGAAGCCGTTGACGCCTGTAAATCTCGATCACGCGATCCGCCGTTGCCTGGCGAAGGATCTCGGAAGACCGCTGGCAGACCGCCCGCGACCTGGGCTCGCTGGATTCGAACGAGAAGAAATTCCTGACAAAAGCGATCGCCAATGCAGCGTATGCCGCTCCGGGCTACCTGGTGTTTTACCGCGACAAGACGCTGTTCGCGCAACACTTTGATCTGAGCAAACTCGAATTGACGGGAGAGGCGTTGCCGATACTGACCGACATTCAGTATCAGCCTCGAATTGGCCGCGCGGTGTTCTCCGTCTTCAATGACCGTGTGCTCCTAGCACAGAATGGGACCGGGGTTTCGCCGTCGCAGCTGGAGTGGTTCGACCGGAGCGGGAAAGAAGTGGGGGCGGCGGGTAAACCAGACGTGTACGCCAACGTCAATCTCGCGCCCAACGGAAACTTGTGGCTGTCGATAAGACCGATACGGGAAATCAGAACTCTGACGTCTGGATCTACGACCTGCACAGCGAAAGCACGAAGCGGATGACGTTTGATCCGGCCGTTGACGCGATGCCGGTGTGGAGTCCGGATGGGACGCGCGTGGTGTTCTCCTCCAGTCGAAAACAATCGTTCGACTCATATCTTAAGAACACGGATGGAGCGCAGGAAGAAAGGGCGATCGAAGCGACTCCGGCCCAGGACAAATATCCGAGTACATGGTCGCGTGACGGGAAATACCTTTTGTATACGCGCGATACGGAGCTGTGGTTTCTAACCCTTCCTGAGCTGAGGAGCCGGTTATTCCTGAAGACGCCTTCAGCCCTGAGAAATGGTCAGTTCTCGCCGGACGGCAAATGGGTAGCGTATGCCTCGAATGAAAGCGGGAAATGGGAGATTTACGTCACATCGTTTCCGGACGCACACGGCAAATGGCAAGTGTCCAACGGAGGAGGCGACCAGCCCCGCTGGAGAGGCGATGGCAAAGAGCTTTTCTACCTGGCCGCGGCCGGGAAGATCGTGGCGCTGCCGGTGAAAGAAGGAGCGAACTTCAATTCCGGAGCACCGGTCGCGCTCTTCCAGGCTAACGCAGGGCAGCCTGTGGCGACGTCGGAACAGGTGGCGTATGACGTTACTCAGGATGGCCAGCGATTCCTAATCAATACCTATGTGAAGAATGGCGAGATCCGGCCGATGACCGTGGTGCTGAACTGGGACGCGGAGTCGAAGAAGAATTGAGCCTCACCACGGGCGGCAAGCGCGGTTCCTATGAAATGAATAAGGATAGCGCTTGCAAAATAGGAAGTTTGCCACTACGGTATGGCGCACGGTTTCCATCTCGGCAGGCTCGACCTTTCGAAGGAGAAAACTGGAAATGAAATTCCCTGCTGCGCAGCCGTTTTCCGCTCGTCTGCGAAGTTTGCGCTGGGTTTTGTATGTTGTGCTGGCACTGGTTGGGGGTTCGCTCACTTTTGTGGGCGCGCATGCGCAGCAAAAAGCCACAGAAGAAGCCATGTTCCGGAAATTGCTGGACAGATGCCGCGAAATTCTACGCTAAAGAGGACGGACTGGTTTTTTACGATCTGGCGCCGTTCTCCTATCACAGCTGGAAGGAATATCGCGTCGGAGTACAAAAACAATTTTTTGATAATGCCTCCGCTGCGAAACTGACAGCAGGGAAAGATTTGAAAGTGTCGCGGCACGGAAACATCGCCTGGATGACCGTGCCGATGCATATTTCATTGACCACGAAGGATGGCAAAACGAGTGAATCGGAAGTCCGCTACACTGGGATTTGGGAAAAACGCGGTGCGACCTGGCTGCTGGTTCATGAGCATTTATCGGTGCCGATGGGCTAGGGAAGTGGGCAATGAATTGTGAGTGGTGAGTCGTAACAGATTAAGGACAAGAGCCCTAACCGCGTTCGTCATTCCGAGCGGAACGAGGAATCTCTCTTGGCTCACTGTTCGCAGCAGGGCTAGTCTTCCGCCAGCGCGGAATTCCTCATGTGGAATCTTCTGACTTACTACTGGATGGCTGCGCGCGGCTACCGACTGCATCCGTGGGATAGCCCGTACTTGCGCTGGCGGCTCGAAACGTTTCTCGGCAAAGAAGCAGAAAATCTCAGCCCCGCGCAATTCCTGAAAATCCTCTGGAAGTACCGCCATCAAATGCAGAACTTCGTGGATTGGGCCGCCGAGCGCCGACGCGTGCAAGAGCGCTCGCGCTAGAAGAAGCGTTATAATCGCTTAAGAAGCAGCTTGTGTGAGACGGATTTCTATGGGAGTGCGTATGACTTCTCTCCCGATCCTTGTCGAAACAGTGTCGCTTCATGAAGCGCAGTGGTGGGAGCGCGACCCGGAGGGCCGCGTCCATTGCTACTTGTGTCCGCGGCATTGCCACATTGGCGAAGGGCAAGGGGGCTTCTGCTTTATTCGGGTGAACCGCGGCGGCAAGCTTTACAGCCTCGGCTATGGCGCGCCCGCCGCGTTGCAGATTGATCCCATTGAAAAAAAACCGCTGAATCATTTTCTGCCCGGTACGAGCGTATTTAGCATGGGCACGGCAGGCTGCAACATGGGCTGCTTCTTCTGCCAAAACTGGGACATTTCCAAATCGCATCAGGATCAGGTAAATGCGCGCGATGTGCCTCCCGAAGCAGTTCCGGAACTGGCGCTGAGCTACGGTTGCGATTCGATCGCGTTCACTTACAACGAGCCGACCATCTGGGGCGAATACATCATCGATATTTGCCGCGCCGCAAAAGAGACCGAACTGAAGACGGTGATGGTCAGCAACGGGTACATCACGCGCGAAGCGTTCCATGATATTTATGACTACATCGATGCGGTGAACATAGACCTGAAAGCTTTCACTGAGAATTTCTACGGGAAGATTACGCTGACGCACATGCAGCCGGTGCTGGATACTTTGTCGTTGCTGAAAAAAGAGACTCCGGTGTGGTTTGAGATTACCAATTTGATGATTCCGACGTTGAACGATGATCCGCAAGAGACGCGCAAGTTAGCTGACTGGATTCTGGAAAATCTTGGACCGGACATTCCGCTGCACTTTACCGCGTTTCATCCCGACTTCAAGCTGCAGAATAAGCCGCCGACGCCGCCGGAGACGCTGCATCGAGCGAGGAGCATCGCGATCGAGGCGGGATTGCATTACGTGTATGAAGGGAACATTGTTACGGACGCGGGGTCAACGTTTTGTCCGCATTGTAATTTCCGGGTGATTCGACGGTCGTGGCACAAGGTTGAAGAAAATCTATTGCGGGATGGGAAGTGTCCGCGGTGTTCGCAGGCGATTCCTGGAGTGTGGGGAAACGGGATTGCTGGATGATCAGGTGCTGTTGCGAAATTCCCTGACCGCGGAAAAGCGACAGCTGGGCTGCCGCACTCCAAAGGCGCCCGCTGCAGACGGCGACCGCAGGACAGCGGCATAAAGCCGCTGCTACCCAAAGAAAGAGAATAACGCGCAGACGCAGAGATACGCGGACAATGGTTACTTCGGGACGTAGGTGTAGTAGCCCGGACCCACGCGCATGGAATGATGCCAGGCGAGAGGAAATGCCCACCAGACCACTCCTCCGAGAATGGCTTGGCCAAGGACCAGCGGGAGAATGTTGCGATCGCGTGCAAACAGCCAGCACATCACCGTGCCGCCGATAAAGGTGAGTGGAACCAGCACGGGATTTGGCCAGTGCAACGCTCCGAATAGCAAGCCGCCTACAAACGCAGCCATTTCCGGATTTTGCAAGCCTGCGAGCAGTCGATTCATCGTTAGCGATTGCAAGCCAATTTGCTGCAGCAGGCAAAATGCGAAATATCCGACGAAGCGTTTTGGCGCCACGAAGTGGGCCGGAGTGCGGTGAAGAGCTCCTAGAGCTACGCCGGCGAGGCCAAGGATCAGGAAGAAGAAAAGGAATACAGGAGCGGCGCGCTGCGTGGCTGGTTTCAGATTGTCGGCTCGCCATCCGATGGTTTTTGGAGTGTCCCGGTGGAGCGCAAAGCTGAGCAGGAGCCATACGGGAAATACGAGCCAGGTTTCGGGACTGGCTTCTTGCCATCGCCAAATGTAGAGCGAGACGAATGCGGAGAAGGCGAGTGCTTCCAGAAAATTTGCGAGCGAGGTGGTCACAAAAACGATCATAAATCAGGAAAGCGATTGGCGACGGAAAAGTGCCGCGGAAAGGTGGGAGCGGAAGGGCGAGTCGGAAAAGCGGCGGCTGGGCTGCCGCATTCCAGAAAAGGCACCCGCCGGGGTCGCTGCCCGCTACTAGCATAGAGCCGCCGGTACAACGGCAAACCCAAGATATGTGCATCGAGTAGTGATTTTGGGCGGGGGATTCGGCGGATTAGCGGCGGCGCAGGCATTGAAACGCGCTCCGATGCAAGTCACGTTATTGGATCGCCGCAACTTTCATCTGTTTCAGCCGCTTTTGTACCAAGTGGCTACCGGTTCGCTCTCGCCGGGCGAGATTGCGGCGCCGTTGCGCAGCGTGCTGCGCAAACAGAAAAACACGGAGGTTTTGCTGGGCGAAGCCGCGGACATTGACCCGCGCAAAAACCTGCTGACTTTAACGGACGGCGCGCAGTTCCAGTATGACTCGCTGATTGTCTCGACCGGTTCACAGACTTCCTACTACGGCAACGATTCCTGGAGAAAAAATGCACCTAGCCTGAAAACGGTCGAGGAAGCGACCAACATCCGCCAGAAAATTCTGCTAGCGTTCGAATGCGCCGAGCGGGCCGCAACCGAGGAAGAAGCTCGCGCCTGGCTCACGTTTGTGATTGTTGGCGCTGGCGCGACGGGCCTGGAACTTGCTGGAGCGCTCGCGGAGATCGCCAACGAAACTCTAAAGCACGATTTCCGCCGCATCAATCCAACGGAAGCACAAATCCTCCTAGTGGAAGGCGGCCCGCGCGTGCTGACCGCATTTCCGGATGATCTTTCGGAGAAAGCGGAGCGGCTGGTCGCAAAGCTTGGAGTGAAAGTCCTGAAGGGCGTGAAAGTCACCAACCTGGACGCCGATGGGGTGACGTTCGAACACGGCTCTCGCACGGAAAGGCTGGCCGCAAAAACCGTGCTATGGGCTGGCGGCGTCACCACAAACGAATTTGGCCGCACGCTGGCCAAACGTACCGCAGCGAAAACTGATCGCAGCGGACGCATTGAGGTCACGCCGCAACTCACCATCCCCGGCTTTCGCAATATTTTCGTAGTGGGCGACCTGGCGTTGGCAAACGACAAGAACGGTAAGCCGCTTCCCGGTGTGGCACAGGTGGCGATGCAGGGCGGAGCGTATGCGGCGAAAGTGATTCGAGGGCGCGTCGAGAAAAAAACTGAACCGCCGCCGTTCCACTATTTCAATAAAGGGGACATGGCGGTGATCGGACGCGCCGCTGCGGTCGCCGATATTTTTGGCTTACATCTTTCCGGTTTATTGGCGTGGCTGGTGTGGCTTTTCATCCATCTTATTTACATTGTGGAATTTCAGAGCCGGGTCATCGTTTTTATTCAATGGGGAATTCAATTTGTGACCTTCAGCCGCGGAGCACGTCTGATTACGGGTGACGCGAGAATGTCGCCGCCCGAACCGTAGTAAACTATTTCCCTGGAGAAATTGTGATTCCATTCTGCCGGGCTTCAGCTCTGTGGTCTTTCCTGATTTGCAATCTGACGCGCAGCTGCATTCTGGCAATTTCTTTGCTGTTGGCAATGGCCTGCGCCGCGCAAGACATCGGCCCGGAGGCCTATTCGGGCCTGCGCTGGCGGTTTCTCGGCACGCATCGCGGCGGACGCATCACCGCTGTCGCCGGAATTCCAGGCCAGCCCAATGTTTATTATGCGGGAACGCCCAATGGCGGCGTTTGGAAAACCGATGACGCTGGCCGCACCTGGAAGCCGATCTTCGATGCGGTGCATGTAGCGTCTACCGGCGCCCTTGCTGTCGCGCCTTCCAATCCAAACATTATTTACATTGCGACCGGCGAACAAAGCAGAGGCCGCGGCGTTTTCAAGTCCACCGATGCCGGAGCTACGTGGAGCAGTGCGGGGCTTGTCGAAGAACATTTCATCAGTTCGATCGTCATCGATCCGAAAAACCCTGACGTGGTGGTCGCGGGAGCGTTTGGAAGTTCGGTTCCCGGCGAACCGCGTGGACTCTTCAAGACCACCGACGGCGGCAAGACGTGGACGAAAACGCTCGCCGACGCAGAAGGCGCTTCCGGCGTAGCCGATATTGCGGCTGCTCCTGAAAATGCCCAGATTCTTTACGCGGCGCTGAATCCGCCGCCCGGGGAACCTGGCGAGCGTAACTTAGCCGGTGAATCGCACATTTATATTTCGGCGGACGAAGGAACAAGTTGGAAGCAATCGGGAACGGACGGACTACCTGCAAAAGGCCGCGGAAGAATCGGCCTTGCCGTGATTCCCGGGACTTCCGGGCGTGGCATACTCGCGATCATGAATCAAGGACTATACCGTTCGAATGATGGCGGTGCGAC
>WNFO01001454.1_pt1 | contig 18671 bp, 13 predicted proteins | sample 5400251 | NCBI WGS metagenome assembly WNFO01 (sample SAMN13153354, study PRJNA577476) | soil metagenome | isolation source: 100 cm saprolite under Madrone tree | place: USA:California | collected 2016-06-14
CTTCGAGGCCGCCGATGGACTCGGAGTCTTCGACCAGCTCCTCGACCGACATCCCGAGCCGCCCGAAATACCACCACCATCCCGGGCGGGCCTCGCGGCGATGGTATTCCAGCAGCTCGCCCGCGAGCCAGCGCGGGGTTCCCGGTTCGGCGCCTTCCACGAGCTCGGTACGGAGGCGATGGCGCGCGTCGATGGCGCCGACCACCTCCGGCGAAAGCTCTCGTGGCAGTGGCGGCACGGGCCAAGCGAGATCCGGCGGACGCACCTGGTGGAGCCAGCCCAGGAGTCCCAGCGTAGCCCGGCAGTCTTCCTCGTTGTACGTGGCGAGATCAGCGAGGATCCGCGCGTCCTTGTTCTCAAGCCAGCGCTCGTAGTCGACGACGGCCTGGTTGCCAGACCGGACTTCCGCAGTGCGCGCAAAGTCGAACAACGCCTCGAGCTCCTTCAGGGAATAACTCGTCACCCCCGCGCGAACGGCCTGGCGGAAAATCGAGAAGAGGTCGACGAAGATCCCGCGCCGGAGCAGGTCGTCCACTTCCGACTCTCGCGTCGCATGCTCGCCCATCAGCCGCTTGATCGCGGCGGGCTCGTAGGCGGCGTAGTGGTAGACGTGGAGATCGGGATACCGGCGGAGTCTCTCGCGAACGAGATCGACGAGTGCTTCGAGCGCGCGGCGCTCCCCTGCCCTGTCGTGGGCCCAGAACGCCTCGTACCTCCAGAGGCCGCCCTCGAGCGTGAGGATACCGAAGAGATACTCGAGCCCCCGCGCGGGCTCGAAGAGAGGATGGCCCTCGAGGTCCAGGATGATATCGCCCGCCGATCGGGGCGGAAGGGCCGCGAACCCGCGCCCGGTCTCGACGGGACGCTGCCGGTACTCGATCTTCCCGGAGCGCCGGCTCTCGAGCTGCAATAGGGCTTGCTCGCGCAGCCCCTCGAAGCTCTGCTGCGCGAGCCTCGGGATCGCGGTGCCGGGGCGCGCTTCGCCAAGCGTCGTCAGCGAGCTGATTCCGCCCGCCGCAAGCTTGCCGATTTGGTCGCGCCGGATATTGGCGACGCGTAGCAGGTGGTCCTCGCGCTCCCAGCGTGCTTCGCACTCCGGCAGGAAGCCACAGATCTCGCAGTGTTCGCACCTGTACGGCACGGTTTCCGCGCGGCTGGCGACTGCGGACTCGAACCGCCGGCGCACGCGGCGATAGTAGGCGGACACGTCCGCGAGCCAGATCCTGAAGCGCTCTCGCGTGCCGAGGACGACGTAGGCGGACTCGGGCTCGACCCCCTGCACGCGCCCGAGCGCCTGGCTGTAGAAGCAGAGCTGCAGCGCGTGCTCGGGCTTGGGGCGCCGGGCCAGCTTCGTGTCGAGCACGACGTAGCTCCAGGGACCGAGTGACGATGGCGTGTCGACCCGCTCGAGAAAATCCGCGATCCCACGCCACACGCCGTCCACCAGCACGGCTTGGTAGATGTACTCCACGCCGGCTCGCATCGCATCTTCCGTCGCCCGCGCCGCAGCCTCCCAGTCGCGCGCCTCGCCCAGCCGGACCTCGACCACTTCGTGACCGCTCTCACGCAGCGATTGGAGATACGCGCGCTCGTGCGCTTCGCCTTTTCGCTGGAGCAGCTCCGCGAAAGCATTGTCGTCGGCCGGACGCGTCCGCCCGTGCATCGCCGTGGCTAGCTCGAGCTGGGTCAAGTGCTCGCAGGCGAGGAAGTCTCCTAGATCAGAGGGTGAGAAGCGCAATTGCCCGGCGGTCCGCTGCATCCCCGGATTATGCCCCCAAACCTGTGACAGGGAAGGTCACCCCGTCTCGCGCATAGTGGCATTCCGGCGAGAGCTTGCCGTCGGATTATCGAGCATTTCCGGCCGAATAGTCCCCGTGGCGCCAAGCGGGGGCCGGTGGCATGTGCCATGCAAAAGCATCGCTACAGAGGGGGGACATCCTGAGATGAATACTCAGCTGCCGAGCGTTCTCTGTGTGGACGATGACCCGTCGGTGTTGGAGCTCCTCACGGACTTCCTCACCATCCAGGGCTTCGACGTCATCACCGCCAGCAATGGCGTGGAGGCATTCTTCCAGGTGAAGCAGTGCAAGCCGCAGGTCGTGATCATGGACCTCTTCATGCCGCAGCTGGGCGGTCTCGGCGCGCTCGGGCGCATGAAGGCGATCCAGCCCGACATCGCGGTCATCCTCATGAGCGGCATGGCCACGGCGCTCGACCTCGTCAGCGAGTCGGGGCTGACGGTGACGGCGGCGCTCAGCAAGCCGTTCAACCTTTCCCAGCTCCTGGAGGCGCTCGCCCTCGCCGGGACGGCGGCTCCGGCTGAGCTCGCGGCACCCGCGGCGGCAAATCGGAAGCCTCCGGTCCGCGGGCGCGTGCTCGTCACCGACGACGAGATCGAGATGCGGAAATTGCTCTCTGAGCACTGCCGCGACAGAGGCTACGAGGTTCTCGAAGCGGCCGATGGCGAGGAGGCGCTGGCCCGGGTGCCCGAGTACCGCCCAGACATCGTGCTCCTCGACCTCATGATGGCTGGCATCGGCGGAATGGAAACACTGAGCCGCATCGTGGCGATTTCCCCAGACTCGCGCGTCATCATCGTCACGGCCGTCGACCAGCTCGAGTCGGCGCAGGAGGCCATGCTTCTCGGCGCCGCCGACTACGTCACCAAGCCCTTCGGCTTCCAGGAGCTCGACGCTGTCCTCGACTACCACATGCAGATGGCCCGGAGCACGCCCGACTCACGCTGAGCCCGGCAGCCGACTCCTCACCGGGCCCGGGTTGCGGGTCCGGACTCCGCATGGTCTAATCCCTCCGTCTCTCACCGTCAAGGAGGCCCACTATGCGACAGCGAATTCTGATCGGCGCCTGGATTCTCTCGCTTCTTCTCTTGCCCGCCCTCACGGCGCTCGCGCAAATTCCCGGCGGCGTGCAGGTGCCCGGCACAGGCTCGGTGCCCGGTATGCCATCGACCCCGACTATGCCCACGGTGCCCACGAAGGACTCGCTGCTCCAGCAAGCCCAGGGCATGGTGACTGATCTCACTGCGCTGAAGAGCAGCGGCAAGCTGGCGCCGGCGCAGGTGCAGCAGGTCGACGGCCTGCTGCCCAAGGCCACCGCGGTGACGAGCGGCCTCCAGCAGCCCCAGGTTCCCACGTCCAAGCTGGCCGAGTACGCGACCACGCTGAAGGACCTGCAGCAGCAGGTCGCAACGCTCAAGGGCCTAGTCAAGTAGGCGGTGCGGGCGAACGCCCATGAGCGCCACGGATCCAGTGCGCGCCTGGCCCGGCGCCGCGCTCACCCGCGTGCCCTTCTGGGTCTACCAGGACGAGGCGACCTACCACGCCGAGCTCCGCCGCATCTTCGAGGGCCCGGCGTGGAGCTTCGTCTGCCTCGAGTCTGACCTGGCGCGTCCCGGCGACTTCCGGACCACGTTCGTCGGCGAGATGCCGGTGATCGTGGTCCGCGCCGAGGACGGCGCGATTCGCGCTTTCGAGAACCGCTGCGCCCACCGCGGCGCCCTTATAGCGCTGGACGATCATGGGACGGCGAAGAACTTCCAGTGCGTCTATCACGCGTGGACGTACGATCACGAGGGCAATCTCACCGGCATCGCATTCGAGAAAGGCTCCAACGGGCGCGGCGGCATGCCGCCGGGGTTTTCCAAGGCCGAGCACGGCCCGCGGAAGCTCAGGACCGAAACGCTCCACGGCCTGGTCTTCGCGAGCCTGTCCAAGGATGCGCCGCCCATCGAGGCCTACCTGGGTGAGGCCATCCTCGGGCGCATCGCGCGCGTGCTGGGCGGCAGGCGCATGCGCGTGCTGGGGCGCTTCGTCCAGTTGCTGCCGAACAACTGGAAGCTCTACGTGGAAAACGTGAAAGACACGTATCACGCCAGCCTGCTCCACGCCTTCTTCGGTACGTTCAGGATCACGCGGCTCACGCAAGGCGGGGGCGTCCTCGTCAGCCCGGACGGCGCGCACCACGCGAGCTACACGATCGACCGCGCCGACGACCGCTCGAGCGCGGCCTACCGGGAGCAGGGCATCCGATCGGAGCGGCAGGACTACAAGCTGGCCGATCCGCGCCTGCTGGAGAGCGTGGACGAGTTCGGCGACGATATACGGCTGCAGATCCTGACCGTGTTCCCCACCTTCGTGCTCCAGCAGATCCAGAACTGCCTCGCCGTGCGCCAGGTGGTGCCGAAGGGTCCGGGCGCCATGGAGCTGCACTGGACGTACTTCGGCTTCGAGGACGACACGCCCGAGATGAGCCGGCGGCGGCTCAGGCAGCTGAACCTCGTCGGGCCGGCGGGCTACGTGTCCATGGAGGACGGCTGCGTGGGCGGATTCGTGCAGCGCGGAGCGGCGGCGGCGAGCGACGAGGTGTCCATCGTCAACATGGGCGGCGAGGGCGCCGAGTCGGACGACACGCGCGCCACCGAGGCCTCGGTGCGCGGCTTCTGGAAGGCCTATCGCCGCTTCATGGATTGCTGAGGTGACGCCGGTCGATCCGTCGGCGGCGAGCCTCCAGCCGCAGGTCGCGCAGTTGAACGCCGAGTACGCGCGCGCCATCGACGACGACCGCCTCGAGGCCTGGCCCGACTTCTTCGCCGAGCCGTGCCTCTACACGATCACCTCGGCCGACAATCACCGGCAGGGGCTGCCGGGTGGGCTCATGTACGCCGACTCCAAGGGCATGCTGAGCGACCGCGTCGCGGCGCTGCGCGAGGCGAACATCTACGAGCGCCAGACGTACCGCCACGTGATCGGGCAGTCTGCGATCTTGGGAAAGTCTGCGGACGGTGTGAGCACAGAAACACCGTTCCTCGTCGTGCGGATCATGCGCGACGGCCGGATGGACCTCTTCGCCACGGGCCGGTATCTCGACGCCGTCGTGGAGGAGGCGGGAAGGCTCCGCTTCCGCGAGCGCCTCGTGGTCTGCGACAGCAGCCGCGTCGACACGCTGCTGGCGATTCCGCTCTAGTGCCGGGCCAACTCTACTTCGCCATACTTCGTTCTCGGTCGACCGCAGCCCTCAACGTACACCTACGTACGCCTCGGGCTGCGGCCTCCCTCGGGCCTCGTCTGGCTCGCAATTTGACCCGGCACTAGCAGCAGCCGCCCGACGATCCGCCGGACGGGAGCACACGGTCTGGCTCCCAGCCCCATGGCCGCGGTCCCCAATCTGGCGTGAAGACCTGGCCCTTCTTGACCGTCAGGTACGGGACCACGGCTTTCGTCACCGGCAGGCTCGCTCCCAGCACGTCGTAGACGACCCACTCGCCCTCGCGGATATCGAGCACCGAGATATCCGCCTGGCGGCCCTGAGCGAGACTGCCCAGCCGGTCTCCCGCGCCGATGGCTTTCGCGGGATTCTCCGTGCACATCGTGACGACCTGGGCCAGCGTGAAGCCCAAGCCCAGGAAGCGCGTCATCATCTCCGTCATGCTGTGCACGGTGTGGATCCGGCCGGGCACCGTGAGATCGGTGCTGATGCAGTGCGGGAGCAGCCCCTGGTCGATGACACGGCGGCCGACGTCGAAGCTGAAGTTCTTCCGGCCGTGCGCGGTGTCGAACCATACGCCCCGATCCCGCGCCTCGCGCGCCTCGGGCACGAGCTTGCCGTTGGCGTCGAGGACGCCGCCGGGGTTCGCCGTGAAGTAGTGGGTGAGGATGTCGCCCTCCTCGAGGAGCGGGAGGAGCGAGTGAATCACCTTCGGGTCGTAGCGCTTCTCCGTGTCGCCGATATGGACCATGAGGCGGGTGCTGCTCTCGCGCGCGGCCCGCCTCGCCAGCCGGGGCATCTCCATGCCCATGATCTCGAGCGCGGGCGATACCATGCGCGCCTTGATCCCGCAGATGAGGCCCTTGTACTGGTCGAGGACGGCAAGCGTGTCGTCGAGGTCGACGCTCGACTCCGCGATGATGTCCGGATTGGTGGCGAGCCCGGTCTGGCAGATGTGGAGGAACGGGATGATCTCCGTGTGGCAGCGGGGCAGGATGTGCCGGGGGAATGCGCCGAAGGTGGCCGCTCCCGCACTGCCGGCATCGACGATGGTCGTGACGCCGGAATAGACGCCGCCGAGGTCGGGATCGAGGCCGTTCCGGGCGACGCCCTCGAAGACGTGCGCGTGCAGGTCGATCAGGCCGGGGGTGACGATCCGTCCGGTCACCTCGATCGTGCGCGCAGACTCCGTGACGGCAATGTCGGGGGCGATCCGCGCGATGAGCCCGCCCTGCACCGCGACGTCGTGGACGCCGGCGAGCCCCGTCGACGGGTCGAGCACGGTGCCGCCCTTGAGCAAGAGGTCGTACATGGGCGGGACTCTATCATGAGCCGCTACGGTGTTGACACGCCGAGCGCGCGGCGTGACAACATACGTTCATGATCGCGCCGGCCGTGCCTCCGCACGTGGTGATCGTGGGCGGCGGCTTCGGTGGGCTGTACGCCGCCCTGGCGCTCGCGGATCAGCCCGTGCGGGTCACGCTGCTCGATCGGCGTAACCATCATCTCTTCCAGCCGCTGCTCTACCAGGTGGCCGCCGCGGCGCTCAACCCCTCCGACATCGCCACGCCCCTCCGCTCCATCCTGCGCAAGGCCGCCAATATCACGGTGCTCCTCGCCGAGGTCGAGCGTGTCGATCTCGCCAACCGCCGCCTCGTGCTCGATCGGGACGAGATGGGCTACGACGCGCTCATCCTGGCCGCCGGCGCCGGCCACTCCTACTTCGGCCACGACGAGTGGGAGATATTTGCCCCGGGGCTCAAGACCCTGGAGGACGCCCTGGAAATCCGCCGCCGCGTGCTCCTGGCCTACGAGGCGGCCGAGCGCGAGCACGACGGCGCCGAGCAGCGGGCACTCCTCACCTCCGTCGTCATCGGGGGCGGCCCCACCGGCGTCGAGCTGGCGGGCGCCCTCGGCGAGATCTCCCGCCAGACCATTGCCCACGACTTCCGTCTGATCGACCCGACCGAAGCGCGCATCGTCCTGGTCGAAGGCGGGTCGCGCATTCTGCCGAGCTTTCCCGAATCGCTGGCCCGCAGTGCCGCGGATGCGCTCAGGCGTGTCGGCGTCGAGGTGCGCTGCGACGCGGTCGTCACGCGCGTGACGGCGGACGCGGTGTGGCTGGGCGGCGAGCAGATCCGCGCCCGCACCGTGCTGTGGGCCGCCGGCGTGGCCGCGGCGCCGCTGGCCCGCACGCTGGGCGCGCCTCTCGGCCGCGCCGGCCACGTCCTCGTCGAGCCGGATCTTTCCGTCCCGGGACATCCGGAGGTCTTCGCCATCGGCGACATGTGCGCGTTTCTCCACCAGACGGGCGCGCCGCTGCCCGGCGTGGCGCCGGTGGCCATTCAGCAGGGGCGCGCGGCGGCGGACAATGTCGTCCGGCAGCTCAGCGGCCTGCCCACCCGGCCCTTCCGCTACCGCGATCGGGGCAGCATGGCGACGATCGGCCGGGCCGCCGCCGTCGCGATGGTGGGACGGCTCCGGCTGTCAGGATACCCCGCGTGGCTCACGTGGCTCTTCGTGCACATCATCTTTCTGATCGGCTTCCGCAATCGCTTCCTGGTGCTGTTCGAATGGGCCTGGGCCTATATCACCTGGCACCGCGGCGCGCGCCTCATCACGGGGCCCTGGAAGGGCCGGGGCTGAGCCGCGCAAGGACTCACCGAGTCTTCGTGTATGCTCCCGGCTGTGACTGACTACGACGTCATCGTGGTGGGCGCGGGCAATGCGGCCCTGGCCGCGGCGGTGGCGGCCCGCGAGCAGGGCGCCGGGCGCGTGGTGGCGCTGGAGAAGGCGCCGCGAGCCCTGCGCGGCGGCAACACGCACTACAGCGGCGGGCTCCTGCGCATCGCCTTCGACCGCGCCGAGGAGCTGCGCGTCCTCGTGCCCGAGGCCGAGGGCGAGGTGCCGGGCTTCTTCGCGGGCGTCGAGCCTTACCCGCACCGGCTCTTCATGGCCGATCTCCTCCGCGTCACCGACGGGCGCACCGATCCCGAGCTGGCGGAGCTGTTGATCGCCCGCTCCTACGACACCGCGTGCTGGATGGCGCGGCAGGGCATCGAGATGGAGCCGGCGGTATCGCTCTCGGCCGTCAAGGTGGGCAACACGCTCAAGTGGTCCCCGGGCGCCGTGATCCGCGCGAAGCACGAGGGCGTCGGGCTGTCCGCGATGTGGTTCCGCTCGGCGGAGCGCCAGGGCGTCGAGATCCGGTACGACAGCGCGGTCGTGCGCCTCCTCCAGGACAAGACGGGCCGCGTCACGGGCGTCATCGTCCAAGGACCCGACGGCTTCGTGGAGCTGTCGGCGAAGGCGGTGGTGCTCGGCTGCGGCGGCTTCGAGGCGAACCCCGAGTGGCGCGCGCGCTACCTCGGAAGACCCTGGGACCATGCCAAGGTGCGCGGCACGCGTTACAACACGGGCGACGGCCTGCGCATGGCGGTAGAGCTGGGCGCCCTGCCCCACGGCCAGTGGACGGGCTGCCACTCCACGCCCATCGACGCCGATGCCCCACCCCACGGCGACCGGAAGCTCACCGACAAGACCAACCGGTTGTCGTATCCCTACGGCGTCCTCGTCAACGCGCGCGGGCAGCGCTTCTTCGACGAGGGCGAGGACTTCCAGTTCTACACGTACGCGAAGCTGGGCGGCATCATCCTCAACGAGCCCGGCGGCATCGGCTGGCAGATCTTCGACGCCAAAGTGCAGCATCTCCTGGAGGGCCGATACAAGACGGGGAACCCGGTCACGGCGGACTCGCTCGATGCACTCGTGGACAAGCTCAACCTCGACCGGGAGGCCTGCCGCCGGACGCTCGAGGCCTACAACGCCGCGGTGACCGAGGGCCGCTTTGATCCTACCGTGCGCGACGGCGTGGCCACCCGCGGCCTCGCCCCCGCCAAGAGCAACTGGGCCCAGCGGCTCGACACCCCGCCCTTCGTGGCGTATCCGGTCACGGGCGGGATCACGTTCACCTTCGGCGGCGTGCGAGTGAACGACCGTGCGCAGGTGCTGAGCACGAGCTGGACGCCCATCGCCGGCCTCTATGCCTGCGGGGAAATGGTCGGCGGCCTCTTCCACGGCAACTACCCCGGCGGGACCGGGCTCATGTCGGGCGCGGTCTTCGGCCGCCTCGCCGGCACCCACGCTGCGATGGGCGGCAGCGTCTAGCTGGCGGGAGGCGGCGTCATGACGCGCGCCGCGGTGGCGGAGTCTGCCCGGAGCCTTCGCGCCGCGTTTGCCCAGCCCTAGGGCGAGGGCGACGCATGGACGGTGGTGAAGCGCTTGAGCAGCACCTCCCCCGGCGCGAACCCGCGCCGCTTGCTGACGTCGGCACAGGTCGCGACGTGGACGGCCACCCGCGAAGCGTGCTTCGCCTTGGAGTAGCGTGCGGCGAGCGCCGCGGCAAAGCGCAGCGTGTCGCGCGGCGGCCGCTCGAGGCCGTCGGGATTGCGTATGAGCACGTGCGAACCGGATTCGGCGGCCACGTGCAGCCAGACGTCGCCGGGTTCCCCGAGCTCGAAGGTGAGCCGGTCATTGTCCGCCGCGGAGCGCCCGACGAGCACGGTCAAGCCGTCCGGTGAGACGAACCGGCGCGCCACCGATCGGCCCTGCCAGATCCCCTTTTCGGGATCCGAGGGCGGCGGCGGGCCCGAGCGGGCTGCGGTCATGCTAGAGCTTGTAGAATTTCCTCGCGTTGGCGGCCAGCACCTGTCGCTTGGCGCCGTCGGTGAGGTCGGTGCGGTCGGCCAGCTCCTTCACCGACTTCGGATAGCTGTGGTCCCAGTGCGGGAAATCTGACGCGTACATGATCCGGTCGTTGCCGACGTAGGCCAGCGCCTGCGGCAGCAGCGGCTCGTCGGCTTCACAGGAGAAGTAGATGGCGTGACTGTGCACGATCTCGCTGGGCGAAACCTTGAGGAGCTTGGCCTCCGCGAAGCCGCGTTTCTCGTACTCCTCGTCCATGCGCTGGAGGAAATACGGGATCCATCCCGATCCCGCCTCGAGATACGCGATGCTGAGGTCCGGGAATCGCACGGGAACGCCGTCGAATATCATGGACGTGATCTGGCGAAGCTGGGCGAAGACGTGCGACACGGTGTGCGCCTGGATGAACTTCGGGAAGGGCTCGTGGCCGACGGCGTTCATGTCCGTCCCCGCGGCATGCACGGTGATCGGCACCCGCAGCCGCTGCGCCGCGGCGTAGATCGGATCGAAGCGCGAGTGGCCGAGCAGGTAGTAGCTGTCGGCCGACAGCATGCCGCCCACGAACCCGAGCTCGCCCACGCATCGCTCGAGCTCCCGCGCGGCGGCGGCCGGGTCCTGGAGCGGCAGGAGCGCCACGCCCCGGAGCCGCGGGCTCTGGCTGGTCACGTCCTTGTAGAGCATGGTGTTGTAGGCGCGCGCGAGCGCCACCGCCCATTCGGGATCGCGGAGGAACGGCATGAAGAGCCCCAGCGTGGGATAGAGCACGGCCATGGCCATGCCGCCAGACTCGAGCGCCTCCAACCACGACCTGCCGTCACCGGCCCAGTTGCCCTTGGTCCCCATCAGCCGGCGGTCCCACCCGTCCTGCGGGAAGAGCGGCGTCAGGAGCGGCCGCTTGCGATACGGCTCGTCGAGATGGCGCGCGATCTGCTCCCACGTCTCCGTCACATGGCCGTCGGCGTCGATGATCTCGTAATTCATGGCCGGAACCTCCATTCCTTGGCTTGCGTGATGATGGCGGCCTCGAGGCTCGTCAGGGGCGCGGCGAGTTCCGGGCGGCGCGCCAGCGCGTCTCGGCCTCGTCGAAGCCGGGACCGCGGTCGATGAGCGGGAGGTCGCGGGCGCGCCGGCGGCGCTCGTCGTCCGTGGCCGTCTTGTCGATATCGAGCGTCGCCGCCTCCAGCACGACGCCGTAGTCCTCGAGGGCCCCGCGCCCGGTGACGAAGCCGCGCGCCACGTCCTGGCGCACGCGCTCGGGCTCGCGCTCGAGCGGATCACCCCAGCCGCCGCCACCGCAGGTCTCCAGGCGGAGGAGATCGCCACGCTTGAGCACGATGCCGTCGCCCAAGGTCAGGAGCGCGCGCTCGTCCGGGGTGCCGGGGTTGAGCGTGATGCGCCCGGTTCGCCCCGCACGCCCGCCGGCCACACCGTAGGGGGCGACCAGCGTGTTCTCCATGCGCGTGGCCAGCTCCGCCTTCTCGCAGAGCACGCGCACGTCGCGGACGACGCCGCAGCCGCCGCGGCGCAGTCCTGGCCCGCCCGAATCGGGCCGGACGGCATAGCGCTCCACCCGAAGCGGAAAATCGCGCTCCACGTACTCGACGGGGTAGTTCTCCTGGGCGATGTAGTAGATGACGTCCACGCCGTCGGCGAATGGCCGGGCGCCCAAGCCCACCCCCAGCCCCTCGATGCAGAGGATGGGCCGCGCGCGCGCCTCGTCCCAGGCCCGGAAGTAGTAGAGGACGTAGACGGGCGAGCCCGCGGGGACGCGCCCGCCGTTGGCCTGGGCCAGGCTGCCGAAGATGCACGACATGACGCGGAAGCGGGTGTTGGCGCGCATCCCGAGCGGGGCGGGAAAGCGGGGCTTGAGGATGCTGCCCTCGCGCGCGATCCAGTCGTCCAGGTTCCGTAGCAGGCCCTCGTTGACGTCGAGATCGGCATCGAGCGATTGCAGGTAGCGCCCGAAGGCTATCCGGAGGAGACCCGCATTGGTCGTGAAGTTGATCGGCCCGCGTGCCTGGTCGTCCGAGCGCGAGCCGTCCAGGCGCACGTGGTCGCCCCTCCGGCTCAGCTCGAGCTCGATGCGGAACGGGCGCTGGTCGGCGCCGCCATCGCTGTCGAGGAAATCGTGGAAGCTCCACTGCCCCTGCGGGACCAGCTGGAGAAACAGCTCGCGCGCCCGCGCGGCGGTCTGCGCGATGCACTCGTCGAAGGCCGCCAGCACGGTGGCAGCGCCGTAGCGGCCGCAGAGCTCGGCCACGCGCGTGTCGGCCAGGCGGCAGGAGGCCATCATGGCGCGGGTGTCGCCTTCCACCAGGTCGGGCAGGCGCGAGTTGCGGAGAAAGATCCGGTAGGCCTCTTCGTTCAGCTGCCCCTCGCGGACGATGCGCACGGGCGGGACGAGGACTCCCTCGTGGTAGATCTCGGTGGCATGCGGCGAGATGCTGCCCGCGCGCAGGCCGCCGATGTCCTGGTAGTGCCCGAAGGTGGTGGCGAAGGCGATGAGCGACCCTTCGTGGAAGATGGGCGCGGTGAAGACCATGTCCTGATGGTGCTGGACGGCGCCGTCGGAGATGTAGGGGTCGTTGAACCAGTACACGTCGCCCGGGCGCATCGTCTCGAGCGGGTAGATCTTGAGGATGGGCTCCAGCATCCCGGGGCCGCTACCCGAAATGTGGCAGGCCACGATGCGCCCGCGCGTATCGAAGACGCCGACGAAGTAATCCTTCTTCTCCTTGATGAAGGGCGACATCGCGCACCGCTCCATCAAGAGCTCCATGTCGCGAATGGTGGACGACAGGCTGCCGCGAATGATCTCGAGCGTGATCGGATCCACCTGGGAACTCATGAGCGCTCCAGGATCAGATTGTGCGCGTCGTCCACGCGAGCGCGGAACCCCGGCGCCACCAGCGGCGTGGAGTCGCTCTGCTCGATGATGGCGGGCCCCTCGAAGCGCATGCCGGGCGCGAGCGCCTCGCGAGCGTAGCAGGGTGCGTCCAGGGCGCCCGCCCCTCGGAAGTACACGGGACGCCGGCCGGTGACCGCGGCGCGCAGGTCATGTCCCGCGACGGGCAAGGACATTGCCGCGCGTCTGGGAAGGGAGCCCACCGCGGTGACCCGCAGCGTCACCAGCTCAATAGGCGCGCTCCGCAAATCGTACGTGTAGAGCCGACGATGCTCGGCGTGGAAGGTCGACACCAGTGCCGGCATGGACTCGGCGGTGAACGGCCCCTCGGCCAAGGGACAGGTCAGCTCGAAGCTCTGGTGCTCGTAGCGCAGGTCGGCGGCGCGCTCGAAGCGCATGTGATCGCGGGGCACCTGCTCGCCGTCGAGCCACACGCGGGCCTGTGCCTCGAGCTCTGCCCAGACCGCTTCGAGGGCGGGCACGGCGGCGGCTCCCTCGCCACCTCTCTCGCCCAGCCGCCGCTGCGCCGTGCCGACGGTGCGCACGAAGGTCGCACGGATATCGGTGTCGAGAAGCCCCCACGTCGAGAGCACGCCGGGCCTCGCCGGCACGACGACGGTGGGGATCTCGAGCAGCTCGGCGAGCCGGCAGGCGTGCAGTGGCCCGGCTCCGCCGAAGGCCACCAGGGCAAAGCGCCGCGGATCATGTCCGCGCCCCACCGAGACCGTCCGGATCGCGCGCGCCATGGCGTTGTCGATGATCTCGATGACGCCGGCCGCCGCCGCCTCGACACCCAAGCCCAGCGGCCGCCCCACCCGCGCGTCGATGGCCACCCGGGCGGCATTGATATCCAGCGGCAGCTCTCCGCCAAGCAGCGCCGCGGGGATCCTGCCCAGTACGAGGTGCGCGTCGGTCAGCGTGGGCTCGCTGCCGCCGCGGCGATAGCAAACGGGCCCCGGCTCGGCCCCCGCGCTGCGCGGGCCGACGGTGAGCCTGCCCGCGGCCGTCACGGCCGCGATGCTGCCACCGCCGGCGCCGATCGTGTGGATGTCCACGATGGGCAGCTTCATCGGGAAGGGCCCGATCATCCCATCCTTGGTGATCTCCGGCCGGCCGTTGCGGACGAGGCAGATGTCCGCGCTGGTCCCGCCCACGTCGATCGAGATGATGTCGCCGTAGCCGGCGGACCGCCCCACGCCGACCGCGCCCACCACGCCCGCCGCGGGGCCGGAGAGCACCGTCTGCACCGGCTGGCGCACGCAGGTGGCGGCGCTCGTGACGCCGCCATCGGACTTCATGATCAGGAGCGGCGCGTGCACGCCTTCGGCGTCGAGGGCCTGGCGCAGCACGCCCACGTAGCGGCTCACTGGCGGCATCACGGCCGCATTGAGCGCCGTCGCCATGCTGCGCTCGAACTCGCGGAACTGCGGCAGGACCTCGGAAGACAGCGACACGAGCGCGTCCGGGTATTCCTCGCCGAGGATCTGCTGCATGCGCTGCTCGTGGACCGGGTTGGCGTAGGCGTGGAGGAACACCACCGCCACCGCGGGCACGCCGAGCTGAGCCAGGTGTCGCGCGACCGCGCGCGCCCCGGGCTCGTCCAGGGGCGTGAGCACCGAGCCGTTCACGTCCAGGCGCTCCGTCACCTCGAAGACGCGCTCGGGCGTGATGGGACGCGTGGGCTTGCTCCAGCCGTAGAGATTGCCGTGGCGCGGAATGTCGTGGCGGCCGATCTCGAGAACGTATTTGAAGCCCGCCGTGGTCACCAGCGCGGTGGGTGGCGTCTTGCCTTCCAGGATGGCGTTGGTGGCGGTGGTGGTCCCGTGGAAGACGCGCAGCACGTCGCCCGGCGCGCGACCGGCCAGATCCAGGACCTTGCGGATGGCCACGATGAAACCCACGGACAGATCCTCGGGTGTGGACGGCGTCTTGGCCACGCAGGTGGCTCCGGTGGCCGCATCCGTGAAGGTGACGTCGGTGAACGTGCCGCCTACGTCGACGGCGAGGGTGCAGGTCTTGGCCATGGCCCCGCCATTGTAGGGCCGCGGACCGATAGAGGAAAGGAGCGGTTCGTTGACAGGCCCGGACGAGACGTGTTTACTGCGCCCATGGGATCGATCGTGCGCGCGGCCGTGCTCGTCAAGCCGAAGACGATCGAGCTCCGGGAGTTCGCGCGCCCGGCGATCGGCGCCGACGACGCGCTGCTCCGCATCGAGGCCTGCGGGATCTGCGGCAGCGACTACGAGCAGTACGAAGGCGCGGCGCCGCAGCACGAGGACTACACCCAGTACCCCGTGATCCCCGGGCACGAGCCCCTGGGCCTCATCGAGGAGATCGGGGCGCGGGCGCGGCAGCGCTGGGGTGTCGTCGAGGGCGACCGCGTCGCCGTGCGCTCCGGCTATGGCTGCGGCCGCTGCGCCGCCTGCAACCGGTACGAGTCGCGCGCGTGCCGGACCCGCGGCGGGACTTACGGGTACACGGACGTGACCAAGCCCCCGCATCTCTGGGGCGGCTACGCCGAGCACATGTACCTCTGCCCGCACTCCGTGATGAAGAAGATGGATGCGCGAATCCCCGCCGGCGTCGCGGTGATGTTCAACCCGCTCGCGGCGGGGCTCTCCTGGGCCGGATCCATCCCCGCCACGGGCCCGGGCGACCGCGTCGTCATCCTGGGTGCGGGACAGCGGGGGCTCTGCTGCGTCATCGCCGCCCGCGCCGCCGGCGCCCGCCAGATCGTGATCACCGGTCTTTCGCGCGATGCACACAAGCTCGCGCTGGCCCGCGAGCTGGGCGCCGACATCACCATCGACGTGGAAAAGGAAGACGTGGTCACCCGCGCGCGAGAGGCAACGGGCGGCGGCGCGGAGGTGGTGGTCGACACCACGCCCTATGCGCCGCAGTCCCTCAACCATGCGGTCGCCATCGCCGTGCGCAAGGGCCGGATCGTGGTGGCGGGCCTCAAGGGCCAGCGGCTCGCCCAGGACGTTCCCGTCGACGACGTGATCTTCAAGGAGCTGACCATACGCGGCGTGCTGAGCATGTCCGTCGACGACACCTTCCGCGCCATCGAGATCATCGAGTCAGGCGGCTACCCCTTCGAGAAGATGCACACGCACTCCTTCCCGATCGAGCAGGCCGAGGACGCGATCCAGGCGCTCGCCGGCGCGATCCCCGGCCTCAACCCGCTGCACATCGCCATCGTGCCCGGCGCCCCCCGCGTCACCCAGCGGGTGTGACCGCCCCGGGCGGAGCGGCTCGTGAAGTGCTACATTCAGTCCCTGTCTCGAAATCGTCCCCGCACCGGAAAGGATCGACCATGGCCACGATCACGGGCTCGGAAGTTCTGGCGCAATCGCTCCGCTCGCAGGGCACCGACACGCTCTTTTACCTGATGGGCGGGCCCATGCTCGAGACCGAGGCGGCCTGCATCGCCCTCGGCATTCGCGCGGTCGACCACCGCCACGAGCAGGCGGCGGCGTTCGCGGCGCACGCCTGGTCGCGCGTCACGCGCCGGCCGGGTGTGTGCATGGGCTGCTCGGGTCCGGGCGCCACGAATCTCCTGACGGGAGTCGCCAACGCCTTCACCGACGCCGCGCCGCTCATCGCGATCGGGGGAGCGAGCCCGCGGGTCTTTCTCGGGATGGAAGCCTTCCAGGAAATCGACCAGGTCGCCGTCTTCCGCCCCGTCACGAAGTGGGCGGAGCGGATCTACGACGCCAAGCGCATCCCCGACATGGTCGCGACGGCGTTCCGCCAGGCGACCACGGGCCGCCCCGGCCCGGTCTATCTGGATCTCCCCGGCGACGTGCTGGGCGAAAAGATCGAGGAGGAGAGCCTGGTCTATCCCCCGGCGTGGCGCCCGGCGCCGCGCACGCTCGGCGATCCGGAGGCCATCCGCGAGGCGATCAAGCTCCTGGCCAAGGCCGAGCGCCCCGTGGTCATCGCGGGCAGCGGCGTGTGGTGGTCGGACGGCGCGGCCGCGCTGCAGGCTTTCGTCGAGGCGTCCGGGATTCCGTTCTACACGACGCCGATCTCGCGCGGGCTCATCCCAGAGGACCACGCGCTGGCTTTCCTCAACGCGCGGAGCAAGGCCTTCACCGAGGCGGACGTGGTCCTGGCGGTGGGCACGCGCTTCAACTGGGTCATCCAGTTCGGCCGGCCCCCGCGCTTCGCCGCCGACCTGAAAGTGATCCACGTCGACATCAACCCCACCCAGCTCGGCCACAACCGCAACGCGGACGTCCCGATCGTGGGAGACGCGCGCGCGGTCCTCGACCAGCTCCGCGCCGAGGCCGCGGGAAAGATCGACCCCAAGCGCTACGCCGCCTGGACCGGCAAGCTCCGCGTCCTCGACGGCGAGAAGTCGGCCGAGATGGACAAGGCCATGTCCAGCGACGCCGCGCCCATCCACCCGCTGCGCCTCTGCAAGGAGGTGCGCGACTTCCTCCAGCGCGACGCCATCCTCGTCGTGGACGGCCAGGAGATCCTCAACTACGGCCGCCAGGCCATCCCGACCTTCGCGGCCGGCCACCGGCTCAATTCCGGCGCGTTCGGCTGCATGGGCGTCGGGCTGCCATTCGGAGTGGGCGCGAAGGTGGCGAAGCCGGACGCGCAGGTGGTGGTGCTCCACGGCGATGGGTCCTTCGGACTGAACGCGATGGACATCGACACGGCGGTGCGCCACAAGATTCCCGTGGTCGTCGTGATCAGCAACAACGGCGGGTGGACGGCCAACGCTCCGTGGACGCGCCCGCTGCCCAAGCCGGGGCGCAACCTCGGCCACACCCGCTACGACAAGCTGGCGCAGGACCTGGGCGCGCACGGCGAGTTCGTCGAGAAGCCACACGAGATCAGGCCGGCGCTCGAGCGCGCGTGGGCTTCCGGCAAGCCGGCCGTGGTCAACGTCATCACCGACGACAAGGCGCGCGCTCAGACCGTGCGCTTCTCGGCTTACACCACCTAGGAGCCTCGACGATGCCCAAGGCGCTCGACGGGATTCGGGTTCTGGACCTGACGCAGTACGAGGCGGGGCCGAGCTGCACCCAGATGCTGGCATGGCTGGGGGCGGACGTCATCAAGATCGAATCGCCGGCGGGCGAGCCCGGCCGCACGGCGCTGTCCGACAAGCGCGGCGAGGACTCGTGGTTCTTCCTGCTGCTCAACTCGTGCAAGAAGGGCGTGACGCTCAACCTCAAGTCGAAGCAGGGCTGCGCGATGTTCAAGGAGATGGTCAAGCGCGCCGACGTCCTGGTGGAGAACATGGGGCCGGGCGCCATGGACCGGCTCGGCCTCGACTGGGAGGAGCTGCGGAAATTGAATCCCCGCCTCATTGCGGCGTCGGTGAAAGGCTTCGGCACCGGCGGGCCGTACTCGGACTACAAGAGCTTCGAGTGGATCGCGCAGGCCATGTCGGGGGCGATGAGCATGACGGGCTCTCCTGACGGCCCGCCCACCAAGGCCATCGGCGGCCTCGCCGATACCGGAGCCGGTCTCCACACGGCGATAGGCATTCTGGCCGCCATCATCCAGAGGCAGGCCACCGGCGTGGGACAGCAGGTCGAGGTTGCCCAGCAGGACGCGGTGGTAAGCCTTCTCCGCATTCACCTGCGCGACACCTACGCGACCGGCAAGCCCGTGCCGCGCCAGGGCAACCGCTCGGTGAACGCGGCGCCCTCGAACATCTACCGCTGCCGGCCCTTCGGCTCGAACGACTACGTCTTCATCCACATCGCCACCGTCGAGATGTGGAAGACGCTCACGAAGATCGTGGGCCGCCCCGAGCTGGGCGACGACCCGCGCTATGCCGACCGCCGCGACCGCGTGCAGTTCGTCGACGAGCTCGACGACATGATCGAGGCGTGGACGGAGAAGCGCACCAAGCACGAGGTGCTGGAGACCCTGGCGTCCGTGGGCATCCCATGCGGCGCCGTGCTCGACTCCACGGAGATCCTGGCCGACCCGCATCTCCGCCAGCGCGGCATGATGGTCGATCTCGAGCACCCGAGGCGCGGCAAATACCCGATGCCGTCCAATCCCGTGCGCATGTCGGAGTCGCCCA